>WNFN01269929.1_pt1 | contig 10113 bp, 10 predicted proteins | sample 5400161 | NCBI WGS metagenome assembly WNFN01 (sample SAMN13153353, study PRJNA577476) | soil metagenome | isolation source: 80 cm saprolite on Douglas fir-dominated hillslope | place: USA:California | collected 2013-09-17 | reverse complement strand
CTGGCCTAGAGCCTGGTTACCGGTTCCGCTATCAGTTCGATGAGATCATCCGTATGCAAACAGAATCGGCTTGCCACTGCAGCCGTGTTTTCGCATCCTAAGCGTAGGAGTATTGCCATGAAGCGAGCCCTCTCCTGGGGAGTTTGGAGCGCTTGGGTTGTGGTCGGCCTACTGTCCATGGTGTCCATAGTAGGGCTCGCGAAACCGCAGTCTTTGGGCGACGTGGCGCGGCGAGAGCGGGAACGTCGCGAGCTTGAGGGCAAGAAGTCCAAGAAGGTTTACACGAATGACAACTTCCCGAGCGCCGCACCTGCCGCCATGGAAGCGCCCAACCCAGGCCCGCTCGCTGCCGATAGAAAAGAGCCATCGGCAAAGGCCGGCGAAGCGGAATTGGAGAAACAGTGGAGAAAGCGGTTTGCGGAAGCCCGCGCGCGCCTGCACAAAGCTGAGCTGGACGCCTGGCAGACTCGCATCAAGACGGTGTTCGTTGGCGGCGGAGGCATTTCGGGCCTGACCACTGGAGCGGCCGTTCCCGTGCAAATGCAGGTGCGGGAGTTTGTGGAAACCGATGAGTTGCGCCAGGCGCTGAAGGCCCTGGACGATCTCGAAGAAGAGCTTCGCCACGCCGGTTTGCCGCCCGGCTGGGGACGCTAATCGTTTACGCGGCAAAGCTCCCGCAAGAAGCAAGCTGCGGAATTCCATTTCATATTTTGGGTAGCCTATAGGAGTACCAGTACTTCGCTTGTAGGAGTACTGAGACGTTTTAAGCGGGCACGCTTCCTAACCGCTTGCGAACCTTGCACCTCGGATCGTTCTCTTCGGATTGCAAAACACACTTCGGCCCACTAACCAGAGGAGACCAGGAGGGCAACCGAGGAACGTAGCAGGGCCCCGAATGCACCGAAGGGGCATGAGCTGGATTTGTCAAACAGTCGGCACTTCGGCTCGTAATACGTTGCATCTTAGAGATTTAGAGTAAATCAGGTTAGGGCTAAATTGTCACAGGACAAATGACCTTCGGTGGGTCATTATTTGGAGTCACCGGAAGGATTGGCTCGCGCCGCTTTGGTAGGCACGCCAAGGGAAAGATTCGTGCGAACTCAGCTTCCCTGATGGTCATTCCACCCCTGGTCCTGGGGAGCATTGGCATCCCTTTTGCACAAAAAAGGGGCAGGGGGCCTGGATGGATCAGCCTAGCGGTCATCGCGCTTGTATTCCCCGTTGCAAGCTTCCTGTACCGACGGAGCTCGATTCGGTGGGTCTGTGCGTCCACCACTTCACGTGGAGCGTCGAGGAGGCGTGCGCGGAGATGCACCGCCAAGTTGCATTGCGCAAGGCGACCGCTGAGCGCCGTGCGGAGATGGCCACCTACATAAGCGAATGCGCCTTGCTCCTCGCCCGCGTCGCCAGCAATCTGTGCTTAACGGACGACCTGAAAAGACGCATCCTCTGCACTTTCCTATCGCTGATGAATCTAAGAGAAAACTTAGAGCGTGCCCCGGGCGGCCACGCCCCCGAACTACGAGTTTTTGCGCCGGGACTATTCCCGACCCCTGCCATGATGCGTGAATGGCTGAACTCGGAATCGAATGACAGTGTACGCTGTCAAGTGTGAGGTCTGTGGCAGAGTTGGGTCCTTCTTTGCCGGAGCGGCGCGACGGTCACGACCGCCGAAGCGACATAGACCGCCGAGCAACAGAACCGCAATCGAGAAACTAACCGCAGCGCGCAGACAGTCCAGCCCGTTTGCTCTGATCAACACCTCACTTAGGGTCCTGACTCCTAATTAGCGTGGTGATCGGAAGTTGACCTTCCACATCATGGCGAGGTTCTTTTGACCCGTTTGAGAGCGCGTGCTAGTATCAATTTCTGCTTGAGCCATTGGAATGGAATCCGCCCCAACTCCTCACAAGAGCGAGCTTCGTAAGACGCCGCTGAACGCGTTGCACCGCCGCCGTGGCGCAAAGATGGTCAATTTCGACGGCTGGGACATGCCTGTCGAATATCCATCGAGCGGCGGGCTGATTGCGGAACACAAGGCCGTACGGGCCAGCGTTGGGGTTTTCGACGTCAGCCACATGGGGGACATTCGAATCCGCAGCGACGGGAAGCCCGGCGGGGCGCTGGCCGCAGTGCAGCACATCAGCATGAACGATGCGTCAAAGCTGGCCATCGGCCAGGCGCACTATTCGGCGATGCTCTATCCGGCAGGCACGTTTGTGGATGACGTAATCGTGCACCGGCTGGGCGAAGATGATTTTCTGTTGGTGATTAATGCCGGGACGCGGGAGAAAGACATCAATTGGGTGCGCGAGAACACGAAGAGTTTCGATTGTGTCGTCGAGGACTTGAGCAACGCTTACACGCAATTGGCGATCCAGGGACCGCGGGCCGTCAGTCTCTTGCAGAAGCTGACCGGCGCGCAATTGAACGGCATCAAGAATTACTGGTTCACGCATGGAACGGTCTGCGGCTTGAAGAACACGCTGATCGCGCGCACCGGATACACGGGCGAGGATGGTTTTGAGATTTATGTGCCGTCCGACTTGGCGACCAGCGAGAAGGTCTGGAACCAGGTGATGGAAGCGGGGCGCGAATTCGCAGTCGTTCCCTGCGGGCTGGGATGCCGGAATACGCTGCGGCTGGAATCGAAGATGGCGCTGTACGGGCACGAAATCAGCGACAAGATCAATGTATGGGAAGCCGGGCTGGAGCGCTACTGCAAGATGGAAAAGGGCGATTTCGTGGGGCGCGCGGCGCTGGAGCAGGCGAGAACGGCGGGATTGCGGCGCACGCTGGTGGGGATTGAGATGGTGGACCGCGGAATTGCGTGCGACCGATATTGCTGCTGCAATGAAGCGGGCGATGCCATCGGCGAGGTGACGAGCGGCTCGCCTTCGCCGACGCTGGGAAAAAACATTGCGCTGGCTTATGTGCCGCCGGAGTATTCTGCGGTGGGCACGGTTCTGTACGTGGAGATTCGAGGGCAGAAGTGCAAGGCGCAGGTGGTCCCGACGCCGTTTTACAAGCGGTCGAAGAAAGCAGCGGCTCCGCGCGAATCCTGATTGGACGCAAAAGAATCCAAGGAGTGACGTGATGGCCTATCCGAAGAATTACCGCTATACGAAAGAACATGAGTGGATCAACGTGGAGGGCGGGCTCGCAACCATCGGGATCACCGACTACGCGCAACATGAATTGGGCGACGTGGTCTTCGTCGAGCTGCCCAAGCCCGGAACGAAAATCGAATCCGGAAAGTCGTTTGGCACGGTGGAGTCGGTAAAAGCCGTCAGCGAGATTTACGCGCCGGTTGCGGGAGAAGTGATCGAAGCCAATGGCGAACTTCAGAATACGCCCGAGAAAATCAATACCGATCCGCACGGTGCGGCGTGGCTCATCAAGGTGCGCCTGACGAACGCCGCTGAACTCAGCGGGCTGATGGACGCTGCTGCCTACGAGGCCTACATCGCGGCCAAGGGTAAGGAAGCCTCGGCCTGATGCGCTACCTCCCGAAGAGCCCCGCCGAGCGGCAGGAAATGCTTGCCGCCATCGGCGCAAAATCCATCGAAGAATTGTTTTCCAGCATTCCCGAACGTTTTCGCCTGCGCAAAGCGCTGAACATTCCGGGACCGTACTCGGAAGCCGAAGTCATCCAGTATTTCAAGGACCGCGCCGCGGAAAATTCGAACGGGTACACGAGCTTCCTCGGAGCGGGCGTCTACAATCATTTGCGTTCGGTGGTGACGGACGCGATCATCCAGCGCGGAGAGTTCCTCACGTCCTACACGCCTTATCAGGCGGAAATCACCCAGGGCACACTGCAGGCGATCTTCGAGTTTCAGACGCTGATGTGCCAGCTCACGGGGCAGGAAGTAGCGAACGCGTCGATGTACGACGGATCGACGGCCACGACGGAAGCCGTGCTGATGGCGGAGCGCCTGACGGGCCGCCGGCGCGTGCTGGTGGCGCGCTCCGTGCATCCGGAGTATCGCGAGGTGTTAAAGACCTACGCGAAGAATTCAGGTTTGCGCTTGGAGGAGATTCCGTTTACAGCAAACGGAACGGTGGATGCAAAAGCGTTGCGGGCGGTCCTGAAAGATGATGTCGCGGCGGTCGTCGTGCAGTCGCCGAACTTTTTCGGAGTGATCGAATCATACGCGCCACTCGCGGATGCTGCACACGCGGCCGGTGCCATGTTCGTAGTGGCGATTGCGGAAGGTGTGTCCCTCGGGCTGGTCAAGCCGCCTGCGGAAGCGGACATCGTGGCGATGGAAGGCCAGAGTTTCGGGCTGCCGCCGAGTTACGGCGGCCCGTTCGCCGGCGTGATTGCATCGCGGGATAAGTTTGTGCGGCAAATGCCCGGGCGGCTCGCGGGGCAAACGACGGATTCCGATAGCCAGCGCGGATTCGTTCTGACGCTCGCGACGCGCGAGCAGCACATCCGCCGCGAAAAGGCCACTTCGAACATTTGCACCAATCAGGCGCTCTGCGCGCTCGCGGCCACGGTGCACCTAACGCTCCTCGGCAAGGAAGGCTTGCGCGAGATGGCGGAGCAGAACCTTGCAAAGGCGCAGTTTGCGCTTTCGGAGTTGCTGAAGATTCCCGGCGTCCGGCGCACATTCGACGCGCCGTTCTTCAACGAATTCACGGTCGAGCTGCCGCGCTCGGTAAAGTTAGTTAATGCCGAGCTCTTGCGCGAGAAAATCATCGGGCCGTTGGCATTGGGTACCGCGTATCCGGAACTGACCAAGCGTGCGCTGATGTGCGTCACGGAAACGACGACGCGCGCGGAAATTGAACGATTTGCGGGCGCGTTGAAGCGCGCGCTCGAGCGGCCCATTTAAGGGAACGCATCCTTCGCAGGAGCGCAGCTTGCTGCGCCCCTGCAAGTAGAAAGCTGAGAATGAAAGACAGAATCAAGAAGGCTTCAAGACACACGAATCAGAACGAAGGACTCATCTTCGAGAAATCGTCGCCGGGAAAGCGCGCGTTCGAATTGCCGCCACTTGATGTGCCCGCCGCCGATCCCGCCAAAGCTCTCGGCGCGAATCACCGGCGCGCGGGCATCGAAGGTTTTCCCGAAGTGAGCGAGATCGAAGTTCTTCGCCACTTCACGCGTCTTTCAACGTGGAACTACGCCATCGACCTGGGCATGTATCCGCTAGGCTCCTGCACCATGAAATACAACCCGCGCGTAAATGAATTCGTGGCTCGGCTCGAATCACCGGCATGGATGCCATCACGCTGCAGCCCGCAGCGGGGGCGCATGGCGAAATGACCGGCCTGCTGTTGATTCGCGCGTACCTGGAAAAGCAGGGGAATCCCCGCAAGAAAGTATTGATTCCGGATTCCGCGCATGGGACAAATCCGGCAACGGCGGTGATCGCGGGCTACGAAGTCGAAAACATCAAGTCCGAGTCGCACGGGCAGATTGATGTTGATAAGCTGCGCGACCTGGTGACTGACGACGTCGCCGCGCTGATGATCACCAATCCATCGACGCTGGGAATTTTCGAGCAGCGGATTCCGGAGATCGCGGAAATCCTGCACGCCAAGGGCGCGCTGCTTTATATGGACGGCGCGAACATGAACGCGCTCACGGGCGTGACGCGTCCGGGCGATCTTGGCGTCGACGTGATGCATTTGAACCTGCACAAGACGTTTTCCACCCCGCACGGCGGCGGAGGTCCCGGCGCAGGTCCGGTGGCGATGAAGAAGATTCTATTCCATCGGCAGAGTGAAAGCGTTCGCCGGCAATTTCGGCGTGCTGGTTCGCGCGCTGGCGTACATCCTCGCCTACGGCCCGGGAGTACGGCAGGCCACGGAAGACGCCGTGCTGAACGCGAACTACATTCGAAAGCAGCTTGAGGGCGTATATGAACTGCCCTATTCCCTTCCCTCGATGCACGAAGTGGTGTTCAGCGACGCCATTCAAAAGAAAAACGGGGTGAACACCATGGACATCGCAAAACGGCTGATCGACTACGGCTTTCATCCCTACACCACGGCGTTTCCGCTCATTGTGGCGGGAGCGATGATGATCGAACCGACGGAATCCGAGTCCAAGGAAGAATGCGATCTTTTCATCGATGCGATGAAGGCCATCGCGGAGGAAGCCGCGACGAAGCCGGAAATTGTAAAAACCGCACCGCACACGACGCGCGTCCGGCGTCTCGACGAAGTCGGAGCCGCGCGCAAACCCATTTTGCGCTGGAAGCCGGCCATCCCACGCAGCGAAGCCGCAGACTAAGCGAAAAGGACGCCCGTCTAACAGGCACGCGTCAGCACAAGATTCCCTTCAAGGCACACATCCGCTTCGTAGCTCGGCTATCTTGGTTTGCTCGTTGCTAGAATCTGCATAGACATTTTCTTCTGTGGACAGATGGGAAACGCACAAGGCCCTTCACAGGCTTGCTAGGAATTCCAGTACTCGCTCACTCATACGTTAAATTCTCTTCAGAATCGCGCCATTTCCCCCTATTCATAGAGCCGACACGGTGCATTCTCCCTTTTGTAACACGCCGGGCCTAGTCTCTAGCCCGGGACAATCGTTTCGAGCCTTTTCCCCAAACAAAGGAGATTCACTTGAAACAAAGATTTCTCGCAGTTGCCTTGTCGATCGGCTTGATCGGCACTACATTTTCCGCACCGGCCCGCGCCAGCGATGAGCTTGGCGAGGGACATAAGATTAAGCATGTGCTTCTCGTCAGCGTGGACGGATTGCACGCCCTTGACGTGGCGCGTTATGTCGAAAGCCACCCCAACTCTGCCCTGGCCGAGCTGTCCGGTCACGGCATCACCTATTCGAATGCTCGCACGCCTGCAAACTCGGACTCCTTCCCCGGTCTTCTGGCTTTGGTGACCGGTGGCTCACCAGTCAGCCACGGGCTGTTCTATGACGTCAGCTACAATCGCGGCATTTTCGACCCGACGAACACGACTTGCTCGGGGCAACCGGGTAATACGCAGGTGTTTGACGAAAGCATTGACAAGTACGCAGGCAACCCTCCCAATGCCGTGTCACTTAACTTCATTGATCCAGCTGCCCTGCCGCGGCATATCAACGCGCAGGGTCAGTGCGTCCCGCTGTATCCGCACGATGCGATCAAGACCAACACCATCTTCGAAGTGGTTAAGGCCAATGGCGGGTACACCGCCTGGGCGGACAAGCACCCTGCTTACGACTTGGTGAACGGTCCTTCCGGCAAGGGCGTGGATGATCTATACACGCCAGAGCTCACCAATGTCGGCGGACTCGACAACACGGTGAGCGTCGTTTGCACCGTGAACAATGACGCTCTCAAAGTTCAAGGAATCCTCAGCGAAATTAAGGGACTGAAACACGATGGCACGCCCGGACCTGGTGTACCGGCGGTGTTCGGAATGAATTTCCAGGCCGTCAGCGTGGGGCAGAAGCTGGAAAAAGACAACTCCGATGGCAGTTGCCTGGCGGACACACTCTTTAACGGGCAGCCGGGTGGATACACAGATGGCACAGGAACTCCAACCGCTGTCCTCAAATACGGGCTGGACAAGACCGACGCTGCGTTGGGCAGCATGATCGCTGCGCTCAGAGCTAAGCACATCTACGATTCGACTCTCTTCGTCGTCAGCGCGAAGCACGGCCAGTCACCAATCAACCCGGTGAAAACCAATAAACCGGGCCACTTCGCGGACCTGGTTGCGGCTCTCGCGCTGAAGCAAGGCGCTACGAATGATCCAGGCGTCGTCGCCATCGCCAACGCCAACAACTGCAGCACCGGCCCATGCGGCTTCGTTCAGGACGACGATATCGCGCTCATCTGGCTGCAGGACCAGACCCAGACAGCAGCGGTTGCCTCCTACTTGAACGCCAATGCCGGAGCACTCTTCATCGATGCGATTTACGGCACCATCTACACCGGGTCGTCTAAGAAGAACGCCGAGCATGGCGGCTTTAGCTTCGGTGACACCAACGTCGGCCTGATCGTCTCAAATCCCGATCTACACTCCCGCGTGGTCAAGATTCCGCTGGCCACCTCCCAAGTTGCGGCGTCGATCCTTAAGGCGCTTGGCATCGACCCCAGCGAACTCCAGTCCGTACGTCAGGAAGGCACCCAAGTTCTGCCGTTCCTCTTCAGCGAAAGCGGAAGATAGCTCGCTTCCACAGAACAAGACGAATCGAAAGGGCGTCCCGCTCCGGTCGGGACGCCCTCTTTTTTGGTACGCCGAGCAGGGTCGATAGCTTGGAGGTGCAAGTCCTCTTCACAACCTGATAGGGTGAAGTGATAGCGAAGCGCAAGGGCGTCGCCGTGAGGCGGGGTCTGAAGGAAGCGTGGAGCAAAAGCGCGAGCCAATGTACAAGAACCGGATCTGAGGCGCAAGCGTCGGGCGAGCGGGCCAATGATCGCGAAGCCCATTTCTATCAACGACGCAAAGCGTAAATTCGGTGGTTGCGCGCTGAAAGCGGTCGAACTTATCTCGGGAGATCTGCTGCATGTCTCGGATTCGTGCCTGATGGTGAAGAGATTCATCCTGACCCTGCAGCAGAAGGGGTGGCATTGCGCCAGCCAATCAGCTTCGGCTGAGCTTTACAGGTTCAGAAGACGGTGAAGCCGAAACGGAAACCTGCAGAGCGGCGAAGCCCTTGTGGCGAACGACGACTCGAACCTCCGGCCCGCGAGGGCTCAACTTGCTGAACCGCCGTATGCAGACCCGCATGTACGACGGTGGTGTGGGAGGGGAGGACGGGCGACCGTCCCCCCGATCCCCATTTCTTCCCCATCGGGTGCTAAAGTAACCTTGGACAGAGGATTGCCATCCTGCCTCATAGAGCTTTTCGGAGGTTGTCGTGAGCATCCGTGGGTCGAAGTGGGAAACTCTCAGAGGGAACGCTAATCGGGGGCTCGGGACGCCCCGAGCGCATCACGGATTTGCGGCGGGCTTTTTTCTGTGCCTGTGCTTGCTCTTAGTTGCTGGCGTGTCGGCACAGCGAACTCAACTCAAACCGGGGTGGAACAGGTTCTCCGCGCAAGACGATATAAGTCTCGGCAAGCGAGCCGCCAGCGATGCTGAAAAGCAATTGCCGCTTTGCAATGCACCGAAGGTCGATGCTTACCTGACACAACTGGGCACGCGTCTGGCGCAAAGGCTGCCCACGGGTGGCGTGCAGTATCCGTTCGAATTCCATTGCGTGAATGACAAGGCCATCAACGCCTTTGCTTTGCCCGGCGGATATGTGTTTGTGAACCGCGGCGCAATCGAAGCCGCGGACAACGAGGCGCAACTCGCTGGAGTGATGGCGCACGAGTTGTCGCACGTGGCTCTCCGTCATGGCACCAACCAGGCAACCAAGGCGATGCTTGCCGATACCGTCCTGGGAAGCTTCGGCGCGGTATTCGGAGACAGCGCGGGCGGTGCGCTCCTGACAACACTGGGCAGTTTCACGGCCGGCGGCGTGCTTCTCCGCTATTCGCGAACGGCCGAGTCACAGGCCGACGTCCTGGGCACTCAGGTCCTCTACGATGCGGGGTACGACCCGCGAGCCATGGCACAGTTTTTCGAGAAGCTTGAAGCGGAGACGAAGGGGAAGAACCCTCCGGAGTTTTTCTCCGACCACCCGAATCCGGAGCACCGCGTCGGGCGCGTCGATGAAGAAGTCGAGAAGCTCGGGGGTGTTCCGCCGAACGCCAAGAGAGACTCCGCTGAATTCGAAGCCATCAAGCACGAAGTCCTGGCGCTGCCGGTGGTGAAAAAGCCGGTCCCCGGAGCGGCTGGTGCCGTCGCTGCCCCAGCGCCGCCATCCCGCAGCTTCGCCGAATATCAGGCGAATTCGTATACGCTCAAGTATCCTGACAATTGGAAGAAGTATCCCGACAGCAACGGAGGCGGCGTTTCCTTTGCTCCGGAAGGCGGTCTTGTGGACGACGGCACTGGCCATAGCACCCTCGCGTATGGGCTGATCATCGGCGTGGCGCAGGCCAAGGGAGATCCTAACGATGGGAACGCTTTGAATGGTGCGACGAGCCAGGTGATTCAGGATCTTCAAAAGTCGAACCCGAGCATGAAAATCACGCGGCGGGGCGAGCGCTTGCGCCTGAACGGACAGCCGGGCCTTTCGACCTATCTAAGCAA
>WNFN01252578.1_pt1 | contig 10113 bp, 15 predicted proteins | sample 5400161 | NCBI WGS metagenome assembly WNFN01 (sample SAMN13153353, study PRJNA577476) | soil metagenome | isolation source: 80 cm saprolite on Douglas fir-dominated hillslope | place: USA:California | collected 2013-09-17 | reverse complement strand
TTTCGCATCTGGGTGACGGGGCGTCCAGTCTTTCGGCGGAAAGGCCACGTGCCAGAACATAGGATTGGGCAGCATGAACTCTACTCCCACCTGAGGATGATCGCTTTGATGCCTGTCAATGTGTGCGACAACACACTCCAGTGCAGCTTTTGCCTGGACGTTCGACAGAGTGAGTCGCTGTCCTCTGTACACCCGCGTCGACACAAGAATCAATGCACCGTGAGCGCTGATGGCCCGCGTGTGAGTCTCTTCTTCAAAAGGCGATCCGAGGACGTTCTGCCCGGAGACTCGCACCGGGATGGTCATCAATACGCGCTGACTTCTTCGGCGGTTTGCCGCGAGCCAGGAAGTCTCGCGGGATTCGGCAAGCCACGTTGCAAGAGTGTCACGCTGCTCCTGCTCAATGGCGGTAAACACCAGACCCATGCCCTTGCCGACTCGGGAGTAGACGACTCTTCCGCGGGCTTCAAACAATTGTGTTCGTTTTGTGATGCGCACGTCCGTTACCGTCCCTAAGGGGAGGGGCTTGTTCGTGTCCACATAGCAGCCTTGCTGACTCAAGTCACGGACGCGCGTTTCAATCCGCGCGCCCGATTCAGCCGCTATGACCTCAACAGCGGCAGTGAACTCGTAGCGAGGATGAATGCGGCGGTCCGCCCCGGCAAGCGCGGCCGAGGGCTCAGCAGGCTTTTCCGTCTCGACGGCGTCAATGAGCTCGTCACGAGGAGGAGTCTGGCGTTCTGCCTCGTCAAACACGACGGAGGGTTCAGCAGGCGTTTCCGTTTCCACAGCGGCAATGAACTCGTCGCCAAGATCAATCACGTAGTCTGCCCCGGCAAGCGCGGTGGCATCGCTACGGGGCTTTTTCACCTCAACGGGGGCAGTGAATTCGTCGCCAGGATGGGTCTGGCGGTCCGCTTCGTCAAGCACGATGGAAGGGCCAGCAGACTTTTCCCCATCAACGGGAGTCTTGGGAGCGGGAGGGTTCGCTGCTTTCGAGCTTCGCTTACGCTTGCGGCGCTTCATAACTATACAATTCTATCGCAAAGGTTGGACACGGAACTGAGCGCTGCACCTGAAAGTGCACCTACTGGTAAGGTGGATAAAATAATTTTTGGCAGGGAGGGCATGAATTTCGGGAAACCTCGGACGCGGAACGGCATCAAACTAAGGAAGTTACAACTCTAAGTGCTTGCCCCGCTTCTGCATTCGTCAAATCTCTGGGTCTTGCCGCAAAGAAGCAGTTCACCCGCTCAAGGGCGTACTACGAGGTTCCAAGGTGGGAGAATTACAGTCTCCACCCAATTGGCAGCCAGTCTGGCTACTGCTATCCAACTCCCGAGATGCCCACACAGGGAGCGCGCTTGCGTCCGGCCCTGGGAGCCAATTTTTCAATCCGAAGGTGCGATATGCTCCCCTCTGATTCACCGAACTGCTGGGGGATGCAGATCGCGCCGCGTACGCGCAAGAACGTGGCCACCCGAAACTAGAGACGAACTATCGGTGAACATGCCGCCTAGCGACATGAAAGAGAACAACGTTTGCTCTAAGGCAGTCGGGGGAGACTATGCCGGTGCCGACTGGCCGATTCGAAAAGCGGATTGCGAGGGCGGTGACCGTAGAAATTCGTCCTGAGGACGAAGGCATGCCTAAAGAGAGGACGCTGACCGAAAACGTGAGTCCTCACGGTGCGCGCGTCTTGATGGAACGGGAGTGGCGGCCGGGGCAGCAGGTGATGGTTATCTCGCCGAAGGAGGGAGTGCGCGCACTGGGGCAGATTGTCTACTGCGAGCTTTTGGCGGAATGCAGATTTGCTGTCGGGTTGGAACTGTCCGTCCGGGTGGAGTCGTGGGGAAAGTCTTACTAGCGCCATTCCAACTATCTTGGCCGAAAGATAAATTTAAATTCGCGATGTCAGCCGAAAGGATTCTGTCACAAGACTTGGCCGAAAAAAAATTGGAACAGCATTAGCGGGAAGAGGCTGCCGTACTTGAAATTTCCCCATTAGTGCGTATCGCGTCACATTCCGGGCATTTCCATAGGCGGAAGCTCTTTCTTTCGGGTCGCACCTCCGCGAGGTACATAACGCGCCCATCCTTCGGACAATGAACGCCAGGCTTGATTTCCAGCTCGCTCCCGTCCCCATTTTGGGGCTCGATGAAGTACCCTTGCGGGCTCTGGTAGTGGATGAAACAACCGGGCTCCCGGCAGGCATATACGAACGTCTCTGCAGGCTTGCTTCGGTACTCTAGGAGCATCTCAGCGTGATGCTCGTAACAAAGTACGTGAAGGTCCTTTCTCGTACTGGTACCCTGCCTTCCCATCTTGGTTGCCGTTTCCGGTTGGACTTTGGCCCTGCCACCCCAAGCCGATGTGAGCAATTTTCGGCCCACTGGTACCCCCACGCAGGTTAGTCCTGTCCAGTCGTCGGCAAGCCTTTCTCTCGCCTACCGGAGAAGGGCAAAGAAACGGCAAGAAAATATACCGCTCAAATGGGGCTCTCGAAAGAGGTTTCCGGCAGGCTTGCGCCAGCCGGGATACACGGCTGTTCCTACGCCCTTGACGTCGCTCTGGGTCGGCACCAACAAATCCGACGACCGTTACTGAATCACAGCGGCATCCAATCCAAAGGCTTCATCGTTGCCCAGCACAGATATGACATGGTGACGGTGGGATTCAAGCATTCGAGCGCGGGTTACGAGCGGGCCTCGATAGTACGCGACTTGTAGAATGTCGGCCACCAGTTGGCTCAGTGGGGACGAAGAGATCTTACCGCGTTTGCGGCAACAACTTCTGTATTTTCTCCTGCAGCACGAATAGGTCAGCCATATACGACAGATTTCCGTCCTTCGATTAGGGTATTTATGGGATTGACGATTATTGGCTGTGGTTCCACGCTTTGGTTAGCCAGGATCGAAGGGCATCCGACGAGGCGAGCGACAAACGCCGACTACAGAAGCCGCCAATTTTGGAAGTGAAACTAATGAGCGCTCTTGGCGCCGAGGGGACTAACCAACGAAGCAAAAATGAGACGTAATGTTTTACCTGGCCCTTATAGGGACTCAGACCAGCGGACCTCCAATAGAAGCACTACCACAGGAGTCAGTGTCATATGACAGCGCCGAATGGCCGATCCGACAGACGAATCACGAAAGAAGTGGCGGTGGAGCTTGCTCGTCCAGATGCTTCGCAGCTCAGAGAGATGGCCATTGCCCAAAACGTGAGCGCCCGTGGGATGCGGGTAGCTACGGAAGACGTCTGGCTCCCAGGGGACCCCGTGCTGCTAAGCTCTCCGCAGTCTGACGTCCGTACCCGGGCACGTGTCGTTTATTGCCAGCGCGTGGAAAACAACAGGTTTGCTCTTGGTTTGGAACTTTTGGCCCCGCTGGGAGAATGGACCAAGCCACATTAGCTCGTTGCTGGAAATATTCCAGAAGTATATATAGTGGGCGACTCCTGGAGTTTAGGGTTCCAAACTGCTTTTCCCGCTGACATCCCAAATTCCCTGTGACGTCAAGCCTATGAGGCCCTCCTCATTCGTGCGTCTCCTATCGCATTGCGGGCATATCCACAGGCGAAAAGCCTTTTTCTGCAGATCGATTTCAGCGAGATACATGGGCGTCCCATCGTGGGGACATCGGACTCTGGGAACCGTATCCGGTTCATTCGTGATTCCGTTTTGGCTCAGGATGAAGTATCCACGATAAATGTTGTAGTGGACGAGACAATCGGGGTCCGTACAGGCATACGCAAGCGTTTGTGTAGGGTTGTCACTTTTGCTGTTCAAGGCGTTCTGATTAAGCCTCATCTCCACATGATGCTCATGGCAAAACGCGCGAAGTTCCTTGCTCGGCTGGGTAGCAGGCATAGGCCCTCCTCCAGAACACCTCCAAAGTGCTTCTGTCGGAGACGGTGTGCCAGTGGAACGCGCTGGTTCCGTTAGATTTTGGAGTTGTTCCTAGTACTTGCCGTCATACGCCAGCAGCGTTCAGGAGTCAAGAGCCTATTCCCTGAATGGTCACACCCTCGGGTTCTTGTGCCGCCTCTCTCCAGGCGCGATGGCTCTGCTGCGGATTTTGACTCTTCCCCGCCTGCGGTCAGGTAGTCACCTGTTAGTAATTTCAGGAACTCGCTCTATAGTATTCCCGTTTCGGCATCCGTACTCTCCCCAGCGAGTTGAGTTTCACGCTCTACCGCGCTCTCGGCGTGAGGTTCATCTCTCTTGGAAACATCGCTCGACATACTTCTCGCACGGAGAGGATCATCACATGACGCAAGATGCCGCGCTTGAGTTCCCGGGAGTGGTAGCAAGAGCACACGACCTTGGAGCGTGCTTACCTTCGTCGCCATCATTCACAAGACTGTTGGTGGGCGCACCCCGAAGCGTTGAAAGGTCGGAAGCTCGTGACCATTTGAATGCTCCCCTGTGGCTAACCAGCCTTCAAAGGCCGGGAGTCTTTGAAGTCGTTCCTACGAAGAATGTCAGCAGATTCGGTATCCAGATGGTCACACAGGAGTTCTGGGAGCCAGCCGACCTGGTACTCGTTTCATTCCCGCCTGGATTTTGCGTCCAAGGTTCCGTTGTGTATTGCAAGAAGCTCCCAAGCGAAGATTATATTCTAGGCATCCGGCTGGACGCGCCAGTCGAGGAGTGGATGGAGCAACTCGGACTCGGGGAGTCCTCTCAGACCTTAGCCTAAAGCGGGGGGCGAAAGAATGCTCAGCCTTTATGTCCCCCAAGGCCGTCGCTCTGCGCGGGTGATGTCGAAGAGGCGCGCGAGCCTAGTCGTTAATCTGGGCCGCAAGGCAAAGAGACTCGCCTGCCTCGTCGTCGATTCTTCGAAAGAAGGTTTCCGGGGGCGCGGAAGTTTCGACCTCAGGCGCGGTCAAGTTGTGGAACTTATGGGTGGCACCTATGGCTCTCGCGAACAAGAAATTAATTCCGACGCAGAGCACTGCGCCAACTTGCTTGTCTGCACCCGGCCCAACGGAGGGAATTCAGCGACGACGTTTTTAGGCGTTCACATAGCCCCGCTTTGCCGGTCCTTATAAATAACTTCGCGCCGGACCAGCTGCAGGGGCCTATCCACTAAATTCTTCCCTTGGGGGCCTGCGGTAATAATCGTGGGTGCGAAGAAGCTGTGGTACCGACTTGCCGGCAGAGTCAGTGTTCCTGTCCACAGAGGGAACACTCAGCTCAAGACGACGCTCCAGTCCCGAGGTGGGTGCTCGAGACCCCAGAACTGTGGGGCGGCGGTTTTGAAGCGAAGGCCAACTTCGGTCCTACCGCCTTGCTTCTCACCTACGTAGACGACTCGGCAATCCTGCTCCTCGCGGTTGGCAGTATTTCGCAAGATGAGCCTGTCGCCCAAACTGATAGATGCCGACAGGGTAATAAGACAACCGTGAGCACTAAGCACGATAGCGCGCGTGGGATCTACAAACGGAGTTTCGTCGGTCAACGTGCCTTGCGCGACCACCGGCAACTGCGCAGGCACTCGCTGTGAGCGTCTGCGGAAGCCAGACTTAACCCGATTGGGCCCGCTGGGCCGGTTCACCATATAGTTCTAACGTATACCAGTCCCGCTAGCTTGAACAACCGGAGTCAGTAGTGTAAGTGTCAGGTACTACCCAAATCCGTGGAGGTTCCCGCTTGGCAGCTGGTCACAGATACCAGCTGCTGCGAATCGTCCTCCGTCTTATGAGCACGCTTGATTACAACGCGGCCCGTTGATTCTTTGCGATTTAGCCTGTGATTTGAGAAAAGGAGTTCTTTCCCAAGTCTTTCCCGGGACGCCCTGCGAGTTTGCGCAGCCACGCGCCGATTGTGGAGTGTTGCTCGGGACCCATCTCTTCAAACAGCACGCCAGTTCGCACGTACTCATGCCATCGCAGATGCGGAGACGTAATTTCGTACGAATGGGAATGGGTTCGAGCGTATCGATATAGCAACCACGCGAGCTCAACTCTGCAAGCTGCCCGCGAACCCCCGTTCCGTCGCGAAGTGTAACCTCGGCGTCTGCGAAAAACGAGAACCGCGGATTGGCGCGCTTTACTGTGTAGGAAGCTTCAGCCATAGTGTCTCTCCAATCCATAAACATCGCAATTCATCTGAATCCATTATATAGAACCGCAGTGCGGCACATCCAGACGTTTGTGCTCTTGATCGCTGAAAGAGGTAACTGGCTCTCCGTACGGGTGGCTGGCACGTCGGGGCATGAACTTGAGGTAGGGCTGGATTAACCATGGGTAAATCAGTCGCATGTTTAAAAGACCGAGTCACATGGACGGCAGCAGAAAACTCGAATCCACCAAAGGCAGCAAAAATCCCTTATTTGAAAAAGCGTGCAACTCTGTCCTTGAATCCTGCATTACTCCTCAAATTTTTAATTGCAGACCCGAATTGGTGCAGCTGGACGCGATGTTGGGCCTATATTATTAGGCCCGTTTCTTCCCCTTACTCTAGAGAAGAGTGACAGGTCCTGTGACGTCAGATTCAGGAATGGTCTTCCCGGCTGTTCCCAGGTCATTGTGTAAGTTCTACGCGAAGTCTGCCGTACGCACTGCAGCTTTTATGGAATGTGATATCGATAGGTCTGTCATGGTCACTGGTCTCCTGGATCAGCGATATACCGTTCGCTACCCCTTCTCAGTAACGGCGGAGATCCTAGAGCTCGAAACGGGGAGCCGTTTGCGAGGGGTGACCTCCGATCTTTCTCTGCGCGGGTGTTTTGTGCGTACAACCAGCCATCTACAGGTCCGTTCGCGGGTCCGCCTAACACTTGGGAAGAAGAAACAGAGAGTAGAGATCCTCGCGGCGATCCGGAGGGCTTCGCAGACAGGAATGGGTCTGGAGTTCCTAGATATCGATCCTGTGTCGAATGCAATTCTACTGTCGTGGATCGAGAATCTCAGAGAGTCTGGCTAAAGCATCTGCATCAGAGCCCCAGGTGGCTGGAGCATACTACCTACCGACAATGATCAACAAAACATGATGTTCCAACTTCCAACTATGGCTGCAACCGATGATCCTAAGTCGAAAAGAATTTCGGAAGAGAATAGAAGACGAAACCCTCGTGCGAGGATTTCATTGCCGATTCGCGTACGCTCCGCTGATTTCGTGGACGATCAAGTGGATGAAGTCCGGGCTACCATCAATGTGTCTCGCAGCGGTTTATATTTCAGCTCGCAACGGGGCTCTTATCACCGCGGCATGAAAGTACTGCTAACGATTCCTTTCAGGGATTTCGTCGCTGATGCTGGTCCCGAAGAGCGGGGAGAAATTGTTCGAGTGGAGCACCTCAAAGACGGCCGGACGGGAGTGGCAGTCCGTCTCTTGAAATCCACCGAAAGCAGGGCTGAACATAAAGTGCATCCGTCTAGAGCAGAAGAAACGAAAAAAAGTCCAATTCCCGAGCATCGCTTAGCCCCCCGTTTGCCCTTTTTAACCGATGCTGAAGTGATGGAGCCACCTGCCGGGACATGGCTGAAGACTCGCCTGTCAGACTTGAGCCTGAGCGGATGTTATGTCGACACGCTCCATCCTCTGCCAGTCGGAGCACGAGTCTGCCTGAGGGTCGTCAGGAACAAGATCATTTTGGAAGCGCTCGCCACCGTAATTTACAGTGAACCAAGACTAGGAATGGGAGTTTCCTTCACTCAATTGTCGGCGGACCAGAAATCAATCCTCGAGAAGTGGCTGGCTGACGTTGTCCAGAACGGGCGTCCCTAGCGCCACCACGGGCGGTGAAGTGGAACGCTTAAAGAAAGGCCAATGGAAATTCTGATGAAGCACTTTCCAGTAGAGGAATGGATCGATTTTGTAAGACAAGTAGTCCGCACGACAAGGAAGGAAAAGATGAAAGAACATTTGGAGCAAGGGTGCAAGAGCTGCTCCAAAATAGCCTCTCAATGGCAGCGAGTGCGGCAGACAGCAGAGACCGAAACGAATTACAGACCGCCACGTGACGCGGTTCGAATCGCCAAGGCGTCCTTAGCGGGTTCGAATTCGACCGTGGAGCAAAAACGACCGGACAGCCTTGCTGAGTTACTCTTCGATGGCTTTTTGCCTGTGCCCGAAGGCGTTCGATCATCGAGCATTCGAACAAGACACATGCTCTATCGCGCAGACCCCTTTCAGATTGATTTGCTGATCGAATCCCAGGCCGACGGCCGGAGCGTAGTCGTCACCGGACAACTGCTGGATTTACGCCACCCGGAGATCGTGGGCCACAACCTGCAGGTCACAGTTTCGAACCTGCGTGGCCGCGTAGTCCAGGCGACGACAAATCAATTCGGCGAGTTTTGTCAAGAGATTGAAAACAGCGGTAACTTGGAGTTGAAGTTCCATGGAGCGAACCACAAGCCCGTCGTGATCTCGCTACGGGATGATCTCCGCGCCTGACGGAAATGCAGCTTGAATGTCCGTTAAGATTCCGATCGCAGATGTCACAACCGCTGTTTGGTATGGATTGCTGCTTGTCAGGCTATGGCGGAAGGATCCGGAGTCTTCCGTTCTTCCAATAGTAATCGGCGTAACGTCCTCAAATCATTCAGGATGCGGCGGCTTGCGGCGACGTGTGACGAAAGCTTGTCCAATTTGTAGTTCACGAGTTGCAAAGCCTGCTTTCGCCGTGCCAATTGGGGATTCGCCGCGCGAAGGATTTCCGACTCAATTTGATCTTGTGCTTCGCGCGTCGCTTCCAGAAGGTGATTCACATACTCAAGAGCGCTCTCTATATTGTCGAACGGGGTTTCCGATTTGTAGTTCACGGTTTCCTCTGGGACATTCCTGCCGTAGCTTCAGGTTTTGGCCACTGCAAAAGGATAGGGCCTCCTGTATGCCCGTTCAACTGCCAAGCACAAGGGTTTTCTCCGGAAGCGCACGATTTAGAAACGCGTCGCCATCTAACCAGTTCGTTCAAGTCTGTTTTTCTCTCCGAGCCGGTCCAGCCCAGAAAATCTGTCGCCACAAAGTGACTTGCAAAGCGTGTGGCACACGATAGCCCCTCGTTCGTGCTGCACGGGCCAGAGTTTCTGACCCTCAATTCCGGATATTGGTAGGTATGACGACGTGATCATAAGCCCTGTATTTTGTACAAATTAAGATAACAGCAATCGAGCACACGTCAGCCATCGTCTTTCTCACTGACAAAGCCTGATGGGCACCCTCGAAGATGTATCCAAGAAGCCAATAATCCCTTGGAAAGTCCCTTAAAAACAGTACTGACGGTCCATTTGGACAAACAGAGGCGTCCTCTAAGGTACTGATAGTACTATACTTTTTTAACTTTTAGATTCCCTTTTGAGAACTGACTCGAACTATCGCGAGTTAGGAAGGGGATGCATGCTGGCCGCGTAGCAAGTGAGACGTGGCTTGTATTGAGCAGTGCGTATTGAGGTCGGACTCGCGACAGGCGGCGCGGAGGCGATATGCCCTTAGATGCGTTAGACCAGAAAACGGTAACCAGCCTTCCCCGGCTGTCCGAGGTCTACGATGCTTACGGCGTCCAAGTCAATGCTTTGTCCGTGGACGAAATCTTTGCTCTCTACGAACGCACGGGCTTTCTGTATCCGGACAAAGCGGCACGTCTCTTTCCGCACCTCCCACAGGTTCGGGAAAACTGGCGACGGATGTTGAGTGCCGGCGAATCGCTGCTTTATGTGCTGACTTCTGGAGACAAGAAGCGAGGGCGGGCGTCCCTTGCAGTTTGGCGGACCACGCAAAACGGCTGGATGTCACAGCACCTTGTCTCTGAAAACAATCCATATGCATCGCGGGCGGTGATGCTGGCCGCGGCCGCTGCGAGTATTCGCGGAGGACGCGATCTCTCGGCGCAGAATTGGTTTCGGCCGGAGAACCGATTTCCCGCGCGAGTCTTCGGTTCGATGGTGCAGACGATCGGAGAATCTCTATCGTCTGTTCAAAGGCACGCATATTTCGCGTTGCCCAGAACACTGTCGCTGCCGACGGAAAAGCAAATTCGCGTGGTGCCATACAGCTCGTCTCATCAAGAGGCCCTTTTGGAGATAGCGGCTGCGGCGCGCGGCAGTATCTACATCACAGCAGAAGAATTGGAGCACGACGTAGAATTCACAGCGGTCGATGAACTC
>WNFN01206168.1_pt1 | contig 10119 bp, 8 predicted proteins | sample 5400161 | NCBI WGS metagenome assembly WNFN01 (sample SAMN13153353, study PRJNA577476) | soil metagenome | isolation source: 80 cm saprolite on Douglas fir-dominated hillslope | place: USA:California | collected 2013-09-17 | reverse complement strand
GGTGGTAGGAATGTTGTGGTCCAGAGTAGCGAAGGTAAGTTCCGGCCTGCGGATTTTTCGCCCAGCCAACCGCAGGCCGGTAAAGGCTTGCGGGGAAGTAACCTCATGCACCAAGTGCAGGTCTATATAAAGGACGGCCGGGCTTTCCGGCCCGTTGCAGACCACGTGGCGGTCCCAGATTTTTTCGAAAAGAGTCCGCGCCATCATAATTTTTGCCTACTATACCGCATGGTACGCGAAGCGGCGGTCTAGCATACCTACGAAGGCTTGCTCTACCAGTCCGCCCATCTCGCGGACACCTACGACATGCGCCCGGCCTTGAGAATGCAGGGCCAGATCGTGAGTGCGATGCCCGGCTTCCAGCACCTGACGAATGGCGGTCTCCAGGTCGGCGGCTTCGTGCGGCATTTCCGCAGAGTTGCGCAACAGCATGGCCACGGAAGCGATGGCGCCCAGCGGGTTGGCAATGCCGAGGCCGGCAATGTCAGGAGCAGAGCCGTGCACTGGCTCGTAAAGATCAACCGCGCCGCCGATGGTGGCTGAGCCGAGCATGCCCAGCGAACCGGTGATGGCCGCGGCTTCGTCAGAAAGAATGTCACCGAAGAGGTTCTCGGTGAGAATCACGTCAAAGCGCGCAGGGTTGGAAATCAGATGCATGGCGCAGGCGTCCACGTACATGTGGTCGAGCTTGACGTCAGGATAATCCTTGGCCACCTCAGTCACAGTGCGGCGCCACAACTGCGATGTTTCCAGCACGTTGGCCTTGTCCACGGAGGTGACTTTCTTCCGCCGGTCTTGTGCCTGCGCAAACGCGATCCGCGCCACGCGCTCGATCTCCGCCGTGGAATAACGCATGGTGTTGATGGCGTAATCATCATTTTGGCCGAAACCCCTGGGCTCGGAGAAGTAAAGCCCGCCCAGCAACTCGCGGACGATCAGCACGTCCGCGCCTTCCACCCGGGACCGCTGTAATGGAGAACAATCAGCGATCGCCGGGAAGGAGGCTGCCGGGCGCAGGTTGGCAAAGCCACCGAGCGCAGTCCGTAAGCACAATAAGCCGGCTTCAGGACGCTGGTCGGGCGGCAAATGGTCAAATTCAGGCGCGCCCACCGCGCCCAGGAAGACGGCGTCGCTTTCCAGGCAGGCATCGAGCGTGCTCTGCGGCAACGGCGTGCCATGCGAGTGGATGGCTGCGCCGCCAATGGGCCTCTCATCGAAGCGGAATTCAGAGTTGTAGAAATGGCTGAGCGCGCGCAGGATGCGCACCGCTTCGCGGCACACTTCCGGACCAACACCGTCACCAGGAAGGACTGTTATTTTGAAACTCATAAAATTGAACCTAAAGCATTACACCTACCACGGAGGCACTGAGAACACAGAGAATTGGGTAATTGAGCAAGTTGATGATCTAGGTAATTAATGCGTGGGATCGACCTTATCCAACTGCTCAATTATCAAATCACCCAGTTACCTGATCCTTCTCCGTGCCTCCGTGTCTCTGTGGTGGAAGTTTCTTTTCTAACTGGCGGCTTGCACGGAAGCGTTCTGGCGCGCCGCGGGCAGCAGTGAGAGCAAATCCTGGTCGTAGACTTGTTTCTTGTTTTCCACCAGCTTCATGAACCGCGCATAGACGGAATCCAGTTCGGGGCCTGAAGCCGAAAAGCCAAGCTCCGCCAGGCGTTTGCCCAAAGCATGGCGTCCCGAGTGTTTCCCCAGGACCAGATTGTTGCCGGGCACGCCGACCGACTCCGGCGTCATGATCTCGTAGCACAGTGGATTGGCGATGACCCCGTGCTGGTGGATCCCGGCCTCGTGGGCAAAAGCGTTGCGGCCGACGATGGCTTTGTTAGGCTGGGGCTCGAATCCGACAATCTCCGCCAGCAGGCAGCTTGTGGGATAGATTTCCTGCGTGTGGATGGAGGTCGCATATGGCAGTTGCGTTTGGCGAACGTTCAAAGCCATCACGATCTCTTCCAGCGACGCATTGCCGGCGCGCTCGCCAATGCCGTTGATGGTGCATTCCACCTGCCGCGCGCCCGCCTGGATCGCGGCCAGGGTGTTGGCCACGGCCAAACCCAGATCGTTGTGGCAGTGAACGGAGATGGTGACTTTATCAATCCCGCGAACTCGCTTGCGCAGGGTGGTAATCAAGCTGGCGTACTCGCCGGGGATGGTGTATCCCACCGTGTCCGGAATATTGATCACTCTGGCTCCGGCGTCAACCGCCGCCTGCACGAAGCGGCAAAGAAAATCCACATCCGAGCGCGACGCGTCTTCGGGAGAGAATTCCACATCATCGCACAGCGATTTGGCGTACGAGACAGCCCGGTACGCTTGCTCCAGCGCCTGATCGCGCGTGATTCTAAGCTTGCATTGCAGATGAAGGTCCGAGCCGGCCAGAAAAACGTGGATGCGCGGACGCCGCGCCCGCTCCAGGGCCGCCCAGGCTCGCCGAATGTCGGGCTCGGCTGCCCGGGCCAGTCCAGCGATCACCGGATCGTGGACTTCGGCCGAGATCAGCCGCACGGCGTTGAAATCGTCCTCGGAAGCGATCGGGAAACCGGCTTCAATAATGTCCACTCCCAGGCGCTCCAGTTGGCGCGCCATGCGCAATTTGTCGTGGATGCCCATGCTGCAGCCGGGCGCCTGTTCACCATCGCGCAGGGTGGTGTCAAAGACCGAGATGTGCGGCTTGCCGTTGGCTTTGTCCATGGGGGTCCTCCCTTTCGCGCAACAGAACCTCCATGCTGGGCCCGGATGCTGGATAAGTCAAATTTATAGTTCTTCTGTTATCATAAACAAATCTTATTCTATAAGCGGGGCCTTGGGTCCCAGACAAGCGCTGAAAAGCATCGGAGATCGACATGGATTTTTTTCAATTGGAGACCTTCCTCGCCGTAGTCCAGACCGGCAGTTTTTCCGGAGCCGCCAAGGTGGTGCACAGAACGCAGCCGGCGGTGAGCCAGGTGGTGCGCAAGCTGGAAGATGAAGTGGGCGAAGCGCTGTTTGACCGTTCCTCGCGCGACGGCCGGCTCACCGACGCCGGCAAAGTTCTGCAGGAGTACGCGCAGAAAATGCTGAACCTGAGGCGAGAGGCACGGGCCTCGCTGAAAGAGCTGGGCCAGTTCCAGCGGGGCACGCTGGTGATGGCGGCCAACGAGTATACGTCGCTCTACTTGCTGCGCGTGCTGGAAGAGTACCGCCGGTTTTCTCCCATGATCAAGGTCACGGTGCAGCGGGCGCTGGCCAGCGGCATTGCCGGCCAGGTGGCGGACCACACCGTGGAGCTGGGCGTGCTCTCCTTCCGTCCAGAAAGTTCTTTGTTGCAGTCGATTGTGGTTTTTCGCGACGAGCTGGTATTGGTTGTGCCTCCGGCGCATCCGCTGGCCGGGGCCCGTAGTGTGAGCATCCGTCAGCTCGGGGCGGAGTCGTTTGTGGCCCACAACGTGGTTTCGCCCTTCCGCATGAAAGTGCTGGAGGCTTTCAAACGCCACAAGACGCCGCTGAACATGGACGTGGAGATGCCAACCATCGAGGCCATCAAACGTTTCGTTGCCGCGGGCAACGGCGTTGCTCTGGTACCGCACATTTCCGTGGAACCGGAACTGGACCGGGGCGAGTTGGTGTCTATCCCGGTCAAGGAGCTGAAGCTGGAACGCAAGCTGCGGATCGTCTATCGCAAGGGCGGACAGCTTTCCCACGCCGCGCGCGCTTTCTTGAAAGTCGCGGAATCGGTCAGCGCAAATTTGAAAGGAAGGTATTTGTTTCAAGTGGAAAGGTGAGCGTATGCCCCCGAAGGTAGCAAAAAGAGCTTAGCCCAGGGCGCGAAGCTCTGGGCTAAGGTAAAGGTATCTTGCGTGCGGCTCAGGGCGCGAAATATCCTGAGATATCCACGACCAGATGCGTCGGGTTCGATCCGAACGCAGAGATCGAACCGTTGGTGGTAGGGACAATCGCCATGTTCGAGGTGACGGCGCCATCCGCGGCATTCAGGCTAGAAACAAGTGGTTGAACTGCGCCCTGAGGCCACAATGTCAAAAAGCCGAGCGGGCCCGGCGGAACCACGGTGGCGTTGAGCACATACGATTGGGCCGTGGGGGGAGCACCGCAGAAAGTGGCCTGGACGCCGACGTCGATGGCTCCATTGAATGCCGGCGAACCCGATGGATTTCTAGTGTCCAGCACGCGGCACGGCGCCAGGTTGAACAGCGATAGCCCGCCCGCGCCGGGCGGCGCAAAATACCCGTTGATGTCGATCACCAGGTCCGAGGTGTTGGTCACAAACACCTTGACGTCGCCATTGGCGGCTGCCGGCACGATTGCGGCATTGGCGGTAATCGCGCCGGTGGGCGCATTCAGGGTTGAGACGAGGGGCTGCGATTGGTCCGCCGGCCATGTGGTCAGGAAGCCCAAGCTTCCCTGGGGCACGGAAGTGTAATTCAGAGAATAAGCTAGCGCCGTTGGAGGCAGGCCGCAAGCGGTACGAAGGGGGAACGTACGGGTCGCGTTGGCCACCAACGCCGGGCCGCCCCGCGGTCCTGCTGCCAGGCGCGTGTCGACCAGGCGGCAAGGGGTCACCGGGAAGAAGGCCAGCGAGGAGGGGGTCGCAGCGGGCACAAAATAACCGTCAATGTCGAGGACCAGTTCGGTGTCGTTGGTGACGAAGAAACACACGGCCCCGCTTATGCCTGCGGGCACGATGGCGGCTACCGCCTTGACCCGGCCATCAATGGAGTTGAGCGTGGAGGCCAACGGCTGCGCCTGTCCGCAGGGGAAGGTGGTCAAGAAACCTAGCGTGCCGTTGCGCGGAACCACCGTTACATTCAAAGAGTAAGCCGCCGCCGTAACTGGTATGTTACAAGCGCTGCTGGGAATGGTGAATCCCCGTGCGGTTGCTTGTCCGCTCAAGAACGGCCCGCCAAACGGGCCCGGCGTATTCCGCGTATCGGCGACGCGACAGGGCGTGGCCGCCACAAAGTGGAGCCCAGACGCCGGCGGCCCGCCGCAGTTAGGAAATTTGAAACTGGTGATCCGGGTGTTCCAGTTGAAAATGCCGGTGGTCTTCATGTACTCGCTGGTGAACCAGAAGGTGCAATCGTCACTGGGATCAACCTGCATGGCGCTATAGTCACCCCAGCGTGTAAGCGGCTGGCCGTGGAAGAGGCCCACTTGCGATCCAGCGGCGCCGATAAACAGGCTTTCCGCCTGCATGGTATTTGCAGGATCAGAGAACAGCCTTCCCGTCGCGGCGATGGATGGGCTGGTGCCACTGCCGGAAATACTGTACCCCATGGCCATGTTTCCTACGTGGTCCATGGCGACGCTGCCCATCCAGCGGAAGTTGGCATCAGGAGAGAAGGTGCTCTGCTGGGCCAAGGTATGAGCTCCGTTGGGGTCTTGGATTTCATACCAGCGAACGCCCCCAGTGGAGTTGACAGCGACGGAGTGGTTTACCACCAGCGATTCATGGTCGCCAAAGTTGCGGTAGGCCAGGCGGTACATGAGGCGGTCGGCCAGAGAATCAAGTACTTGGGTGGTGCCGGGCTGCGGCACACAAGTCCCGCCACCACACAGCGGAGTAAAAGCGGCCACCGTGATGTTCGCTGGGCCTGTGAAGGTGGAGTTCAGCGGGTTGGCAAAATCCACATGAAACTTAAATAGCGCGAGATTAGTCCCAGAGCTAAAAAATATCATGTAATTTGGCGAGCCGACAGGTGGAGCCGTGATGCCATCAACGTCGGAAGGCAGCAGTCCGCCTATGGAGTTGCCTTGCTGGAAGCATATTTGCGTCGCCGCCGCGCCGCTCAGCATGGCCGTGCGGTCATAAGCGCACGCATCGCCGCCGACGAAAGTATTGCCATTAAACATATTGAAGGTAACGTAGTACGCATCCGGCCAAACGCCCATCTTGGGGTAGTCATCAAAGTTGTTATACGAGAAAGAATAGCGGTTATAGGCGCCGGTGGCATCGGAGGTTTGAGAAACGGCCACGCATTGCAGGAAGGGCGCAGCGCAACTTATCGTACGTCACAATCGGATCGCCGTTATTGTTGGTTTCGCAGCCACCGCCAAAACCGCCCAAAGGGTTTTTCCGGGGGTAGGACCGGAGATAAGAGCGCCGGTTGACTTGTCGAATATGGCGAAAGAAGTGTTCACCCATTGGACATATTGCGTGAGCCCCACGGCACCATTGGTATCGGGGGGCGCGCCACCCACGGTAAAGCCAAGCGCACCATTCCCCAAACCATCAAAACTTACACCTGACGTCGGTGAGAGTTCGATAGGGGCCAGGCCGGCTACGGACTGGTGGACCAGGTCGGGCTCGTTTGCCGGCTTGAGTCTCGCAGGCAGCGGAATACGGCGCACGGGTTCATTTTCCTGGGGAGGGCCTGCTTGGTTCTGATCAACCACAGGCATATCACGCAATGCCGGGGAAACATCATGATGTAAGGCATGACGTACTTCCATAATTTGTGCGGAAAGCGGCAAAGCGAGACAGAAAAATAGGATTGCTACGCCCGGATATGTCCAAACGCGAGAACTTGCTTGGTGGAACATTTGCCATCTCCTGGTATTACTGCGGAATGTGTTGCTGCGGCATTGACGGTTTGTTTGCCTTCTGTATTGACCAAACGCGCTTTTGATCATAGCTGCCATCTTGCAAACACTAACATCTGAGAATTAGCCTGCACACGTGTTGTTTTTGTTAAGCTTTGGGTACTTTTGTCCATAGCTTCGCTAGCTGATTCAGACAAAGGGAGAATTGTAGAATACTCCCCAGCTAGCCGGTTTGCAACGAGATTCGATAGTAGTACTTGGCTGATTTCCCAAATGCGGAACAGGAAATGATGACCTCGGCTGGCGAGTTGAAGGATTTTTCCCCAACCTAACAAATGCAATCGTCTGGCTCATTCGCCTAGGCCATAGCCCTTGGCTAACTAGAGTCCGTGTGCTAACATATTTGCGGCTTTTGCCGGATTGATCCGCAAGCAATCCTCCGGCGCCCCCGCTGGCACTCCTGCGGACGCTCCATCCGGCCGCGTGCTGAAATCACGCATTGCACTGGGTCCCATACGCGTTCTGAGAGGAGGGCACCATGGCCACAACAAAACAGCAGGGTAATTCCGCCAAAAAGGTGAAGCGCAGCCGTATCCAGGCTTTTGATCCTGAAGCCTTTCTTGCCCATTCTGGCGTGGGCAGGACTGTGGTCCCTCTGCGGAAGAAGCAAGTTATCTTTACCCAGGGCGATCCTGCTGATACTGTTTTTTTCATTCAGAAAGGCAAGGTCAAGCTCTCCGTGATCTCCGAGACTGGCAAGGAGGCGACCATCGCTTTGCTCGGCGCGAAGGATTTTGTAGGAGAAGAGTGCATCGCGTCGGGCCAGCCATTGCGAATGGCGACTGCCACGGCGATTGCCGAATCCACAGTGCTCAGGGTCGACAAGAAAACCATGATCGAAGTGCTGCACCACGAGCACGCAATGTCCGACACTTTCGTCGCTTTTCTGCTTGCCCGCAATGCTCGCATCCAGGAAGACCTTACCGACCAGCTTTTCAATTCCAGCGAAAAGCGGCTGGCCCGAGTGCTCCTGCTGCTGACACAATTTGGCAAACAAGACCCGCCGGAGCCGGTGATTCCCAAAATAAGCCAGGAGACGCTCGCGGAGATGGTAGGCACAACCCGGGCCAGGGTGAATTTCTTTATGAATCGCTTCCGCAAACTGGGATTTATTGAGTACAACGGTGAACTCCACGTCCACAGTTCACTCATGAACATTGTGCTCACCGATTGAGTTCTCCGATCGGCTTCTTCCAGCCCCTGGCTGAGCTGACACGCGCTCAGACTGGCCTTTCCGGTTGCGCGTTCATCCGCTTGCTGGTGATCAATTCCGCAATTGCTGCAAGCATCAGCTGGGACGCAGTTCCTTTTGCAATGAAGGCATCGGCAGCTCTTAATGCGGTTGCGGGAATATTCGGTGCTCCTGAATGAAGAACAATCGGCACTCGTGGGTTGAGATTTCTAATTTCCTTGGTGACCTCGTGCCCATTCATGCCTGGCATCTCATAGTCAACGAGAACCAGGTCAATCGCGTTCTCTTTGAAGAGCTCGAGTGCCTCGTTGCCGTTGGTTGCAGTGAGGACGGAATATCCGTGCTTCTCCAGAGTTGTCTGGACCACATCCAGTATAAGTTCGTCATCATCGATGCAGAGCAACACAGCATCCACGATCTGGTTACGAAGGGAAGCTCGCGAAGGTATCACGTTGGAATTGTGTATCGGTGTCGGGAGCAAAACTGTGCAAAATTGCACATGTTTGTATGACTAAATAAACCCTTAAAATTCTCTTAGTAACAAATTCGGGAATAAGACGATTCCCGAAACGGAACGTTTCTTCATGCCCGCAGCATGCCTCTTCGCCCAAGGAGATGTTAACTAGCTCAGGACGGGCAATTACTTACGAGCAAGAATGAAAGGTGCATGGATTTGCATCTAAACCTGTCGAGACTGCGCCAAGCTGCGCAGGCGCCAAAGCATCAGCGCAGAAAGTCACGCCCTCAGTACTTGGGAACTTTGGGGTCGATCCGGTCCGCCCAGGCCAGGATGCCGCCTTTCAGGTTCTTGGCTTTGGAGAAGCCGGCCTTTTGCAGAAACTCGACCGCTTTGGCGCTGCGTCCGCCGCTGCGGCAGTGGACCACCATCTCTTTATTCTTGGCGGGATCCAGCTCGCTGATGCGTTTAGGCAGGTCGCCGAGCGGGACCAGATGGCCGTTGAGGTTGCAGATCTTATATTCGTGCGGCTCGCGCACGTCCAGGATGAACAAGTCTTCTTTGGCGTCGAGCCGTTGTTTCAGCTCTTCCACCGTAATCTCAGGCACGCCGGCCGGGGGAGTAGTCACAGGTTTGTCTTGTCCTCGCAATCCGCAGAATTCGTCGTAGTCGATCAGTTTAGTTACGGTGGGGTGGGTGCCGCAAACCACGCAGTCAGGATTCTTTCTGAGTTTGAGTTCGCGGAACTTCATGCCCAGGGCGTCCACCAGCAGCAGACGGCCGATGAGTGGCTCGCCCGCGCCTAGGATTAGCTTGATGGTCTCGGTGGCTTGGATCAGGCCTACGAGGCCGGGAAGAATCCCCAGCACGCCGCCTTCGGCGCAGGAGGGAACCAGCCCCGGCGGAGGCGGTTCGGGATACAGGCAGCGATAGCATGGCCCGTTTTTTGCGGCGAAAACGCTGGCCTGGCCTTCAAAACGAAAGATCGATCCATAAACGTTGGGCTTGCCGGTGAAGACGCAAGCGTCATTGACCAGGAAGCGGGTAGGGAAGTTGTCCGTGCCGTCCACGATGATGTCAAAATCGGCGAAGAGCTTGAGCGCGTTTTCGCTGCTCAGTTTGGTTGCAAACGTAAGCACCTTGACGAAAGGATTGATGGCGGCAAGTTTCTCTTTGGCCGAGTCCAGTTTGGGCCGGCCCACATCGCTGGTGAAATGGATGATCTGGGGCTGCAGGTTGGTGAAGTGCACCACGTCGAAATCGACCAGGCCGAGCGTGCCCACGCCGGCCGCGGCCAGATAGAGAGCCACCGGCGATCCTAGGCCGCCCGCGCCGATCGACAGCACACGCGCGGCTTTGAGTTTTTGCTGCCCTTCCATGCCCACCTCGGGCATGATCAGGTGGCGCGAGTAGCGCAGCACCTCTTCATTGCTCAACGTGGGCAACTGCGGTGGCGCCAGTGTTGTCGCCATAATATGTCCTTTCCAGGGTGCAGAGATTTCCCGGTTACCAGCAGAAGAAGCCAGACAATCCCGGGCCATGGCGCGCGTCATCGATGATTGATCGATGATTGATCATTGATCGTTGATCACTTGCCGCGGACACGGCAAAAAAATCACGCCATCACGTTTCCATTATATCTTCACAGGGCAATCGGCAAGGTCTGCCGGTAGGCGAAGATATCGATCTCTTCCGGCTGAAACTGTTTTTGATCCTCGGCGCCCAGCAGCACATAAGAGTTGGTGGCCGTGGCGCGTCCATGCTCCACGCTGGTAATAAGGTAGGAAGAGTCAAACCAATGGGCTTCTTCCAGGTCGGTGGCGGAGTAACGCGCCGGGTGATCAGGGTGGGA
>WNFN01074265.1_pt1 | contig 10119 bp, 8 predicted proteins | sample 5400161 | NCBI WGS metagenome assembly WNFN01 (sample SAMN13153353, study PRJNA577476) | soil metagenome | isolation source: 80 cm saprolite on Douglas fir-dominated hillslope | place: USA:California | collected 2013-09-17 | reverse complement strand
AAAACGGCGGCAGCTTTGATTCGTTGAGCAGCTTGAGCTCATCGACCGTGACCTCGACTTCGCCCGTGGCAATGTTCTTGTTCACGGTGTCGGCGTCGCGCAGGCGCACCTTGCCGATGGCCGCGATCACATACTCCGACCGCAGGTTGCTGGCCTTTTCATGCACCGCCGCGTTCTCGCCTTTATCGAACACCAGCTGCGTCATCCCGCTGCGGTCGCGGATATCAATAAAGATCACGTTGCCCAGATCGCGGCGCCGGTTGACCCAGCCCAGCAACACAACCTGCGCTCCTGTATGCTCCGGGCGCAGTTCTCCGCACATATGCGTGCGGTGAAGATCACCTAAAAAATCGAGCGGCAAAGATGTACCTTCCTGCGTTGGGATAAAACTTTGATTATAAAGGGTGGGCCGCGAATTCACGCGAATGAACACGAATCAGTAGTGAGCTAATCATTAGCCCACTACCCACGAATTAATCGGATTGCCTCGGATCATTCGCATGTTTTCGCGTTGATTCGCGGCTAATTTTGAAACTCATCCGATGAGCTAATGGCCGGCATTTCAGAAAAAGATCACTTCACCAGCTTAACGATCCCGGCAATCTCTCCTCTGGCCACTCCCGCCTGTTCGCCGGTACTTAGGTTTTTGAGGGCATATTGCCCGGAATTGACCTCATTTTCACCCAGGATCAATGCAAACCGGATCCCCAGCTTGCTGGCGGTTTCGAGCGACTTCTTCAGCTTAAAGCTTTCGTCGCCCACGGTCAGGACCACGCCTTTGCGGCGCAGTTCGCGGGCCAGCCTGGCAGCGTGCAGATTCATGCCTGCGCCGAGCGGCGCAATGTAAACATGGGGCGAGCCGCGACTCCGGCAGATTCCTGCAAGGTCATCACCAGGCGGTCTTCACCGATGGCAAAACCAATGCCTGGCGCCGGCGGACCGCCCAGCGATTCTGAGAGTCCGTCATAACGTCCGCCGCCGAGGATTGCATTCTGCGCGCCGAGCGCGCCGTGGGTAAACTCAAAGGCCGTGCGCGTGTAGTAGTCCAGTCCGCGGACCAGGCGGTGATCGACCACGAAAGGCACTTCCAGGGCCGTAAGAATCTTCTGCACTTCGGCAAAATGTGCGCGGGAGTCCTCATCCAAATATTCGCTCATGCGCGGCAGCTTCTCGATGATCGGCTGGTCTTCCGGAACTTTGCAGTCCAGCACCCGCAGCGGATTTGTCACGGCGCGGCGTTGGCAGTCGGAGCACATGGTGTGGACAACATCTTTCAGCGCATCACGAAGCGCCTGCAAATAGCGGGGACGATCTTTAGCGGAGCCCACGGAATTTAGTTTCAGCGTCCAGCCCTGAATGCCAAGACGGTCCAACAAAGTTGCCAGCATCTCCAGAACTTCCGCATCGACCGCCGGCGATTCGCTTCCCGCCGCACTCGGCCCGATGACTTCAGCTCCGATCTGGTAGAACTGCCGGTAGCGCCCTTTCTGCGGACGCTCGCGGCGGAACTGCGGTCCGATGTAATAGAAGCGCTGCAGGCCGGGACGCTCCCACAGCTTGTGTTCGATATACGCGCGGACAACGCCCGCGGTGTTTTCCGGCCGCAGGGCCAGCCACTGGCCTTTTTCACTCTGGGCGCGCGCGCGGTCTTCCCAGGCAAACATCTCTTTGGAAACAATGTCAGTCTCTTCGCCCACGGAGCGCTGAAATAGTTGCAGGTCTTCGAGGATGGGCGTGCGGATTTCCTGAAAGTTGTATAGGCGGAAGACGTCGCGCACCGCCGTTTCAACGAAGTTCCACGTCTCCGTCTCCGGAGGCAGAAGGTCGCGGGTGCCGCGCACGGATTTGATAAGGCCAGCCATTAGCAATTAGTAGTTAGCAATTAGCCAAAGAGAGTTTTGCCGGAGAAATATCATTCTCCAATAGAAGCCAAACAGCCTTGCATCGCTTCTCGCACATTGATTAGCAGCTCTGGAAAAGTATCGCCTTGGGTGGCACACCCTGGCATTGCAGGCACTTCTGCCCAAAACCCGCCTTCTTCGGCCTCGTGTATTACGACTTTGACTTTCATTTTTAATCCCTGTTTGAGCCAAATTCCTTTCGGTAAATCTGTGTGTAATCAAAATAATTCTTGCCATACATCATGATCGACTTTTGCGTCTCTTCGTCATCAATCTTCTTCTTGAACTTTCCGGGAACGCCCATCCATAGCGAATAAGGCTCAATCACGGTGCCTTCGGGAATCACCGTTCCGGCCGCGATGATGCAGCCGTCGCCGATCTTCGCATTGTTCAGGATCACGCAGCCCATGCCGATCAGGCACCGGTCGCCAATGGCGCAACCGTGCAGCGTCACCGAATGCCCGACCGTGACCCAGTCGCCCAGGGTCACGCCGTATTTATAGCGCATGCCGTGAAGCACGCAGCAGTCCTGGACGTTGGAGTTCGCACCGATGCGGATGGCGGCCACATCGCCGCGGATCACGGCATTCATCCACACGCTGGAGTTTTCACCGATCTCCACGTCGCCGATGATCTGGGCAGACTCGTCGATATAGCACGAATCGTGAATACGCGGCGCGATTCCCTGATAGGAGCGAAGCATAAGGCTGAATTTTCAAAGGTAACATGTGCGCATCAGCGGGAGCAACGTCGCGCGGCCAGTGCGTAGGCGATTGGGAATAACGCTAATTCATGGATGGGCAACCCGTAGCAGCTCTGGCGTCTCCTATCAAACATCTGTTCCCCAGAATGAGGGCCCATGCACGTCATTTCTTTGCGCACCGGCTTCCATGCGCTTCTTGTCGTCCTTTTTTCAGTTTCTGTGAGCTCTGCGCAGTCATTTCAGCAAAATACTTATCACAGCCCGAACCGGCCAGCCGATCTATTTGTCGCCGATTTGAACCACGACGGCAAGCCCGACATTGTCACAACGCAATTCACCAGCAACATGATCACCGTATTTTTGAATCACGGAGACGGTACTTTTACTGACGGCGGTTCAGCCAGCTATGTCGTTGGAGGATCTGCTCCGCAACGGGTGTTGATTGCCGACTTCAATCCTTCGGGAACGGAGACGGCACCTTTCGGACCCACATTGATTACACGATTCCGGGGTGCATCAAGGGACTTGGAACTATCAGGGTGGCTCGCGATACTTCACCGAGCCTGATTGTTGCCTCAGATCTGCCGCAGATCAATATTCTCCGCAATGATGGGACTGGAACCTTCCATTTGCAGACTATCTCCACCACTTCTAACATGACAGGCGTTTCCGCGGCTGATTACAATCACGACGGCATCGCCGACATAGCCGCAATTGAAGTAGCGAATCCTAATAAGCTGGTGATTCTTTATGGAAATGCGGGCGGCGGGTTCGGTACGCCCCAGGTCATAGCGTCTGCCTCCTCCATTGTCGGCTATTTTGCCGCCAATACTGTGGATTTCACCGGGGATGGGATCGGCGACCTGCTTGTGCCCTGGGATTCCTCTGGGCCGGTGCGCGCCGGAGTTACGGCTTTTGCCAACAATGGGTTTGGAAAATTCACTTCGACTACCTTGAACGTAGCTTCCGGTTACTTTCTCCCAGGTTTCAGGGCTGCGGAAGGGGACTTCACGCGCGGCGGCTTTCATGGGCTCATTCTCCCTTTGACCGGCACTGGCACTCAGGTTCCTGACGCGGTTGCGTACTTTCCCGCCCGAGGCAGGGGCGTCTGGAGTTCCCCCATTTATTTCCCCATGGGAGCAAACAGTTCACCGCACTCCGCCTCGGTTGCCGATTTCAATGGCGATGGATTGCTCGATTTTGCTGTGGTCACCGAAGCGGATGACACCTTGCATATCTTCAGCAATAATTCCTGCCCTTTACCTCCGAAAGCGGGAATCGCCCTCTGCTCACCTGCAGCCGGTTCGAATGTGGGTTCGCCTGTACGCATTTCCGCCACCGCCAATGGCTTGACTCGTCCCATCACTGCCATGAAAGCCTACATCGACGGCAAACAAGTTGCTTCGTCTGGCAATAACATGCTGAATTCTTCCGCACCTGAAGCAGCAGGAAGACATAAGCTTACTGTTAATGCCTGGGACTCAAGCGGAAAGTTGTACCAGTTTATAGAGACGTTTACTGTTCACTAACACGCCGGCGCCGGAAGAGAACACTTCGAGGTGGATAAAGTGAAGCGACAGGACCCACTGGCCGATCGGCAATCGAAGCCCTTAGGGATCTCTTGCTTCGCTCGAGAAAAAAATCTAATGCAGCTCTACGCCCATCAGCTCCGTTACCAGGCTCCACTGTTCCCACGCGTAGCGCCAGATGGAGACGGAGTGCAGGTGCTCAAAAGAGTGGAAGTCGCGCTCATTCATGGCCGCTGGTTCGTCAAGATAAACCTGGCTGACGAACTCGCAATCATTGCAGCGGACAATATAAGGATAGTTTTCGGCCATTCAGAATCACGCTCAGGGGGAACACTCATTGTTGAGCTTTTCGTGCTCCAGCGCACTAAGGTGGTCCACTTAAGCCTTTGCGATATTTGGCCTATCGTGCCAAGAGACTAAACAAACGACGATTGCGTTCGGAAACGAAACGAAGAAGTGCGGAGCGATCGGCGAAGAAGCGCGGAAAGATCGTTGGACTACGACCTCATGATGCGGGCCTTGATCTCCGCTTCCCAGATCACATTGGCTGGTTCAAGGCTTTCAACGCCTACCTGGCCTTGCAGAGAAGTTCCGGGCTCGCCGATCCACATAACCTTATAGCGCGCGCGCCGGTTGTGCCGCTGCAGCCAAATCGTCTGTCCCGTGGTTTTAATGCCCGGATCACCAGGCGCGCCCCGTTGGTGGAAATCTCATAGGTACAGCAATTATGCGAGTCAGGGCTGGCCACGTCAGGGAACACTTTCACCGGCACAGCCAGGTGCAGCCGCTTTTCATGCCGCTTTTCGGCGGGCGCTATAACGGCCGTAGAGGCGCGACTTGCTGATGGGAGACCTGCCTTTGGTTCCATGACCTTTCGAGTATCGGGGCTGGGCCACTTTTGGTCAATATTACTTTCGTTTCCGCAGTTTGAAACGAATGGCAACCCGCACCGCATCTTCTGCGTGTTGCAGGAAAACCAGTTACAATAGTTTCTTAGTCCCTCCTGATGAGACAAAAAGATGATTCATTTTCCCGTGCCTGAGGCCCTGACCTTTGATGACGTATTACTTTTACCGGCGCAGTCTGACGTGGTCCCGGCGGAGGTCAACACGCAGACGCAACTCTCGCGCAATATTCGCCTGAATATCCCCATCATAAGCGCCGCCATGGATACCGTGACGGAGTCGCGCCTGGCCATTGCCATCGCGCAGCAGGGAGGGCTGGGCATCATCCACCGCAATCTCTCCATCGAGGAGCAGGCTGACGAGGTGGACAAGGTAAAGCGATCAGAGAGCGGCATGATTATGGACCCGATCACGCTTTCCCCCGACCATAAAATTGCCGACGCGCTGGAGCTGATGCGCCGCTACAAGATTTCCGGCGTTCCCGTCACCAAGAACAAGAAGCTCGTAGGCATTCTTACCAATCGCGACCTTCGCTTTGAAACCCGCACCGATATCCTGATCAGCAAAATCATGACCAAGGACAACCTGATCACTGTCCCGGTCGGCACCACGCTGGAAGATGCGGAGAAAATTCTGCATGAACACCGCGTGGAAAAGCTGCTGGTGGTGGATGACAAGTACAACCTGAAAGGGCTGATCACGGTCAAGGACATCCAGAAAAAACTGAAGTATCCCAGCGCGGCCAAGGACCAGCATGGGCGGCTTCGCGTGGGGGCGGCTATCGGCGCCACAGGCGATTTCCTGGAACGCGCGCAGGAGATGGTCAAGGCAAAGGTCGACGTGCTGGCCATTGACAGCGCGCACGGCCACACCAGCCGCGTGCTTGAGGCGATCAAAACGATCAAGTCCAAACTTCCCGAAGTCGACTTGCTCGCAGGAAACGTAGGCACGCATGAAGGCGCTTGCGCCCTGGCCAAAGCCGGAGCTGATGCCATCAAAGCGCGCGCCTGCCGCGACGCGCAGATTCCCGTGATCGCCGATGGCGGCATCAAGTTTTCCGGCGACATCAGCAAGGCCATCGCTGCCGGCGCCAATGTGGTGATGATTGGATCGCTCTTTGCCGGCACGGAAGAGAGTCCGGGCGAGACCATTCTCTATCAGGGGCGGTCGTTCAAGTCTTATCGCGGTATGGGATCACTCTCCGCCATGGCCGCCGGATCAAGTGAGCGCTACGCGCAGAGCGCGGAAGATTCTTCCACTGACAACATAGGCATGCGGGACGGAGATCGCGGAAGCAATCGCGTGGACAAACTGGTGCCGGAAGGTATTGAGGGCCGTGTGCCCTATCGGGGCACGCTGGCGGAGATGGTTTACCAGCTCGTGGGCGGGCTGCGTTCCGGCATGGGATATTGCGGCACCCGCAACATTCCCGAGTTGCAGCAGAAGGCGCGGTTCATTCGCATCAGCGGCGCGGGCTTGCGCGAGAGCCACGTGCATGACGTGATCATTACGCGTGAAGCGCCAAATTACAGGCTGGAATAGGCAGGACGATTTGTCATCAACGGTGGTCCCCGGAGCTGTTCCCGCTTCATTCGCGCGCAAACTGCTGGCATGGATGCCTACGCTGCTGTGGCTTTGTGCGCTTGCCGCCTTCTCCACCGATGCGTTTTCCGCCGAGCACACCGGAACCATCCTGCGGAGAATTCTGCACGCGCTGTTTGGTGAAATCTCCCATCATCGCATTGAGCAGATTCATTTCTTCGTCCGCAAGACGGCCCACTTCGGGAGTTATGGACTGCTGAGCGCGCTGGCTTTCTTTTCCTGGCGCGCCACTCTGCCGGCGCTTCCGCGATGGACCTTCCGCTGGACCAGCCTGGCTTTGCTGCTGACCCTGATGGCCGCCAGCCTGGACGAGTTTCATCAGACCTTTGTCGCGTCACGAACCGGTTCGCTTCGCGATGTTGTGCTGGATCTGACCGGAGCCATCTTCTTCCAGCTTGTGCTGGCCATCTGGTTGGGCAGCAGAAAACCCCGTCTGAATCAGTGATAACTCTCCAACTCGGTGTGATCTTGCAAACCGGCTTCCTCCGCGCGCTCTTCTTGCGCGGGTTTGGCGCCGGCCATTCCCATCAGGAGCATGATTGCCGCAACCACTGCCATCCCTGCTGACAGGTAAAACGGCAATGCCGCGCCGTAGTGTTTCCATAGCTGGCCGGTAAGCAGACTAGAGAGTAAAGCGGCAATGCTGGTGCAGAAATAAAACAGGCCGAAGGCGCGTCCGCGCGAGCCCGGTTCGACGGTCTCCACCACCAGCGCGCGCAACACCGGGCTGGTGAGCGCGTAATAAAGCCCGTAGGCTGCCATCACCGTCCATATCGCCGCATGGTTTGGCGCCAGAGCAAACGTAAAGTAGGTGACAGAAAAAACCAGATATCCTGCCGCGGCGATTGCCCGCTTGGAGCGGCGATCACTCAGCCAGCCCGCCGGCCACGACGCCAGAGTGTATGTGATATTGAAAGCCAGGCCGAGCAGCGGGGCCATGCTGGAACTGATTCCAATCTGCTGCGCCCGCAGCACCAGAAACATGTCACTGGAATTTCCCAGGGAGAAGATCAGCACCGCCGCCAGCAAGTAATAAAACCGGCGGGAAAGTCGTGCCGGCTGGCCGAGCGAACGCGTTGGCACGGAGCTCACCCGCTGCGGTCGCGTCTCTCTCGCCAGCAGCACTACCAGGATTGCGACTGCCCCGGGAATTGCAGCCCACCAGAAAACCGAACGCATGTTGCCGGTGCGGGCCATGATGAGCCAGGCAATCAGAGGGCCCGCAATCGCGCCGGCTGAATCCATCGACTGCAGTAAGCCGTAGGTATTGCCAATTTTCTTTCGATCAACCGATTCCGCCAGCATCACGTCGCGCGGCGTGCCACGCAGGCCCTTGGCAGTGCGGTCAGCAAAGCGGATAAAGAGCACCTGCCACCATCGCGTGCTGAGGGCCAGAAGCGGCTTCACCAGGTTGGCCAGCAGATATCCGAAAACGACGATCGGTTTGCGCCGCTGGACCGTGTCTGTAAGGTAGCCGGAAAACAACTTGCCCAGCGAAGCAACGCTTTCGGCGACGCCTTCAATCAGGCCCATGGCCGCGGGCCCGGCGCCGAGCGAAGCCAGAAATGCCGGCAGGATCCAGTACGCCATCTCGCTGGCCGTGTCATTGAAGAATGAGACCGTGCCAAAGACGTAGACGTTGCGCCGGCCGGCAGTGGAAGCGTCAGATGTGGAAGTGGCCATCAGCTTACGATCAATACGTTACCTGAAAGAGCAGCCTGAAACACTATCGGATTCCAGCAACTCAGGAATGGACAACAGCATCAGAAATGGGGATTAGGCCCTTCTGGAGAGATCAATGCGAATACGGCGTCTGTTCAGGCTCTTTTATCAATTGATTACCGATCGCGAAATCTATTTCCTGACCGGGCTGGCGATTAAGAGTCTATTCGACAAATCGCCTACGGGACCACGGTCTGCTCCGGTGGCGAAGAAGCGGGCAAAAGCCATGAATGCCAAGTAATTGCCTGGACAGGATTCGGGTTTCAAACCGTTGTTTCCTCCACCAGACGCCTCCAACTGTCGGAGATCAAGGCGCCACAAAACAAATAACCCCGCACTTGCATGCGGGGTTACTCGGTAAGCTGTTGGGATTGGCTGAAGGCGCGGAGGCCTTGTGCGAATCGCAGCTTCGCTTAGGACTTAAAGACTCACGCCTTAAGCCTCAGCCACCTCACGTTTACCACTACAATCAGAATTCTTCATATATTTGGATCGCCCTCCTTTCCCGTGTAAACGCAGAATATCGCCACTTAACTGGAAAGTCAACAGTGCGACTTTGAGAGTTATTTGCTCTCGAGGTGCCCTGCTCACTTTTTCTTTTCCGGCTTCCGCGGCTCAACAATCCCGACTGTGATCGCATCCGCGGTCACAAATTGCGGCTCGATGTCTGTTGGAACCGACTTCAAACGCTCCAGCGCTTTCTGCACTTCAGGACGCAGCAACATCATCTCACTCATCAGTTTTTTGGCGCCGGCATAATCGCCGGTAGCTTCCAGCGTGAGCAATTCGTGGTCCAGGCTGGCCACGGCGTCTTTGATCTTGCTCAGATCCACGCTGAAGGTGCCGTCAGCGCTGGCGACGAACGCGCCTTTGTCGAGGAAGTAATTGAATTGCACGGCCATGCCCTTGGCATGCGAATCCTGCAGTCCGAAGCGCAGCGTGCGGAAGGAAGATGCGAGGTAAGTGGTGTAAAGTTTGCGCTCCGCGTCCGGCCCATGCGGGAGCGGCGCCTGTATTGCGCCTTTGTCCGCCTGCGTCATCAGATATTGCAGCGCGAAGAGTCCGGTCACGTCGGCCTTGGCTTCTTCAATGGCGCTGTATAGTTCTTTCAACTCCAGGCGCGGGTTCGTATTGCGACCATTGATTTTGATCTGGTGCGGACCCAGCCCGTGCGTGAGTTCGTGGGCCACAATGTGGGTAAAGAACAATTCAAAACTCAGGTCCTGTTGCGCCGCCGGCTGCAGCACCACCTTGGAGATCGGTTCCAGCGTCGACTTGAATTTTGCCTCCTGAATATTCTTGAGCATCACGCGCTTGCTGCCCTTCTGCTGGACTACCTTGTCGTCATTGGGCAGATTGTAAGCCGCGGTCTGGACGCCGTGGTTGCCGTCGCCGGCGGCAAAAACTTCGTTCACCACGCGGATGGGCGCCAACGCGCCCAGCTTGGCCACGCGATACCCCGGATCTTCCGGCAGATTGTCTTCGATCTCCTGCAAGTGCTGCCCCAGAAACGCCAGCCGCGCGGATTCCTTGTCGTCACGCACGTTGATGTAGGCTTCAAACGCAGCTTTGTAACCGAACAGCTCGTCGTTGTAAGTCTCGTATGGCCCGATGGTCACATCCACCGGAGCGTCCAGGTCCATCCACGCGATATCGCTTTCAAAGTAATTGTTGGAGAGAAAAGCGTCGGCGCGGGTGGTGAGGAATTTCTTGAGCGACGCGTTGTCCGTAAGCGCGGCGGCCTCGCGCAGCAGCTT
>WNFN01008103.1_pt1 | contig 10119 bp, 8 predicted proteins | sample 5400161 | NCBI WGS metagenome assembly WNFN01 (sample SAMN13153353, study PRJNA577476) | soil metagenome | isolation source: 80 cm saprolite on Douglas fir-dominated hillslope | place: USA:California | collected 2013-09-17 | reverse complement strand
CTCGGCCGAGAGGGGCAGGGATCCGACGCGGGCCCCGAAGGGAGCGAGGGCGTCGGCGACCGCGTTGGCGATCGCCGCGGGGCCACCGACCATGCCGGACTCGGCCATCCCCTTGATCCCCCTCCATGTGTTGGGAGAGGGCGAGGACAAGTGCTGGATCTCGACGTTAGGCATTTCAATCGCCGTCGGAAGCAGATACTCCATAAGCGTCGTTGTCACGATCTGGCCGTGCTCGTCGTAGGCGACACGCTCGAGGAGCGCTCCCCCGAGGCCCTGTGCGAGCCCTCCGATGAGCTGTCCCTCGACCAGCATCGGGTTGATAATCGTTCCGCAGTCCTCCACCCCGATAAGCCGACGAACTCTGACCGCGCCCGTCTCGGCGTCAACCTCGACGATGGCGGCAATGCACCCGTTGGAGCAGGTGGCGTCCGGATCATGGAGCCGGGTGCAGGTGAGGTTCGGTTCTGGCTCGGCCTCGCGAGTACGGGTGTTGAAGAAGGCGGCCTCGGCGACCTCGCGCACGCTCAGCGAAATCGAGGGCGCCTCCCTCGCCCGCACCCTGCCACCGGCGATCTCGAGGCCCTGAGGGTCGACCTCCAGCATCAGCCCAGCGATGCGAAGGAGCTTGCCGCGAAGGTCCTCGGCAGCGAGGCCGACCGCTCCGCCACCCACGACCGTCGAACGGCTGGCCCGGGTGCCGGCCAGGCTGATCGGGACCGAGCTCGTGTCCGCGAAGACCACAGTCACGTCCTCGAAGGGCACACCGAGGGCATCCGCGGCAATCTGCGCCATAGCGGTGTCGTGTCCCTGGCCAAGGGCGACCGTCCCCACGAACACAGTGACCTTGCCAGAGGCGTCCATGGACACCCTAGCCGAGTCGTTGGACGGGAAGGAGTGCAACCCGGCCCGGAACTCCGCGTAGCCCGCCATCTGGGCTGCCAGGCGGAGAGATTCCTGATAACTCCCGCTGTCGTAGAGCAGGCCGGGTGCGGAGGTCCTGGGAAGCTCCTCGGATCGGATCATGTTCTGCAGCCGGAGCTCGACGGCGTCGGCACCGAGGCCCCTGGCCACCTCGTCGATGAGGAGTTCCCTGGCCGCCTGGGCCGCCGTCCATCCCACGCCCCGGTAGGGCGCGGTGGGAGACTTATTGCTGAGGGCCGCCTGGACCTCGTACTCGTAGTTATCGAGGCGGTAAACGCCCGGGAGCAGCTTCGCGGCCATGAAGGGCTCGATGAGGGCGCTCGCGCTGTTGTAGGAGTAGGCGCCGGTGTCCCCGAGGATCCGGGCCCGCAACCCCCGGAACGTCCCGTCGTCGTCAATCGCTAGCTCGAGGTGGATGGTCTGCTCCTTCGCATGCGGGGCGGCCATCAGGTTCTCGCGCCGATCCTCGATCCACTTCACGGGAAGGCCGAGATGGACCGAGGCGAAGGCGACCGCGACCTCCTCGGGCGAGACCGGGATCTTCTGGCCGAAGCCCCCGCCAACGTCTGGCATCATCACCCGGACGTGATGCTCGGGCAGGCCCGTGCACAGGGCCAGGCGGCGTCGCAGGAGATGGGGTGCCTGGGTGGAGCTCCAGAACGACAGCGTGCGGGAGGCCGGCTCGAAAGAGGCAACGCACCCGCGACCCTCGAGCGGAGCGGCGACGAACCGGCTCGCTCGGTAGGTGCTCGTGAACACCCGAGCGGCGGACTCGAAGGCACCCGCGGGGTCGCCGAATACGCGGTGATCGCGATAGACGACATCGTCCGGTACCTCTGGGAGCAGCGGGACGTGCCCTTCGGGCTTGGCGGCGTCGACGGACACGACGACCGGCAGCTCCTCGTAGTCCACGTCGATCAGCTCGAGCGCGTCCTCGCCGATGTAGCGGTCCTCAGGGACGAGGATCGCCACGGCCTGCCCCGCGTACCGGACCCGATCGCCGGCTAGCACCGGCTGCGGGGTCTTGACGAGCCCGGGCACCTCATTGATGTGCGCCAGGCCCACCTCGGGAAGATCCGCGGCGGTGATGACGGCCAGGACGCCGGGAAGGGCGGCGGCACGCGCCGCGTCAATCGAGCGCACCCGCGCGTGAGCGTGGGGAGACCGAACGAAGACCGCGTGCGCCATGCGCGGGAGCCGGAGATCGGCGATGAAGCGTCCCCGCCCGGTCAGCAGGCGAGCATCCTCCGCTCGGAGCAGGGGCTTGCCGATGGCGCCCTCTGACGCCGTCTCGTGTGTGTCGCGCATCAGCTGCTCAGCTCTCAGTCGCAGCCCGGGACGCGCCGCGCCCGACCTTGAGCACCGCCGCCACGATGCCCTGGTAGCCCGTGCAGCGACAGATGTTGCCAGACAGCGCCTCCCGGACCTCCGCCTCGGTGGGGTTGAGATTATCCCCAAGCAACTCGTGGACGGTCACGACGAAACCCGGCGTGCAGAAGCCGCACTGAAGCCCGTGGAGCTCGTGGAGAGCCTGCTGGATGGGACTCAGCGATCCGTCAGGTGGCGAGAGCCCTTCGATCGTCGTGATCTCGGCGCCCTCCATCTGTCCCGCGTAGAGGATGCACGAGCGCATGCTCCGGCCATCGACCAGCACGGTGCACGCCCCGCACACGCCGTGCTCGCAGCCGAGGTGGGTGCCGGTAAGCTCCAGCTCCTCCCGGATGAAGTCGGCGAGCGTCAGGCGGGCGGGCACCGTCCGGGTCACCGCGCGACCGTTCACGGACATGCGCACGGTCACCTGCGGCTCACTCATCCCGCTGGCCCCTTCGCCCTCGCTACAGCTACCCCGAGAACCCGGCGCGTCAGCACCCTCACCAGATGCCGTCGGAAGTCCCCCGAGGCCATGACGTCGCTCGAGGGTCGAGCCGCGGCCGCCGCGGCCTCACCGATCATTTCGTGCAGCCCATCCGATGGCTCCTCGCCCACCATCTGCGTGGCCGTGTCGGCCAGCATGGGAACGTCGGCGATCCCGGCATAGACCAGGCGAGTCGCCTCGTAGCGACCCTTCGCGTCGAGCCGCACGGTGGCAGCCACGCCGACAAGGGCATAGTCGCCGGCCCGCGGGGCGAACTCCATCCAGCACTGTCCGGTTCGGGGCACCTGCGCCGGAATCCGGACCTCCCTGAGCATCTCCTCCGGGCCGAGACACGTAGTAAGGAACGTGGAGAAGAACGCATCGGCGTCGACGCGCCGCTGTTGTCCTGGTCCTTCGACGAGAAGCTCTCCCTGCAGAGCCACGGTCACGGCAGGAAGCTCGCCCGCAGGATCGGCGTGAGCGAGGCTGCCCCCGATCGTGCCCCGGTTCCGAATGGCAACGTGACCGACATAGGGCATCGCCTCGTGCAGAAGCGGCCAGCGGTGGCGAACCACGTCGGAGTGCTCCAGGGTTCGGTGGCGGGTGAGCGGCCCGAGCACCAGGGCTCCGTCCTCGTCCACGTGCAGATAGTCGAGCCCGTTGATTCGGTTGAGATCGATCAGCGCGGTCGGGGTTGCCAGCCGGAGGTTGAGCATCGGACCGAGGCTCTGACCGCCGGCCAGCAGTTTTGCCTCCTCGCCAAGGCTCGACAGCAGACCGACCGCCTCCTCGACGCTGCCAGGGGCGAAGTAGGAGAATGGCGCGGGTTTCACGCCCTGTCCCCGCTTGCCTCCCACGCCACGTCCCACGTGACGAATAGGCAGGTGTATCCGCGAGACGCGCCTGGCTCTGCCGGTCTTGCTCGTCGGGGAGGCTGTCCCAGGCACTTCACTGTGGTTCCTGCTCGCATGCTGCCGTCGGCCGTTGAGGTAGCTGTCATGTGCTGGCTATTAACTGTCAACAGAATCATGGTATGCACCGAGAACCCACCGCAAGGCTCTCTTGCGTGCCACAAAACGCTGAGAGTAGCATAGCTATCTGTTAACAGTTATCAGTCAGCTAGCAAATCTGTTAACAGTTATCAGCACAGTCAGGCCGACGGGGGCTGGTTGGGGCAGCGCGAAGGGAAGAAATGACGATGGCCGCGAGGCACCGGATGATCGTCAGGCTTACGGCGCTGGCGCTGCTCACGGCGGCGTGCTCCTCGTCTCCTTCGGGACAGGGATCGAACCCTGCCCAGTCGAAAGGGCCTTTGCAGATCGCGATCTTTGAATCCTTCTCCGGGGCGAACGCCGCCTACGGGCCTGAGGCCGCCGCTGGCTGCTACCCCGCGATCCGGCTGATCAACCAGGACGGTGGGGTCCTCGGCCATCAGCTCACCTGCGTGCCGGTGGACGACAAGGGGGACCCGGCGGACGCGGTCCCTGCCGCGAACAAGCTGATTGCCTCGAGTTCATCCCTCGTCGGGGTACTCGGGGTTGGCTCCGACACTGCGACTACCGTCATGCCGCTGTTCGAGCAAGCGAAGATCCCGGTCTTCTCCACGAGTGGCCAGGCCTCATTCGACCGGTCGACCTTGAAGTATTTCTGGCGCAACCTTGCGCCCGATGACGCGCAGGGCTACGCGATGGCGATCGCCGCCCACAAGCTCGGGTTCGCCAAGGCGGCTGCGGTGTTCGGCAACGACATCGCCGCCCAGGGAACTGCGCCCACGGCTATCAAGGGGATGCAGAAGCTCGGGATCAGCCTGGTCACCAATCAGGCTCTCGCGCTGGATCAGGGATCGTATCGCTCCGAGGTCCAGCAACTGGTGACCGGCGGTGCACAAGCGATCGTGAGCGAGGCTGATCCGCAGACGAGCGCCACCTACCTCAGCGAGCTGAACCAGCAGGGACGCCGCCTGCCCATGATCACCGACACGGTCTCTCAGGAGCCGAGCTGGATCAAGGCCGTCGCGGGGGCAATCGGCCGGTCGCAGCTGAGCAAGCTCGACACGATCGTGATCCCCTATGCCCCGATGAACAGCACGGCCTACCAGACCTACACGGCGTCACTGCTCGCCTCCAAGGCGCACGTGCCGCAGCCAGCCCAGTGGAACAGCGACTTGTACTCGGTCGCCGACTACGACGCGACGGTCATCATGTCCCTCGCGACGATCGCCGCGCATAGCACCAGCCCCTCCGTCTACAACTCCTTCATCGCCAAGGTGACCTCTCCGTCCCCGAACGCCGTCGTCGTGCACACCTTCGCGGCAGGCAAGGCGGCCCTGCAGGCCGGCAAGCAAATCCAATACATCGGGGCGAGCGGCCCGAGCGTCTTCAACCAGTACCACAACTCCGGCGGAGGATTCGAGATGATCCGCCTTACCCCGGGCGGCAAGACCGTGCTGGTGGGGCCGATCACGGCCGCCGATGTGCTGCAGGTTGGCGGATGAGCGGACACGCCTTTCGGCGAGTTGACCCGTGCTCACGCTAGGCGCAGTGCTCGTCGACCGCCCCCCGGTGGCTCTGGCATGAACGGAGACCTGCTGGTCTCGGCCATCGGGTTCGGGATTGTCACGGCCTCGATTCTGGCCGTGGGCGCGGTTGGCTTCACGCTGCAGTTCAGCGTAACGAACATCTTGAACCTGGCGTTCGGCAGCGTGATGACGATAGCGGGGTTCACGGCCTACGCGGTGAATGCCCGAGGTGTGAACATCTGGCTGTGCATGCTCGTCGCGGGCTTGGCGGGCGGGGTGCTCTCTGTCGCGCTTAACGCCCTGTTGTTCGCCCCGCTCGTCCGCCGAGGTATGAAGCTATTCGGCATGGTCATCATCACGATCTCCGTCGCGCTCATCCTGGATCACCTCGTGCAGGCGATCGTGGGACCGTCATTCTTTTCCTACCGAGTGTCGGCAGGGCGCACGATGCACCTTGGCGCCATGGTGTTCACGACGACCGAACTGATCACGATCGGCATCGCCGTAGTGGCGATGCTCGCCCTGCATGTCGGGCTCAAGTTCACACGGCTCGGGAAGGCGATGCGGGCTGGGATGGCTGGCGTGATCCTGTTCATCGACACCGCGACCTTCTCGGCGACCACCGGCACCGAGTTCCTGGTCATCATCATCGCGGCAGCCGTGCTGGGGGGAGTCGGGCATGCCTACGGCGCGATGCTCGGCGCCCTCGTCGTGGGAATCGTGAGCGAGATCGCCGCAGCCCTCATCAATCCGTCTCTCAAGGAGATCGCTGCCTTCGTGCTTCTGGTCGTGGTGCTCCTAGTGCGGCCGCGGGGCATCCTCGCCGAGGTCGCAGCCAACAAGGAAGTCGTGGCATGAGGATTCGAAGCAGGGACGCTGGCCGGCCAGCGCGCGCGCCGAGTCCAATACGCAGGCAGGGGTAGCCGTGAGCCCTGCAGCGCAGCTGTATGTCATCACGCTCCTCGTGTACTTCTTCGTCGACCTCATGGTGTGTTGGGGCCTTGATCTGCAGTTCGGGGTCGCAGGAGTCCTGAACTTCGCGTACATCGTCTTCCAGGCGGCGGGCGCCTACACGACTGCCGTCCTCACCCTCGGACCATCGTCTGGGAACGGGGGCTTCCAGCACTATGTCGGCGGCGCGAGCCTGCCGTTTCCACTCCCACTCCTGGCAGCGATGGTGGTCGGAGTCCTGCTCTCCCTTGTCATCGGGTTCATCGGGCTGCGCCGGCTGCGAAGTGACTATCAGGCGATGGTCATGCTGGTGGTGTCGGTCATCGCGACCGCGATCGCCGACACGCAGCTTAACCTCGTGAACGGGCCGGCCGGCTTGGCGCTGGTGCCGAAACCGCTCGCCTCCAGCATCAGCGTGAGCCCGCTCGGCTACGGGTGGCTTTTCGTCGTTTTCAGCGGGGTCGTCTGCGTCTTGGTGGGCTGGCTAATACATCGAATCGTCGAATCCCCCCTGGGGCGCACGTTGCGGGCCATTCGCGAAAACGAGCGGGCCGCTGCGGCGCTCGGGCGAAACGTCAATGGCAGCCGGCTCCTGGTGTTCGTGATCGGCGGCGCGGTGGCGGCCCTGAGCGGAGGTATCCTGGTCGAGTTCGTCGGGGCGTGGGCGCCGAGCGGGTGGTTGTATCCGGAGACCTTCGTGCTGTTCACCGCGATCATCGTGGGCGGACGAGCCAACGTATTCGGCGTGGCTCTGGGCGCGCTGCTCATCCCTGTAGGCCTGCAGCAGGCGGTGGAATACATCCCGATCGTTAACAGCCCAACGGTGCTGGCCTCGCTCGAGTGGATCATCACCGGAATCGTCACGATCACCTTCCTCTGGGTCCGGCCGCAGGGGCTGCTGCCGGAGCGGCGGCGGACGATGCAGTCGATCGAGCGGGCGATGCGCCGACGTGCGGTTGTCACCGCGGCTGGGACCTCTGAGAGCCTCGGGGGTAGCCCGTGAGTCTCCACCCAGGCGTCGGGAAGGGGGATCAAGCCGACGGCCTTGGCCCACCGCCGCCCGGGGAGACTGGGGCGAAAGCGCTGCTCCAAGCACAAGGTCTCGGCCGGGACTTCGGCGGGGTTCGCGCGGTCGACGAGGTCAGCTTCTCGGTCGCTCAGGGGACCATCACCGGCATCATCGGCCCGAACGGCGCGGGCAAGTCGACCGTGCTCGGCATGCTTGCGGGCGAGGTTCGCCCCAGCAGGGGGGCCATTCGATTCGACGGACGAGACCTTGTGGGGGTGCCCCCGCACAAGGTGGCCAGAACCGGGATCGTTCGAACCTTCCAGCTCGCGAGCGTGTTCTCGCACCTGACGGTCTTCGAGAACGTCCTCATGGGGGACTACGCGCCCCATATAGAGAACCTTTGGGCCTCGCTAGCAGGGCGTCGGGTCTGGCGCAAGCAGGAATGTGACCGAATCGACAAAGCCCATCAGATCCTGGAGCAATTCGACATGGCGCGCGTCGGAGATCTGTATGCCGGGGAAATCAGCGGGGGGCAGAAACGCCTCGTTGAGATCATGCGCGCGCTCATGGCCTCCCCGCGTCTGCTCCTGCTCGACGAGCCGATGGCCGGGGTCAACCGCACCATCGGGGCACGGATCGAGGAGATCCTCCTGCAACTCCGGAGCCAGGGCATGACCATTCTCATGATCGAGCACGAGCTGGAGGTCGTCGAGCGGCTTTGTGATCCCGTCATCGTGATGGCGCGAGGGCGGGTCCTGCACCAGGGCACGATGGAGGAGATCCGTCGTGACCACGACGTGCAAAAGGCCTACCTCGTTGGCTGAGAACCGGGCTGAGGCGCCCCTATTGCGGGTCGAAGACCTGACCGCCGGATACGGACGAGATCCGGTCATTGCCGGGATCTCGCTTCGTTTTCGCGCCGGAGAGATCGCCTGCATCATCGGCCCAAACGGGGCCGGGAAGAGCACCCTGCTCAAGGCGATCACCAACGAGGCGGTGATCCTCGGCGGTCGCGTTGAGCTTCGTGGCCAAAACATCACCCGGCTTCCGGCGGCGGAACTGGCCCGCCGCGGAGTTGGGTGGGTTCCTCAGCTGAACGACGTCTTCTCCACTCTCACTGTCCGGGAGAACCTTGAGATGGGCGGCTACCAGATGCCGCCGCGTGAGGTCTCTGAGCGGGTCGAGCAGGTGCTCGCGTTGTTCCCCATCCTTCGGCCCCTTGAGCATCGCACCGCAGGGAAGCTCAGTGGTGGAGAGCGCAAGGTGCTGGCCCTTGGCCGAGCGCTCATGCCAAAGCCGTCTGTCCTGCTGCTAGACGAGCCGACGGCGAGCCTGTCGCCGGAGATGTCCAGCCTGGTTCTGGAGGACTGCGTCCGAGCCCTCGCGGCACAGGGCGTGGGAGTTGTGCTGGTCGAGCAGCGGGCGCTGGCGGCCCTTAAGATCTCCCAACGGGGATACGTGCTGGTCGGAGGCCAACTTGCGGTCGAGGGGCGGGCGGACGAGCTGCTAAAGCAAGGCGACATTGGCAGTGTGTTCCTCGGGGCTCAAGGCAGCTGACTCAAGGTCTCCTGGTCGGTCCCGAAATGGCAGGAGACGACGTGGTCGTCGCCTTCCCGCACCGGTCGCGGCAGCGGGTCCTGAAGCACGCAAATCTCTGCGGCCATCGGGCAGCGGGGATGGAACCGGCAGCCTTGCGGGAGGTCAACCGGGCTCGGCGGCTCGCCTTTGACCTGGACCCGGATCAGTTGCCGCTGATGCAGGCGCGGGGCGGCAGCGAGCAGCGCCTGGGTGTAAGGGTGGCGGGCTGAAGCGAAGAGCCGGTCACGGCCGCCCTGCTCAACGATTCGCCCCAGGTACATCACGGCAACCTGGTCGCTCAGGTGCCGCACTACTGCCAGGTTGTGCGAGATGAGGATCACGGTGAGCCCGAGCCGGGCGCGCAGGTCCTCGAACAGCCTGAGGATCGTCGCCTGTACTGAGACATCGAGCGAGGAGACCGGCTCGTCAGCGACGAGTACCCGGGGTTCGACCGCGAGCGCCCTCGCGATGGCGATCCGCTGGCGCTGGCCGCCGGAGAACTGAGATGGCAGACCATCGAGAGCCGCGGCCGGAAGGCCGACCAGGCCCATCAACTCGCTGCAGCGGTCCTCGATGCGGGAGGCGGGCACGAGTTCGTGCACCCGGATCAGTTCGCGCAGCACGTGCCGCACTGTCATGCGCGGATTGAGCGAAGAGTACGGGTCCTGGAAGACCATCTGGATGGCCCGGCACTGCTCGACCGTTCGCCTGGCGGCCAGGTCGGCGCCGTCCAAGCGAATAGCCCCGGCGGCCGGCGTCAGCAGACCAGCGACGCAGCGCGCGACCGACGTCTTTCCGCAGCCGGATTCACCGACGAGCCCAAGCACCTCGCCAGCGGCGAGCCGGAACGAGACGCCGTCGACCGCGCGAAGCATTCGGCCGCTACCGGCATGGAAGCTCACGCTAAGGTTCTCGACTTCGAGCCGCGGGTCAGCCATGCGACCACCCGGCACCAGAGTCGCGCGCGAGCCCTTCGTAGTGCAGGCAGGCGGTGGAGCGCCCTGGCGCGACGATCCGGAGCGGAACCGGCGCCGCCCGGCAGTCAGGCTCGGCCAGCGGGCAGCGGGGCTGGAACGGGCAGCCAGGCAGCGGCCGCATCGGGTCAGGAACGGCACCGGGAATGGCGATGGGTTCTGAGTCCGCGGCGTCAATGTCGAGAGCTGACGCTAGCAGAGCATCCGTGTAGGGATGCCTGGGCGACGCGAGCACCTCGGCCACCGGGCCGGTTTCCACGATCCGCCCTGCGTACATCACCGCAAGATCATCACATACCTGGCCGACTACGCC
>WNFN01192943.1_pt1 | contig 10128 bp, 8 predicted proteins | sample 5400161 | NCBI WGS metagenome assembly WNFN01 (sample SAMN13153353, study PRJNA577476) | soil metagenome | isolation source: 80 cm saprolite on Douglas fir-dominated hillslope | place: USA:California | collected 2013-09-17 | reverse complement strand
CGGCACCTTGACCGCCGTGACCAACTCTCCGTTCGCCCAGAGTGTATCGCCCTTATGGGCCCTGAGCACAAAGTAAGACTGTCAGGTGTGTTTCGTTTCCAGTTTGCGGGCGGAAGATGCAGTACAGTTCTGGTCAATGCGCCGCAGACTTGAAAACTTCTCCGCCTTTCATCACGAAATCGATCTTTTGCAGCAGAGTGATGTCGCTGAGTGGATCGCCCTTCACCGCCACCAGGTCAGCATATTTCCCCGGGGCGATGCTCCCCACATCGTTCTGCATGCCCAGCAGTTCGGCGGCGTTGGCCGTGGCAGAGCGGATGGCCTGGGCCGGAGTCATGCCATACTGAACCATCAGCGGGAATTCCACCGCCGGGTTGATGCCCCAGTCGAAACCGCCGACGTCCGTTCCAAAGGCGATCTTCACGCCAGCTTTGACGGCACGCTGGAACGTATCGGCGTGGATCTTGATCATCTCCAGCCACACCTTGGCTCCGGCCGCAGCGCGGCCCTGGGCCACGTATTCGCCCACGTAGATAGTGGGCACGTAATAGATGCCCTTCTGTACCATGGTTTTGATATCGGCTTCAGCAATGTAGTCGCCGTGCTCAATGGAATCTACTCCAGCCTCCACCGAGTTGTGCACCCCGTTGAGAGCGATAGCGTGTGACGCCACCTTGTGGTGCTGGCGATGGGCTTCATCCACGATGGCGCGCAGTTCGTCCATAGTAAACGTGGGTATGTCATCCAGCACGCCGTCAGGCCGTACAAAATAACTCCGGTCGGAATAGACCTTGATCCAGTCGGCGCCAAAACTGATCTGTTCGCGCACCGCCTTGCGCGCGTTGTCCGGCCCGTCCACTACCTGGACGCCGTGCGGCACCGGCACTTCCGGCGAATACCCCAGCAGAGGATAGGCTCCGGTCACATCCATGGCGCGCGTGGCCACCTTCATTCTCGGGCCGGGAATAATCCCGTTGTTAATGGCTTTTTTCAGATCCACGTCGGCGTAGCCCGCGCCTTCCGTTTCCACGTCACGGATGGTGGTGAAGCCGTAGTCCAGCGCGCGGCGCACCGAGCGCGTCGCCAGAATCGCACGGTAAGCCACCGACTGCTTCAGCAACTGTTCGTCATAGTCTGCGGCCGTGATGTCACCCTGCAGCAGCACGTGGGTATGTGTATCAATCAGCCCGGGAAGGCAGGTATGGTCAGAAAGGTCGACGACCTGCGCTCCCGTAGGCGCGCTGGCGTTCTCTTTGACCTCGCGAATGCGATCACCCTGGACTGTAATCAGCACGTTGTGCTGCGCCTGGCCACTTTCCGTTTGGACCAGCGCGCCACAACGCACATAATGGTTGGCCACTGGGGCCCTTGATTTCTGCTCTTGTCCCGCAGCCAGCACGGCCAGTGCAACGATGGCGATAACGACCGAATATCTCTTCATGATTCTCCTCCGCAAGCAAGCCGCCCATCGTACCAGAAGGCGCATCGTCGCAAAAATTTATGACGCATTTCTGTGGTACCATCGGCCCACAACTTACGGGAGAGCCTTGATTCATGGACACAGCTCTGCGCCCTATGAGCACCTCGCAGGTGCTGGACCGGACTTTTTACCTCTACAGAAACAATTTTCTGTTGTTCGTGGGTATCGCCATCGTGGGCCCCATCCTGACGCTGATCGCGGCTTTGCTGCAGTTGCTTATCTTCGGCCCGCCAGTGATGCCGCCGCAGATGCAGCCAGGGAATGTGGATCCCGCCGCCCTCCAGTCATTCTTCCAGTCATTTTTGCTGCGCACTATTGTCGGCGCGGTCATTGGATTCATCGTTTACGCTATCGGACAGGCCTTGGCCTCCGGCGCAACGATTCATGCTGTCTCCATGGTGCATCTGGGCAAAGCCACGACCATCCAGGAATCCTACAAGGCCATTCAGCCGATCTTCTGGAGAATTCTCAGGATCATGATGACGATTTTTGCCATAGGTTTTTGGCCAGTGATTCTGTCATACGTGCTGATTATCGCGATTGCTTTGAGCATGCCCTCGTTAATGCAAGGAGGAGGAGGCGGCGCGCAATTGGGTTTCGCGATTTTTGTCCTTGTGATATTGGTGCTTAGCTTTGTAGGAATTTTCGGCGGGATCATCTGGGGCTTTTATGTTTTCTGCCGCTATTCTCTGGCCGTGCCCGCTTGTACCTTGGAGAACCTCCCGGCCAAGTACTCTTTGATACGAAGCAAGTTCCTTACAAAAGGAAGTATTGGGCGAGTCCTGGCCATCTATCTGCTCACGCTGTTGATAGCCTGGGTCATGACCTCCGTACTTCAAACGCCGGCTTATATAATCAGCAATCCTTTTGCCATGAAACCTGGCCCTATGAGCGGGGCTTTCTTATTCTGGGCTTTCCTGGGTGAGTTTCTGGGCCGGACGTTCGCAAGTCCCATCGCTACCATCGCCATCGCTCTCATCTACTACGACGAGCGCGTGCGCAAGGAGGCCTTCGACCTGCAACTGATGATGCAAGCCCTTGGACAACCGAGCCCCACGCAGGCCGCGGCGCCAGCCAGTCCTGTATAGCTGGCGAGCCCGGTGCTTTTTTGTGGTACGATGCAGTCCGCAAACCACGGAGAACATTGGCCTATGGACCTAACTCTGCGCCCAATGAGCACATCGCAAGTGCTGGATAGGACCTTCAGCCTTTACCGGCAAAACTTCATACTGTTCGCCGGCATCACCGCGCTGCCACCGGCGTTGCTTCTCATAGGACAGTTGCTGCTGCTGATAGTCGTAAACCCCTTGTCGAAAACTCCTATGTCAGGTGATTCAGCGGCAGCTATAGCAAAAGTTTTGGTGGCTAGCATAGGCTATTTTGTCTTTCTTGTGCTGGCGCTTCTTGGTTACGCTTTTGCCGCCGGAGCGACTGTCCACGCGGTCTCTCGTCTCCATCTTGGCCACTCCACGACGATTGCTGAAGCTTACCGGCTCATCTTGCCCTACTTTGGAAACATCCTGGGCATTGTGGTTATCGTGGGTATCTGCGTCTTCGGTGTGTTTTTCGTGGGTGTGGCTTGTTTAGTTGTTCCCATCGCCTTAACGGCTGGGGGCCTGGGCCGTGGCTTTTCCTCCGCGCTGGGCGTGGGTATTTTTGTTGGCGGGTTGATCTGTATTGCTGCTATCGTATTTGCAATTTTCCTTTCCGCCAAACTTTCCCTGGCCGTACCATCGTGCGTCCTGGAAAGGATGGGAGTATTTGACAGCATCAAGCGGAGTTGGAGACTGACTCAGGGCTCCGTCTGGCGTTTGATTCTGGTCAACTTTCTCGCTGCAGTCATGGCTTGGGTGCTGACCATGGTGCTCTCCATCCCTTATTTCATCGGCCTCGCACTGATGGTCACCAGAAAAGATCCCTCGGTGTTGTTGCCGTTCGTGATCTGGCAGTATGTGGCCGGTTTCCTTGCTCGCACCCTGGCCGGCCCCATCGTCACCATCGCTGCCGCTCTTATCTACTACGACCAGCGCGTGCGCAAGGAAGCTTTTGACCTGCAACTGATGATGGAAGCCATGGGACAGCCTATCCAGCCGCAAGTCGCCGCCGCGGCTTCGCCCAACATTGGATGAAACGCCGCATTGCACAGCTTGGCGTCATTATTTTCACCCTGCTCATGCTGGCCCCGGCGGCGAGGGCCGATGCGGCCAGTCTCTCTCTTTCTGAATACCGCCAGCACATTCCCGACCGCGTCACAGTAAGCGCCGGCGCGGGCGAGGTTACCGTCAGCTATCACGACCTGAAGAATGATCTTGCCGTTTTCTCCAAAGCTGATCCGCAAAAGCGTTCCGCGCTGTTACCGCAAATCCAGAACTATGTTCACGAGCTCATTACGCAGTCTGAGGTTTATGACCATAAAGCGGACCTGGGCGGGACCCGGGAGAAACTGGCCGGCATTCTCGCCCACCGCGAGTTCCACAACGTGCATGGACCCAACGTCAAAGACGTTTTGCTGGCCAGGCTTTATCGCTGGCTCTCGCGTGTTTTGAGCAGGTTGTTGATCCGCGGGAGCTCGCGGTTCAATTGGCTCCAGGTGCTGGTCTATCTTCTAGTTGGGGCGGCCTTGAGTCTGCTTGCGGTGTGGACCATACGCCGGCTGCGAAGGCGCGAAGAAGGGCCCGGAGCGCGGGAGATCATTCCTTTTGCGCCTTCCGCCCGAGGCTGGCGCACCTGGCTGGCTGAAGCCCACGCCCTGGCGCAACAGCAAGACTGGCGCAACGCCATCCACCTGGCATACTGGGCAGGCATTTCCTTTCTTGAGGAACACGGCTCGTGGAAGCCCAACCGTGCCCGCACGCCCCGGGAATACCTGCGAATGGTGAGTTCACGGAAGCCGCAGTATCCTGCGCTGGCCGCGCTGACGCGCAAGTTTGAGATCGTCTGGTACGGCCACCGCGACGCCGCAGAATCTGATTTCCTGGAAACTCTGGGACAACTGGAGAAGCTCGGGTGCCGCTGAAACTGGAAAAGAGCGATCGCCGCCTGCTGATGTGGGCGGCAGCAATCCTGCTGCCCATCATTGTTGCCCTGGCGCTTCTCTCTTCTTCGAATGAAGAGGACTCCGGAGTCCCCAGCACTTACTCGGCGCAATCGCACGGAGCCAAAGCTGCCTACTTGCTGTTGCAAGAGGAAGGATACAACGTGGAGCGATGGGAGCGGCCGCCGTCTGAACTGCCTGATGCCGCAAGCCACACGGTGCTGGTGCTGGCTTTTCCTTTTGGCCCTCCGTCGCCGGCGGAGAAAAACGCGTTGCGCGTGTACCTGAGCCATGGAGGCAAGATCCTGGCCACGGGCTCTACTGCGGAGATGTTTCTTCCCCAGGCCGAGACTGTCCGCGAGCCTCTGCCGGCCCCCAGTTGGAAGGAATATCAGCCGCAACTGCTGACCTCTCTGACCCGCGGCGGCCCCATCCAGATGTCACCGACGGCTTACTGGGACCGTGCTTCCACCGGCTATCTTGCGCACTATTCTGACACCTCTTCTGACAATGCCCGGCCCATCGTTGTTTCCTACAATGTTGGTCAGGGTCAGGTGATCTGGTGGGCGGCAAGCACCCCGCTGAGCAACGCCGGCATCAGCAGCTCCGGCAATCTCGCCTTGCTGTTGAACTCGCTGGGCCAGGCCGGCGAAGTTCAAGTTTTCTGGGACGAATACTTTCACGGCTCCAGGCCCTCTCTTGGCTCTTACATGGGCGAGCGGCCGGTGCTATTCGGATTGCTGCAGTGCGCCCTGGTCGCGCTGGCCTTGCTGCTGACCTTTTCCAGACGCCATGGGCCCATCTACCCCGCAGACGAACCTTCGCGCCTCTCTCCGCTGGAGTTTGTTGAGACCGTGGGAGGGCTTTATCGCCGGGCGCATCACACGCACGCGGCTTTGGAGGTCACGTACACCAGGTTCCGCATGCGTGCGACCCGCCAATTAGGATTGAACGCCGAGGTCCCCGCCGCCGATCTGGCCCGGGCCATTCGCAATCGTCTCAACTACAAGGATGACAGCCTGCAAGATCTGCTCCGAGACATCGAGGCTGCCATGTATGATCCGGAGTTGACCGAAGCCAGGGCCTTGGAACTGGTGCAGCAGTTAAGCCTCCACGCGCGGAGTTTGCTGCTGATTTCTTACCAACAAGAATAAGGAGACACTCTCTCATGCTGGCAATATCCCGGGTGCGCGCTCACGGACGAACTGAACTGGCCAAGGTGATTGTGGGGCAGGAAGAACTGATCAACCAATGTCTGCTGGCCATCCTCTGCGGCGGACACGCTTTGCTGGAAGGCGTGCCGGGAATCGCCAAGACGCTGGTCATCAAATGTTTCGCCCGGCTATTCGACCTGCAATTCCGCCGCGTGCAGTGCACCTCTGATCTGATGCCGGCCGACATCATCGGCAGCAACGTGCTCAACCTCTCCACCAGCACCTTTTCGTTGCACCAGGGACCGCTGTTCACTGACCTTCTGCTCGCCGACGAAGTCAACCGCATGCCTCCGCGCACCCAGGCTGCGCTGCTGGAGGCCATGGAAGAGCGCCAGATCACCATCGATGGCGTCACCCACCGCCTCACAGAGTTCTTCACCGTCTTCGCCACCCAGAACCCCATCGAATTTGAAGGCACCTATCCCTTGCCTGAAGCGCAGTTGGACCGTTTTCTTATGAAGATCAAAGTCAACTACCCCGAGGCTGCGCAAGAAATCGCCATCCTGCAAAAACATCACGAGGGCTTCGACGCTCACAACCTGGATGCGGCCCAGATTATCGCGTTGCCCAAGGCAGCGCTGGCTGAGGCCCGTGCCGAGGTGAAAAACACAAAAGTCCAGCCCGCGCTATTTCAATACATGGTTGAGATTGTGCGCCGTACGCGCAACTGGCCGGCCTTGTCCCTAGGCGCCAGTCCTCGCGCCGCGGTCAGCCTCATGATGGTGGCCAAAGCCGTAGCCGCGCTGGAAGACCGCGACTACTTGATTCCTGACGACGTGAAGACCGCGGCTTTGCCGGTGCTGCGTCACCGCGTAATGATGAAACCGGAAGCCGAACTGGAAGGCCTGGACAGCAATCAGGTTCTGGCCGAGATCATCGGTTCGGTCGAGGTCCCCAAGTAATGAGCACGACTCTCTTCGCCCCGGCCCCGGTAAGTTCCGCCGCCCGGCAGACCAAGCGTTTTAGCGTCGGCTTCGGCCGGCGGTTTTTCCTGATCATGCTGCTGGGCGTCTTGTGGGCCGTGCCGGCTTTCATGGACGCGCGTTTTCTACTGGTGATGGCGGCCTGGGACTTGTGCGCTGTTCTGGCCTGGGCGGTTGATCTTTCCCGGCTGCCGCGGGCCCATCAGCTGGTGCTGGAACGCTCCTGGGCCGGTCCGCCTTCGCTCAGCAACAACATCGATGTGACCCTGCAACTGGAGAACCTGGGCGGATCTTATGTGGAGTGCAGCGTCCTGGATGACATTCCCAAAGCTCTTCGCGCCACGCCTCCGCTGGTGGAGATCAAAGCCTCTGCCCGCAACTCCGGCTCGGCTTCTTACACCATCCATCCGCTGCAGCGGGGCGAGGTCCAGGTAGGAGCGGCTTATTTGCGCTACCAGAGCGGCACCCATTTTGCCGAGCGTTGGGCGCGCGCGAACCTGGCGCAACAGGTCCGGGTCTTCCCTGATCTGGAAGAAGCCAAACGCCACAATATTTATCTCTCCCGTGCTCGCCAAATCGAACTGCAAAAACGCCTGATCCGCCAGCGCGGCGTTGGCCGCGAATTTGAAAGCTTGCGCGATTACCAGCCGGGAGATGAATTCCGCAACATCTGCTGGACGGCCACCGCCCGCCGCGGCAAACACGTGTCTAAGCTCTATCAGGTGGAGCGCAGCCAGGCCATCTGGCTGGTCATGGACACCGGGCGCCTCCTGCGCGCGCGGGTAGGCGAGCTGAGCAAGCTGGACCTCTCTGTAAACGCCGCGCTGTCTCTGGCCCAGATCGCGCTCTACGCCGGCGACCGCGTGGGCCTGCTGGTTTATGGCCGCAACATACAGCAACGCGTGGGCCTGGGACGCGGGCTGTCTCACTTGCGCGTGATTCTGGAGAGCCTGGCCTCGATCCGCGAAGAAGTGGCGGAAGCCGACCACTTGCGCGCAGCCTCCGTCCTGCTGCAATTGCAGAAGCAGCGGTCTTTAATCATTTGGATTACCGACCTGGCCGACACTTCCATGACTCCGGAGGTGATTGAGAGCGCCTCACAGATTCTCTCCAAGCACCTGCTGCTGTTCACCGTGATCGCCCAGGCCGACCTGCTCGACCTGGCGGCAAAATATCCGCAAGACGCGGGAGAGATGTTTGAAGTGGTGGCGGCGCAGGAGTTGGCCCACCGCCGGGAAACCTTGATCAGCCGCATCCGTAATAAAGGTGCGCTGGCGCTGGAAATTTCTCCTAGCAAGCTCACGACCGCATTGGTGAATCAGTATCTAGAAGTGAAGGAAAGAAATTTGATTTGATGAACATCCACTGCTGTAACGACTACCGGCAAAGGGTCAGTTTTCCGGCAAGGGCGATACCTACCAAGGAGATTGTTTCCGGGTCGGCCGTGATAAGTAGCACCGTAATGTGCAGGCTGTCATAGCCCTAAATCGCCATCTTGGCGGCAAAGGCTCGGGCAAGAAAGTTATAAAGAACGGTTTCCTGAGCATGATGAGAGGTGAGGAGCAGCCGGTTCAGGTGCATGTGGACAAGGCTCACGGCCAGATCGCGCAACGTGGTGGTCAAGCCCCCAGCCCGGCCCAAGTTATCCAGTTCACGCTTGATTTCCTCCAGCCCGGTTGAAAAGCGGCAAAAGACAGATAGAGCCTGCTCTGGCAACACGCCGGCGGTACCGGAATCGCCGCACAGCGCGGCCAGAATCTTCCGTTCCTCGCGAAACCTGGATGCAACCTGCTTCCTATAGCTTTCGTCCACTACGTAAGACTGCTCGCAAGATTCTGCCATGTCTTTCGCTATCGCGCGTTTCTCGTCCAGGGTGAACCCCAACCCTGAGAGCAGGAGATCAACTCCGTGAAACGCCAGATGCCAGCGAAGATCGGCGTCATGATCTTTGGAAACCATGTCCATGAACTTCAGGCACATTTCGCTATCGAGCTGGAAAAAGCGTTCGGCAATACCGATGGCCGCCGCCCCGCCGTAGCGCTCCGTCTCAGGCTCGTACGTGTCAAACCCCAAACGCCACAAAGTCCCCAGAGAAAAATGCTGTTGGGCCCGCTCCCGCAGCCGGGGTAGAACATGAGCGTTCAGCACGCCCGGATCTCCGTGCAGGCGCAGGCGCAGGTGCCAGTGGGGATCGGCATAACGCACAAAGAACCAGCAATCAACGCGTCCTGCCGACTGTAATTCCTCCATCAGGGGCTTCACCAATTCAACCAAGAGCCTGTCGGCGTGCGACGGGCTACAGTAAAGCTTGGCGAACAGCCAGTCTGATCCAGACTCCAATTTAAGGCCGGGCGCAGCGCCACTTGCTGGAACATCGGTTTCTGCCGGCAGGCTGTCCTGTGTTGGCGATGCTTCCACCGGCGGCGTGGCGACGGCCAGCGCCGATCTCTTGCGCACAATCGGCAAAATGATCTCGTGGACAAAGCTGCCTTCCGGTCCGCGGACGGGCAGCGCGCCGGGGGCAGGAAACATTTCCACCAGAAGCGTCTCCGGCTGCTTTCTGATGTGTTCAAGAAACGTTTCCACAGCCAGCGGGTTTTCAAAATCGATCAGGAGCTGCTGGTCGAACTCGGCGATGAAAACAAAGCGCGGGACCTGGTTGTCCTGGCGCCACTGCTGGACCGGAGTCCGGCCCTGAGCAAGCTCGAGCGCCGCTTCTTTGCTGAGCCTCCAGCGAGCGAGCGCAAGAACAATGTTGCCCCGCGTTACTCGCGGCAGGAATGGGGCCTGCACAGCGGCGCCCCAATCCCAAAACAACTCCGCGCATGTGCCTTGATGCTGAAGCAGGCAGAGAAATTTATAGAGCTTCAAGCTGCGGGGACTGACGAAGTTGTGCGCCGAAGTCAGACGGGGGAGCACCTCAACGCCCAGCCGCTGCGAACGAAGAACGATGCGGCCATTGTGCACCGAGACGGTCAAATCAGAAAGCGCGATCTGCCGGTCCACCGCCACCCCGGGCGTTGCCAGAAGAGGAATCTCATAGCGCCGCAAGACCGGCCGGCAAACAACGTTGCCCACGCGGCCTTCAGGAAGATGCGCAATCTCGGCAAATACGGCGCCGCCGGAATGGAGCGCTTCTTCGGCGTTGACATGTGCTTGGACCCATTCCGCGAGCCGCCCGTCGGCATGGCATAAGCGCGCCAAAAGATTGGCGCCGGAAGGCCCAAAGGCACTCTGAAAATAAAACCCATGTTGTGGTCCCGGCCCGCCGAACAATGCGCCCATCACCAGGAAGGCGTCCGGCAAAGGGAGCGGGTTGGCGGCCTTAAGCTCGTTCACAAGTTCTGAGTCCAATGCGAGAACGATTTCCTTTTTCCCCCGCAGCTCCTCCAGACGGCGCGCGAGAATGGAGACGGGCTGAACGCTTTCGTCTTCTTTGTCTTCGGCCAGGGCCGGCGGCGTTCCTTCCGCCATACG
>WNFN01073920.1_pt1 | contig 10129 bp, 8 predicted proteins | sample 5400161 | NCBI WGS metagenome assembly WNFN01 (sample SAMN13153353, study PRJNA577476) | soil metagenome | isolation source: 80 cm saprolite on Douglas fir-dominated hillslope | place: USA:California | collected 2013-09-17 | reverse complement strand
CCAGCGAGGGAGAGACGCACCGGCGGCAGCGCAAGTTGATGGCCCCGCCCTTTCAGCCGCGCAACATCGTGAACTATGCCGCGTCTATGGTCGATTTTGGCGAACATCTACAGGCGGAGTGGTCAGATGGCAGCATGATTGATATCGAGCGTGAGATGACGCGAGTGACGATGAGCGTCGTGGGGAAGGTGCTTTTCGATGCCGATGTCTTCACTGAGGCAGACGAGCTTGGAGCGGCGATGATGACCAGCCTCGCCTATGTGAGTCATACTATGAGCCATCTCGTAAATATTCCCCTCAACTGGCCTACGCCGCGCAATCGACATACCAGGCAGTCAATTGCTTTGCTCAGGAGCAGGATACAGAAGATGATCGACGAGCGGCGCGCCAGCAGCGAGGAGAAAGGCGACTTTCTCTCGATCTTGCTGAAGGCCAGGGGCGAAGATGGCTCGGGCATGAACGATGAGCAGGTTTGCGATGAGGCCTTGACCTTGTTTGGGGCTGGGCATGAAACTACCGCGACAACACTTACGTGGGCGTGGTACCTGCTGGCTTAGTATCCTGTGCTCGCTTACCCTACACGCTGCAAGTGTTCAAGGAGGCGCTGCGTCTCTATCCACCAGCCTATTCGATCATCCGCGCGGCCCTGCGCGATGTGGAAATCGATGGCCATATGATCCACAAAAATGAGCTGGTGGCAATCTCACCCTATGTATTGCATCGCAGACCGGACTATTTTCCGGAGCCGGAAAAGTTCGATCCGCTGCGTTTTACGCCTGAATACGAGAAGCAACTGCCGCGCTATGCCTTCTTGCCTTTCGGAGCGGGTCCGCGCATCTGCATTGGTAACTACTTTGCCATGATGGAGGGACAGCTTCTCCTGGCTACCCTCGCTCAACGCGTGACCTTTGAACTGATAGCAGGCCAACAGATCGAGCCAGATCCGATGAAGTCGCTTACGCTTCGTCCAAAGTATGGCATAAAGATGGTTGTGAGGCGCAGATAGAGGGGGTGGAGAATTAAGAATGGCTCCGAACTCGCTGGCTGTTTCAGCCAGCGAGTTCGGAGCCATTGTTTTAACATCAGTATTACGCAAGAGAACAATTCCTCGTGGTACACAATGTTACGTGGACGCTCAGTTATTGCTGGGACCCGCTGCCGCTACCGGTCTTCGGGTCGCGTTGATCAGGGTAGTCTGTGCGGCCGGACTGGGACTGCGCCCTTTCCCGGCTCTCACCCTCGGAGCGGTTTGTCTGCTCTTTCTTACCGGCCTCTTCACCAGGTTTGCGCTGAAACTTGTTGCTCGATCTGTTAAACCTATCTTTCCACGACTCTTTTTGATTAGCAGGCTTGCCATCTTTTTGATCAGCAGGCTGACCATCTTTCGTTTGCTGGTCTTTATTCCAATCTTTGTCCATTTTTGTACTCCTTCGATGAAAATACATCTAGAGAGGGATTATACGACTTCAGCTTGTTAAAAGAGCAACGCTGCTCTATTCTATAGACACGCTTGCAACAAGCCTTATCACGAACATACGGTTCATGTGGCCCTCTGCATTAAAGATACACCGTGCCAAAAGCGCTTGCTTACCTACGAAAAATCCCTGCTGTGTTGTAATATAGTTTTTTTATACATATTTGCATGTATGTATACTATTGGTTAGCTTTATTGTATGTTTTGTGCGTTTAGGAAGTAATACACAAAAAAATTTCTTTCCCTTGACGATATGTGAGATATCTCATAGAATCTAAATCAAATATGTGCCATACTCTATGAAATTTTGCTGCTTATTTCTTTCATCTAAACTCTGGTATAGGCATATTCCTTTGTATGATTTTTTGTCGGATGACTGATCGGAGTCAACTGCTATGTCGTCTTTGCATTCAGGAGAAGACTGGCTGAGTTTACGCCAGGCGGCTGAAATGTTGGGTATGCATCCAGCAACGGTGCGCCTATGGGCTGATCGGAATGAATTGCCGTCACGGCGCACGAATGGTGGACATCGCAGATTCCGTCGGGCTGATATTGAAGCACGTCTGCACCAGGAAAAGGAGCGCAAACCTCATCCTGCCGCGCAAATACTCGTTCAAAGTGTGCTTGGACGGGNNCTATTAGGGAGGCGGCTGCTGGAACTGCTGTTGCGCGCGTTGACCGATGGGAATGTCTCCGATGAACTGCGGCGCGAGGCAATACAACTGGGCACCGAATATGGTTCCATTACCAGTACCTCGCATGTGCCGGTGGCAGATGCTGTGCGCGCTTTCCTGTACTTCCGCAATATTGTCGATGAAAGCGTCTTGCAACTGGCAGAAGTACGAGGCACGCGTGACACTCATCAGGATCTTCCCTGGGCCGAAAGTCTGCGCCAGATCCAGGCGCTCACCAACGAACTTTTACCGGCATTAATCGAGGCTGCCCAACCGCCGGTAACAGTTTGAGCTGCTATACGTCTATATTATTCATAAGTATGCTCCTTCCTTTGGAGTAGAGCATGACCTGAATACTAGCCATTTTTAAATATTGTATGTCTTGTATCTCTATGTTATGTTTAAGCAAATTTTAAGGATACAAAAACGAAGGGAATCGCTATGCCAGGAGATCCTCCTCTTTTTCAAAAGCAGACGGTACATACTACAGATGATGACGAAACTAAATCGAAACTACAAGGACTCTCATCAGCTATTGAAATATCTACACAGGAGAAACCCCTGGATCATAGCAATGAAGTCAGCAGGCACCTTGACCCCCAGCCTGTGTCCACAGAGGAAACGCGGACGGGAAGGGTAAAAAGAACAACTCTCGATCCTATCACACCAGATATTCAACTAACACCACGCCAGCAGCGCGTCCTCGCATATCTTAGCCGCCGCCGCATGCGCAACGCCCGTATTAGGAAGCGCATGTCGCTTGATGATGACGGAGCAGCAATACCTGGCGACCAGGCTATTTCCACTAGTCAGCTTATTCCACTCAAGCCTCTTCCCCCAGAAGAACAACATCCCCGTGAGATGCAATCGAAGGTAGCGAACCTGGAAATACCTTCTGTCCACACCCAGGCTCCTGTGCAAACGGCACTGGTGACTGAACGACCGGTAGCTTTGCCCGCCCTGCCCTTGACTACCAGTTCAGCCCAGGCTCAGAAGGTATGGCGCAGGCGCAAGCAATTGCGCTATCTCACACGCAAACATCTGCGTATAGCGCGTAAAAGTGAGGATCGCGCCCGTCACCGCCTCTGGTTAACCATTGGCAGCATCTTTCTCTCGCTGCTGGTAGTCTTTCTCTCGCTGGGAGCGGCCGGTGCTGTGTTGGGGTATCGCTTCTATACGCAAACACAGACGAAGTATGAGCAACAGGTGATTACGCTGCATGATTTGTTGCCGCTAGACAACCTTAAAATGTACGATAGCAAGGGCGTACCTATTATGCAGATGACCGACCAGGGTATCCATACGACGGTCTCACTTGACCAGGTCGCGTCTATACTGGTAAATGCCACGGTGTCTACCGAAGATAAGAATTTCTGGACCAATCAGGGTATCGATATCCTGCGTATTTTGCAGGCGGCCCTTGATGATCTACGTAACGGACGTGTCGTTGAAGGTGGCAGTACGATTACCCAGCAATTGATTAAAAACCTGATTGTAGGCAACCAGGCGACCCTGATACGCAAGCTCGAAGAGGTTGTGCTGACACCGCAGGTCAATAGCCACTACTCCAAGCGCGATATCATGGAAATGTATCTGAATAGCATTTACTATGGCGAGCAGGCCTATGGTATAGATGCTGCTGCCACTATCTATTTTGGCCTGGAAGATAAACCGGGCAAGCGTGCCGCTATGCAGTTGGACCTGGCCCAGGCGGCTATGATCGCGGGTATTCCCAGCAATCCCTCGATCTATGATCCGCTGGCGCATCCGCAGGCCGCCTTTGACCGTTTTCAGACGGTGCTCAATGCAATGGTGACACAGCAATACATTCGTAAGATAGATGCGCTCGATGCCATGAAAGAGGCAAAAAGTCCGCACTTCTTTAAGACTGTACCTGGTCTGACTAATCGCGCGCCGCACTTCGCTAATTTTGTGTTGAACGAACTGATGAAACAGTTCCACCTTAAAGCTCAGAGCCAGTTATCGCGCTCAGGTATGATTGTGTATACCACGCTCGATATTAATTTGCAGGATAAGATCCAGAAGATTGCCCAGCAACATATTGCTGAACTGCGCGACACTCATCATGTAACCAACGCGGCCACTGTGCTGATTGACTTCCATACAGGGGCTATCATTTCCTTGCTTGGCAGCATCGATTACAACAATAACGCGATAGATGGGCAGGTTGATGTGACCCAGAGCTATCGCCAGCCGGGCTCCTCATTCAAACCATATGTGTACGTCACCGCTTTTGCCCAGGGAGCTTCGCCTGCTCAAGCCATTGAAGATGCACCGACAACCATCGATATTCCCGGTGGGAACCCTTCTGCCTATTCGCCGCATAACTATGATATGAGCTACCATGGGCATATGACCCTACGCTGTGCGCTGCAAAATTCGCTCAATGTGCCAGCGGTACGCGTATTGCGCCATGTAGGTATTGATGCGGCCATGCAGACGGCTCAAAGTATGGGTATCACATCCTATAGCGGTACGCCCGGCTACTCGCTGGTACTGGGAGGGCTTGGCATACGTCTCATCGATCATACTTCGGCGATTGGTACATTTGCCAATGGAGGTGTGCATGTTCCCTATTATGCGGTGAACAAGGTGATCTCGGGGACGACGGGGAAAATTATGTACCAGCACCAGGCTAACCCTGGTCAACGCGTTATCAGTCCACAACTGGCCTATATGATGACCAATGTATTAAGCGACAATACCTCACGTATTCCCGAGTTCTTCGATTGTAATGTCTTGCAACTGTACTCCAACTCACAAACCGCTTGCTATAATGGGAACCGTGGTCAGGTACGCCCGGCAGCCGCAAAAACCGGCACTACGCAGAACTTTCGTGATAACTGGACCGTTGGTTACACGACGGATTATGTGATGGGCGTCTGGGCCGGCAATGACGATAATACGCCTATGGACCAGGTTACCGGCGTGATGGGTGCCGCTCCTATCTGGCATGATGCCATGCTTGTGGCTGAAAGCGGCCGTCCCATACGCAATTTTATCAACCCGGGTGGCCTCGAGCGAGCGACAGTTACGTATGCAGATGGTGTGAAAACGACTGACTGGTTTTTGCCTGGCACGGCGCCCGTTTCTGTACAACCCACAGTGACACCGGGAGCGACGGGCACGCCAACCGCAACGGACACGCCAACAGTTACACCGACTCCTGGTATAGATAATGGACAACCAACTTCGGGTAATGAGCATTCATATTGCCCCAGCAGCTATAGTTTTGCTTTCAATCCTCCTGCCAATGATCCTTCAGGCAACGGTTGGTGGTAGGGAGAAGATGCGACCCGGTTGCGTATGGATGGTGGGTGCATTTTTGCTATAATGTGTTACAATATCTGTAGAAGGAAAAGTAACGATGTCCTACTTAGTCGTTACCTCTCCTGTGCTCCAGACGTTAGTATGTGAAGAGGGAATGGCCGCAAAAGAACAGACAAACGTCATTTTTTGCTCGTTCCGTCTATAATATGACTAAAAACCCTTGTTTGGAGCTTGCATAATTCTTCCCCTAACAGAAAAATTGATAGATAATTGTAGAACTATGTATATATTTGTGTCTTTGAACTCCTCTTTAGGATGAAACGTATAGTGGGTATAGGTTCGTATTACTAGTAGTAGTTCATCTATTTCCAGGTTCCTCTTCTGGGGTGAGGTAGAAATAAAGCAATGAGGGCATATGCAGAACGATAAGCATCCAACGGTACCAGCAAAACTGCCTGTTCACAGTCGTGCCGCAGCCGCACAAAAACTCGATGACCAGCCGCTTAAAAACATTCGAGGTGTGTATTATCCTGTTCCTCACCGCAATTTAAACCCCACGGGTTGGCGTACGAAGCGGCACATCAAGCGTAGGAACCTGCGTCGCAGTGCTCAGCAATATAACGATACTGAACGCATAGGGACGCAGTGGTCAATGCTGCCGCTAGCCATTGGCTCTTTAGTTGTGATTATTGTCGTGGTGGGCATCCTGGTGGGTTCTACCGCCTTTATCGCGGCAACTCAGCAGCGCTTTCAACAACAGGTGACGACCCTGGCTGACATTCTCCCCAAAGATAATCTGAAGATGTATGATCAGCATGGTACGCTGATTTACCAGATGACCGATCAGGGCTTACAGACAACAGAGCCACTTTCAGCTATTTCACCCAACCTGGTGCACGCAGAAATAGCCATAGAAGATCAATATTTCTGGTCTAATCCAGGTTTTGATATCACAGGTATCGTGCGGGCGGCCCTGGACAATCTGACCCGTGGACATATTGTCTCTGGCGGCAGCACAATTACCCAGCAGTTAGTCAAGAATGCCATTGTTGGCAATCATGATACAGCTATTCGTAAACTTGAGGAAATTATCCTGGCGCCGCAGGTCTCACGGCAATTTACCAAGGAACAGATTCTCTCCATGTACCTCAATACTATTTATTATGGTGAGCAGGCATATGGGGCCGAAGCGGCAGCTATAAGGTACTACGGTTTGCATGATACACCAACGGCCACGGCGGCTTCACAACTGGATATCGCCCAGGCTGCCATGCTGGCGGGTATTCCAAGCGCGCCTATTGGCCGTGATCCTTATCTGTTCCCGCACAGCGCTTTTATACGTGTGCAGGAAGTGCTCCAGCAGATGCGCCTGCAGGGCTATATTACGGCTCAGCAGGAGCGGATGGCGGTGCAAGAAGTCCAGCAACCTCATTTTTTACATCGTGGTAAGTTGCCCGGGTTTCAGGCACCTCACTTCAGTAATTACACTATCAATGAACTGACGAATATACTGCATGTAAAACGTGCTGATCTCTCGCGTTCAGGTTTGCTGGTTTCGACAACGCTTGATCTGCCGCTACAAAATCAGATTCTGAAAATTGCGCAAAAGCATATTGCCGAAATGGCGGCATCACACAATATGTCAAATGCCGCTGAAGTGTTGATTGACTTTCACAATGGCGCTATTCGCACATTGCTGGGCAATATTGATCCTAACAATCCCCAAAATGGTCAATTTGATGTGGCCGCGGATGGCTATCGTCAACCCGGTTCATCGTTTAAGCCGTTTATCTATGCAACAGCTTTTGCCCATGGGGTCAGTCCCGGTATGCCCGTCTATGACACACCTCTGACGATCCAGATGTGCTGTGGGCTCCCGTCTTATACACCGCATAACTATGATCAACGGTTTCATGGGTTGATCTCGTATCGCTATGCATTGCAAAATTCCTTCAATGTACCGGCCGTGAAACTGCTCATGCAAACGGGTGTTGATCAAGCCTTACACACTGCGCAGGTGATGGGTATTAACAGCTATGTAGGCACGCCAAACTATACAATGGTGCTCGGTACGCTGGGTATCCATTTGCTTGATCAGACCTCGGCGTATGGGGTGTTTGCCAATGGTGGTGTGCGTATGCTCCCTCATTCTATCGATACCGTTACAGATGTCCAGGGGCACGTAATCTATCATTTTGTTCCTCACGGACAGCGCGTCATCAGCAAACAGGTAGCATATATAATGACCAACGTGCTCAGTGATAATCAGACGCGTCTTTACGAGTTTTTTGATTGTAACATGCTGCAATTGTATTCAAATAGCAAGCAGCAGTGTTTTGCCGGAAATCGTGGCACGGTGCGACCAGCCGCTGCCAAGACCGGTACATCCAGCGACTTTAAAGATAACTGGACGGTCGGGTATACGACAAATTATGTGATGGGTGTCTGGGCCGGTAACAACGACAATTCAGCGATGATCAATGTTACAGGCGTCGATGGCGCGGCACCCATCTGGCATGACAGTATGTTATTGGCTGAACAGGGCATGCCAATTACGGGCTTTGCTAATCCTGGTGGCCTCGTACAAAAAACCATCAGCTATCCCGGTATTACAACCCACGATTGGTACCTTAAATAGTGGAGGGGCAGGTGCGGGGAAAGGGCACCCGCAAGGGGATGCCCCTACTATATCCGACGGAACGTGTATAGTAGGGGCCCCTTGCGGGTGCCCTGGTTGGATAGATACCCTTGAGAAGGCGTTCTATTTTCTACACCAGGCAATATTATTCTACATGAATGCCAACGCGTTCGAGTAATTGGCGGCTGATTTCAGCGCGGTGCTTGATGGGCATACGACCGGGAATACAATGGGAGTCCGAGCCTGTACTGAAGAGCAGGTTATGTTTGCGTACGTATTCCAGGTAAATCTCGATGATTTGTGGGCTATGGTAGGGATGATAGATCTCAATGCCATCCAGGGGGATCTCAGCTCGTACCTGGTCAAGTAGCTCGGGATCGTAAAAGGTAAAGCCATGCTCGCGTCGACCAGGATGAGCAATCAAGCATACCGCGTCACTGCGATGAGCGGCATCAACGGTTTCCGCCATATCGGCCATGATGCTACGGAAACCGGCTTCACGAATCATTTTTAGCGCTGTTTGCCAGTCACTGGCGTAGCCATGCTCGCGTAAGAGACGGCCATTATCGGCGGGCCGGTTCAATTTTCCGCCATTATCGGCCAGAACCTCTTCCTCACGTGGGAAGGTATAGCCACGACGCAGCAGTTCATCGTGTACCTCATGTGTATTTTCGAGTTGCTTCTGCACCGTATTTTCAGTCACCGCGCTCAGATAAATTTGTTGTGGATCAAAGCCATAACAGAGCATATGGGCCATTTTGTCATGCCACACGGTGCTCATCTCCACACCGGCGAGGACGGGCAAGTTCTTTTCAGCGGCTAAATCCTGGATACTGCTCACCATATCAACACGATCATGGTCTGTCACGGCTACCAGGGCATAGCTATCGTTAGCGAGGTAATCGATCAGTTGCTGGGCAGGCCAGCGTCCATCGCTGTAATTTGTATGCATATGTAAATCAATAGGGGCATCGGGTGAAAGGGTCAGGTTCTCGGTTAAACGCGTCAAATCAAGCTCCTTTAGGTATTGGAAAGAATAAAAGATACGACAAGTTCAGTTATTATGATACCACATGAGGTACGCCGACCAGGCATGGGTCTGGTAGTAGCGCTGCTAGCTATTGTTCTTGTAGCGGCATTTCTGGATAGGTAGCTGTTGGCTGTTCATATTCGGGATGAGCCTGGTAAAGTGGCTGCTCAGCAGCCTCGCTTGTGGGAATGATTACAGGTGCCTGGGCATGATAGCCTTCCTCGTAACCTGGATAGTAGTGTGATGCCGGAGGAGGCTGTTGGGTTGACCCTGATTTCTGCTGGAAGAAATTGCTGACCGCGGCAACATAGTAATTGATTGCATCGATAGGATTTTTACGCGTGGCTGCCGAGAAGAAGTAGATAATGGCTCCCAACATGTGGGTAAAAAAGATAAACAAGATCCAGAAGATTTTGCTGCCTGACCTCAAGCGATTATTGAGGATGCAGTCGACCAGCATCCAGATCCAGAAAATAGTAGTTAAAGCGGTAAAAAAATCTATTTCGATAAACGGCATTGTGATGTCCTCCGTTTGTTGCCCGGCTTACTGAAATTCTCACAGGGATATTTCTTCCATCTACTATGAACGTTCATGCTATGATTGTATCAAATTGGCAGGGCTTTGCCAAAAATATAGTATCCTACACATGATGGTGAATAAGATACCAGGGCATCCCCCATAGGCGCGGACGTAAGGGCCAGGGCACCCGCCCTGGAAGACCGCCCATACCTCCTAAAGTCCGCGCTTCTGCATGTGAAGTTTTACCAGCGGAAGCAGTAGCCGACGCCGCGCACGGTCTGAATGAGGCGAGGATTGGCGGGATCTTCCTCCAATTTTTCACGCAACCAGCGTACGTGGACATCTACGGTGCGTGTATCACCGGCATAATCGTAGCTCCAGACATTGTGCAATAGCTGGTCACGTGTTAGAACGGTGCCGCGGTTGCGTACAAGATAGGTGAGTAACTCGAATTGTTTGGGTTGTAGCTCTAATTCCTGGCCGCGACAATTGACCCGGCGAC
>WNFN01052493.1_pt1 | contig 10129 bp, 5 predicted proteins | sample 5400161 | NCBI WGS metagenome assembly WNFN01 (sample SAMN13153353, study PRJNA577476) | soil metagenome | isolation source: 80 cm saprolite on Douglas fir-dominated hillslope | place: USA:California | collected 2013-09-17 | reverse complement strand
CCCCTTCCTCGGCTTCTCCATCAACACGCTGTCGCTGTTCGCGCTGGTGCTGGCCATCGGCCTCGTCGTGGACGACGCGATCGTGGTGGTGGAGGCGGTCGAGCACCACATCGAGGAAGGGATGCCGCCGCGCGAGGCCACGCTCAAGGCGATGTCCGAGGTCTCGGGCCCGGTCGTCGGGATCGCGCTCGTCCTCTCCGCGGTGTTCATCCCGATCGCGCTCATCGGCGGGATCCAGGGGCGGCTCAACCAGCAGTTCGCGGTGACCATAGCCATCGCCGTGGTCATCTCGGCCTTCAATGCCCTGAGCCTCTCGCCCGCGCTGTGCGCGCTGTTGCTGCGGCCGCGGACGGCGTCCCGCGGAGTGCTCGGGCGGCTCTTCGGCTCCTTCAACCGCGGGTTCGCCCGGGCCACGCACGGGTACGTCGACCTCTCGCACGGCCTCATCCGCAAGACCGCGCTCGGCATGGCCATCCTGGCCGTCTTCGCCGTGCTCGCGGGCGGCATCGGGCGGCGGCTGCCGTCCGGGTTCATCGCCGACGAGGACCAGGGCTTCCTGCTCATGCAGGTGCAGCTCCCCGACGCGGCCTCGCTCCAGCGCACGGACGAGGTCACGCGGAAGATCGAGGCCATGCTCAAGGACTACGGGGGCGTCAAGGCTGTGATCACCATCAACGGGTTCAGCCTGCTCACGCGCACGTCGGCGTCCTACACCGCGTTCTTCTTCGTGAACCTCGCGCCCTGGGACGAGCGGCGCGGAGCGGGGCTGACCTCCGCGGAGATCCTGGCCGGGATCAACCGCCAGCTCCGCGCGAAGGTGCCGGAGGCCATCGCGTTCGCGTTCGCGCCACCCGCCATCCCCGGCATCGGCAACGCGGGCGGGTTCTCGTTCTGGCTGCAGGACCGCAGCGGCGGCAGCGTGGAGCTCCTGGCCACGAACCTCCAGAAGTTCCTCGACGCCACGCGCAAGCGGCCGGAGCTCGCCGGCGTGAACACGCCGTTCCGCGCGGGCGTGCCGCAGGTCTACGCGGACGTGGACCGGGACAAGGTTCTCAAGCAGGGCGTGGCCGTGGCCGACGTCTACCAGACGCTGCAGGCGTTCCTGGGCGGCCTCTACGTGAACCAGTTCAACCGGTTCGGCCGCCAGTGGCGCGTGTTCCTGCAGGCGGAGGCGGAGGACCGCCTGGCCCCGGAGGACATCGGCCGCTTCTACGTGCGCAACAACGACGGTGACATGCTCCCGCTCTCGACGGTGGTGACGTCGCGCCGCGTGTTCGGGCCCGAGTACACGCAGCGGTTCAACCTCTTCCGCGCCGTCCAGATCACCGGCCAGCCCGCGCCCGGCTACAGCTCCGGCCAGGCCATGGCCGCCCTGGAAGAGGTCGCGCGCGAAGTGCTGCCGGCGGAGATGGGGTACGACTGGGCGGACCTTTCGTACCAGGAGCGCCGCGCGGCGGGCCGGGCCGGCATCGTCTTCGGCCTCTCGCTCGGCTTCGTGTTCCTCATCCTGGCCGCGCTGTACGAGAGCTGGGCGCTGCCGCTGAGCGTGCTCCTGTCCGTGCCGGTGGCGGTGGTGGGCGCATTCCTCGGCCTCTGGGCGCGCGGCTTCGCCCTGGACGTCTACGGCCAGATCGGCCTCGTCATGCTCATCGGGCTGGCCGCGAAGAACGCGATCCTCATCGTGGAGTTCGCGAAGGACGGCCTGGAGCAGGGCCGGCCGCTCGTCGACGCCGCGCTGGAAGGCGCGCGCCTGCGGCTCCGCCCGATCCTGATGACCTCCTTCGCGTTCATCCTCGGCTGCGTGCCGCTGTGGATCGCGCAAGGCGCGGGCGCCGCCGGCCGCCGCATCCTGGGGACGACGGTCATCTCGGGCATGCTGGCCGCGACGGGGATCGCGATCTTCCTGATCCCGGTCCTGTTCGTCGTGATCGAGCGGCTCTCGGGCGCCGAGCGCCGGCACGCGGCACCCACGAGGCCGGCGCCCGCGCCGTCGGAGGCGTGACGGCGATGGCGCCACACAGGCGACGCTCGGCGACGGTGGCCGCGCTGGCGCTCGCCGTCGCGGGCTGTGCCGTGGGACCGAACTACAAGCGTCCCCTGGTGCCGGTGCCGGAGCGCTTCTACGGGGACGAGCGCACCGCGGCCGTCGCGGATGCGCGCTCGCTCGCGGACGCGCCGTGGTGGGACGTCTTCGACGATCCGGTCCTGAAGGCGCTGATCGAGGAGGCGCTCCGCCGCGGGTTCGACGCGCGGCTGGCCGCGGCCCGGGTGGAGGAGGCCAGGGCCCGTTACGGGATCGCGCGATCACAGCTCTACCCCGCCGTCGACTACGAGGGCGCCTGGAACCGCCAGCGCGCCGACCGGATCCTCAACCCGTCGGGCAAGGCGCAGACCCGCTGGACGGTGGAGACCGGCCTGAGCTGGGAGCTCGACCTCTGGGGCCGGGTCCGCCGGCTGAGCGAGGCCGCGCGCGCGGAGTACCTCGCCACCGAGGAGGGCCGCCGCGGCGTGATGCTCTCGCTCGTCTCGGACGTGGCGATCGCGTACCTGGACCTGCGCGAGCTGGACGAGGAGCTGGCGATCGCGAAGAGCACGACCGGTGCCTTCCAGGACACCTACGACCTGTTCCGCCGCCGGCTGGAGGGCGGGGCGGCCTCCGCCCTGGAGACCGCGCGCGCGGAGGCGTCGCTGGCGGGCGTGGCCGCCCAGATTCCCGAGATCGAGCGCGCGATCGTCGCCCGCGAGAACCAGATCAACTTCCTGCTCGGCCGAAACCCCCAGCCCATCCCGCGTGAAGGACCGCTCCTGGCCGCGCCGCCGGAGGTGCCGCCAGGGCTGCCCTCGACGCTGATCGAGCGGAGGCCCGACATCCGGCAGGCGGAGCAGCTCCTCGTCGCGGCCAACGCCGGCGTGGGCGTGGCCAAGGCCGACTTCTTCCCGCGCCTGAGCCTGACCGGCTTCTTCGGCCTCGTCAGCCCCGAGCTGGGCAGCCTGTTCGAGTCGCAGAGCAAGACGTGGGGCGTCGGGCCCAGCCTGCTCGGTCCGATCTTCCAGGGCGGCCGCGTCAAGCGCGGCTACGAGGCGGCCCGCGCCCGCTGGGAACAGGCCCGCGTGTCGTACGAGGCGACGACCGCGAACGCGTTCGGGGAGGTCTCGCGGGCCCTGGTGGATCGGGCCAAGCTCGTGGAGACCGAGCGTCAGCGTGCCCGCGAGGTGGCCGCGTACCAGGAGGCGGTGCGCCTGGCCAACGTGCGCTACACCTCCGGGCTGTCCGCCTACTTCGAGGTACTGGAGGCGCAGCAGCAGCTCTTCCCGGCGGAGATCTCGCTGGCGCGGACGCGGCGCGACCAGCTCGTCGCCGTCGTGGACCTCTACCGCGCGCTGGGCGGCGGATGGCAGGCGGAAGAGCGCTCGCCGGCCGGAGGGCCGGTCGCCGGCAGCGCCCGATGACGCGCGACGGGGCCGGTCTCACGGCGGTCGTTCCCGCCCCGGACGTCGCCGGGCACTACGGCTGCGGCACGGCGGCCCTCACCGGCATCGAGCACGCTCTCTACGAGCGCCATCTCCTGTTCGACGACGTGATCGATCCGGCGACCGCCACCGCGCGCCAGCGCTTCGAGGCCTTCGCCCGATCGGTGCGCGACATCCTCTCCCAGCGCTGGGTCAAGACCGAGAAGACGTACGAGGAGGCGAGCGCCAAGCGCGTGTACTACCTCTCGATGGAGTACCTCGTCGGCCGGGCGCTGGCCAACAACGTGATGAACCTCGGCCTGGAGGCGCTCGTCGACGAGGCGGTCGCGGCGACGCATCTCGACTGGACGCGGCTGCTCGAGGAAGAGGCGGACGCGGGACTCGGCAACGGGGGCCTCGGCCGGCTGGCCGCCTGCTTCCTCGACTCGATGGCCACGGCGCAGCTGCCGGGCATGGGTTACGGGCTCTGCTACCAGTACGGCATCTTCAAGCAGACGATCCGCGACGGCTGGCAGGTCGAGCAACCGGACAACTGGCTGCGGAGGACGGACCCCTTCGGGGTGATGCGACCGCAGGAGGCGGTCGAGGTGCGCCTCGGCTGCTCGTTCGAGCTCCGCGGGGGCGAGCTGCGCCCCGTCCCGGGCCGGCCGTCGAAGCTGCTCGGCATTCCCTACGACCGGCCGGTGATCGGGTTCGGCGGCCGGAACATCAACACGCTCCGCCTCTGGATCGCGGGTACGCCCGACGAGTTCGACTTCCAGGTGTTCAGTCGCGGCGATTTCGTGGGCGCGTTCACGGAGACCCTCGCCGCGGAGTCGGTCACGCGCGTGCTCTATCCCGACGACTCGACGATGCAGGGGCGCGGGCTCCGCTTCCTGCAGGAGTACTTCCTGGTCGCCTGCTCCCTCGCGGACCTGGTGCGTCGCTTCCGGCGGGGCATCCACGATTGGACGGCGCTGCCGGACCACGCCGCCATCCAGCTCAACGACACGCACCCCGCCCTCCCCGTGCCCGAGCTCATGCGCATACTGCTCGACGACGCGGGCCTGGGCTGGGACGCGGCCTGGGAGCTCACCCGCCGCACGCTCGCCTACACGAACCACACGCTGCTGCCGGAGGCGCTCGAGAAGTGGCCGGTCGAGTGGTTCGAGCTGATGCTGCCGCGGCAGCTCGAGATCGTCTTCGAGATCAACCGCCGGCTGCTCGAGGACGTGCGCGCGCGCTTTCCCGGCGACGAGGAGCGTGTGCAGCGGGTGAGCCTGGTCGAGGAGGGCGTGGGCAAGCAGGTCCGCATGGCGCACCTGGCCGTCGTCGGGTCCCACAGCACGAACGGCGTGGCCGCCATCCATTCGACGCTGCTGCGCACCACGACCCTGCGCGACCTGGCGGAGGTGTTCCCCGAGCGCTTCAACAACAAGACGAACGGCGTCACGCCGCGGCGCTGGCTGCGGCTGGCCAATCCTGCTCTGGCGAAGGTGATCACGTCGGCGCTCGGCGAGGAATGGGTCGCCGACCTTCCGCAGCTCCGGCGCCTGGCCCCGCTCGCCGAGGACCCCGCCTTCCGCGCGGACTTCCGCGCGGCCACGCGCGAGGCCAAGGCCCGTTTCGCCGCGTGGCTCGCGGCGCGGGAGGGTGTCCGGGTCGACCCCGACTCCATCTTCGACGCCCACGTCAAGCGCATCCACGAGTACAAGCGCCAGGTCCTCAACGCGCTCCGGATCGTGGTCCTTTACAACCGGCTGCGCGAGCACCCCGCGCTGGAGGTGACACCGCGGACGTTCTTCTTCGCGGGGAAGGCCGCGCCCGCGTACCACACGGCCAAGCTGAACATCAAGTTCATCAACAGCGTGGCCGCGGCCATCGACGCCGACCCGGCCGTCCGCGGCCGCCTCAAGGTCCTCTTCCTGCCCGACTACTCGGTGTCGCTGGCCGAGCGGCTGATCCCGGCCAGCGACGTCTCCAACCAGATCTCCACCGCCGGCTACGAGGCGAGCGGGACGAGCAACATGAAGTTCATGATGAACGGCGCCCTGACCATCGGGACGCGGGATGGCGCCACCATCGAGATGGCGGAGGAAGCGGGGGAAGAGAACTTCTTCCTCTTCGGCCTCACCGCGGCCCAGGTCGCGGCCAGCCGCTCCTCGTACGACCCGCGCTGGCACTACGAGAGGGAGGCGGAGACGCGGGCTGCCCTCGACCTCATCGCTTCCGGCCACTTCAGCCCCGGGGAGCCCGAGCTGTTCCGGCCGCTGCACGATGGCCTCCTGTTCCGCGGCGAGCCCTACATGCACCTGGCCGACCTCGCCGCCTACCTCGAAGCCGACCGGCGGCTCACCGAGCTGTGGGCGCAGCCCGAGGAGTGGGTGCGGAAGGCGATCCTCAACGTGTCCGCCTCGGGCCGGTTTTCGTCCGATCGCGCGATCGCCGAGTACGCGTCCGAGATCTGGAACGTACGCCCCTGCGGCGTTCCCTGAGCGCATACCTCGATCGTGGTAGGCGTCGGCGCGGCTCCCGAGGTACGGGAAATACCACCGTTGGCGTGATGCCGGTGGAGCGGTCCAACCGCTAAGCTGGACGCACGATGTCCGCGCCCCCGACACCACCGAATTCGCCGGCGGAGGCGCCGGAGGGCCTCCCGTTCACTACGGGGGCGGCACCCGCGCACGTGTTCCCGATCCTCACCCCCGCGCAGCTCGAGCGCGTCGCGCGGCACGGCCGCCGGCGCGCCGTCACCGCGAACGAAGTACTCGCGGACGCCGAGCGCCAGCCGCGCGTCTTCGTGGTGGTCCGGGGCCGGCTCGTCGCCGCCCAGGTCGCCGGCGACCGGACGCGCGTGATCCGCACCCTCGAGCCGGGCCAGTTCTCGGGCGAGATGAGCGCGCTGTCCGGCCGCCGCTCGCTCGCGCGCATCACCGCCCTCGAGGACGGCGAAGTCGTCGAGGTCGACCGCAGCGAGCTGCTCTCGCTCGTGCAGGCGGACGCGGAGCTCAGCGAGATCCTGATGCGCGCGTTCATCCTCCGCCGCGTGGAGCTGGTCGCGCAGGGGATCGGGGACGTCGTGCTCATCGGCTCCGTGCACTGCGCGGGCACGCTGCGTGTGAAGGAGTTCCTGACCCGCAACGGCCACCCGTACACCTATCTCGATCTCGACCGCGACGCGGGCGTGCAGGAGATGCTGGACCGCTTCCGCGTCGGCGTCGACGACATACCGATCCTGATCTGTCGCGGGACCACCGTCCTGCGCGACCCGAGCAACCACGAGATCGCCGAATGCCTCGCCCTCAACGCGCCTGTCGACCCGACCAAGCTCCACGACGTGGTCATCGTCGGGGCGGGACCGGCCGGACTGGCGGCGGCCGTCTACGGCGCGTCCGAGGGGCTGGACGTGGTGGTGCTCGAGACGGAGGCGCCCGGCGGGCAGGCCGGCACCAGCTCGCGGATCGAGAACTATCTCGGGTTCCCGAACGGCATCTCCGGCCAGTCCCTGGCCGGACGCGCCTATACCCAGGCCCAGAAGTTCGGGGCGCAGATGATCGTGGCCTCGCCCGCCCGCCGTCTGCGCTGCGACGGCCACACGTACGTCGTGGAGGCCGAGGACGGCGCCACTTTCGCCGGCCGCACCGTGATCATCGCGACCGGCGCAGCCTACCGCAAGCTGGCGGTGGCGGACCTGGGACGCTTCGAGGGAGTGGGCGTCTACTACGGGGCGACGGCCATGGAGGCCCAGCTCTGCCGCGGCGAGGAGGTGGTGGTGGTCGGGGGCGGCAACTCCGCCGGGCAGGCGGCGGTGTTCCTGGCCCAGACCTGCCGCCGCGTGCACGTGCTCGTGCGCGGAGACGGCCTGGCCGCCACGATGTCCCGCTACCTCATCCGCCGGATCGAGACCAGCGGCGCCATCGCCCTGCGCACGCGCACCGAGATCGTCGGCGTGGAAGGCAACGGCCACCTGGAGAAAGTGGTCTGCCGCGACCGCAGCCGGAGCGAGACGGAGTCGCTCGACTGCCGGCACGTGTTCGTGATGACGGGCGCCGACCCCGCCACGCGCTGGCTGGACGGGTGCGTCGCCCTGGACGCGAGCGGATTCGTCAAGACCGGCCCCGACCTCTCTGCCGACGACCTGGCCGCTTCCTCCTGGCCGCTCACGCGGGCGCCGCACTTGCTCGAGACGAGCCGTCCCGGCATCTTCGCGGTGGGAGACGTCCGCGGCGGCAGCATGAAGCGCGTCGCCTCCGCCGTGGGGGAGGGCTCGACCGCCATCGCCTTCGTCCATCGCGTGCTCAGCGCGTAGGTGCGCACCGCCGGAGGCGCGCGCGCGTGGCTCGCGGTGGCGATCGGAGCCGGCCTCCTCGCGCCGGGCTGTGCCAGCGAGACCACCCCCGGGGCGCCGAGGGTCGTGTTCGAGCGCGTTCCTCCCGCGGAGCTCGGAGGCACGTCGAGGCTTGCCGATATCGGCGGCCGGGTGGTGAACCCGCGGACGGGGCTGCGCGTCGTCCTCTACGCGCGAAGCGGCGATTGGTACGTGCAGCCGTTCTGGGACACGCCCTTCACCGAGATCCGTCCGGACTCGACGTGGGCGAGCCCCACCCACACCGGCACCGAGTATGCGGCTCTGCTGGTAGATCCGACGTTCACGCCGCCGAGGATCGCCGCGGCGTTGCCGGGTCACGGGGGCGGAGTCGTCGCGGTGAAAGTCGTGCCGGGGACCCCCGTGTTCTGGCGGCGAAGGTCCTTCCTGTTCGCGCTGGCGGCCGCAGCCGTGGTGGCCGGAGTGGGGCTGCACGTGGTCCGCGTGCGGGCGCTGACGCGCCAGCTCCACCTGCGGGCGGAGGAGCGCCTGGCCGAGCGGACGCAGATCGCCAGGGGCTCCTGGGGGCGTCGCTGCAGCTCCATGCGGCGGTGGAGGACCTGCCCGAGGACTCTCCCCAGCGCGCGCGCTTCGCGACCGCCCTCGCCACTCTAGGCGAGGCCGGAGAGGAAGGGCGGAGGGTCCTGCAGGGGCTGCGCGGGATCAGCGCGAACGGGGAAGCGCTCGATCATGCCTTGCGGCGGGTGGGCCGCGAGAGCACGGGCGCGGGGCTCGCCTTCCGCGTCGACGTCTCCGGTACGGCGCGGCCGCTCCACCCGATCATCCGGGAGGAGGTCTTCGGTGTGTGCCGCGAGGCCCTGGCCAACGCCTTCCGTCATGCGCGCGCCACGGCGGTCGAGGTGGAGATACAGTACAGGTCACGCGCGCTCCGCATCGTGGTGCGCGACGACGGCTGCGGGATCGGGTCCTACCGGGACGCCCGGGCGACCGGATCGGGTCTGTGCCGCATGCAGTCCCGCGCGGAGGCCATCGGCGCGCGCCTGCGGGTGCGGAGCCGGCCCGGAGCGGGCACGGAAATCGATGTGTCCGTACCCGGCGGGATCGCTTACACGGCCGGGGGGGACGGCCGGGAAACGAGTGAGACATGAGCACGCCGCCCATCCGCATCCTCAGCGTCGACGACCACCCGCTGCTCCAGGAAGGCATCGCGGCCATGATCCGCAGCCAGCCCGACATGGAGCTGGCGGGGGAGGCGCGCAGCGGCCAGGACGCGCTGGAGAAGTTCAGGGAGACCAGGCCCGACGTCGTGCTGATGGACCTGCGCTTGCCCGACATGAACGGGATCGACGCGATGATCGCGATCCGCGGCGAGTTCCCCGAGGCCCGCGTCGTCGTGCTGACGACGTTCGAAGGGGACGCGGAGATCAAACGCGCGCTGGCCGCGGGGGCCCGCGGCTACCTCTTGAAGAGCATGCCGCCGCGGGAGCTGCTGGACGGCATCCGGCAGGTGCACGCGGGCAAGAAGCGCATCCCGGCCGAGATCGCCGCCCGCCTCGCCGAGCACCTCAGCGACGAGTCGCTGACGGCGCGCGAGGTCGAGGTGCTGCGCCAGGTCGCCAGCGGCAACCGCAACCGCGACATCGCGGAGCGGCTCTTCATCTCCGAGGAGACGGTCAAGGTCCACGTCAAGCACATCATGGACAAGCTGGGCGCCAGCGACCGCACGCAGGCCGTCTCCATCGCGATCCGCCGAGGCATCATCCAGCTCTAGCCGCGGAATCGCCGCGGGCACCCGGGGCGGCATGTGACAACCGTGTGACAGACATTGCGTCGACTCGATCGGGCGAAGAAGTATCCTCGCGCGCGGCTCCAGGGAACATGGGTCGGCGGTGTCGCACGACGGTGACCGGAGTGGCGGCCGTCCTCGCGGCGGTGGCGTGGCAGGGCTGCCGCGCGAGCGACGCGGACCGCGGCCCGCGCGTCGAGATCATCACCGTCCCTCCCGCCGACAAGGGCGGGCCGGACACGCGCGACGACATCGGCGGGCGCGTCGTGGGGGCGCGCGCCGGACATCGCGTCGTGATCTTCTCCAAGAGCCGTGTCTGGTGGGTCCAGCCCGAAGGCCGCCGGCCCTACACGACCATCGCGCCGGACGGGAGCTGGAAGAACTGGACGCACCTCGGCACGGAGTACGCCGTGCTGCTGGTCGAGCCCTCCTACGTGCCCCCGACCTCGACCGAGGCCCTGCCCACGACCGGCGCCGGCATCGTGGCCGCGACCGTCGTGCCCGGCGACCCGTCGAAGCGCCCCGTCCGCCACACCCTGCAGTTCGGCGGGTACGAGTGGCAGGCG
>WNFN01244385.1_pt1 | contig 10131 bp, 12 predicted proteins | sample 5400161 | NCBI WGS metagenome assembly WNFN01 (sample SAMN13153353, study PRJNA577476) | soil metagenome | isolation source: 80 cm saprolite on Douglas fir-dominated hillslope | place: USA:California | collected 2013-09-17 | reverse complement strand
ACGGGCTCCAGCGCAGCTGGTCGGCGCTCGCGAATCCGAACGCCGGCGAGCTGCTCGTCTATGCGACGGAGGGCTGGGAGCTCGCCGACATCGGCGGGCGCCACCACGCGGGCGGTGGCAGCCACGGATCGCTCGTCGAGGGCGACGCGCTCGTGCCGATGCTGACGATCGGGGTCGACGCCGAGCCGACGCGGATCACCGAGGTCACGCCGGCGGTGCTGGCGCACTTCGGGGTGGACTTGCCACCGTCGATGCGCGTCGCGACGTTCACGCATGCTTCCTGAGCGCGCGCTCATGGTTGCGCGGCAGCTACGCGCGCGCGACATCGCCGACGAGCGCGTGCTCGACGCGATGTCACGTGTTCCGCGTGAGCTCTTCGTTCCGCCGAAGCTGCGCACCTACGCCTACGACGACGCCGCGCTCCCGATCGGCGGCGGTCAGACGATCTCGCAGCCGTACATGGTCGCGCGCATCTGCAGCGAGCTGTGCCTGCGCGGCGGCGAGCGCGTCCTCGACGTGGGCACCGGCTCGGGCTATCAGGCCGCCGTGCTCGCCGAGCTCGCAGCGGAGGTGCACACGATTGAGCGCCTGCCCGAGCTCGCGGCGCGGGCCGAGGCCGCGCTGGCCGAAGCCGGCTACGCCGACCGCGTCCACGTCCACGTCGGCGACGGGACGCGGGGACTCCCGGAGCACGCTCCGTTGCAGCTCCTCCAGGTCGTGGTGCGCTCCCCGGAAGGCCCGGCGATCCTGCGGACCGTCCCCTGCCGGTTCGTCCCCCTCGTCGGAACCGAGGGCTTCACCCGCTAATTCCCGACAAAGTTTGCGCAGCATCCGGTTGGACAGGAACGATGGGGCTGATGGCCGGTCATCCGATTTCAGCGTCCGAGGCGCTCCAGCTCCCGGTCAACCTGCACGGCATCCAGCTCGGGCGCCCGGTCGATCTCCTGCTCGACCGCGACTCGTGGCACGCGCTCGGCTTCGTCGTGCGCTGCGGTGACGAGTCGCAGCGGTTCCTCCCGCTCGCGGCGGCCCAGCTCAGCGCGGAGGAGATCGCGGTCGGCTCGGCGTTGATGCTGCTCGAGGACGTCGGCTTCTACAGCGCACGCGGCAGCTCGTTCCGCAGCCTGCTCGGCGGCGAGGTCCGGCAAGGTGGACGAACTGTCGGCCGCCTGCGCGACCTCGTGCTCGCCGGCGGCTGGGTCACGCAGCTCGAGCTCCGGCGCGGCGCCGACGGCGGCGTGTGGGTGCCCGCGGCCGGCGCCACGGTCGTGCCGTCACGCCGCGCCACCGCGGCCTGACAGCCCGGTCAGAGAAATCTCAGCAGGCCCTGGTACCCTCGGCGGCCGATGCACGTCTCGGTCCGCGAACGCGTCGGAACGGCGCTGCGGGCCCGCCGGAACTGGGAGCAGCTCGCCAAGTTCTGCATCGTCGGTGCGTCCGGCTACGTCGTCAACCTCGCCGTCTACACGCCGCTCCTCCACGCGGGACTGCATTACCTGCTTGCAGCGACCTGCTCATTCCTCGTGGCGGCGACGAGCAACTACACGCTCAACCGACACTGGACGTTTCGCGACCGGCGCGCGGGAGTCGCGGCGCAGGGGATGCGTTTCTTCGCGGTCTCGCTCGCGTCGCTCGGCGGCAACCTCGTCCTGCTGCACGTACTCATCACGCTGGGCGCCGGGAAGTTCGTCGCGCAGGCCATCGCGATCGTGCTCGTGACGCCGCTGAAACAAGCTCTGGTCGTTTCGGCATCGCCCGAAGCCTCCCGTAGTGCAGTGACCGTCTAGCCTTCGCGCCGGTGGCTCGCCGTCTCCTCGTCGCGTCCGTCTGCGCACTTGCGTTCGCGGCGACCGCGAGTGCCGCGACGACACCGACCGGCCCGGTCTTCGACGGCAAGGGCCGTCTCGTCCAGACGCCGTTTGCACCGTCGCCGTCCACGCCGCATCTCGCGAAGCACCGTGCGCTCGTGCTCTTCGAGGCGAACCGGAAAGTCGCGGCGTGGCTCTCGCGCTATCCGGCCAAGGGCCTCGTCGACGAGGAGACGTACGACTCGCAGCTCGCGAGCTGGACGGTCAAGATCTGGTGGGACAAAGCAGGCGAGATCGCCGAAGGCCGCGTCGACGATGCAAGCGGTGTCGTGATCGAGGCTTGGACGGGACCGCAGGTCGCGTGGAAGATGGGCCGCGGCTACAGCGGCGCGTTCGGCGGTGCCTGGATCAACAAACCGTGGCTCTGGGGCGTGTTCTGCGCGATCTTCCTGCTCGGGCTGGCCGACCTGCGTTCACGGCGGTGCCGCTCTTCTATCCTGCGCTCGTCTGGATCGTGCTGCGCGGCGTCTGGATCGGCGCGACCGGCCGCGGCTCGCGCGCGCGGCTGCTCTGGCCGGCCTGGGTGCTGCTCGCCGCCGCGGTGTTCCTCGCCGGCTTCCGCACGATGCAGAACGTCGAAACCTCGAACGTGATCGACGTCGGCTACTCCGGTGTGATCGGCGCCGAGCGGATCGTCAACGGGCAGGCGCCGTGGGGACATTTCCCGGTCGAGGACAAGTTGAAGGCGTGCGGCCCGTCCGACGCCTCGGGCGAGATCCGCGAGCGCATCCAGACGAATGGGCGCTGTGAGTCGGCCAACCCGCAGGGCGACACGTACGGCCCCGTCGCGTACGAGGCGTACATCCCGGGCTATCTCACGCTCGGCTGGACCGGCAAGTGGGACGACTTACCTGCGGCCCACTTCACGTCGATCCTCTTCGACCTGCTCTCGATGGTCGGCCTTTGGCTCGTCGGCCGCCGCTTCGGCGGCCTGCAGCTCGCGGCCGCGCTCGCCTTCGCCTGGGCCGCGTATCCGTTCACACAGTACGCGTCGAGCTCGAACACGAACGACAGCGTGATGCCGTGCCTGCTCATCTTCGGCTTCTGGCTCGCATCGTCGCCCGTCGGACGCGGCGTCTTCGCGGCGCTCGCCGGCTGGACGAAGTTCGCCGCGCTCGTCGTGGCGCCGCTCTGGCTGACCTATCCGGACCGGCAGCCCTCGCGGCGCTTCCTCGCTGCATTCGCCGCGGCCACCCTCGCGGCGTTCTCGATCGTCCTGCTCGAGCCGAGCCCGCTGCACGAGCTGCGGGTCTTCTGGGACCGCACGGTGACCTGGCAGGTCGGACGGGACTCGCCGTTCTCGCTCTGGGACTGGAAGCAGTACTACGCGCGCGGCCTCCCCGATCTCCATCTCGTCCAACGCGTCCTGCAGGCGCTGCTCGTCGCGGGCGCGCTCGCCGCTGCGGTCGTGCCGCGTCGAAAGTCGCCGCTCCAGCTCGCAGCGCTCACCGCGGCCCTGCTCGCCGGCTTCGAACTGGTGCTCACGTACTGGCTCTACACGTACATTCCCTGGGTCTTTCCGTTCGCCGCGATCGCGCTGCTCGCGCCCGCGGCCGTGGTTCGCATCACCCAGGTCGATGCCGAGAAGCCGCAGCTCGAGCAGACGCATCTCGTTCCTGCCGCCCCCTGAGCTGCGGGGGCCGCTGCTCGCCGGGGCGGCGTTGTTCGTGGGCTCGTGGCTCTTCATCGTGTACGTGCCGACGTTCGCGACCTATCTCTACGGCGACGTGCGCCTGTACGAGAAGTGGGGCCAGCTGATGGCGCAGCATCACGTCCCCTATCGCGATTTCCGGATGGAGTACCCGCCCGGTGCGCTGATCACGTTCGTTGCGCCCGTCTACGCGCGCAAGCTCGCCGGCTATCACGGCGTGTACGTCGACTGGTTCCGCGGCGAGCTGCTCGTCATAGGTCTGCTCTCCCTCGCCGCGATGACCTGGGCGCTCGCGTCACTCGGTGTTTCCCGGCGACGCGCGTACGTGGCGTTGGCCGTCGCCGGTGTCGGGCCGGCTCTGCTCGGGCCGATCGCGTTTTCGCGCTTCGACTACTGGCCGGCGCTCTTCGCGGTCGCTGCGGTCGCCGCGCTTGCGTCGAACCGGCCTGCGCTCGCCTGCGGCTTCGCCGCTTTCGGCGCTGCAACGAAGGTGTATCCGGCCGTGATCATCCCGATCGCGCTGATCGAGCTGTGGCGGCGAAACGGGGCGCGTGCGGTCGCACAGGGCGTGGCTCTCGCGCTCGCTGTCGTTGCCGCCCTCACGGCGACCGTCGCCGCGATTGCGCCGGACGGCATCGCGTGGGCGCTGCATCGGCAGTTCGCACGCCCGTTGCAGGTCGAGAGTCTCGGCGCTGCGTTCTTCGCCGCCGCCCACCTTCTGGCCAACGTGCATCTGCACGTCGTCAACAGCGCAGGCTCGGCCAATCTGACCGGAGCAGGACCGGATCTGGCCGCGACGCTTTCCACCGTCGTGACGCTCGTCGCGCTGCTCGTCATCTACGTCCTCTATGCGAAGAGTGGCCGCACGCGCGAAGAGGCCGTCGTCGCGTGCGTCGCCGCGGTGACGGCATACGTCGCGTTCTCGAAGGTGTTCTCGCCGCAGTACCTCACCTGGTTGATCCCGCTCGTGCCGCTCGTGGGTGGCCGCCGAGGTGTACGCGCGAGCGTGCTGTTGGTCGCCGTGCTCGGGCTGACACAGATCTGGGAGCCGTACCGCTATCACCAGTACTACACGACCTTTACGCCGTGGCTGACGTGGCTGGTGATCGTGCGCAACCTGCTCGTCGTGGCGCTCGTCGTCGTGCTGGTCGAGCCGCTGCTACACCGGCACGCGGAGCGACTCGATCCCGTGGGCGCGACCATCGTCTGAGCAGTCGATCACAACGCCCTCGATCCGGACCCCGCCTTCGGCGGGCGAGAAGCGCACAGGCATCTGTGTACGCATCCTGCGGATCGCGAGTTCTGCCTGAACGCCGATCACCGAGTCGTGCGGCCCCGTCATCCCGGCATCGGTGATCGCGGCGGTACCGCCCGGGAGCACGCGCGCGTCGTTCGTTTGCACGTGCGTGTGCGTCCCGATCACCGCGGTCACGCGGCCGTCGAGCCAGCGCGCCATCGCGATCTTCTCGCTCGTCGCCTCGGCGTGGAAGTCGACGAGCACGACGGGCGCCTGCGCGCGCGCCTCCTCCACGAGCCCGTCGACGACTTCCCACGGCGACACCGGCGTGTCGAGGAACAGCGAGCCGAGCAGATTCAGCACCGCGACCTTGACGCCGTTGCGGGCCTCTACGATCGCGAGACCGCGGCCGGGCGTCAGCGCGCCGGCATTCGCGGGACGGATCACGCGCTCGCTCGACGCGAGGTAGCCCCCGATGCCGTCGCGCCGGTACGTGTGGTTGCCGAGCGTGATCACGTCGGCACCGGCGGCCAGGAGCCGTTCGGCGAGCTTCGGCGTGATGCCGGCGCCGTCGGCGACGTTCTCGCCGTTGACGACGCACACGTCCGCGCCGAGCTCCTCGCGTAACGCTGACAGTCGCTCCTCGACCGCTCGGCGTCCCGCGACGCCGAAGACGTCGGCGAGGAAGAGCGCTCTCAGTTGAGGACCAGCGCTGCGGCCGGGCGAAGCTCGACCGACACGTGGTTGCCCGGGTCGTTCGTATAGCGCGCGAGCGCTTGCTGCTCGACCGGCGCGAGGTTCACGACCGCACCGATCTTCGTTCGGCCGCTGACGACGTTCGTCCCGACGCTGATCGCGGGGTCGGCGCGCAGCTGCGTCAGCGTCACGACGAGCGACGGCGCGCTCTGCGGCTGGATGTCGATGCGCGAGCCGAAGCGGTGCCCGGCTACGACGTAAGGCGAGACGCCGACGACGGTTCCGTCGACGGGAGAGAAGACATCGGTGCCCGCGAGCGCGCCGACGTCGAGCGCGGAGAGCGAGCCGCCCGAGAGCTGATACCAGATCGGGTGCCCGCCGCCGCCGCCGAAGACCGCGTGGAAGACGCGTTGCACGACACCCTCGTTGCCCTGGCGGCCGAGCGGCGCCAGCGTCAGAGCACCGTCGTCGGCCGAGTGGTAGCCGATCGCCGTGAGCACGCCCTGTGCGATCGGCATCTGCAGGCGGACGGGGCCGCGCACGGCGACGATCTGCGGAAACGGCTGGGTTTGGCTCGACACGGCCGCGCCGTTGACGGAGATCCGCTGGAACTGCTGCGCGCCGCCGCCGAATGCGGTCAGCAAGAGAGCGATCACGAGCACGATCGCGAGCAGGGTCAGGAGCGCGAAGCGACGGGCCCGACGCGCTGCGCGCACCTCCCGACGTTCGACGCGCCGCCTCCGTGTGGGGCGTGAGGACGGCATGTCGGATGGCACCGTATCGAACGCCACCGCCTCCAGCAACCGGGCACCCCCCGGAGTTCGTGACAGTCGGCGCAGGCTCTGCACCGGCGGTTCGACCCAGAGTTCGTGACGGTCGAGCGCGAGGCCGCCGTCCTCGAGGAAGCTCCAACCCCAGCTGTCATCCCGGATCCGGCGGATCTCGGCTGTACCATCGCTGCCATGTCGGGAGCTCCCGTCAGGAACGCGAGCGCGGGCCCCCCGCGCATCGAGATTCCTCGCTGGATCCAGCTCGTGGGGCTGCCCCTGCTGCTCCGGCTGCTGTGGACCGTGGCGGGCGCGGTCCGTCACGTGGTATTCCTCTTCCTCGTGGCGCTGCTGATTGCGCTGCTGCTCAACCCGCTGGTCCGCGGCCTCGGGAAGGTGTGGATCCCGCGCGGCCTGGCGGTCGCGATCGTGTATCTGACGTTCGCCGCTGCGGTGGCAGTTGCGGTCATCGCTCTTGCGACGGTCGTGGTGCAACAAACGCGCCACGCGAGTCACAGGGTCGACAACTACTTTACGGTCGACTCCGGACGCCTCCAGCAGACCGGTGCGCAGCAGGACCTCACGCGCTTGCAGCACTGGCTCGACACGCACCACCTCAAGCGCGTTCGCGTCGAGAAGCAGGGAACGAAGTTCCTCGACTCGATCGGGACGAAGGACGTCCAGAAGTACACGACGAAGGCGCTGACGTGGGCCGAAGGTGCGAGCCTCGCTGTCTTCAGCCTGCTCTTCAGCATCGTGCTGGTGATCGTCGTGTCGGTGTACATGCTGCTCGACATGCACCGTCTCGCCAATGTGACCAACCGACGCTTTCCACCGCACGAAGGCAGCACGCCGCTGATCGAGCGCATGGAACGTGCGCTCGCGAGCTACGTGCGTGGCCAGCTCATGCTGTCGCTGATCATCGGCGTGAGCGCCGGCGTCGGCGTGTGGGGGTGATCCCGTACATCGGGCCGTGGCTCGGCGCTGCGCCGCCCGTCGTCTACGCGCTCGTGCAGCATCCGCTGTCGGCGCTCTGGGTCGCGCTGCTCTTCCTCGGCATCCAACAGCTCGAAGGGCACATCGTGGTGCCGAAGGTGATGGGACATTCGCTGCGCCTCCATCCGCTGCTCGTGATCTTTGGACTGCTCGCGGGCGGCGAGATCTACGGCTTCCCCGGGATCCTCGTCGCGTTGCCCCTGCTCGCGGCAGGGCGCGCGGCGTGGGAGTTCTTCGCCGAGCGCATCCAGCTGGCACGCTGGGTCGACGCTCCACTCGATGACGTCGGCGTCGACCTCGCGCCCGCGGAGCCGGAGCGGCCGGCGGCCAGGGCGCGGTGACCGAACCGCTCGTGCGCGCGATTCGCGTCGCGCGCCGGTACGGCGACGTCGAGGCGCTCGCGCCGACGGATCTCGAGCTCGCCCCGGGCGAGACGGTCGCGCTCATCGGGCCGAACGGCGCCGGCAAGTCGACGCTGCTCGCGATCCTCGCGGGCGCGCTCGAGCCCAGCGAAGGCTCGGTCGAGGTGCACGCACGCCGCGGCTGGGTGCCCCAGCGGCCGGCGCAGTACGCGCGACTTTCGCCGCTCGAGAACCTCGAGCTGTTCGCGCGGCTCGAGCGCGTGCGCGAGCCGGAACGCGCCGGCCGGCAGTTGCTCGAGCGTTTCGCGCTGCCGACCGCGCGGCGACCGGCCGGCGAACTCTCGGTCGGCAACCGGCAGCGGCTGAACGTCGCGATCGCTCTGCTCGGCGAGCCGCGCGTGCTCCTGCTCGACGAGCCGACCGCGTCGCTCGACCCGATCCAGCGGCGGCTGGTCTGGGACGTCGTCGATGCGCTGCGCAGCGAGGGCGGCGCGGTGTGCTTTGCGACGCAGAACGTCGAGGAGGTCGAGCACGCGGACCGCGTGCTTGCGCTGCAGGACGGACGCATCGTCGGATCGACGGTCGAGGAGGTCTTCGGCTGACTCCGGTACTGCTGTTGTTGCGCAAGGACCTGACGGTGTTGCGGCGTTCGCCGCTCCTTCTCGGCGCGCTGCTCGCGTATCCGATCGTGATCGCGCTGCTCGTCGGGCTCGTGGCCGGCTACGCCAACGCGAAGCCGCGCATCGCATTCGTCGACGAGGACGGCATCCCGCCGGTCGTCGTGGTCGGCGGGCATCGCTTCCACATCACGACCGTGATCGACGACGTCGCAAAGCAGGTGACCCTCGTCCGCATGGGCCCGGCGGAAGCCGCACGCGAGCTCGCCGACGGGAAGGTGGTCGCGACGATCACCGTGCCCGCCGGCTTCATGAGCAGTCTCGTCAGCACCGTCCACCCGCCGAGCCTCGAGCTGCGAACCGGCAGCGGCGGGCTCGCGCCGCGCGTCACGCAGCAGGTGCAGGCGCTCGTCTACCAGCTCAACCAGAAGCTGCAGGCGGGCTACATCGCCGCGAACCTCACATACGTGCGCCTGATCCTGCACGGCGGAAACGCGAGCTTCATCGGCCGGAAGTTCCGCGTGCTCGGGCTCGACCACATGGAGCAGCAGCTCGACGGGCTGCCTCAGACGCAGCGGGTCGCGGCGATCCGCCGGTTCGTGCGCATCGCGCGGCTCGCGCTTGCGGAGACCGGCGGCGCGCTCGAGGCGACGGCCAACCCGATCAAGCTCACGCAGCCGAAGGCGAAAGGCCGGACGTGGGTGCTCTCTGCGCAGGTGCAGGCGTACGGGATCGCGCTCACCGTGACGTTTCTCGCGCTGCTGCTCGCGGCCGGCGCGGCCGCCTCCGAGCGGGACGAAGGGACGATCGGGCGGCTGCGGCGCGGGCTCGTCTCGTTCGGGCAGCTCGTGTGGGCGAAGGTCGCGCTCGCCGCCGTCGTCGGGCTCGCCCTCGGCGCGGCGCTGGCGCTCGTCTTCGGCGCCGTCGTCGAGATCGGCGGCGTCACCGGCGGCGAGCCCTGGGCACGGCTGCCGCTGCTCCTTGCGGGCGTGCTGCTCGCCGCCGCCACCGTCGGCGCCGTCGGCACGCTGCTCGGTGCACTCGCGGGCGAGGCGCGGACGGCGTCGCTGCTCGCAGTGCTCGTCGTCCTGCCGGTCGTGTTCCTCGGCCTCGTCCCGCGCGGCGCGGTGCCGCTCGCCTGGTGGATCAGTGACTTCCTGCCCTTCGCGCACGCGGCGCGGCTCTTCGGGGCGGCGCTCTACGACACGAGCCCGTGGCGCAGCGTCGGCATCGAGGCGGCCTGGCTCGTTGGCATCGGCGCGGTCTTCGGCGCGCTCGCCCGCCGGGCCATGCGCCGGCTCGCTTCGTGAGCCGTACTCTTTCGGCATGAGCTCGTACCCCGACGTCCGGCTCCGCCGCTTCCGGCGCACCGGCGCCCTGCGCGGGCTCGTGCGCGAGACGCGCCTCGACCTCGAGGCGTTCGTCATGCCGCTCTTCGTCGCCCCGGAGTCGCTGCGCAACGAGGCGCTGCCGGGCATGGCGCGCTTCAGCGTCGACGACCTGCTGCGGGAGGCCGAGGAGCTCGTGCGCGGCGGTGTCCAGGCGGTGATGCTCTTCGGCATCCCCGAGGAGAAGGACGACCAGGCGACGGGTGCGTGGGAGGACGACGGGATCGTGCAGCGCGCGTTGCGTGCGCTGCGGCCGCGCTTCCCCGAGCTCGTGTTGATGACGGACGTCTGCCTGTGCGAGTACACGTCGCACGGACACTGCGGCGTGATCGTCGACGGCGAGGTGCACAACGACCAGAGCGTCGAGCTGCTCGCGCGCACGGCGCTGTCGCACGTCGAGGCCGGCGCCGACGTCGTCGCACCGAGCGACATGATGGACGGCCGCGTCGGCGCGATCCGCGACATGCTCGACGCCCACGACTTCGAGTCGACGCCGATCCTCGCGTACTCGGCGAAGTACGCGTCCGCGTTCTACGGGCCGTTCCGCGA
>WNFN01191931.1_pt1 | contig 10131 bp, 7 predicted proteins | sample 5400161 | NCBI WGS metagenome assembly WNFN01 (sample SAMN13153353, study PRJNA577476) | soil metagenome | isolation source: 80 cm saprolite on Douglas fir-dominated hillslope | place: USA:California | collected 2013-09-17 | reverse complement strand
CGCGATGGCGACGAACATGCGCCAGCAGATCCGTGAGCTGGTGGCCGCCGGCTTCGACGAGGACCAGATCCTCACTTATTTCGAGGCGTCCTACGGCGAGTTCGTGCGCCTCCAGCCCCCGCTGCGCGGCGTGAATTGGCTCGTGTGGATCGCGCCCGGGCTGGGCCTCCTGCTCGGCCTCGGCGTCGTCTCCTGGGTGCTGCGCGGAGCGAGCGCGGAGACGTCGGAGACGCCGGCGGCGGTGGCGGCCACCGGGCCGGCGGTGGACGTCGTTCCGGACCCGCTGCCCGACGACCCCGCACTCGCGAAGGCCGTCCTGCGGGTGCGCGAGCTGGCGTACGGCTGGCCGGGCGGCGTGCGACCGGGGAAGGACTGATGGGCGAGGTCGAGTGGGGCCCCGCGGTGGCCTTCCTGGCCGCCGGCCTCGTGGTCGGCGCCCTCATCCTGTGGCGCGTCCTGCGCAAGGCGCCCGCGACGCCGGGGCCGCGGCCCGAAGACTCGCTCGAACGCCGCGACCTGGGACGAGCGCTTCCTTCTCGAGCTCCAGGCCGCGCGGACACTGCTCGCCCTGGACGCGCTGGCGACGCCGAGCGCGGCGCAAGGGAAGAAGCGGGAGCCCGCGGAAGCGGCTGCTCCGGCCCGTGGATCCGCCTTGACCGGCTTCTTCTGGGGTGTCGGCTCGGCGGCGGCGCTGGGGCTCCTGTTCTTCTTCGTCTCGCAGTCGTCGAAGCCGCGTGCCGCCGGCGGCTCCGTCACCGGGAACACGCCGATGGAAGGCGGCGCCGCCCCCGCGCCGGCGGCGGCCGAGGACAGCGCGGAGATCGCGGCCCTCGAGGCTCGGGTCCGCCAGAACCCCGAGGACGTCGGGGCGCGTCTCGACCTCGCGCGGCTGCATCTCATGCGCGAAGACATGATGGCCGTCTACAACGAGACCCAGGCCGTCTTGCAACGCGACCCGGAGAACCCCCGCGCGCTGGCCTACCAGTCGCTGGTGCGGCTGGCCATGGGCCAGGGCGATCAGGCCGAGGAGATGCTGGTTCGGGCCCTGCGCAAGGATCCCGACCTGCTCGAGGGATACCTGCATTTGATGTTCGTCTACACGCGCGTGGGCAAGCCTCGGCAAGCGGAGGCCACGATGAAGCGCGCGGCCGAGCGCTTCCCCGATCGCGCGGAATCGCTGCGCCGGCTGCTCGCGCAGATGCAGGCGCCCCCGGCGGACGAACAAGCGAGCGCGGCCGGCGCCGCCGGCGGCGCAAGCGGCCCCGCCCCGCCCCCGGCGTCGTCCGGCGGCGGCCGCTCGGTGTCGGGCGTGATCGACCTCGACCCCGCGGCGCGCGCGGCCCTGCGCCCGGGGGCGGTCGTCTTCGTGATGCTGCGGGAGTCGGGGTTCGGAGCGGGCCCCCCGCTGGCCGCGCGGCGCCTGCCCGTCTCGTCCGTCCGCCCAGCGACCCCTACGGCCGCGAGGACCACGTGAAGATCGGCACGCGGGGCCTGCACCTCGTGCTCAGTCCGCGCTCCGAGAAGTGAGCGCGGGCGCGAAGGACATCACGAAGCCCGGCCCGCCCGCCGCCTTCCAGCCCGGCCCCGCGTCCCTGGCCGCGCTCGCCGCGCTCGGAGCAGTGGCCGCGCTCGTCTCGCTCTTCCTGTGGGGCGAGCTGGTGCTCGCGCGCGCAGGCGGCGCCACCGCCTGCGCCCTCTCCGATCCCGAGGCCTGCGCGCGCCTCTGGGACGGACCGCTCGCGAGCACGATCCATCGCGTGACGGGCCTGCCCGTGGCGGGATGGGGTCTCGCCTGGGCCCTGGCCGCGGCCGCCCTTCCCCTCGTCGCGCTCGTACGCGCGGCCGAGGGGCGGCCGCGAGCGGACTGGTTGTCCGCCGCGCGCATCACGGCCGCCGCCGGGCTCGTGGCCGTGCTGATGCTGATGTCGGCCGCCGTCCAGGCGCGGACGTTCTGCGTGGGCTGCTTCTTCATCTACGTGCTCGTCTCCGGCTACGCGGGCATCGCGCTGCTGGGCTGGCGCGCTCTGGGGCTGCCCCAGCGCGGCCGCGCCGCGCTCATGAGCCTGGCCGCGGTGGCGCTCGCGGCCTTGCTCCTGCTCTACCCCGGGCTGAAGACCAGGTGGAGGGGGACGGCGGCGGGGCTCGAGGCGAACGACGACGTCTCGCAGTTCGTCGCTTCGCTGACTCCGCCGCTCCGCCAGACGCTGGCCGACTCCCTCCACCAATATCGGCAAGGGATCGCCGTGCCCTCCGGACCGCCGCGCACGCTGATCGGATCCGCGAGCGCGCCGCTGCGCATCACCGACTTCACCGACATCCGCTGCGGCCACTGCGCCGAGTTGCACGAGACCCTCGCCGCGCTGGAACGTGAAGCGCCCGCGGGGAGCTTCAGCGTCGAGCCGCGCCAGTTCCCGCTCGACGCGGAATGCAACCCCTACGTCCGTCGCGGCCAGGATCCCGTGCGCTGCCTCGCCGCCCGCGCGCGGATCTGCGTGGAGGGACGCCCGGGCGCGACGGCCTATGCGGGCCGCTTGTTCGGCAAGCAGGAAACGCTGAGCACCGCGGACGTGTACGCGCTGGCGGAAGCCGTGATGCCGCGCCGCGAGCTGGAGGCCTGCGTGGCCCGGGCGGAGACGTCGCAGAAGCTGCAGTCGGACATCGAGCTCGCCGCCCGCTACCAGATCGACGGCACGCCGCTCGTGCTGCTCAACGGGCGCAAGGCCACGAGCTTCCCGCCGTTCCTCTACGCGATGGTCCTGACCGGGGGTCGCACCGATCATCCGGCGTTCGCGAGCCTGCCCGCCGCCAATCCGTCCGCGCAGCTTCCCTGACCGCGGTGCCCGGCGCGCGAAGGGTCTACGCGCCGCCTCAGGCCAGCGGGCGGTTCTTTCCGCGTGGGGTCGTCTCCCACATGTGGGGCGCGGACAGGACGTCCAGCTCGAGCATCGACGTCACGAACGTCTTCGGCCCGTCCTCGTCGAAGTGGACGGTGGTGCGACCGCCGGTGGAGCCGGTGGTGACGCCGATCCCGAAGACCGAATGGCTGACGCGCTGGCCTTCGGCCAGCCCGCGCGCGGCGTGGTTCGAGGTAGGGGACGGCGCGACGGGGTCGACGAAGGCGACCAGGACCGGTGCTTCTGCACGGGGGTGTGCGCCGTGCGGTAGCTGGCCAGCTCGACGTCGTCGATCACGACCACGTCGGGGCTCGCGGTCTCGCCCGCCACGACCGACCGCAGGAGCTTCTGATAGCAGACGTCGGGCCCGTCCTGGATGCGCACGCGTCCGGCATCGAACGCCGCCATGGCGATGCGGAACCGGGACTCGACCGGTCCGTCCGGCCCGCAGGCGGCGAGCCGATACTCCCGATATTCGGGGAGGGTCTGGCAGTCCAGGTACTCGATGCGAACGGAGAGGCGGGGCAAGGTCGGCTTGGGGACCGGCTGCGCGGGTGCGAGGATCGGTTCAGCAGACATTCTGGCCTCACGGGCACGGAGCTCGTGGAGGGACCAGGATGGTCCGCGCGGCTTAATGGTGCCTGAGTGTACCAGGGTTCAGCCTGTCGCGCACACGCGAGGGCGCCGGGCGAGGGTCTCGCCGATCTCACGCAGGCGGGCGGCGGGGAGCCGCTCCTGCACGGCCATGAAGTAGGCACGCTCTTCGTACCGCACGTGGTCGTCGAGCAGCGAGGCGATCTCTGCCATCAGCGGGCGCGGGTCGCCGTCCTCGCTCAGCCGCGCGCGCAGCCCGGAGGTCAGGCCGTCGATCTCCCGATGCTCGCGGCGGAGCCGGTCCGTGCCCGCGCCGTCGAACGGATCGAAGGCCGGGAACACGATGGCCTCCTCGTCGGCCATGTGCGCCACCAGCTCGTCGCGGTGGAAGACGAGGTAGTCACGGGCGACGCGGGCCGCCGCAACCACATCCGAGACGCCCGCGGCCCGGCGCAGCCAAAGGCACTGCCGCAGCGCGAAGTGATGGTCGCGGGAGAGCGGGAGGAGCGCAGGATCACGCTTCAATCCCCGCATTCCGGGCGGGCTGGGCGGCACGGAGCGGCTCACGTGCGGTCCAGTATATCTGCGGGTACGCTTCAAGGAGGCTCGAAATGGGAGGCGGAGACAAGCTGACCGGTCCGGATCTCGAGGCGGGCATCGCCTGGGACGACTTGCGCGACGGGACGCCCCTCGTCGGCCATGCCCAGGGTGAAGCGGTGCTGCTCGTGCGGCGGGGCGAGGAGGTCTTCGCCACCGGCGCGACCTGCACGCACTACGGCGGCCCGCTGGGCGAGGGGCTCGTGGTCGGCGACACGGTGCGCTGTCCGTGGCATCACGCGCGGCTGAGCCTGCGCACTGGCGAAGCCATCGGCGCCCCCGCCCTCAACCCGATCCCCTGCTGGGACGTCCGGCGCACGGATGGGCGCGTGCGCGTCGGCTCCAAGCGAGAGGTGCCGGCGCCGTCGCGCGTGCCGACCCGGACACCCAGCGCCGTCGTGATCGTGGGCGGCGGTCCCGCCGGCGCCGCCGCCGCGGAGGCCCTGCGGCGCTCCGGCTATGCCGGTCCCGTCACCCTCGTGGCGCCGGAGGCGCCCGGCCCGGTGGATCGCCCGAACCTGTCCAAGGACTACCTGGCCGGCAAGGCGCCGGAGGAGTGGATCCCCCTCCGCACGACGGAGTTCTACGCCGAGCAGCACGTCGCCCTCGTGGCCGACGATCCCGCCGCGCGCATCGATCCCGCCGGCCACACCGTCACCCTCGAGAGTGGACGAACCCTCGCCTATGGCGCCCTCCTGCTGGCCACCGGCGCCGAGCCGCGGCGCCTTGCCGCCCCCGGGGCGGATCGTCCGCACGTGCATGTCCTGCGCACGCTCGCGCAGAGCCGGGCCATCATCGAGGGGGCGTCGCGGACGCGGCGCGCCGTGATCGTGGGCGCGAGCTTCATCGGCCTGGAAGCGGCGGCCGCGCTCCGCGAGCGCGGGCTGGAAGTGGACGTGGTCGGGCCGGAGCCCGTGCCCCTCGCGCGCGTGCTCGGGGAGGACATCGGCCACGCGGTGCAGCGCATCCACGAGGAGCACGGCGTGCGCTTCCATCTCGGCCAGACCGTGCGGGAGATCCGCGACGACGCGGTCGAGCTTTCGGACGGGACGAAGCTTGAGGCCGGGCTGGTGGTCGTGGGCGTGGGTGTCACCCCGCGCACGAGCCTGGCCGAGGGCGCCGGCCTCGAGGTCGACAACGGCATCCTCGTGGACGAGTACCTGCGCACGAGCGCGCCCGACGTCTACGCCGCCGGCGACGTGGCGCGCGTCCCCGACCCGCGCCGCGGCGAGCGGGTGCGGATCGAGCACTTCGTGGTTGCGGAGCGGCAGGGACAGGCGGCGGCGCGCGCGATGCTGGGCCTGGGCACCCCCTATCGCGACACCCCGTTCTTCTGGAGCCAGCACTACGACGTGAGCCTGTCCTACGTCGGTCACGCCGCGGCCTGGGACCTGATCGAGACGCGGGGCAGCGTGGCCGGCCGGGACTTCGCTGCGTTCTACGTCCAAAAGGAGCGCGTGATGGCGGTGGTGACGCTGGGCCGGGACCTCCTCGGACTGCAGGTCGAGGCGGCCATGGAGGCAGGTGACGAGGCCGCGCTCGCCGCGCTCCTCCGCGCGCCGTGACGAGGGTTGCCCTGACGCCGGCGACGGCGGCCTGATCGTCACGGCGACGGCGTATACTCCGCGCGGCGGACGAAGAGGTCGATGGCGCGAGGCGGTTGGACGCACGGTCCGGTGGGCGGAGGCGAGGACGGATCTCCGCTTCGGATGCTCCCCGTTCCGCCACGCCCGACCCTGGGGCAGTTGCGGACGATCCTCGCCGTCCTCGTCGTCCTCGTCTTCCTCTTCACGAGCTACTACCAGGTCGAGCCGGACGAGGTCGGGGTCGTCCAGCGCTTCGGCCGCTTCGTCGGGACCTCCGGTCCCGGACCGCACCTGAAGATCCCCTTCGGCGTGGATTCCGTGACCAAGGTCCCGGTGCAGCGGACGCTGAAGCTGGAGTTCGGGTTCCGCACCGTGCGCGCGGCCATCAAGTCCGAGTTCGCGCCCCCCACCCCGGAGACGGCCGCGGAGTCCGCGATGCTCACCGGCGACCTCAACGTCGCCGTCGTCGAATGGGTGGTCCAGTACAAGATCACGGACCCGAAGAAGTACCTCTTCGACGTCCGCGAGCCCACCGCCACCTTCCGCGACATGTCGGAAGCGGTGATGCGCCAGGTGGTCGGCGACCACAGCGTGGACGAGGTGATCACGATCGGTCGGGAGACGATCGCCCTCCAGGCCAAGCAGCAGCTCCAGGACCTCTGCAACCTGTACGGGATCGGGATCGACGTGCAGCAGCTCGTGCTGCAGGACGTCAACCCGCCCGATCCCGTCAAGCCCGCCTTCAACGAGGTCAACCAGGCCATCCAGGAGAAGGAGCGCGCCATCAACGACGCCTGGGCGGACTACAACAAGTCCGTGCCCAGGGCCAAGGGCGAGGCGGAGCAGGCCATAAGGTCCGCGGAGGGCTACGCGCTGGAGCGCGTGAACAAGGCGCAGGGAGACGCCTCGCGCTTCGAGGCGCTCTACGAGGAGTACCGCAAGGCGGCGGCGGTGACGCGCAAGCGGATCTACTTCGAGACGCTGGCCCAGGTCCTGCCCAAGGTCGGCCGCAAGCTCATCGTGGACGAGAAGGCGAGGGGCATCCTTCCCCTCCTCCAGCTCGAGGGCGACCGCAAGGAGCCAAAGCCGTGAGCCGCCCCACCGTGGTCCTGGCCGCCGCGGCCGCCGTCCTGCTCCTGGCCCTGTCCCTGTACACCGTCTCCGAGACCGAGCAGGCCATCCTCACCCAGTTCGGCGAGCCGGTGGGCGGTCCCATCACCGCCGCCGGGCTCCACTTCCGCGTCCCCCTCGTACGGCTCGTCCATCGCTTCGACAAGCGCTGGCTGGAGTTCGAGGGCTCGCCCAACCAGATCCCGACCAAGGACAAGAAGTACATCTGGGTGGAGACCTACGCGCGCTGGCGCATCGTCGACCCCCTGAAGTTCTACCAGAACGTCGGCGACGAGCGCGGCGCGCAGAGCCGCCTCGACGACATCATCGACGGGCAGACGCGCAACGCCGTCGCCTCCTTCGACCTGATCGAGATCGTGCGCTCGACCGGCCGCGACTTCCAGGTCACGGAGGACCTGGCCGGCATCGGCTCCGCGGAGGCCATGGCCCCCGTGCGCACCGGCCGCAGCGCCATCGCGAAGATCGTGCTCGACAAGGCGGCGCAGATCACGCCGTCCTTCGGCATCGAGGTCGAGGACGTGCGCTTCCTGCGCATCAACTACATCGATTCCGTCCAGCAGAAGGTGTTCGAGCGGATGACCTCGGAGCGCAAGCGGATCGCGGAGCGGAGCCGCTCGGAAGGACAGGGCAAGGCGGCGGAGATCCGCGGGCAGAAGGAGCGCGACACGCTCGCGGCCAGCTCCGAGGGGTACAAGAAGGCGCAGGAGAAGAAGGGCGCCGCCGACGCCACCTCCACCGCGATCTACGCCCGCGCCTACGGCCGGGACCCCGAGTTCTACCAGTTCATGAAGAGCATGGAAACGCTCCAGTCGAGCCTCGACGAGAAATCCTGGCTCCTCCTCTCCACCGACTCCGAGCTGCTGAAGTACCTCAAGGACTCCGGAGGGCGCTAGGCGTCGGACCGGATCACTGTTGCGCGAAATGAGGTTCTGTAAGTAGAATTACGTATAGCTTCGCACACAGTGCGAGCGTACTGTTCTCTTACGGCGACCGCCTCATAAGCCTCTTTCGCAACCCTCCTCCATGTGTCGCGGCGCCCTGACGTTCGCGTTCCATGCGCTGCCGGGACGATCCCTCTTCCCCGGGATCCCATGGTCGGAGGATGCATGCCATCCGATCTGACGACGCTCGATCCCGACGTCCTCGCGCAGGTCGTGGGTGCCCTCGTGGTCATGACGCCGGAGGGCGAGATCCTGTCCTGGGACCGAGGCGCCGAAATCCTGTTCGGGTTCTCCCCGGAAGAAGCCCTGCACCGCTCGATCTTCGACCTGGTCATCCCTGCCGATCGAGCCGCCGAGACTCGAGAACAGATGCAGAAGGCCCTCGCCATCGGCGCTGCCGTCTACGAGTCCGAGCGCTTGCGGAAGGACGGCTCCGCCCTGCCCGTCGGAGTCTCGATGAGACCGGTGAAGGACGCCGAGGGTCGGACCTTGATCGCGAAGAACGATCGCGACATCACTCACCTCGCGGAGGACGCGCTCCGACAGAGCGAGGCGCGGATGAAGTCCGTGCTCGACGCGGCCCTCGACGCCGTGGTGATGATGGACGAGCAGGGCCGCATCACGTCCTGGAACGCCTGCGCGGAGGCGCTCTTCGGCTGGTCCCATGACGAGGCGGTCGGCGGCGTTCTGGCCGACTTGATCATCCCGCCGCGCTACCGGGAGGCCCATGCGCGCGGCCTGGCTCGATTCCTCGAAACCGGCGAAGGGCCCGTCATCGGCCGCCGGATCGAGTTGAGCGCGGTGCGGCGGAACCGCTCCGAATTCCCCGTCGAGCTCACCGTGACCGCCTTGAGGGAGAAAGGCGCGTACTTCTTCAGTGCGTTCATCGCCGACATCACGGAGCGAAAGCAGGCGGAGGAGGCTCTTCGGGAGGCGCAGCAGCGCCTCCAGCACGTCGTGTCCTCGAGTCCTTCCGTGCTCTACTCGCTGGCCGTGGAAGGCCAGACGCTCACCCCAAGATGGGTCAGCGCAAACGTCGAGCGGTTCACTGGGTACACCCCGGAGGAAGTCCAGTCGTCGGACTGGTGGGCGGAGCGCCTTCACCCGGACGATCGCGGGAGAGTCACGGCCCAGGTCGTGCCACTCCTGTCTCAGGGTTCGGTGGTTCGCGAATACCGGTTCCGCCACAAGGACGGTGCCTATCGATGGATCCAGGACGAGCAGATCCTCGTCGCGCGTCCCGGAGAGCCTGACGAAGTCGTGGGGTCTTGGTCCGACGTGACCGCGCGCAAGAACGCCGAGCTCAAGCTGCACGAGAGCGAGGAGCAGTACCGGCTGCTGTTCGAGAGCAACCCGCATCCGATGTGGGTGCACGACGTGGACACGCTCGCCTTCCTGGCCGTCAACGACGCCGCCCTGAGCCATTACGGATACACGCGCGACGAGTTCCTCTCCATGACGGCCCTGGACATCCGGCTCCCGGAAGACATCCCCGCCTTCAAGAAGGAATACGACCAGCGCCGGGCAATCCAAGGGACCGCCAGCTTCATCTCGACCGTTCCCTACCGCCACCGCAAGAAGGATGGCACCCTCACCGAGGTCGATATCGCCGCGAACGCCATCGCCTTCGCCGGCCACGAGGCGCGGCTGGTCCTCGCCACCGACGTGACCGAGATGATCACCGGCTACAGCGAGCTGCTCATGCGGGAGCTGCCCGAGGGGTCTCGCGAGCGCAAGCGGGCCGAGGAGGTCAAGCGGGCCGCGGACCGGGCCGCCGCCCTGACCCGGCAGCTCCTCGCCTTCAGCCGGCGCCAGGTGCTCCAGCCGAAGGTGCTCGACCTCAACGAGGTCGTCGCCGACGTCGAGAAGATGATGCGGCGCCTGATCAGCGAGAGCATCCAGATCGTCACCGTCGCCACCGCCACGCTGGGCAAGGTGCGGGCGGACGCGGGGCAGATCGAACAGGTGATCATGAACCTGGCCATCAATGGCCGCGACGCCATGCCCTCCGGGGGGCGCCTCGTGATCGAGACCGGCAACATCGAGCTGGACGAGACGTACCTGCGCACGCATCCGGAAGCGCGAGTGGGGCCCCACGTGATGCTGGCCGTGTCGGACACCGGCCACGGCATGGACGCGAAGACGATGGCACGCATCTTCGAGCCGTTCTTCACGACCAAGGAGGAAGGAAAGGGCACGGGCCTGGGACTGGCCACCGTGTACGGCATCGTCCGCCAAAGCGGCGGGACGGTGAACGTCTACAGCGAGCCGGGTCAGGGCTCCACGTTCAGGGTCTACCTGCCGCGCATCGAAGGAGACGTGGCGACAGAGGCCGGCGCCGTCGTCGTAGCCGCGCCCGGCGGCACGGAAACGATCCTTCTCGTCGAG
>WNFN01274436.1_pt1 | contig 10133 bp, 9 predicted proteins | sample 5400161 | NCBI WGS metagenome assembly WNFN01 (sample SAMN13153353, study PRJNA577476) | soil metagenome | isolation source: 80 cm saprolite on Douglas fir-dominated hillslope | place: USA:California | collected 2013-09-17 | reverse complement strand
GGACAATGAATTGGCGCTTCCCCTCCGTTTCGAGCGGAGCTCTCCGGACTTTCAAACCGGCGCTGTCACCAGATCAGCTAGAGAAGCATGCATTGGTACTCGGTGATGGGATCGAGCCATCGGCCTCCTGCGTGTGAGGCAGGCGCTCTTCCGACTGAGCTAACCGAGCATTGGTCGGCGCGGCAGGAGTTGAACCTGCAACCTTCTGATTAAGAGTCAGCTACTCTCGCCAGTTGAGTTACGCGCCGGAAACAAAATGGGTCAAACTGCGGCGGCGCCGGCGGGAATTGAACCCGCGGCCTGTCGCTCGACAAGCGACCGCTCTGTTTCAACTGAGCTACGGCACCGTGATTGGCACCTCCGGAAGGAATCGAACCCTCGGTCTTGACGTTCGTAGCGTCGTGCTCGTCCGCTGAGCTACGGAGGTATGTTGGTCTCGCCGGCAGGATTCGAACCTGCGGTCCCGTCGTCCCGAACGACGCGCGCTGGCCGGCTGCGCTACAGCGAGCGAAATATTGGCGTTCCCGGCCGGAGTTGAACCGGCATTGGCGGCTTGAAAGACCGCCGTCCTCACCATTAGACGACGGGAACCCGCCGCCCCGCCGCACGACCGGCGAGCATGAAGAGCTCGCTTCGGCGCGGCGGGGCGTCTTTGCCACATCCAAGTTGTAAAAGAGCGGCGCGAGCGCATTCGCTCGCGCAAACAATTCTGGTACCCCACCCGGGATTCGAACCCGGAGAGAACATGCTTCTGAGGCATGCGCGTATTCCGATTCCGCCAGCGGGGCGTACAAAAACAAAAAGCCCGGGGACCTTACGGCGCACCCGGGCTCGGAATGGATCTGAGCGATCGAATCGCTAACAGATCTCCTTCGCTTCGGATGCGCGCGAGCGGTCCTCGCCAATCGCGATCGCGTTGCACGGGCGCTGCGCGCCCGGGTACGTCTCAGCCATGTCGTCTAAATGTCGTGTCATATTGGTTCTCCTTAACGCCGTGCTTGCAGCGGCGTTGACGCGCCGGAAACAAAAAGCCCGGAGCGCTCGCGCGGTCCGGGCCTCGGATGGGCGCAAAGCGCTTACGCGGTGGTCGTCTCCTGCTGCGCGTCTCCAAAAAGCTGTTTCATTTGCTCCATCCAATGTGCAAGTGGGCGCGCATTCTGCTCATCTCACCGGCGCAAGTCAAGAGTCATGCGTAGCCCGACCGGCGCCATGGTGAAGGCCATTTGCTCGCGCGGCTCGGCGCCGTCCGCGGTGCCGACGCTCTCGAGCTCGAAGCTTGCGAGCAGCATCGCGATCACCATCTTCATCTCCAGCATCGCGAGGTAGCGCCCCGGACACAGGCGCGGGCCGGCGCCAAAGGGCATCGCGACGCGCTTCGCCGAGGTGGCGCTCTTCGCCGCGGGATCGAGCCAGCGTGCCGGGTCGAACGTCTTTGCGTCCGGGAAGTGTTTCTCGTCGGTTGCCCCCGGGCGCATCAGGCAGATGATCACCTGCCGCGCCGGGATCTCGATGCCGGCGACCACGCTCGCGCGGCCCGCCTCGATGATCAGCAGCGGCGCCACCGGCCGCAGGCGCATGGTCTCGTTGGCGCAGGCCTCGACAAACGGCAGCTGCGCCAGCTGCTCATACTGCGACGGGAACGGCTCGCTGCCGAGAACGGCGCGCACTTCATCGCGTGCGCGCGCCAGCGCCTGCGGATTGCGACCGAGGAGGTAAATCATCCACGCCAGCGTATTGGCGGTGGTGTCTTCGCCGGCGAGCAGCATGGTGAGCACGTTGCCCGCGACGTTGGCATCGTCGAGGCCGCTGCCCTCGGCGTCGCGCGCGGCGATCATCGCCTCGATCAGGTTGCTCGGATCTGCACGCAGCGACGGATTCGCCGCCACGCGGCTGCGCGCGGTGGCGATGAAGCCGTTGACCGCGCGGTGCAGCTCGACCAGATGCCGCGCGAGCGCGCGGTCGGCCGGCAGCTTGAGAAAACGCCAGTAGCGAAACGGCGCCAGCAGCCGCCGGAACAGCGCCGGCAACACCTTGTCGAGGTGCTGCTGGATCACCTCGTCGTCCGACTCGATGGTGTTGATGTCGGCGCCGAACGCGAGCCCGGCGGTGACGTCGACGGTGTAGCGCATCAGGTCCGCCTGCAGGTCGATCGCGCTGCCGGCCCCGACCCGGGCCTCGGCCGCGCGCCGCCAGCGCCCGGCAAAGCGCTGCGTCACGCGCACCAGCGCCGGGAAATACGTCTTGATGTGCTTCGGATCGAGGCCCGCCATCACCATCGGCCGCTGCCGGCGCCACTCCTCGCCGTTGGCGGTGAACACGCCGTCGAAGCCCATCTCGCGAGCGATCGACGCAAGGCGCGAGGTGCGCAGGAAACCGTCGGGCCGGTCGCGCAGCATCGTCGCGATCGCCTCCGGGTCGGAGACCACCAGCACCTCGCGGTTGACGTTGCGGAAGCGGTAGTAATCGCCATAGGTGCGCCGCCACTGCTCGAGCGTGAGATGGAACCGGTCGCGCTCGAGCTGCAGCAGATTGCCGATGAGCGGCAGCCCGGGCGGGGCGGGCAGATCGCGCAGACGGCGTGGCGTGGAATTCGGGGTCATCGGTTCGTCATTATTCACCAGCGCCTTGCCATCGCGTGCGCATCGGCGCGCCGTTCTCCTGCGCTCCCATTACGCAATCCAACTGCGGAGGGGAAGATGCTGCAAGGCTTCAGGGAGTTCTTACGCGCCGTCGGCGCCGGGCTCGGCCGTTTCGCGCTAGGCATTGCGGCCGCGGCCTTCGGGGCGCGCGTGTTCATTGTGCTGGTCATCGCGTTCGCCGCGGCGGGCTACGCGATCTACCGCCATCCGCCGCTGAAGAGCGTCGCGCGCGGCGAGCTCGGCATCCGCGTCAACCGGCTGACGGGCGAAGTCGAAGAAACGCGCGACGCCAGCGTGCTGGTCCTGCCCGGGCTGCACGAGCTGCGCGTGTTCTCGGTGCGCGACCGCGTCTACCGGGCGGCCGACAGCGCGCGCGCCGACGGCGCCGCGCCGTTCCAGTCGGTGGAGGGGTTGTCGCTCGGCGTCGACGTCTCGGTGCGCTACGCGCTCGACGTGACGCGGCTGCGCGCGGTATGGAACAACCTGCCCGAGAACCTCGACGCCGATCTGGTGCAGCCCGCGGTGGCGGGCGTCATGTACAAAGTGTTCGCGCGCTACACGGTGCGCGAGATCTTCTCGACCAAGCGCGCCGAGATCCGCGAGTCGATCGAGACCGAGCTGCGCGCCAAGCTGGCCGCCGACGGCGTCGCGCTGCGCGACGTGCTGATCGGCAAGGTCGACCTGCCGTCCGACTACCGCCGCGGCATGGAGTCGCTGCTCGCCGAGGAGCTCGCCTCCGAGAAGATGCGCTACACGCTCGAGCTCAAGGAGAAGCGGGTGAAGGAGACCGAGCTCGAGGCGGAAGCCGCGCGGGTGCGCCGCGAGAAGGCGGCCGAGGCTTCGGCGCTCGAGCAGCTGATCTCGGCGCGCGCGCAGGACGAAGCGATGAAGCACGTGCTGCCGTTCAAGCAGCGCCAGGTCGAGCAGCGCAGGCTCGAGGCCGAGGCCGAGCGCGTCGCCACCATCCGGCGCGCTCGAGGCAACGCACAGGCGCGCCGCATAGAAGCCGGCGGCGAGGCAGATGCTCGACAGCGGCTGGCGAAGGCCGAAGCTTTCAGATTGCAGGCGATTGGGAAGGCCACTGCGGAGCAGATGGAACGCGAGGGCGTGCTGGTCAGCCGTCATCCGCTGCTCATCCAGAAGACGCTCGCCGACAAGCTCTCCGACAAGATCCAGGTGATCATCGCGCCGCCGCCGGCGGATCAGGGCTTCATCGGCGCGACGCTCCTGGGTGGAGGGCAGAAGCCATGAAGTTGCTCGCGCTTCTCTTCCTCGTCGTTTCTCTGGGCGCAAAGGCGAGTGGCTACGCAATCGTGATTCAGGACGAGACGCCGCTGCGGCCCACGCCCGGCGCATCCGCGCGGCCGAGCGCCGTCCTCTGGCAGGGCGAGACGCTGGAAGTGCGCGGCGTGCGCCTGGACTACCTGGAAGTCTGGGATTACACGCGCGAGCGCGGCGGCTACGTGCGCGCGAGCCAGGTGCGCCGCCTGGCGCTGAGCGTGGAGGAGGCGCCGGAGCTGCTCGCGATCCTGCGCTTTCTGCGCGGCGTGCCGGGCAGCGAGGCGCTCGGCATCGGCATCGCGGCCGCCTATATAGAGGCGGCGCCGCCCGCGCTGCTGAACGGCCCCGAGGGCGTCGAGGCGCTGGATCACATGGGGGCGATGGCCGAGCGGCTGGCACGCCGGCCATCCCCGCATGTGGAGGTCGCCGCCCGCTATGGCGTGCGCTTCGTTACCGTCGAGACGAAAGGGCGCATGCGCCTGTGCTACGACGGCGCCGCGTACCGCAAGCTGCTGTCGATGCGCGCGACCGAGGAGCAGCGCGCCCGCGCCATGCTCGCGCTTTCCGAGCCCGCCTGCATGCGCGCCGAGCTCACCATCGCCGAGATGCTGGAAAGCTCGAACGATGCGGCGCTGCCCGGCTATCTGCGCAACCGCATCCTCATGCGCCGCGCCGCGGTGTGGGCGAGCCTCGCGTACCAGCAGGCGCGCAAAGGCGAGGGCGGCGCGGCGGCCGCCGAGCGGGCGGCTGCTGCCCTGGAAAGAATCGACCGGGCTGAGCTCGCCGAAGCCGATCGCGCCGCGTACGGCGATGCGGAGCTGCGAGTGCGCGCCACGCGCGTCGCGCTCGCACGGCAGGTGGCGTCGAAGGGACTACGCATCGTCACGGCCGACGGTGAGAAGGGCCAGACCTGCGTCGTCCTGCTGGATGGCAAGCAGGGCGAGCTGGCGAAGCGCTGCACCTACGGCCATGTCTGGACCGCGTCGGCGGTGGTTAACGCCGAGGCCAGCGCGCTCGCGCTCGCCGTGCAGCCGGCCGATGCCTGGCGCGAGCTCTGGCTCTTCCACAAGACGAAGAAAGGCTGGAGCGTGCGCGTGCTGCCGCCGGCGGCCATCGAGCCCGGCGTCGGTTATGCCGAATTCGCCGGCTGGGCGCCGGGCAAGGTGCGCGTGACGCGCGAAGCGATCGTGGCCGGGAAGGTGACGCGGCGCACGCAGCTCGTTCGGATCTAACTTAGTGGCGTTTTCACTTTGATGACGACGCCCGAGCCATCCTCGCGGTCGAGCGCCTCGGCGGCTCCGCCGTGGAACTCGGCGACCAGGCGCACGATGTAGAGGCCGAGGCCGAGGTGCGGCTCGGTGCCGTTGTTCGCCCGGCGCACCGACACCATGGATTCGAACAGCTTGCCCGCCATCGCTTCCGGCAGCCGCGGGCCGCGATTGCTCACCGTCAGCGTCGCTTCGCCGGCGCGCGCTTCCAGGCGGACGCGGATCGGCTCCTCTCCAGTGGAAAAATCGGCGGCGTTGGCGACCAGCTTGTCGAGCATCTGCGCGTAGAGGTCGGGCGCGCCGCGCAGCCACACCGGCTGCTCCGGCAGCGCCACTTCGAATTTCCTCGCCGGGTAGGCATACGTGCAGCCGCGCACCACGTCGCGCGCGTCGAAGCGCTCGCGGTGCTCCTCTCGCACCAGCTGCTCGAGGCGCGTCGCTTCGCTCATGCGCGTGAGGATGGTATCGAGGCGCTTCAGCCCCTCATTTGCGCGCGCGAGGTAGATGCCGGCGTCCTCCGGAATGGGCTGCAGCTTCAAATTTTCCAATGAAGAGCGCACCACCGCGATCGGCGTGCGCAGCTCGTGCGAAAGGCGGCCGGCCATGTTCTCGAGGTAGGTGTTGTACTGCGCGAGGCGCTCGAGCACGGTGGAGAAGCTGCGCGACAGGTCGCCGATCTCGTCGCCCGCGGCGGAGCCGTGGATCAGCTTGCGCACGCGCCCCTGCGAGTCGATCGCCGCCTCGGCCTCGTCGCGCAGGCGCAGGAGCCGCGTCGACAGGCGCGAGGCGAACGCGAGCAGGGTGAGCGCGCCGGCGAGAAACGCGACCAGCGTCACCGCGACCACCTGCTCCATCGCGCGGTTGTAGACCGAGCGCGTGGCGTTGGTCGTCTCCTCGGCGACCACCGCGGCGATCACTTCGTCTCCCGCCCATACCGGATGCGATGCCGAGAGGATCACGGCGCGCGAATCGGGCGATTGCCGCCAGCGCCGGGTGGGCACCCCCGCGAGCGCGCTCACCGCCACGGCGCCGTTCGCGATCTCCTGCTCGGGCAGCGCGTCGTCGAAGTCTTCTGTCGGGCGCTCCAGCACCAGCGAGGCGATGGGGCGAATCAGCCGGCTGGACAGATCGGCGGGCGCATCCTGCCGGGCGGTTTTCTTCAGGTCGCCCACCAGTGCGAGCAGGCGCTGGTGCTGGTCGACGATCCAGATGCGCGACTCGGCGCGTCCCAGGCTTTTCAGGATCAGCTCCATCTCGCCCGAGGCGGGCTGCCCGGCGCGCAGCTCGAGAAGCTGCGGCCGGTCGTGCAGCGCGGTGGCGATGGCGCGCGCGGTGGCGAGCAGCGCCTGCTCCTGGCCGTCGCGCAGCAGCGCTTCCATCTGCTTGACGTGCACGTAGCCGACGGCGGGAATCACGGCGAGCACCAGCGCCACCAGGACCAGCTTGACCCGCAGGCTCACGCGGACCAGCGGTACCCCATGCCGTACACCGCATCGATTGCGGCGAACGCGGCGTCGACCACCTGGAACTTGCGCCGGATGCGCTTCACGTGCGAGGTGATGGTCGCGTCGTCGACCACGATGTGCGCATCGCGCATCAGCTGCTCGCGGTCCTTGACGTGGCCGGGGAAGCGCGCAAGCGAGTGCACCAGCCAGAATTCGGTGAGCGTGAGATCGACCGCGGCGTCGCGCCACGAGGCCTGGAAGCGCTTCATGTCGAGCTTGAGCGGCCCGCGCTCGAGGGTTTCTTCGCTTGCCGGCGGCTCGCGCAGCAGATCGGCGCGGCGAAACAGCGCGCTGATGCGCGCGAGCAGCTGCGGCAGGCTCGCGTCCTTGGTGAGGTAGTCGTCGGCGCCCATGCGCAGGCCCGAGACCATGTCGAAATCGCTCTCGCGCGCCGTGAGGAAAATGATCGGCAGCGCCGCCGACATCGCGCGCAGCTCGCGGCATAGCGTGAAGCCGCCGTCGAGCTCGTCGCCCAGGCCGATGTCGAGCAGCGCGAGGTCCGGCAGCTTGGTGCGGAAGCCCTCGGCCGCCGACTTGCGATCGGCGTACGCGCTCACCTGGTAGCCGTGCTTCTTCAGCATGTCGGCGTAGTTTGCGCGGATCGCCGCGTCGTCCTCGACGATCGCCACAGTGCGTGCCATGGCGCCCAATATATCGCTCCCGGTGGCGCCCGAGGCGCAGTGCCCGCGCTTTGCCACTATTGATCGGCGCTCTGCCAGCACCCGGTCGTCGCGCGGTCGCAATCGGCTGGTGCAATGGCATCCATGGAAACAGCCAAGACAGAAGAAGCCATGGAGCCGAAGCTCAACGTCACCACGCGCCAGGTCCTCGCCGACCTCGCCTTCACCGCGGTGGCCGCGATCGCCACCGGTGCAGCGGTCGGCGGCGTCGCGTTCGTCGTGGTGCGGTTTTTGGCGTAGCACTCCCGGCGCTGCGGGCTGGTGGCTGGGGCTTTACCCGGTCCTCCCCACCTCGACGCGGCATACGGCCCCTGTATGCCGGTGCCCCAGTCCCTAGCCCCCAGCGCCGAATTACGTGGGGTAGACGGTGTAGCGCACGAAGTCGCTGTGTTTGGTGAACTTGTCGTAGAGGCCGCGCGCGCGATAGTTGGTGTTTCGCGTGTGCCAGTAGAGCCGGCACCAGCCCTGGGCTTTCATCTCCTGCACGAGCCAATCGATCAGCTCTTGCCCGACGCCGCCGGCGCGCTCCCTGGGATCGACGAACAGATCGCCGAGATAGCACGCCGGCGTCATGCCGAGCGTGTGCTCGTGGATCAGGTAGTTGGCGATGCCGATGACGCCAGCGCCTTCTTTCTCCGCGACGATCGCGTGCACCGGCACCGCGGGATCCATGATGCGGCGCCAGGTATAGGTGTTCAGCGCTTCATCGGGCTTGCGCTCGTAGAAGGTGCAATAGCCGTCGAAGAGCTCGCGCCAGCGTTGCTCGTCGCGAGCCTCGGCAGGTCTCACTTTCACCAACGGATGGCGATCAAGCACCTTTAGTAAGCTGCCTTCGGCGTGCGCTCGAGCAGCTCGCCGAGCTCCTTCTTCCAGAACCGGGCTTGCCCGGTGGTGCCATGCCCGGCGGTCTCGGCGCTGCCGGGAATCAGCAGTACGCGGCCGCTCTTCACGCGCTTGATCTCGCGATCGAGCACGCCGAGCTCGGGCGGATTCCTCTCGTCGTCCGCGGAGTTGATCGCGAGCAGTGCCGCCTCGATGCGCTCGAGTGCGGCCGAGGGGTTGTAATCGCGCGACGAATCCCACTGGTACAGGGTGTCGTTCGCGTCCGCCGTGAACGGCGCCTTGAACCGCGCATCGAGCAGCTGGTCGGCCCTTTCGCGCGTCGGCGCCGCCTTGTAGAGCGCCTGGTTGCCGCCGCTCGTGGCGATGCTGTAGAAGATGGCGGCGAACTGCGCGCTCTTCGGCTGCATGCTGTAGTTGCCGTTGTTCCATTCCGGATCGTTGCGGATCGAATCGATGATCAGGCGCCGCGTCATCCAGTTGCGTCCGGACATCTCGACCGGCAGGGAGGCCATGGGCACCGCGACCTCCATCGCCCGCGGATATTTCTGCGCCCAGATCCAGGTCTGCATGCCGCCCATCGAATTGCCGATCACCAGCCGCGCGCGGCGCACGCCGAGGTGCTCGGTCAGGAGTCGGTGGTGCGCGTCAACCATGTCCTCGTAGTTGTAGCGCGGGAAGCGCGTGCGCAGGCCGTCGGAAGGCTTGCTCGATTTCCCGTGCCCGATCGAGTCCGGCAGGATGATGTAGTAGCGGCTGGCGTCGAGCGGCTGCCCGGGACCGAAGAGCTCGCCGGCGAATACCGGTGTGAGCAGCGCAGCGCCGGACTGCGTCGTGCCGTGGAGCACGACGACCGGCTCTCCCGAGGGCGCGCCGATCGTTCTGTAATGCAGCCGCAGCTCCGGCAGCACCTCGCCACTCTGAAAGCGGAAGTCGCGCACGACCCAGCTGCCTTCGCGCGGCGCCGGATAGTCGGCGGCGCAGACCGTGACTGCGACCAGGGCGCATGCGGCACCCAGGAGTTGCAAGGTCTTCATGTCAGCCTCCGGAGGAAAGTCGTCATTTTGCTTCGCCCTGGATGACGCGGCTCTTCTTCAGGATATCGCAGGCGAGCTCGACGCGCGCGCTGCAGGCGATGACGAAATGATCGCGCACGAAGAGGTCGCGCCGGCCCGCTTCGAGGAGCAGCACGCCGTAGTTGTAGTGCGCGGAGCCGCTCGCCGGGTTGAGGTCGAGCGCGCGCTCGTAGCTTGCGCCGGCGGCCTCGCCCTGGCCGAGCGCGCGCTGCACGGCGCCGAGGTTGATCCAGGGCTCGTCGTTCAGCGGATCGAGCGCGACCGCGCGCTGGCAATCGGGCAAGGCATCCGCGCTGCGCCGCAGCTCGACTTTCGCCAGGCAGCGCTTGGCGTAGGGCCCCGGGTAATTCGGGTCGAGCGCGATGGCACGATCGAAATCCTCCAGCGCGGCGGCGGGCTGCGTGCTGCGCAGGCGCAGCGTGCCGCGCCCGAGGTAGGCCTCGGGGGAGCGCGGGTTCAGCTCCAGCGCGCGCTCGAAGTCGGCGCGCGCCGGCTCGAGGCGCGCGGCGGCGAGATGGCGCAGGCCGCGGTTGACATGGGCACGCTCGACGTATGGCGCGCGCATATCGGTGTTCTTGCGCAGGGCGTCGTCCCCCAGCGCGAACGAGCTCGCGAAGGTCTCGAGCCGTCCGTGCGCAGCGACGCCGAGCACTACGCAGAGCACGGCGAGGACGCCTTCGCGCCAGCGCGGCGCGAGCGGCAGGGCTAGCGCGGGCAGGATCGCCGGCAGGCCGCTCATCCACAGATAGCTGCGGTAGAGCACGTAAGGCTCCTGCACGCGCGCCGCGGCCACTTCGGTAAGCGCGAGCACCCAAGGATAGAGCAGGCCGAAGCCGAGCAGGCC
>WNFN01270585.1_pt1 | contig 10133 bp, 5 predicted proteins | sample 5400161 | NCBI WGS metagenome assembly WNFN01 (sample SAMN13153353, study PRJNA577476) | soil metagenome | isolation source: 80 cm saprolite on Douglas fir-dominated hillslope | place: USA:California | collected 2013-09-17 | reverse complement strand
GAATGCTGCGCATACACTCGCTCCGCTCTTTGATGTTCTGGCGGTGGCAGGCATACTCTACTGCGCCTTGCTGGCGCTGGCGCAGAACGATATCAAGCGATTGCTTGGTTACTCCAGTATCAGTCACCTGGGTATAATCATGCTGGGCATGTTCGCGTTCAATGTGCAGGGCGTCGAGGGATCGGTCCTGCAAATGGTGAACCACGGTATCACCATTACCGCGCTGTTCCTCATCGCCGGATTTATCGAAGCGCGGGCAGGAACACGCCGCTTGAGCGACTTTGGGGGGCTCGCCGCCCGCATCCCTGTATTTGCGACTGTGTTGATGATCGCGACTCTCTCCTCGCTCGGCTTACCGGGACTGAATAGTTTTGCGGGCGAGTTCCTGGCCTTACTTGGCGTCTTCCAGAGCAGCAATTTATTTGGTTTTAGAAGCATCGTATTTGGCGTGCTGGGTACAGCCGTGATTGTGCCCGCCGCCTGGTATATGGTTCGCTTCTTCCAGGGCATAATGTACGGCCCGATCCAGAAAGAAGGCGTGGTAGCATCCTTGCTGCGCAAAGGCGCGCTGAGCGACATGCACCTGGGTGAGTTCATGACGATCTTGCCCTTGCTTATATTGATCTTTTATATCGGGTTCCAGCCGTATCCACTCACTTTTATAATGGAGCCGTCCGTAGTGAATACACTACAAAATTTTGCAAGTGCGTTGATCCATTGATGTAGTGGCATCCCTTGCGGGTGCCAGGGCGAATTGATGTAGTGGCATCCCTCGCGGGTGCCAGGACGAATTGATGTAGTGGCATCCCTCGCGGGCAAGGAAGTCCGGGGGACTTCCACCAGGAGAATCATCTATGTCATTCACATATACCGTATCTGCCGCCGATTGGGGGCGTATCGTACCGGAGCTGGTATTGGCAGCCGTTGCGCTGCTGGTGCTGCTGGTCGATCTACTGCTGCCTCAACCAGGCAAAGGCCAAAAAGGCACCGGCAACTTCCTGGTTTTGCCCTTATTGTGCCTGCTTGGGTTGGCCGGAGCTATTGTCGCAACTATCATCCTATTTATCTTCGGAGATCACCAGCCTGCTTTTAATCAAATGATCGGCTCTGATCAAGGATCGCTTTTCGCATATATCATCATCCTGAGCGCCAGCTTCCTCAGCATATTGCTCTCTCCCGCCTATCTGCAGCGCTTGCATCTCATACACCAGGGAGAATACTACGCGCTGATGCTGCTGGCTACAGTTGGTATGATGATTATGGCCGCAGCAATCAGTTTCCTGACGATTTTCCTGGGCCTGGAAATGCTCTCGCTGGCCCTGTACATCCTGTGCGGCTTTGTCGCCCGGCGCGGCACTTCCCAGGAAGCGAGCATGAAGTATTTTCTGCTCAGCTCGTTCGCATCGGCCTTCTTGCTCTATGGTATTGCCATGATTTATGGTGCAACGGGAAATACAGCATTCAATGCAATCACGAAATTTCTGTCAACACACACCCAAAGCTCCACACTGCTCCTCATAGGCATGGGCTTGCTGATTGTGGGCTTCGCCTTCAAAGTTTCGGCGGTACCGTTCCAGGCCTGGACGCCCGATGTTTATGATGGCGCTCCTGCACCCGTCACGGCGTTCATGTCGGTAGGCACCAAGGCTGCTGCGCTGATTGCCTTTGCGCGTGTCTTCGATGTCGTGCTGCCTTCAATCAGGTCAAACTGGGAGCCTGTTGTGTTGGCTATCGCCATTCTGACGATTGTTGGTGGAAATGTGTTAGCGCTCGTGCAGAGCAACGTCAAACGCCTGCTGGCCTATTCGAGCATAGCGCACGCTGGCTACCTCTTGATAGGTGTCGTGGTGGGTGGCACGATTGGACTTGCGGCTATCCTCTTTTACCTGTTGTGCTACACGTTCATGAACCTTGGGGCCTTTGGCATGGTCTCCGTCCTGGAACGTGCTGACAATAGCGGCAGTAGTTTGAACGATATACGCGGCTTGTGGTATCGTCAACCTTTGCTGGCCGGTTTGCTGGCCTTCTTCATGCTTGCACTGGCAGGCTTCCCACCGATGGCCGGTTTCGCGGCTAAATATTATATGTTCTACGCTGCCTTGCAGGGCGGCCATCCCGAACTCTTGATCATCGGTGTACTTGCCAGTGTGCTGGGCATGTATTACTACCTGCGTGTCATCGCTGTCATGTTCATGGAGAGGGAAGCAGTCCCTGCAGCAGCCACGCCGGCAACTACACCTGCGCCAGTTCCTGGCAAGCGCATCTCTACAAGGTTGAGTAATGGGGGTGCTGCCGCAGCCACGGCGGTAGCGGTGAAGACCTCGCCAATCTTCACGCGGCCTTTGGCGATGATTGGGAAGAGTGGGGATCGTATGTGTTTCTTCCTGGCGCGGGTTGCTACTCTATGGAAGCGATGTGGCCGGGTGGGCATTGGCTCATCTATTTCGCTGCTGGGAACTAGATCAACTTGGTCTAAACATCAATAAATAAAAAAGGTGCTCCTAATAGCATTAATTAGGAGCACCTATACACAAGCAGCCGCTTACTACATCATGCCGCCCATGTCACCCATACCACCCATGCCACCCGGCATAGCGGGAGCAGCGCCTTCCGGTTCCGGCGCATCGGTGATGAGCGCATCGGTGGTGAGGAACATGCCGGCGATACTGGCAGCATTCTGTAAGGCCGAGCGTGTCACCTTCACAGGATCGATGATACCTGCCTGGAACATATCCACGTACTCACCCGTAAGTGCATCCAGGCCGTATCCGCGGGCCCTTGAGCGTACATCGGCGACTGTAACACCCCCGTCGTGCCCGGCGTTCATCGCAATCTGGCGTAGAGGCTCCTCGAGCGCACGGCGCAGGATATTCACACCCGTCTGCTCGTCGCCAGCAGCACCCCGGACTGTATCCAGCGCAGGAACGGCATGCACCAGCACGGAACCGCCGCCGGCTACGATACCCTCTTCAATGGCTGCGCGTGTGGCAGAGAGGGCGTCCTCAACGCGATGCTTCTTCTCTTTGAGTTCTACCTCGGTGGCAGCGCCAACTTTAATCACACCGACGCCACCTGCCAGCTTTGCCAGCCGCTCTTGCAGCTTCTCGCGGTCATAGTCGCTCGTGGTTTCTTCGATCAAAGCGCGGATCTGCCGGACACGAGCCCGAATTTCCTCTGGCGAACCGGCGCCCTCCACGATGGTGGTGTTGTCCTTGGTTGCTAACACTGTGCGGGCGCGGCCAAGGTCACGCAGGGTAGTATTTTCCAGCTTGAGGCCGGCCTTCTCGGTGATGACCTTACCACCTGTCAGGATAGCGATATCCTCCAGCATGGCCTCGCGGCGATCACCAAACCCGGGAGCCTTGACTCCCAGGACATTGAAAGTGCCGCGCAGCTTGTTGACAACCAATGTTGCCAGCGCTTCGCCGTCCACGTCCTCGGCGATGATTACCAGTTCTTTGCGACCCGTCTGTAAGACACGCTCCAACACCGGCAGGATGTCTGCAATCGCGCTAATCTTTTTGTCAGTGATAAGGATGTAGGGGCTCGATAACTCGGCTTCCATGCGGTCCATATTGGTGGCCATGTAGGCAGAGATATAGCCGCGATCGAACTGCATGCCTTCGGTGTATTCTCGCTCCATAGCAAGGCCACGGCCTTCTTCTACGGTGATTACACCATCTTTGCCCACCTTGTCCATGACTTCAGCGATCAGCTCACCAATTTCTGGGTCAGCTGCTGAGATTGATGCAACCTGGGCAATCTGTTCCTGCGTCTCGACCGGCTTGCTCATCGACTTGATTTCGGCGACGACGGCCTCAACGCCTTTATCCAGGCCTCTGCGCAGGATCATCGGGTTCGCACCTGCCGCCAGGTTCCTCAGACCCTCGGTAATAATCGCCTGTGCCAGGACGGTAGCGGTTGTGGTTCCGTCTCCGGCCACATCGTTTGTCTTGGTCGCTACCTCTTTGAGCAACTGGGCACCCATGTTCTCAAAGGAATCGGGCAGGTCTATGTCGCGAGCAATGGTCACGCCATCGTTTGTAATCGTCGGCGCGCCAAACTTCTTATCCAGTACTACGTTGCGGCCTTTTGGCCCAAGTGTAACTCTTACTGCACCTGCCAGCACATCCATGCCCTTCTTGAGGGATTGACGTGCTTGCTCATCAAAAAGCAATCTTTTTGCCACGAAACAATACTCCTAAATTTTCTTTTTAAAGGCCCCACTTTTATCTCACCTGCGTCTACCGTGTCCGGTCATCTACCTCCAGGAGTGCGCGGGCGTGATAAATCGGGCCACTACTCAACAATACCCATAATGTCGCTTTCGCGCAGGATCAAATACTCTTCGCCATCCTGTTTGACTTCGGTACCGGCATATTTAGCAAACAGTACCTTTTGCCCAACGCTCACCTCGGGTTTCGTGAGCTTGCCATTGTCCAGCACCTTACCTGGCCCTACTGCCAGGATTTCCCCTTCCTGGGGCTTCTCCTTCGCAGTATCCGGCAACACAATGCCACTCTTGGTGACGGTTTCACGAGATAAGGGCTTGACTAACACGCGGTCGCCCAGCGGTCGAATCTTTACGCTCACTGTAGTCATGCGCCAATTCCTTCCTATTATTTTCGGGTGTGAGTCTAAACTCATGCCAAATTTTAGCACTCTCGGAATGAGAGTGCGAACCAGCTATATAATACACCATTTCAGGCACGGCTGCAAGGGGAATTTGGGATTTTACAATGCTCCCCCGGTAAGAAGTCATTCAAAAAGCCTACTTCGATTATGTATTGTGGTACAATAGCATCGGTTTCATTTGCCGCGATATACAGGCGTCGATCTGGACGCTTAAACTTTTTTAGAGATTATGATGATGTTGGAACAAAAAGATTTATTAGTAGGACTCAACCAGCCACAGCGACAGGCCGTTACTACTACCGAAGGGCCTGTCTTGATACTGGCAGGGCCGGGGAGTGGCAAGACCCGCGTTATCACTCACCGTATCGCCTACCTCGTGCGCAGCAAGCCCGTCTCCCCCTGGCGCATACTGGCGGTCACCTTCACAAATAAGGCCGCCAAAGAGATGCGCGAGCGCCTTGAAAAGCTGGTAGGCATCAATGAGTCCAAAGAGATGACCATTGGCACCTTCCATGCTATCTGCGCTCGCGTGCTGCGCGTTGAAGCTGACTATCTTGCACCCCTGGGACTCAATAAATCATTTGTGATCTTCGATACAGATGACCAGCTCACGCTTGTGAAGCAGGCGATCAAAGCATTGAACCTGGATGAGAAACAATACCGGCCGCTAACCATGCAGGCGATGATCTCCCGCGCCAAGAATGAGCTGCAGGGCCCGGATCAAATGGCGGAACTGGCTGCAAAATATCTTGAAGAGGTAGCGGCCCGCGTCTACAAGCAATACCAGAGGCTCTTACGCGCCAATAACGGGGTCGATTTCGACGATCTGTTGATGCTGACGGAACAACTGTGGCGGCGCGAACCAGAAGTGTTGCGCAAGTACCAGGCACGCTGGCAGTATATCCATGTTGACGAGTTCCAGGACTGCAACCTGCCGCAATATAAGTTGATACGCTTGCTGGGCTTCGGCACTGATGATAGGCATGAGGGACTGGGAAATGTCTGCGTGGTGGGCGACGACGACCAGATGATTTATACCTGGCGCGGGGCAAGCGCTGAAAATGTAGAACGCTTCGAGCGCGATTTCCCCCATACGAAAATCATCATGCTGGAACAGAATTATCGCTCAACCCAGACTATTCTCGACGCGGCGCAGAATGTAGTGCGGCGCAATCGACTGCGCAAGGATAAGAGCTTATGGACTGAGCTAGGTGAGGGCGAGAAGATTATCCTGCACGAAGGGTATGATGAAGAAGAGGAGGGTCTCTTCACGGCGCGCGAGATCAAGCGCTTGCTGGCGCGTGGCGACATCGATAGGCTTGGAGATGTCGCCGTGATGTATCGCACCAATGCGCAGTCCCGCGCACTGGAAGAGCAGTTCTTACGAGCAAACATTCCTTACAAGGTTATTGGCAGCCGCAAGTTCTACGAGCGTAAAGAAATTAAGGATATGCTGGCCTACCTGCGCCTGCTGGCAAACCCCTATGATGACCTGAGCCTGCAGCGTATCATCAATGTGCCTAATCGCAAAATCGGGCCTAAGACGTTCGGTGAGCTACAGCAATGGGCCGCTCAAAGGCAGATCACGCTTTACGATGCCATCCAGCAGATAGATAAGCATCCTACACTCGCTAAGACGGCAAAAGCTGCACTGTCAGGCTTTGGACACTTGCTTGTTGACCTGACCAATGCTATCGAGGAATTGCAATTGCCTGAACTGCTCGATCGAGTCGCTGAGCGCAGCGGCTATGGTCCTGACCTGCGCGAGACTCCAGAAGGCGAGGAGCGCTGGAGCAACGTGCTGGAACTACGCCGCGTGGCCGAGGACTACTCGGAGATCGAGACACGCACCGCGCTCGAACTGTTCCTGGAGAACGTCGCGCTCGTAGGTGGTGCAGATACCGCGCAGACCAGCGAGGATGGCACGCTCGTGAAGGAAGAGAACCACGAACTGCCACACGCGCGCTCGGTTGATAAACCTGAACAGTTGGAAGAGGAACGCCGCCTGGCCTATGTCGGTTTTACGCGCGCTATGCGTCGCCTCTACCTTGTGCGTGCTTATCGCCGCTCGTACTTCGGCGAAACCCAGGTAACCGAGCCTTCACGTTTCCTCGAGGATATCCCGGTAGAACTCGTTAAGAGTGAAGGTGGTGCGGGCAGTACTCGCCAATCTGGGGGCTCGCGTGCAACGGTGAGGCAGCGCAGCAGTTGGGATGACGACTACAACCAGGATAGCAGTTCAGCGCGTGAGACCGGCCGCGTATTCGGCTCGGGCAAACCACCGGTGAACAGCCAGGCTCCGCAGTGGACACCACGTACCTCATCACAACCGGCGTCGCTGCCACAAAAGAGCAGTAACAATGTAACACCTCCGCTGTCATCATCAAATGTACCTTCGATGCCGGCCAAACCAAAGGGCCAGCAGTTCAAGCCCGGCGACCGGGTGCGCCACGATAAGTTTGGAGAAGGTGTCATCCTCAAAAGCGAGATGGTGCAGGATACAGAATTCGTCGATGTGCAATTCCAGGGCAAGCACGGAAAAAAGCGCCTGAGCATGGATTTCGCGAATCTGGAAAAGATATAAAAATTATCCAGATTGAGATGCATACGGGAAATGCGTGGGTGAGAACCAGAGCCGATAATGAAGTTTAGGCAAGGTTCAAAGGTGAAGAAGAATCCTTGACCGTGTGACGAGTCACACCCTGTCACCCTGAGCGCAGCGAAGGGTCTGTCGCGAGCAGCAGCCAGATGCTTCGCTGCGCTCAGCATGACAGGGCTGGACCTTTTTCCCAGGAATGAGCGAATGCTCGCTTAGAGGGAGCCAATCAAACGCAGCAACTGCTGGCATTCACGCTCCTCATCGGCGACCGGTACCAGTGTGATCAGCAGTTCATCCAGGCCACTGGCCAACAGCTCTCGCATGCGCTGCTGCACCGCGACTTCATTGCCTGCCACCACCAGGGCATCTACCAGCGCATCTATCCCCGATCCGTCGGCTGCAACCGGCACACCTGCCTCAGCAAACATGTGGGCATAAAAGGGGGATGTAGTGTATAACAAAGCGCGCTGGCGCGTGGCGGCCCGCACGGCCGCTCTGTCGGTGCTCATGGCGAGCAGCGTGTGCGCCACCAGCGGCGGAGCCGGGCGCTGGCGAGCCTCGGCTCCAGCTCGTAAGGCTGGAAGGGCTTTGTTCAGCAAATAGGGAACCGGGCACATCCAGGAAATCGCGCCATCGGAGATCTCGCCCGCAAGCCGGAAGGCCTTCATGCCCAGGGCCGAGACCAGCAGGGGGATCGGCGCAGTACGCGGCAAGGTAAACACAACGTTGAAAAAGGTTCCATGATGGTCAATCTTGCCCTCCCACAAACCGCTGCGCAGTATCTCCACGTACTCTCTGAGATAGGCGAGCGGCGCTTTCATTGACAGGCCATACATCTGCTCGATGATATGACGATGGCTTGGACCGACACCCAGGCGCAAGCGTCCCGGGGCGAGATCATGGATCGCTAATGCCTGCTGTGCCATGACGAGTGGATGGCGTGGATAGATGGGCACGATGGATGTCCCCAATCTGATCTGCGTGGTTTGCACCGCAGCGGCGGCATAGAACGTCAAGATATCAACCTGGCCCGCAGCACCACTCGTCATCCAGACCTGTCGTACCCCGGCATGCTCGGCCTCACGAACTCTGGCGAGCGCGTCTACGGCGTTCCTGGCTTGTATGCCGAATCCCACACGGTCACGTACCGGCAGTTGAGAAACAGCCGCTGCTGTATATACCGGGCTCACATTTCCCTCATGTTGCATAACGATTCTCATCCTTCTTTCTTATGAGGAACTCTATACTCTCTGGTACTACAGATATAACGAAGGAACGCCATGAAAACGTCATGAAAACGCCTGGAGCAGCGTCATGAACGGAAAGCTTTTACTCCTCAGAGCGATCGAGCGCCTGGCAGTCTTGCAGTCCCAGACGCCTCAATGCCGTCTCAGCTAGGCGGGGTCTTGCGGATCCGACTTGGCAAGGCGTTGGGCTTGCTGCATCACCTGTTGGATCTGCGGCCCGGCCAGAAAGCGCGCACGCCTCGCTTCATCCCCGATGACCTCGGCCAGCCCCTGGATGATCCTCTCCGCCTCGGCAAACCCAGTGTGTGCTTGCGCAGGCTCGCCAGCTGCCTCATACACCCTTCCCAACGCTGCCTGGATCTGCCATCGTTCTCCTGGCAACCCGAGGTCTGCCGCCAGCTGGGCGGCCTCGCACAGGTGGTCGATAGCCTGCTTTGTGTGCCCATCCCACGCGGCCAGTACGGCCAACGAGCGCAGGTAGGGAATGCGGAAGCGCCGATAGGGTCCCAGGTTTTCTCCGAATCGGTGCACTTCTGCTCGCGCCTGGCGCTCATCCCCCGCCTGCAGTAAGGCCTCCGTTTCATACTGAGGGGAGAAATCCCACGCGATCAATGCCCCGTCAGTGCTCTTACGGAGGACGATGACCTTCACGGCATAGCGATAGGCTGCTTCCCACTCCCCTGCCAGGGCATAGTGCATGCACAGTCGCGTCAGGGTGGGCACGCGCAAGGGTCCCAGGTCTAACGTCTCAGCAACGGCTTCTGCCTCTTCGAGCGTGCTGCGTGCCTCTTCCCACTGCTGCACGGCTTGATAGACACTCCCCAGGGCCGTGAGCAGGCGCGGGAAGTTTATCGTCAGCGGAAGGGTCCGCGCCAGCGCAACGGCCTGTTGTATGAGCACGAGCGCCTCTTCATACTTCCCCGCGTCCAGCAATCCTTGCGTGAGGCTGAGCGTACTGAGGATGTGTGCCCAGACGTTCTTGCTCTCTTGGGAGAGCGCGAGCGCTCTGCGGCCACTGCGCAGGCTGTCCTGCACCTGCCCGCCATTCACTTGTGTGAATGCCAGGACCGCCCAGCACAAGGCTTCTGACGCGCGATACGGCAAGGGTTGGGTGAGCGGAGCGCCAATGGAAAAGGAGGGAAGTGAAAGCACCCGCGAAGCGCTCTGCTCGTTACCCAGGGCGGCATACAGCTCCAGGGATGCTTCCACACAGTGTATGGCCTGTTGAAAGTCTCCTCCACGAATATGGATCCATCCCAGTGAGGAGAGACTTCTGGCTTCCAGTTCCTGGTCCTGTATGCCGCGTGCCAGTTCCAACGCATGCTCTCCATGAGACAAGGCGCGCTTTGGATCCTCCCACACGACGCCTAGGATCTGAGCCCAGTTCCACTCTGTTTCCGCCAGCGCCCGCTGATCCTGACTGGTCTGGGCCATGCGCCAGGCTTCCTCCAGCAGGGCTCGCACCTGTAAGTTGTCGTTGGACTGTTGCACTGCCAGGATCGCCAGGTGGTTCAAGGTCATGCTGACCAGCATGGGCAGCTGGTGCTGCTGCCCATAGGCTACAAGTTCTTCATAGGCCTCCTGGGCCTGCTGCCAGGCGTTCTGGTTGGTATAGGCCCGTCCCAGGGAGACGTAGAGGTGTTCGACTTCCG
>WNFN01251454.1_pt2 | contig 10135 bp, 11 predicted proteins | sample 5400161 | NCBI WGS metagenome assembly WNFN01 (sample SAMN13153353, study PRJNA577476) | soil metagenome | isolation source: 80 cm saprolite on Douglas fir-dominated hillslope | place: USA:California | collected 2013-09-17 | reverse complement strand
GGGATTCCCCACTCCGCTCGTCGACGTTCCACCGGTTGTCGAGGAGGGGCTTACGAAATAAAAGGGGGCGCCCACCGCAATTCCGAAGTGTTGGCTGAAATCGTAGCCTACATTGGAATTTAACTCATAAGCCTGGCCATCGGCGTCAGACGTGCCTCCGAATTCGACGTAGGATGTCACGCCCCGATCATCGTGCATGCCCGGCTTCGCCGGGGACTGGGCCGCGGCTGCCGCAATGAACGCAGTTATCACCAAGATTGCCAAAATTGTCCGTCGTGTCATTGATTGTTGAACCCTCCGACGCATTTCGAGTTGCACGTCCTGGCCGAAGCAAGCCTTACCAAAGTCACCTCCGGGTAACTTCGTACTGAGTATTTTGAATGCTTGTTCCTGCATCTTCTCCAACCTGTCCGGAACCCCCAAGTGGCGAAAGGCAAGTGAGGTGTTTGTCCTCTGGACGATGCTGACGGTCGCGTTATGGACAGTGATGAGCCTTGTGAGCGATTGCGGTGCCAAACGATTCGCTGCACGCCGCCTGTTCGGCCAGCAATTTCTTGATCACCGTTCACGACGCGGTAGTCACCGGTACTAGTAGTTGATTTCGAAATGGAAAACGTCTGCGATCTGAAAATTCACGCGATTGACGAGCACCAAACTGCCGCCGATCAGGACGTGCGCGTAATTCGGGGGCGGGGGTGGCAGCATTCTTTCCAGATCCGGTGGGCAAGGCTGCATTTTTTTCTGTAGCCCCGGCGGCAGCGTTCCACGAACCACTAATTGCCGCTCCAATCCGGGAGGAAGACGATCGCGCTTGGCCAGGCCGGGCGGGAGACTTGAGTCATGGGTGCGGTACCAACCGCGGATCTGATCGCGGTCCTCATCGGAATAGCGGTCGTGGTCATGGCCGTGTCCGCTTCCGTGGCCCCGGTCATCATCGTCGTCGCGATCGTGTTTCTCGTGGCCGTGCCCATGGTCCTGAGCCACAGCGATTGTCGTTGAGAGGGCCAGAGACACAATTGCGGTCGCGGCGACTTGGAACCAGGTCTTGATTGACATTTCACTCCTTTTATAAGTCCGCAAGGGTCCAGCTTACAGAAACGCTCGCGTCACCGACAGATTACGGTAGGCCACGGTCGCCGGTATACCCTTTCCTTCGTGCACCTTAGCGTCCTTTGTGGTTCGGTCTTTGCAGAAAGACTACGTATCGAAACGTTCCCCCACGGCGCATTGTCTGTGCGGTTCAGCCGTGGACAGATGCCCCATACGGCTTACCCAAAGAGAACAAGGTCGGCTCCGGCTTCGGCGGTCGGGAAGCTCTTCTCTGACGATTCGGAAGAGACCGTCCAACTGCCGAACGAAACAATACCGACCAAGCGGGTCGTGGATGTGCGAAACCAATCCTACGCCGGAGTCAGCCTCACGGCTGGGCCTCCGCGAACTGTTCGCAAGCGGGAGGGCCCCCAAAGACTAGCCGACGCCCGCCCTGGAGCCGCGATGTGGAACCGGCGATCAGAAAGGTTGAATCGCGCTCATCCAGGCAATCGTAACTACTTGAATACGGCGAATGCGACGGAGCGTAGCCGCTGCAGGGAAAAGGCACGAGAAGCGTTCTGAGCGGTCACGTCACGATCTTGAAACTGCACGCCTTTTTGCGAAAGAAACTCTTTCGTCCGTTGACAGAACATTCATCCGGGCTGCGAGAAAATTGTGACTAAAGGCTTCATAAAGAGACTGCAAGACCTCGAGATTCCTATCCGCGAGCACGCATCGAAGGGGCATCGCGCAGCCCACGCCGTACAACTTCGGTCGTAACACCATAAACTAAATGGGCAGCCAGACCGTACAGATGAGATGAGATCGAAGACTCCATCGGTTTCGGGGACAGACCGAGCGCGGGCACGACAACTTCATCGGCCGCAACGAACAACGCCGCCCCGAATGTCAGCCCGGCAATGAATCCGTGCCCCTCAGACAATTCGGCGACCGCACCGTATACTCCGCCTTGCAGAGTACCGAAGGAGTAGTGCACAACAGCCCCGAGCTTCTTCTTTTGCTCGTGCGAAAGCCGACGGCCAATCATTTCCGCCAACTTTCCGGCAGCTTTCATAGTGTTCTGAAATTCGGACATTACGATCGTGCCTATCAGACCGCCCAACATTCCGGCAAGCACGCCTTTACCCAGGTTCCGCGCGTGCTCTACACAGTTTTCAGTGCCAGCACCGTGAACAAAAAACCGCATGGCCTGCCGCTCGCGCTTCGGAGTTCTTAATGCTGAGGGCTTCACAGATTCTCCCCGCAGGGCATAGCGCCTTGTGCGGTCGTTCGATGCTGGAAGGCGATGATGATGTTGCCATATCCACATGTGCGCCGAGTCTCCTTCGGCGCTGAAGGCCAGGCGGCCTCTCGGAGGACCAGCCTATTTGCGCGTCTATGCACTTGCCGTCGAGCGATGTCCTTCGCGGCGGATTGCTAGCTCCGACAGGTCGAACGTATCTCTTTCTGAAACGATTCCTGACAGAAGAAAAGGTTCCAGACACGCCGCGCATTTTGCCGGTTGTAACGCAGGCTCGACTTGCGAATCATTCGTGATAAGTGCTGGCAACAGGTTCGAGGGCGGAATCAATGAGCCCGAAAGGTCTGTTGCTCCGCATTCAAATCACTGCACGACCAGGAGAAGCTTCGATGAACTTTTTACGCCGGATCATATTGCACGCGGCACTGTTTGCAACCCTTGCCGCTACTACAGCCTTTGCCCAGGACCCCCGTGTGAACATCCCCAGCAGCAAGTCCTTTGACCAGACGGTCGAGGCCTTCAAGATGGCGGTGAGCAAAGGCGGGATGATGGTGATGAGCACGTTGGATCAAGGCAACATGCTCAAGATGACAGGCCTCGATATGAAGGGGACGCTTTTTCTCGTCGGCAATCCTAATGTTGGCAAGCAGGTGTTTGAAAAGGATCCCGCTGCGGGTCTGTACCTGCCTTTGCGCGTTTACATCTATCAGGGCTCCGACCACAGAACCTACCTGAGCTACGACAAGCCGTCAGTGGTGCTCAAACCCTTGAACAACGCAAGCATTGACCAGACGGCAGGCATGCTGGATCAGAAGCTCGACATGCTGACCCACATGGTCGCCCAGTAAGCGTTTCGACTTGAATGAAGGGAGGGAAACGGATTCCTCCCTTCAGGAGTACCCGATGAAACGTGCGTTAACGATTCTGTTATTACTTGCGGCAGCCTCGGTTTCGCCGCTGATCTTTCCGCTCGCGGAGTCCGGCAGAGGAACGATGGATGTGCTCGCGAAGTGGGCGCTGATGCCGGCTGCTTTACTTTTGTTGATCACAATTGCTGCGCTCTATCGTATCGATGATTTGCTGGCGAGAGCCAGTGTGGTAGGCCTGGCTTCGGGAGCCATCGCCACGGTTGCGCTGGAGGCAATACGCCTCCCTGGTTTTTGGCTTGGTTTCATGCCGGGGAATCTGCCTCGACTCATAGGAGTGCTGTTGCTTAATCAGTTTGCCAGTGGACCGTCACTGGAGTCAGACTTTGCCGGATGGGCTTACCACTTCTGGAACGGCGCTAGCTTCGGGCTGATCTATGTGCTGGTGTTTGGCACTTGCCGTCGTTCGGCTGGAATCCTGTTTGGTGTATTGCTCGGCTTCGGTTTTATGTTCAGCCCAGTGGTCTCGTCATTAGGCGTAGGCTTTCTGGGACTGGAGTTTTCCAAGGGATTCCCCGTTACGATCACGGTTGCACATGCGGCTTTCGGTCTCGCGCTGGGTTGGCTTGCAGCCGGATGGCTGGGTTTTGTCGATAGCCCATTGTGGGGAGCCGTTCGCCGGTGTTTTCCGAAGCGCCTCGTCACGCCGCGGTTGTCACACTAGGCCGCGAGGAGGATACAGCCTGTAACCGTTCTGATTTTGGCGAATCGTTGTTATGGGAGCGATACGCGTTGATGGTGTTTATGGAAGAGAAAACGCTGGGGGAAGGGCCGAGCGAGCCCGTCCTGATCCAGAGAATCCTGGGGGGAGAAAAGGATCTTTTCCATGACTTGATTCGTCCCTACGAGCGAGGGGCTTTTCTCCTGGCTTATTCGATTCTTCGCAACCAGGACGACGCCGAGGATACAGTGCAACAGGCAATGGTCAAGATTTTCCAGCGTCTCGCAAGTCTCGCGGAGAAAGACAAGTTCAAGCAGTGGGCCATGCGGGTCATCGAGAACGAGGCGAAGATGTACCGGCGAAAGCGGCGGCAGCATCTTTATCAGTCCATTGATCAGGGCTCTGTAGAAGTCAGTGAGGAGAAGCCATTCTACCCCAAACAATTCGCCGACTGGCGCGATCTACCGAGTGATGCGGTTGAGCAGAAAGAGGTGCGCGAAGCGGTCCTCAACGCACTAGGCGAGGTGCCAGACATCTACCGTGAGGTCTTCATTCTGCGAGACATGCAACACCTCAATGTAGCCGAGACCGCGCAGGTGCTTGGCATGAGCGAATCGGCAGTGAAAACTCGGCTCCATCGGGCGCGTCTTATGCTGCGCGAGTCGCTCACTCCGGTGTTTGCGAAGCCAAGAGTCTCCATCTGGGAGCGTTGGAAAGGATCGAACCCATGGTTAGCTGCAAAACGATAGTTGCCCACCTCTCCGAATACGTGGATGGGGACGTTACGGCCGAGATGCGCCAGAAAATTGAGCGGCATCTCCGCGGTTGTCGCCGGTGCTCGGCGGTTTACGACAGCACGCGCAAGATGCTCGTCATCACCGGGGACGAGCGCATCTTCGAACTTCCAGCCGGATTCAGCGAGCGCTTGCATGGCTTCTTGGACAAGGTGCTCTGGAATTCGGAAGCGCCATGAGCGGCAAAAGTAGCGTTACGCCGCTACCGAAAGTTCCCTATGGCTCGCTCGAAATGCCGTATTCAGCCCGTGCACACAACTCTCCCTCTCAGTCTCGTAATCTTTGGAAACGCTCTGCAACGCATTGCGGCCGGGACGAGTGGAGTCTTGGTCGGCTTGTACTTGGCTGACCTCGCCAATCATGGATCTCCGATCGGTGCCGGTCTGGTCGGCACGCTCGGCGCGGTGTCTTTTGGTGCCGAATTCCTTGGAGCGGTACCGATGGGTATTGCCTCTGATGCCGTGGCGCCACGCGCGTTGATGACATGCGGCTCACTGCTTGGCGCAGTGGCAACCCAGCTATTCGCCGTAGGCGGACGTGTGAGCATCTTCTTCGTGAGCAGGAGCCTGGAAGGATTAGGAGCCTCCGCCGTGGCACCATCACTGCTTGCGCATTTGACGGACGTCACCGAGCACAATGCCGGACTCCGCGCCAAAGTCATGAGTTACTTTGAAGTTTCCCTGCTTGGCGGGCTGGCCTTGGGAGGAGTCCTTGGTGGGCAGCTGTGGCGCCTACTCGGCACCAGGGCTTTCGCGGCGACCGCCCTGGTGTACGTGATTTCGGCGGGATTCCTCTATGCTGGCGCGGTCGGCAGCCGTAGCCACGGATCCAGCCGGGCGATAGCAGGTTTCTTTCGTGCGCTGCGTGAGCCCTCGCTCCAGCGTCTGGCTCCTGTCTGGCTTTGCGTAAACACAATCGTCGGGCTGTGGCTGGGACCGACCCTCATTTTTCTCCTGACGCATAAGTCGCGAAGCGGCCAGTTTTTGGACGGCATCTTTGTCGATCACCCAGAGCGCGTGGGATGGGCCTTGCTCGGCTATTCTCTGATCTTTGGGATGGGAGTGACAGCCTGGAGTTTTGTGCTGCCACACATGCAGCTGCAACGCGCGCTGCGGATTACGCTGCTGGCCATGTTGATTGTCTGTGCAGAATTCTTCCTGCTCAACCACACCGGTTCCGAGAAAGCTCGTTGGATCATTGGCAGCCTCACCGCGATTTCGATCATGGTTGAAAGCGGCTTCACTCCGGCCGCTCTGGCGCTGCTTGCGGGAGCAATTGGAGCACAGGCGGGCCGTGGCGCTGCGATGGGCATCTATTCGGTCCTGTTGAGTCTCGGCGCAATTATGGGCTCCCTGATGGCGGCAGCCCTGGGAAGCAGGTTTGCAGTAGATGGCCTGATGTACGGGACGCTGGCCATGGCAGTCACAGCACTCATTTTGGTACAACCACTAAATGGTGGCAAACGATTCCCGAAAGCGGAGAACGCATGACGGCAGATCGCTATGATCTGGTTGTGATCGGCGCTGGCTCCGGTGGCTTGGTTGGGGCGCGATTTGCGGCACGGCTGGGCGCTCGCGTGGCGCTTGCGGAGAAGAATCGAATCGGAGGGGATTGCACTTGGACCGGTTGTGTGCCCAGCAAAGCATTGCTCAAGGCCGCAAGGGTCGCCCATGAAGTTAGAACCGCCTCTCAGTACGGGATCATTGCGAACGCACCAGCGGTTAATATGGCGCAAGTTCGGGCATACGTGCGGAATGCGATCCAAGGGGTGTATCAGTTCGAGACTCCGGAGCAACTGCAGGAGGAAGGAGTGGAGGTAATCCTCGGAACCGCGGAATTCCGGGATGCAACCACAATCAGAATTGGTGACCGTATCGTGCGTTCAAAGAATTTTCTTTTGACGACCGGTGCCCGACCCCTGACGCCTCAAATTGCTGGTTTGAATGATGTACCGTACGCCACTTACGAGAACATTTTCGACAACGAACTCTTGCCAAAAGTAATGATCGTTGTGGGTGGCGGGCCGATCGAAGGAGGATCCAGATGTTCAGCAGTTGATGCGATCTTTGCTGGAGGGCGAGGGAATTCAGTTTGTGTTCGAACATGCTAAGTCTGCGCGCAAGGATGGCCGCTCGATCGTAATTTTCACCGAACACCAAGAAGCGCGCGGCGATCTGCTGCTGATCGCGGCAGGTCGCAAGCCTATGGTTGACGGACTAGAGCTGGAGAAGGCTGGCATCCAGTATTCCCCGCGTGGCGTACCAGTGGACGATCGGCTGCGAACAAACGTGAAACACATCTATGCCGCTGGAGATGTAACCGGCGGATATCAGTTCACGCACTATGCCGGCTGGCAGGCATTTCAAGCCGCTCGCAATGCTCTGCTGCCGGGGAGTTCGTCCGGAGTTACCGACCTGGTGCCGTGGGTGACATTTACTGACCCTGAAGTGGCACACGTCGGACTTTCGGAGCAGCAGGCTACCTCGCAGTTTGGCAATGTCATCCGAATCCATCGCTGGAACATGGCTCGCGTGGACCGCGCTGTGTGCGAGAACGATACTTCAGGTTTTATGAAAATCATTACGAAGGAAGACGGAGCGATTGTGGGAGCGACGGTCGTGGCCGCGCGGGCGGGCGAAACAATTGTGGAATTGATTATCGCGATGAACGAGAAGCTGAAAATTAAGGAACTCGCTGGTGACATCCACCCGTATCCCACCTACTCAACTGCGGTTCAGCAGATGGCCGCGGACATCACAGTTGAGAACCTGCTGGCGGGGGTATCAGGGCGGTTGATTCGCGGAGTATCCAAAGTAGTTCGATAACCGCTTAAAGAGACGAGGCAAAGGTATGAGCACTCAAGAAATCCCCGGCACTGGCGATGTGGCAGACATTCGAGAGGCAGGAAAGAAAGACGCCGACTATGTCTTTTACGAGCTGACTCGCAGCATTTGTCCAAACTGCCGCAAGGTCATCGATGCCCAGGTGATTCTGCGAAACAATAAGGTCTATATGCGGAAGCGCTGTCCCGAGTGCGGACCATTCGAGGCTTTGGTCTATGGCGATGCTGAGGCCTACAGCTCCTTCGGGAAGTACAACAAACCCGGCACAATTCCGCTGGCGCGCGGAACGGAGATTCGAGACGGCTGCCCATACGATTGCGGATTGTGTCCGGATCATCAGCAGCACACTTGCCTCGGAATTATCGAGGTCAACAGCAACTGCAATATGAATTGTCCCTTATGCTTTTCCGAGGCGCACCCGGGCTTCAGCCTCACGCTGGAGGAAGTCGAGGAAATGTTGGATGACCTGGTGCGAACCGAGGGCAACCCCGAAGTAGTTCAGTTCTCCGGCGGCGAACCGACTATCCACCCGCAGATCATTGATTTCGTACGAGCGGCCAAGGCCCGCGATGTTCGCTTCGTCATGATCAACACCAACGGCAAGCGGATCGCACACGATGACCGCTTCCTGGAACAACTGAACGAGGTACGGCCGTCGCTCTATTTTCAGTTCGATGGCTTTGATACCGAAACCTATCGCATTCTTCGCGGAGAACCGAATATCCTCGATGAAAAGCTTCGCGCTCTCGACCGGCTGGCTCAAATTGGATTGAATGTCACCATCGTGCCCGCAATCGAGCGCGGCGTGAACGAGCACGAGATCGGCAAAATCGTAGATTTCGCAATCCAGCACGCTGCCATTCGCGGAATCAATTTCCAGCCGGCCTTCCACGCCGGGCGTCACGTTCAGCACGATCCTATGATGCGGATGACGATTCCGGATATTCTCAGGCTCATCGAGGAGCAAACGGCCGGCAAATTCATAACCAGCGACTTCGTCCCCGTACCCTGTTGCTTTCCGACCTGCAATTCCGTGACTTACGCGTTCGTCGAAGGCGAGAAGGTGACACCGCTACCGCGCATCATTAACGTTTATGACTATCTGGACTACATAACGAACCGCGTGATGCCGGACTTCAGCCTGGAAGTGAAATCCGCGCTGGAAGGGCTCTGGTCCTCATCCTCGGTCGCAGGCTCGCAGAAATCAGCCGAGCAACTCGTCTTCTCCTGCCAAGCTTGTGGAGTGCCCGAAAGCCTGACCGTGGGTGAACTGGCCGATCACATGATCATGATCATGCTGCAGGATTTCATGGACCCTTGGACCTTTAACCAAAAGAATCTGATGAAGTGCTGCAAGGAATTCCTTTTGCCTGGCGGCAAGCAGATCCCATTCTGCGCCTACAATACGCTCGGCTATCGCGAGCAAGCACGGGCGCAGCTTGAGGCGATGGAACCGGAGCGGCGCCGTGCTCGTGCGAATGGGCAACGTTACCAGCCTCAACCCATAACGTTTGCATTCGAGGGCGCCGGGTTAGGTGCAAAAAAATGATACGAGCCGAGAATCCAGTCGCAGCAAAAGCGGAAGAACTGAAGCAGTGCTGTGCCCGCTTATACGAGAGCGATGTTGCCAAGTTGCTTCTGGGCGAGTCGTTCCATCCCGGCGGGCTGAAGTTAACCGAAAGACTCGGCCAATTGTTGCGACTAACACCCGAGAGTCGCGTGCTCGATGTGGCTTCGGGCAGGGGCACAACCGCGATCTTTCTCGCCGAACGATTTGGTTGTGAGGTGCTCGGGATCGATTATGGGGGTCAAAATGTGGACGAAGCGAACAGACAGGCGACGGGTCAGCGACTCAGTGGGCGTGTCCGCTTTGAGCGCGCGGACGCAGAACGGTTGCCTGTTCTCGATGCGTCCTTCGATGCGGTCATTTGCGAGTGCGCGTTTTGCACGTTTCCAAACAAGGTCGCAGTTGCGAAGGAATTTATGCGAGTGCTCCGCACCGGCGGCCAGCTTGGAATCAGCGATCTGACGCGCGCTCCGGCGCTTCCCAAAGGACTGGATGGACTGCTGGCTTGGGTCGCATGCGTCGCGGATGCACAGACAATTGACGGGTACTCCGCGTGCCTGCGCACCGCGGGGCTGGTCATTCAGGACGTAGAGTCACATGATGAGGCGCTCACCGAGTTGGCGCAGCAGGTTCGTACCAAACTGCTGGGCGCAGAAATTATGGTTGGATTGAAGAAGCTTGATCTGCCCGGAGTGGACTTCGCTGCAGCCAGGCAGCTGGTAAAGGATGTAGTCGCCGTCATCGAGCAACGCGGATTAGGTTACATGATCATGACTGCCGCTAAGCCGGAGTGACTCTCCTTCTAGGGGTCCATCGATCTACGCGGTATTGAGCCGCTTTTCTTGGGTGTGATTCTTGTACAACGCTCCAGCCTGCTGAAGGAGAGCCAGATGATTCCGAGCCTTTGGGTCATAGTAGCGCTGGGAGTGTTGATCGCCTACGTTAACGGGTCCAATGACGTTTCCAAAGGAATTGCGACCTTAGCCGGAAGCGGCTTGACCAATTATCGTCGGGCTATCCTATGGGGGACCGTGTGGACTGGACTCGGCGG
>WNFN01065882.1_pt1 | contig 10139 bp, 8 predicted proteins | sample 5400161 | NCBI WGS metagenome assembly WNFN01 (sample SAMN13153353, study PRJNA577476) | soil metagenome | isolation source: 80 cm saprolite on Douglas fir-dominated hillslope | place: USA:California | collected 2013-09-17 | reverse complement strand
TCTAGAGCGAGAAACAAGCTGAAGTCGAGATGCGTTGGTCATCGTCTCAACCGTTGTAAAGGTCTTAGGGAGACGATAAACAGCGTCTCCGCCGGATCGAGATCGCGCGTCGCCTCGACGAAATCCGTGCCATCGACGTTTAAGACCTCACCTCTGTCAAATGGAGGCAGTCCGCAGCTCCGCAGCTTTGGACGCGACGTCGCAGCGCTCGACCAGCTTGGGGTCTCCTTTGATCACCTGGAACGCCGTCTCCTCGCCCTCGCGCCAGAAGCGGATGTCAAGCTTGTGCTTGCTGATGCGAAGATCACGTATCGTAAGGTCCGGCAGCCAGGCAGGAAGGAGGGGATCGACATAAAGCTTGTTACGCGGCGCATCCGGAAGGAATCCCAATATGGCCTGGGTGAGCATGAATACCGAGCCGGCCGCCCAGGCTTGAGGCACGTTTGCACCGAGATACTGGACCGGGAAATTCGACTCGCTTCGCTCAGACGCGGTGTAAAGTTCCGGCAATTGATTGAATAGAAAGTGGCTCGCCGCCACACTGACATCGTGCGCGACCCGCGCCGCCTCCGCACCAAAGCCGTACTGCTTGAAGCCCATCGCGATGATGGCGTTGTCGTGCGGCCAGACGGAACCGGTCTGATAATTGTACGGATTAAATGCCGCATTATCGGCGGATAGCGTTCGAATGCCCCACCCCGTCCACATGTCTGGCGCCATCAGGCGGTCCACCACCCTCTTCGCGCGCTCGCGGGGCACGATGCCCGACCATAGGCAATGCCCGGGATTGGACGCGATGGTTAGGACCTTGTTCTTGTCGCCGTCGAGCGCATACGCATAGAACCCAAGCTCCTCGTCCCAGAAAACTTCATTGAACCGCGCAAACAGTGCGGCAGCCTTGGCACGCAATTCCGTCGCACGCTCGGGCCTGCAGAGAACATCGAAAACCTCGGCCATGCGGACCCATGCATCGTAGACATAGCCCTGGAGCTCGCAGAGCGCCTTGGGCCCCTTAACCAGGGAGCCATCAGGATACATGACCGAATCGCCGGAATCCTTCCAGGCCATGTTCTCGTAGCCAACCGAGGAGCGCGTTTGGTATTCCTGGAATCCATCGCCGTCGCGGTCCCCATATTCATCGATCCATGCGAGGCAGCCTTCTGCCGTATGCAGATGTTGTTCGAGCAGCTCTTGGTCGCCGGTCGCGCGCCAGGCGGCGTGCAGGGTTATCAGATAAAGCGGTGTTGCATCCGCTGTGCCGTAATAGGGTGTGTGCGGGATCAGCTTGAAATGCGCAAGCTCGCCGCAGCGCAATTCGTGGAGGATCTTTCCCGGTTCAGCCTCGCGGTACGGATCGTCTTCCTTGGCTTGCAGCGCGCCCAGAATCTCCAACGCTCCGCGCGCGAATGCCGGGTAGATCAGCATATTCTGCAACGAAACGAGCAGGCTATCGCGGCCGAACGGAGCGACGAACCATGGCAATCCGGCAGCAGGTATGAAGACCATGTGGCTCGTGCCCTCGATGGGCAAACGGAGCGCAGCCATGTTCTCCAGCGCTTGGCGAAAAAGACGGTAGAATTCTTCGTTGCTTGTCTCAATCTTGGCCACCATCTTCAACCACCGCGACATCGCCTCGGAATGGCGAGACTTGTAGCTCGTCCCAACACAATGGCGCGACGCGTGGAAGAGTTGCTCTCCATCCTCGAGTTCGTAGAGCAAGCAAGCGTGCCAAGCCTCCGTTGGTTGAAGGGCGACCTCAAGACTGAGCCGCCCATTGGCGAAAACGGCGTTGCCCGGTGCGCGCGCAACCAGAGCGGTCACGGCACGACGAAAATCCCTGTTTGAATACGCGGTGCGAAGCCGTTGCCGTCGCTCCGACCACTCAGTGGTAATCTGGCCGCGGCGCACGACGTGGCCCGATTTAATCTCGAAGACGTCGGCGAAGTCGCATCGGAAGGCGACCTCAAGCTGAAAACGCACCGGTTTCATGCTGTTGTTGGTGATTTCGAGATCTTCATGCAGGCCGCCGCCGATTGATCGGCTAATGGTGAGGCCGAGTGTTCGCGGCGGAATCGGCCCATCCGCAGTGAGGATGGACTTGTTAGTAAGAAAGATGCGTGCGGAGTAATAGCTGATCGGACCGCCGTTCAGCAGCTCCCACGGTTCGCCATTCGCGTAAATCGCCCAACTACTGATGATCCGGGTGTCGAAAAAGTACAGGCCCCTTTCACTCGGCCAGGCGATCTGCCCATCCGGCTCGGTGACGAGCACCGTCCTGCCCTGGTGAATAGCAATCTGGGGTGGACCAACCTGAACCTTGAACGACAATGACGCACTCCTCTATCCTTGGCGGCATCGACATTGCCGAGGTCATGCGCAACGCTTGTGACGTGCCCACATCCTAAACTAGTGCGACGGCAGTTGAGCGCAAGGCTGGTCCATCGTCCCCTTTAAAGCCGCGCGTGTTGTTTATTGTTCGACGGCCTCGTTTCCGGCATCCAGAACCAACGATAAGGACCAAGCTCAGCGCTACACAGGCAATGCTGATGAATCCAATCGCGCCGCCAAAATATTCGACGACAAGGCTGAAGAATGTTGTGCTGAGCGATGCACCGATGCCCGCGAGCGTCCCAACAAAGCCTTGTGCCAGGTTGAATCGGCCAGAGCCTTTGGTAAGATCAGCCACAATCAGTGCCGTGAGCACGCCCAACATACTGCCGCTGATACCGTCGAGCAGTTGAATGCAAATGAGTAACAATGGATTGGTGGCAACAGCGAACAACAGCGCTCTCACGGCCAAAGCGCTGAACCCTAACAAGAGCAACGGTCGGCGACCCCAACTTTGAGCCTCCCGCCCCGCCCACGGAGCGGTCAGCGCGACGACGATTTGGGGTACGATGATCAGTGCAGAAACGGCAAGCGAAGCAGTCATTCCATTGCGATTTACCAGTTCTTCGCCTGCGAGGGGCAACATGGAGGCGTTCGCGAACTGGAATAAAAACAAGCAGCCGGCAAATATGAGCAAGCCGTAGTTCTTCCAAAGCATCAAGCGCCTTGTTCTCCGGGGTGGTGTGGGTGTGTGGTGATCAGGTTGTCCGCAAGCGCGGCCGAAATGGATTTCTGTCGAACGGATGCGGGATAGGGCCAAAAGCAACGGAAGCGCGAGCGCAGCAGAGGCGAGGAATATTGCTTGATAAGACAGAAAATAGCCGATCGCGCCCATCACCCCGGTGGTCGTCAGGACTCCTGCCGAGGCGAAGCGTTGATTGCGTCCAAGCCGTTCGGCAAGAGCCGAGTGGCCGACTAAGCCAAGGCTGATCGCGGCGATAGCCGGCCCAAGGAACCCGCCGGTCAGCCCTTGCAGCACCAAGGCAGCAAAGACCACCAGACGGTTTGGCCAAAGTGCGATCACGAAGGCGCTGACCGAGACCATAATCCCGCCCAGTGCGACCAGAAGCCGCTTCGACCAACTCGCGTCAAGCAGCTCGCCCCCGGGCAGCTGGCTCAACAGGCCGGCGACACTACCAACGCTCAGGACGAATCCGATGTTTTGTTGGCTCCATTTCTCATCAGCCAACAGCACTGCGACAAACGGACCGAACCCCGACTGCATTCCCGCGAGAAAGAAATTGATCCCGTCGAGACCGTTCAGACTCATGCTGGAAGGGGATGAGTCCATCGCCCCGGATGAAGCGGTGATGGCCATGTGTAGTGAACCTTGCTATCTATTATGGCTTTCGCAGGAGCTATGAATAATTTGGCCACTGCCCAAGGATTTGCACGAAAAATCGCAAGGGCTGTCGCGCCAAACTGACAACATACCGCTACTGCTGTTTTGGCACGATTAAACGCGGCGAGCGGCGAGCGCATCCTTGCCATACCGCACGCTCATCGCGCTTGCGATGATTGGATCAGGCTTCTGCCTGTTGCGTCATCGCTCTGAGTGGCTGTGAGCCTAGCGATCGAGCAAAGCTCCTGTCGCGCTATCATCTAGACGGCAACTATGGTGATGAACATGTCCGCGCCTCTCAAAGCGACGGTGCAGGAAGCAGCGCGGTTCCCTGCCAACGGCGCGGGTGCCTGAATCATTAGAGATGAACCGGTAAGCAATAAGTCGATTATCGCCGCGTTAAAGCGATGCGGATGATTTCGCTTTCCGCAAGTGGACGGTCGGTTCCGGCCGTCCAGGTTGGCGCCTTCGCGTATTCGGCGGGTGGCATTTCGAGCGAGGCGATCTCCTTCGCCAATATCGCGACCGCCTCGATGGGCACCGCCACCGGGCGCCCGAACCACCCGAACCATCGGCTGTAGGTAACGATCAACTTGATCTTGCCTTCAGGACTGCGCACGACCTGTTGGACATGGCCGAGCGTGACGTCGTCATCATCCAGCACCGGCAATCCAATGAGATCAGCGACCTTGACCTTCTGGGGGAAGCGTCGCGCCATCTTGGCTTCAAGAGATTCGTCCTGCGGGAAAGTTTCGGGAAGGTTTGCGGATTCTACCGGGGGGCCTTGCTGTGCCAACACGACGCGGGCAACGCCCGCGGTTTGAATCGACGCGCTGGTGAAAATCACCGCGCAAATGGTCCATCCAGCGGATATCAGAACGCCGGCATTATTTTGCCAAACCATCGATCGCTGTCCCTAAACTGAACCCAGGTTAAATCAGCTCGCGCATCCTCTTACACGATTTTTCGACTATTCGCATCACGACACAGGAATTTTATGAAGTAATATTATGAACGGAACAAACAGACAGATCGGATGTTAAATGACTAGGGTTGATCGGTCCAGGCTCTCGAGAAAATGGGGGTCTGGATGGATGGGCGAATTAAGGTCGATTGAAATCGGGCAATTTGACCACGACCCGTTTCGACCACGACCCGTCTCATCGGAGCTTTTCATTTTCGAATGCAACAGGTCCTTCATCCTTTGCCGATCCGGATCATGCATTGGATTAATGCCGTCGCGATGTTCGTCATGATCGGCAGCGGCTGGAAGATCTACAATGACGACGTTATTTTTGGGTGGTTGCATTTTCCTGAAAGCATCACAATCGGGAAATACGCCCAACATGGCCTCCAGTGGCATCTCTTCGCCATGTGGATTCTGGTGCTCAATGGGCTCTCTTATCTGACCTATGGTTTCGTTACGGGCCGGTTCCGGCGCATGTTGATTCCGATTCGACTCGACGAGCTGGCCGCCACTATCAAGGACGCACTCCGGTTCCGCCTAGCCCATGACGATCCGACGAAATACAACGCAATGCAGAAGCTCCTCTACATCGGCGTCCTCCTGCTTGGCGTGATGATCGTCATTTCGGGTCTCGCCATTTGGAAGCCGATCCAGTTTTCTGAGCTCCTGGCACTGTTTGGCAGCAGCTTCCAGACCGCGCGCCTCGTACACTTTCTTTGCATGACAGGCATCGTGCTCTTCATAGTCATTCATGTCTTGCTGACTCTCCTGGTGCCGCAGACATTGGTCGCCATGTTCACCGGTGGGCCCGTACTCGACCGACACCAGCCCGCACCTGGATAACTGGATCGACTCATTGCGAGGACGCCATGAAGCCTCTTTTGAAATCGGTGTTCCATCCGCGCCAAGGCGTCGGTCAGGCCTTTCTTGATGAGAACCGCAAGCTCATTGCACAGATTGACAGACGCAACGTCCTGCGCGGCAGTTTGACGCTTGGCGGCCTCACGTTGCTTGGCGGCTGCGACCTGTCCGAAAACGCACAGTTGCGCCCCTGCACCGTGTCCAAAAACGCAGAGTTGCAGACTGTGCTGCGCGCTGTTTCCGATTGGAACGATCGAGTCCAGGCCTTCATCTTCCGGCCGGATCACCTGGCGCCGACCTATTCGGAAGCGCAGGTCGTCAAGCAGCTCGAACTCTCCGGTCTCATCGAGGACAAGCGGCCGTGGACCGTGGAACAGCTTTACGAGTTGCCCGAGCAGGAAATGATCATCAAGCACATCTGCGTGGAGGGATGGGACTACATCGGCCAGTGGTCGGGCGTGAACCTGCGCGCTTTCTTTCAGCGCATCGGCGCCGACACTACCGCCAAGTACGTGGCTTTTCGCTGCGCCGACGACTACACTGAAAGCCTCGACATGGCGACGGCGCTGCATCCACAAACTATGCTAGCGACCAAATACGCCAAGGAGCCGATCGGGGATCCGTTCGGCTTCCCGCTACGCCTACGCACTGCAACCAAGCTCGGCTTCAAGAACGCCAAATGGGTGACGGCGATCGAAGTCACCAACGATTTCCCCGATACGTTCTCGCGCAAGCAAGGCTTCAACTGGTTCGCGGGATTATAGGCCGGAATCAGTCCTCGGTCGCCCGATAAATCCGCCATTGCTCTGCGCTCTCATCCACCAGCCTGTAGCGGGGGCTGGCCGCGAAAGGGTCTCTGCCCCATGCGCCGTCAGCGGCGGTTACCACGATGACCCGGCAGTTATACTCGATGGCGAGTTGTTGAACGTCTCCGGGCGAGCCGTCGCCGGCGAAAACCTTGATGAATTGTGCGTTGATCTCCTCAGTGCGTTGCGACCGAAGCGTGCTATAGACGAGCGCAAGTTCGCGGCCCGCAAAACACGACCGCCGGTCGCTGAACAGCGCCCATGATATGTTGACTGGCCACGGTGTCATCGCCTGCAGGAACTGTGGGTTGTTGCCGACACGCTCGCCGGGGCCCGAGTGGCGGCGTACCGCCGCCCAGAACTGCGGGGACGCTGCAAACAGGCGCGCCGCGGGCGCGGTTCGACCGGTGACATAGCTGCGCATTAGGTCAATGCCGCCTGGCAGGCCTACAATGATTGCGACACCCGCCGCCGTCACCACCATGTGGGCGCGCGCTGCAATCCATCGGGACAGCCCGGCCGCTGCCAGCACCGTCAGAGCCATGGTGGCCGGCAGGATCGCGCGCCATCCGAGGTCGTCGTTCTCGGCAAGCGTGCTGGCGAGCTGCCAACAGACAGCTAGGCTGGTGAGCGCCAACGCCGCCGTTGCCCACGCCAAATGTGATCTGTCGCCCTCAAACTTGCGTGAGGGTAACATCTGTGTCAACGCGATCATTCCGATCACATAAACGGCGGGGAGCTCGATCGTGAGCAGCACTACCCAGAACGCCGGGGGATCGAGAACAGCGCGCAGCGAATCCGAAAAATACGATCCCAAAACGGGATAAAACTCCATCGCAACAGGGGAGCGCTTGCCGGCCGTTACGGCCAATTGGTCGCGCAGCACCGGCATCGCAAAACACGCGGCTAAAACGGCTGCGACCGCAAGGGACGCGATGAAGAGCGGTGGCCGCCGCGACCCGACGCGCCCAATTATCACGATCGCCACCACAGGCGCCGCTATGACGAACGTAATCCCCCCGATCCAGGTCGAACTTTCGAAACCCGCTGCAACCACCAGCGCCAGCGTGGTCACGAGTAGGATGCTCCCTCGTCGGGCCAGCTCGCTCATCAGGGTGACGGCCGCAAGTACGCATGTCGCAGACATGACGTGCTGTGGCACCCACGCCATCTGAAAAAGCCAGCCACCAAATCCGGACGCGCGCCCTACCACTGCATCCACATTCTCAGACCCGAATATCCACTCCAGCACCGTGCGCGCCGACGCGGTCATAGACAGGATCACGACCAGGATCGCGGCCCCGCGACCGGCAAGCCACGCGGCGAGGCCCATCATCGTGGTGAGTGAGGCAAAGGACGAGAACCACGTCATGGCGACGTCGGCTTCCCAGCCACTTATGCCCGCCACCACGGCGAGTTCGGCCGCACTAAAATGCCAGAGATAGTAGTAGCTCAACCGAGGAAAGGCGTCGTCGAAGAATGGATTCGCAGGCGGCACGCCGAACTTGATCATGTCCGCGATCAGCGCGATCTTGGCATGATCGAAAATCGGGGCGGCCAAATAGATCGCATCGCCCGACACCTTGGGCAGTATTGCGGCCGTAGGTGCCAAAGCAAGCAGCGCAGCCATTGCATAAGCCGATGGCGGAACCCGGTTGGCGATCTCATCGGCTCGCGCGCTAGTAAGGCATATTGCGAGGGCGGCGAGGAACGTCACGCCCGCCATCATAGCGACATGAATCGCCGAAAACGGTAACACGTAAAAGATCGGCAATGCGATCGCGCTGTGCACCGCCCAGCCGAGGGCCGGGGCCATAGGCAATGCGAGGGCGGGAACAACACGCCGGGTGATCGTGAGGCCGAGAGATGTCCAGAACAGCAGCGCGACAGCAGCACCGATCGCGGCGTAAAAGGTTGATGCCATTTCATTGCCAGCTCGAGCGAACTGCTAGCCCCATTGCCTTCGCCTTTCTCGAAATCGCCTTCGACGCAGCCGAGTCGATTGGACACATGGGCGAGACAGATCACGGGCCGCGACCAGGCTGCCGCAAAGGCATAAAGGGCGGCGGCTTCCATCTCGACGGCGAGGATGCCCTCCCGGCGGCGGAGTTCGATCGCCTCGGCAGTCTCCCGAAATGGCGCGTCGGTCGTCCAGGTCGCACCACGGTGCACGCGGCGACCGGTGCATCCAAATGCTCGTGCGGCGAGCTCGATCAGAGCCGGGTCGGCTTCCGCGTACGCGGAGGGCGGGAGATAATGATAGCTGGTGCCCTCGTCTCGCAGAGCGCGCTCGATCAGGATGTAGTAGGGCGGCCGTCCTATGTTGGTGATTTGCCCGGCGGACGCGATATTCACCAGCAACTCGCATCCGGACACGAAGAGTTGCTCGGCGACCAAAACCGAAAACGAGCCGCCGACGACATGCCCGATGATGCCGCAACGAACATCGCTGGCGGTCCATTCCCACATCCGCGTGTGGAAGCAGGCCCAGCTCTCGCATGGGGCCGCAGCGCACACCCGTCGCACGTGGGTTACAATGTCGCCATCCGGATCGATCACGCAGATCGCAGGCACAGCGGCGGAATTGAGCGATTTCTGCCGGCGGGCTTCCCGCAGCATGTTCTCGGGGCGAAATATCGATGGAGCGTCATGGTCCTTGCGCTCTAAAAGCGGTGCGGCGCGGGCCGACAGCTCAAGCGCCGGCCGGCTGTCTTGATGGTTGTCAAGCGCGTTCATGGCCTGTGCTCGCGCGTGAGCGCGGCGCCCGTCTGCCGCGTGCTTGTCGCGACCCTGATGAATGTCGCGACGATTCTTGGTGCGGCGCCCAGTGTGCCGCGCACGCTGCCGGCGACCTTTGAGGCGCCGCCTCGGCGGCGCCGGCAGGGCACCGGAATCTCCAGTATCCGCAGCCCTGCTCCGGCGGCGCGCATCTGCATCTCTATATTCCATCCATAGGTCATCTCAATCATGCCGAGACCCAACAGCGCGTCGCGTCTGATCGCCCGGAATGCACACATGTCGGTGTAGGTCACCCCGTAGAGTGACCGCATGGCGAGGCCGGCCGCGTACCCGGCCGCCAACTGATGCCACGATATGCTGCCGGGCTCGCGGGCGCCGCGGGGCACGCGAGCCGATCACGAAATCGAACGCGCCGGCTCGAATCGGCTGGATTAACGCCGCGACAAACGCAGGATCGTCGGCGCCATCGCCGTCCATGAAGACCACTATGTCGGCGTCCTCCGCCGCCGTCGCGGCCGCGAGGCAGGCACGTCCATAGCCGCGGCCCGCCTCAATGACCTCGGCGCCCGCATCCCGGGCCCGAGCCGCGGTCGCGTCGGTGCTGCCGCCGTCCGCCACGATGATGCGGGTGACAACGCGGGGGGGCACGGCGCGCAAAACGTCTCCGATAGAAGCTTCCTCATTGAGGGTCGGTATCGCGAGCGCAACGACGCACGGGTGAGCAGAGGCAGCTGCGCTGTCGATAGCCGCTTGCGTCATCTGGGTCACAAGCTCCACCGCAGGCCGCAGCTTGCGCACGCAGCGGGCGGGCGATCGGAAAGGAGTGACTCGCGGAACGCCCGGTAGGCGGCGCCACTCCAGATTTCGCGCAGTGACTGCTGGGTGGCGTCGCCAAGGGTGTAGTTCTCGTAGCCACGCTGTGAAAACGGCGCGATGCAGCAGGGCAGCGCGCGGCCGTTGGCGGTGAAATACATCACCGTCCAGGGCCGCCGGCACATCGACCATCGCGAGGCGCCGTCCTGACGCCTAAGGCTTA
>WNFN01188314.1_pt3 | contig 10141 bp, 13 predicted proteins | sample 5400161 | NCBI WGS metagenome assembly WNFN01 (sample SAMN13153353, study PRJNA577476) | soil metagenome | isolation source: 80 cm saprolite on Douglas fir-dominated hillslope | place: USA:California | collected 2013-09-17 | reverse complement strand
CGTGGGCTAGACACGTTCGATGACCTCCTCGCAGAGGCGGTAGTACTCATAGGCCCCGGTGGATTGCGGCGCGAAGGTGAAGATCGACTCTTTGTGCGCCGGACTCTCTTCGAGCCGGATGCTCTTGCTGATGGTCGTGCGGAACACGCGGCCGCCGAAGACGTCCTTGATGGCCTTCTGCACATCGCGCGAGAGCGTCGTGCGCTTGTCGTGCAGCGTGATCACCGCGCCCAGCAGCTTGAGGTTGGGATTGGGCCGCGACCGGATCTTTTCGACCGTCTCCAGGAGGTCGTCGGTGCCCTCGAGCGCAAAGTAGCTCGACTGGACCGGGATCAGCAGGTGCGTGGCCGCGACCAGCGCGTTGACGGGGATGAGGCCGAGCGCGGGCGGGGGGTCGATCACGACGAACTCGTATCGATCGGCCACGAGGTCGAGCCGGTCCTTCAGCCGGAAGTGCGCATCGACCTCGCCGATGAGCTGCGACTCCAGCTTGGCCAGGGCGATTCGCGACGGCGCCACGTCGAGGTTGGCGACGGGCGACGCCGTGATCACATCGCTGAGCGGCGTGCCGTTGGAGAGCACGTCGAACATCGATTTCGGGAGCGTGCGCACGTCGAGGTAGCTGATCGTCGAGTTGGCCTGCGGGTCGAGATCGACGAGGAGCGTACGCCGGCCGCGCTGCGCGAGGGCCGCGGCCAGGTTGATGGCGGTAGTGGTCTTCCCCACCCCGCCCTTCTGATTGGCGATGGCGATGACGATCAACGAATGCCTCCGTTTCCGATGCCGGGGCGGGCGTCAACGCGGCGGGCCGAGAGGAACAGGACGGCGGGAAACATCGGAACCATCGGGATCTTAGGCAAAGGCGTTTCCCAGGGTCAAGGCTAAATGCTGGGGCCGTGAGCCCCGGCACCGCGAGCTGTAGTGTGGTCGGCGGAGGTGTCCGCAGAGGTCCGGCGGGAGCCGGAAACGCTACATCTTGTATTTGCCCAGCTCGTCCTCGGAAAGACCCTCGAGCCACTTCTGGAGGCGGGTGACGTCCATCGAGGATTCGCGCGAGCTCTCGACGCTGCGTGCGTTCTGGATGACCGCCTCCTCGACGAAGATCGGCGAGCGCGTCCGCAAGGCCAGCGCAATGGCGTCGGAAGGACGCGCGTCCACCTCGATCGAGTGCCCGTTGGTGCGCAGGTGGATGAGCGCGTAGAAGGTGTTCTCCTTCAGCTCCGTCACCACGATGCGCTCCACCTGGGCGGACAGGTCGTCGATGATGTTCTTCAGGAGGTCGTGCGTCATCGGCCGGGGCGTCTGGACATTCTCGATCTGGAGGGCGATCGCGTTGGCCTCGAAGACCCCCACCCAGATGGGAAGGATGCGCTGCCCCTCCTGGTCGCGGAGGATGATGATCGGCATGTTCGTGATGGGGTCGATCATCAACCCCTTGATATTCATCTCGATCTGCATCCCGCCCTCCGAGGGGAACCCCCTCCGGCTGGTCAGAATATAGGAGCCGCGGAAGGGGGCGTCAATGAGAGCTTGGAAACTCCAATCCCATCAGGGAGTTCGACCCGGCCGCCGTGACCTCGACTTCGATCGTTCGACCCAGCAGGCCCTCGTCGCCGTCGAGGTGCACGATGCGGAAATCGCGCGTCCGGCCGGCCACGCGCCCTCCCCCCCTCACCGTATCCACCAGGACCGCCTCGCGGCGGCCGATCCGGGACCGGTTCTGACGCTCCTGGGCGCGCTGCTGCATGGTGTTGATGACCTGGAGCCGGCGGAGCTTCTCGTCACCGGTCACGTCGTCGGCGTGGCGCAGGGCCGCGGTTCCCGGCCGGGGGGAATACATGAAGACGAACACCCCGTCGAACGCGACTTCCTCCACCAGGCTGACCGTCTCCTCGAACTCGCGCTCGGTCTCGCCCGGGTATCCGACGATCACGTCCGTCGTCAGCGCCAGCGCCGGCACGTGCGCGCGCAGGAGCGCGACGGTGCCGAGGTACTGCTGGCGCGTGTAACCGCGGCGCATCGCGGCCAGGACCCGGTCGGAGCCGGACTGGACGGGCAGGTGGAGATAGGGGCAGACCCGGGGCAGGTCACGCAGGGCGCGCGCCATGGCCGCGTCGACGTGCTCGGGGTGTGAGGTCGTGAAGCGCAGGCGCTGGAGCCCGTCGATCGCGTCCACGCGCGCGAGCAGTCCGGCGAAGTCGATGCCGTCGTAGCGATACGCGTTCACGGTCTGGCCCAGTAGCATCACCTCGGGATAGCCGCGCGCCACCAGGGACCGCACTTCGGCGACGATGCCGTTGGGATCGCGGCAGACCTCGGTCCCGCGCGTGCGCGGCACGACGCAGAAGCTGCAGACGTGGTTGCATCCTTCGATTGCGGTGACGTACGCGCGCACGCGGCTCGAGTGCGCGACGGCGGAGTCGGGGACGTCGAAGCTGTCCGCGCGGCGATCGAGGTCCACGCCCCGCCCCTCCCCCGCTCGCGCGCGGCGGACAAGATCGGGAACGCTGGACAGGTTGTGCGTGCCCACGAGCACGTCGACATGGGGCGCGCGATCCAGGACGGCCGTGCCCTGCAGCTGCGCGACGCATCCACCCACGCCGACGACCAGCTCCGGCCGCGCGCGCTTGGCCCGCTTGAGCCGGCCCAGGGCGTGGTAGAGCTTGTCCGCGGCCTTCTCGCGTACGGCGCAGGTGTTGATGAAGACGACGTCGGCGCTCTCGCGCGACTCGGTCTTCTCGTATCCCTCCGCCTCGAGAAGTCCGGCGACCTTCTCCGAGTCGTTGACGTTCATCTGGCAGCCGAACGTTTCGATGTAGTAGCGGTTTCTCGTCGTCATGGCGCGGAGATCCATTCTATTCCCTGAAGGATCCCGTTGACCATTGTTCGTCGATGGCAGCCCGACCCGGCCACAACCCCTGTTTTGCTAACCCAGGCCGATCGATTTTCGTTGTTTGCTATGCCCGCGCCTGCCGGACCATCTCGCGCGCGTGGCGCCGGGCGGCGTCCGTGACCGTCTCGCCGCCCAGCATGCGCGCCACCTCTTCCACGCGCTGCGACGCGTCGAGCACGCCGACCTCGGTCGTCGTTCGCCCACGCTCGACCTGCTTGCGCACCACGAGATGGCGGTCGGCCATGGACGCGATCTGCGGGAGGTGCGTGACGCACAGGACTTGATGCCGCTGGGCCATGTCGCGCAGCTTCCGGCCCACGACCTCCGCCACCCGGCCCCCGATCCCGGCATCGACCTCGTCGAACACGAGGGTCTTGCCGCGGGCATCGAGGCTGGCCACGGACTTGAGCGCGAGCAGGATGCGCGAGAGCTCGCCGCCGGAGGCGATGCGCGCCAGCGGGCGCAGCTCCTCGCCCGGGTTCGGCGAGAGCAGGAACTCCGCCGTCTCCAGGCCCCGGTCGGTCCATCCGGACGTGTCCGCGGCGGAGGCGGCCGGGCTGTCCGGTGAGAACGCCACCTGGAACCGCGTGCGCTCCATGGCCAGCAGGGCGAGCTCGCCCTGGACCTTCTTCTCCAGGTCACGCGCGGCCGTGCGCCGCTTGCGCGAGAGCTGCACGCCCGCGGCGAGATAGCGGCCGGCCAGGGCCTCGCGCTCCTGGACCAGGGCACGTTCGCGTTCTTCCGGGGAACTCATCTCCCGCAGCTCGGACCGGCACTTCTCGGCGAACGACAGCACGTCCTCGACCGTCGCTCCGTACTTGCGCTCGAGGCGGTCGATGAGGGCCAGGCGGCTCTCGATCTCGTCGAGCCGGCCGGGGCTGACCTGCAGCGATTCGCGGTAATCCCGCAGGAACAAGGCGAGGTCGTCGAGCTGGGCCCGCACCGCCGCACGGCCTTCGAGGTACGGGACGAAGCGCGGGTCGATGCGGGAGAGGTCCTCGACCTTGCGGTAGACCTGGCCAAGCCGCGTCAGCACGGCCTCCTCGTCCTCATACAGGGCGCCGTACGCCTCTCCCGAGAGCTCGGCCAGACGGCCGGCATTGGCCTGCAGCCGTTTCTCCTGCCTGAGCGCGTCTTCCTCCCCCGGCTGCAGCGACGCGCGCTCGACCTCGACGGCCTGGTACTCGAGCATCTCGCGCCGGCGCTCGTCCTCGCGGCGGTCACGGCGGAGCGATTCGAGCGCGGCCTCGACTTCCCGCAGGCGGCGCAGCGGCTCCGCCATGGCCGCGGCCTCCCCGTCGAGGCCGGCGTGCCGGTCCACGAGATCGACGTGGGTCTGCGGATCGAGGAGGCCCTGCGGCTCGTGCTGGCCGTGGATGTGGGCGACGAAGGGCGCCAGCTCGCGCAACACGCCGACGGGGACGAGGGCGCCGTTGACGGTGGCTCGTCCCTTCCCCGAGGACTGGACCTCCCGGCGCAGCACGATCTCGTCGTCTTCCGCGGGCAGTCCGTGCCGCTCCAGGGCCGCGCGCGCGTCGCTGCTCTCGATGAGCGCCTCCACGACGGCCAGGTCTTCGCCGGTTCGGATGAGGTCCGCCGACGCCCGGGCGCCGAGCAACAGGCCCAGGGCGTCGATGAGAATGGACTTGCCAGCGCCGGTTTCCCCCGTCAAGAGCGTGAGACCCGGCCCCAGCTCCAGCTCGACACCGTGGATCAGGGCGATATTCTTTATTTTCAGTACCTTAAGCATCGTACCCGTCGACGGAAAGGATCACATTCCTTCCCCGCACCTGTAAATGATGGTCCTGCAAGGGGTCAGGCGGGGTCCGAGAGCCTTTTCCCGTTGACATACCCCAAGGGCTTGTGCCAGTCTCAGCGGACAGCGCTACTTAACGAGGTTCCTTGGCATCGACCGCCCTCTTCATCCTGGCTCAGCCCACAGCGGCGTTTTCGGGCGGTATGCGGGGCGTTCTCAGCCACACGAGCGGAGTGGCCATGGGGGTCCTCCTGCTCCTGGCTCTCTTCTCCCTGGTCTCGTGGGCCATCATTCTCTACAAGGGCATGTCCCTCCAGCGCGCTTACTCGCAATCTAGGACGTTCCTGGACGTGTTCCGCAAGAGCACGAAGTTCTCCGAGGTCAACTCCGTCTGCGTTCAGCTCCAAGCCAGTCCACTCGTCGGTGTCTTCCAGGCCGGCTATCAGGAGGTCAACCAGCAGGTCCGCGGAACGGGCAAGGAAGAGAAACCCGCAGGGGCCGCCGCGCGTCCTACCGTAAGGAGCCTGGAGTCGCTCTCACGCGCGCTCGTGCGCGCGGCCACGGGAGAGGTCACGCGGCTCGAGCGGCGCATCACGTTCCTGGCCACGACGGCGAGCGTGACTCCGTTCATCGGGCTCTTCGGGACGGTCTGGGGGATCATGAACGCGTTCGAGGAGATCGGGCGGATGGGCTCGGCGAACCTGGCCGTGGTCGCGCCCGGCATCTCCGACGCGCTCATCACGACGGCCATGGGCCTGGCCGCCGCCATTCCGGCCGCGTTCTTCTTCAACCTCTACAACAGCCGGATCAAGGTGCTCTCGTCGATGATGGACGACTTCGCCCTGGAATTCCTGAACATCGTCGAGCGTAACTTCACCTAAGAAGCATGCAGGCGACTGGCCAGGGCGGCACAGGCGGCGCGTCCCAGGCCGCCACTACGTATCGCACGATGCGCTCGCGCCACGCGGGCGCGGTGCTCGGTGACATCAACGTCACGCCGCTGGTGGACGTGGTGCTCGTGCTGCTCCTCGTCTTCATGGTGACGGCGCCCATGATGAGCCGGGGCATCGACGTCACGCTGCCCGTCGCCGATCAGCCCAAGATCGCGCCGGAGGATCGCAACATCACCGTGACCGTCAATGCGCGGGGAACGATCTACGTCAACGACAAGCCGGTCGCCCTCCCGCTGCTGGAGGATCAGCTCCGCGGACGCCTTCAGGGCATGTCGATGAAGGTCGCCTACCTGCGCGCCGACGAGGCCCTGCGCTACGGCAAGGTGATCGAGATCGTCGACGTGATGAAACACGCAGGGGTCGAGCAGATCGGGTTCGTGTACGACCTGCCGCCGGAGAAAGCTCCTCGATGAACGAGGCCGTGGACCGCGTCCTCGAAGGGCGCGAGGCGATGGACCGCGGCTTCCCCGGCGGGATCCTGATGTCGGGCATGGCGCATCTCCTGCTCGTGGGCGGCGTGTTCGCGGCGTCCTGGTTCGGGCCGCGGCGGCCGGCGATCGAGGTGGTACCGGGGTTCGTCGTGCCGTTGCCACGGGGTGGAGGCGGTCCGGCGGCGCCGGAGCCCGCGCCGGCGGCGGCCCCGCCCGTGACGACGCAAGCGGCGCCGGCTCCCGAGCCAGCGGCGCCCGCTCCCCCGCCGAAGGTCATCAAGCCTCCCAAGGACGAGCCACGGAAGGGACTGCCGCCACCCGACGCCAAGCGGACGAAACCCAGGCCGGAGAAGCGGCACGGGCACCAACGTGTTGCCGGGAGGTGTGGGCATTATCGGCCCGCCCGGTCCGGGGACGCCCAACGGGAGCGACGCGGCCGGTGACTGGTACCTCGCCGCCGTGCAGCAGAAGATCTGGCTGATCTGGACCCGGCAGGTGAAGAGCGGCTTCAGTCAGCCGATCACGGTCTCCTTCACCATCCTCGCCGACGGCACTTTGGAGGACGGTTCGGTCCGCCCCGTGCAGAGCAGCGGGGTACAGTTGCTCGACAACGCGGCGATGCGGTCCGTCTATTCGGCGGCACCCTTCGGTTCGTTTCCCAAGACCTATGGCACCAACAGAATCACGATCCAGGCCCTCTTCCAACCCACGCCTTAGAGTCAGGCTTGCCGTCGGTGTGATCCTCGCTGCCGGGGGGGCGCGACTGGGCTTGGCGCAGGCGCCTCCCGCGAACAGCCAGATCATCATCACCAACGGCGGCCAGCGGTTCGCCGTTCCGGACTGCATCCCGCGCGCGGGCGACGAGGCCAGCCGCGAGGCCTGTCGGACCATCACTCAGGTCCTGCGCAACGACCTCAAGTTCGAGGGCCTCTTCCAGTTCGTGCCCGAGAGTCTCTTCGCGGCCCTGCCGCCCCTCAATCCCGAGAGCCCGAACTTCGAGGACTGGCGCTCGGTGGGCGCGAACATCCTCGTGATCATGCGCGCGCAGGTGACTGCGGGCGAGCTGGCCGTCGAGGCTCGCGTCTTCTCCGAGGACGGCAAGCAGGTGATGCTCTCGAAGCGTTACTCGGGCCGCGCGGACAACCCGCGCTCGTTCGCCCATCAGGCCTCGGACGACATCGTCGCCCTCACCCAGTACCGGGGCGTGGCCCGCAGCAAGATCGCGTTCACCTCCGACCGCGACGCCACCAAGCCCCCGCGCGGCAAGGAGCTCTACATCGTCGACTACGACGGCTTCAACGCGAAGCGGATCACGGTCAACAACTCGCTCAACATCCTGCCCGCCTGGAGCCCGGATGGCCGCTCCCTCGCCTACGTCTCCTACCGCCAGGGCGGGCCCAGCATCTTCGTCGCCCGGATCTTCGAAGGGCGCAGCGACAACATCACCAAGGGCGACGGCCAGGCCTTCGCGCCGACCTTCTCCCCCGACGGCAAGCGCCTCGCGTACGCCAGCAACAAGTCCGGGAACCGTTCACCTCAGACCGCGCGGGCTCGCCCCAGATCTACCTCATGGACAGCGAGGGGCTCAACGTCCGGCGGCTGACGACGGTGGGCAACTGGAACGACGCTCCCGCCTGGAACCCGTCGAAGGAATACAGCGAGATCGCCTACACCTCCCGGCTCGAGGCCGGCGGTTTCGACATCGCCGTCGTCGACCTGGCCAGCCGGCAGGTCCGTCAGGTCACCGCGGGCCGCGGGAGCTGCGAGTACCCCTCGTGGGCTCCCAACGGCCGCCACCTCGTCTTCTCCTGCAAGCGCGGCAACACCTGGCAGATCACCGTCTCCGACCGGGAGGGCCGCACCATCGACACGTTGAGCGCGGGACCCGGCAACAACGTCCAGCCGGACTGGGGACCGTGAGTCCCGCCGCGCCATCGCGAATCGAGGTTCCATGAAACGCCAGACCATCCCCTTCCTGCTGATCGCGTTGGTCCTCGCCGCCGGTTGCCACCCCAAGCGAAAGCCGGTGCTGACCGAACCCGGGCCGCGTTCGAGTGCCTACCCACCCGCCACGGCCACGCCGGAGCCCGAGCAGCCCGTCACCGAAGGACCCGACATCGCCGCCGTCACCCCCGGCAATCCCAGCGGCGAGGACTTCTCCGTCAACGACGCCACCGGCGAGAACGGACCGCTCGAAGACATCCGCTTCGACTACGACAAGGCCGAGCTCAGCGACGTGGCGCGCGCCACCCTCGAGAAGCACGGCCTCTGGCTGCAGAACCATCGCACGGCGAAGGTCACGGTCGAAGGCCACTGCGACGAGCGCGGCACCGTCGACTACAACCTGGCCCTCGGCGACAAGCGCGCGCGGGCGGTCCGCGATTACCTGGCCAGCCTGGGCGTCGCCGCCGAGCGCATGCACACCGTGTCCCTCGGCAAGGAACGGCCGCTCGACCCCGGCAACAACGAGCAGGCGTTCGCGAAGAACCGCCGGGCGCACTTCGTCGTCAGCCGATAGGATTAATATCCTTCCGAGCCACGTCGGGCTCGATCGAGGAGGTCGCGGTGCTTCGTCGAGTGATCCTGATCCTGTGCGCGCTGGCGGCGCCGCTCCCGGCGATGGCGGCCAACAAGGACATCGAACAGCTGCAGATCCAGATCTCGGCCCTCCAGGGGCAGATCGCCGACCTGCAGCGGGCGTCCGAGGACACGATCCGCGAGATCAAGCGTCTCAACGAGTCGCTGGCCGACCAGAACGCGTCGATGCGGCGCCTGGTCGGCGACCGGAGGGTCCAGGAAGAGGCGATCTCCGCGGCCCTGAAAGACATCACGGACCGGGTGTCGGATCTGAGCGAGCGCATGCAGACGATGCCGGCGGCCGCGGCTCCCGGGCCGTCCATCGCCAATCCTGGTCCCGGCCTGCCACCGGTGGCCGCGGGCGGCCCGGCCGCCGCCCCGATCACGCCGGGCACACCGGCCCCGGGTCCCGCATCGGCCAACCCCCAGGCCCCCGCGCCCCGCGAGCTCTACACCCAGGCCTACGCCGACTACGCGCGCGGGAACTACGACCTGGCCATCCAGGAGTACAGCGAGTACCTGCGGAACTATCCCGACACCGACCTCAGCGACAACGCGCAGTACTGGATCGGCGAGTGCCAGTACTCGAAGCAGAAGTACCCGGAGGCGATCGCGGCCTGGGACGCGCTGTTGCGCCAGTACCCGTCGAGCGACAAGATCCCGGACGCGCGGTTCAAGAAGGGCATGGCCCTCGAGAGGCTGGGCCGCCGGAGCCAGGCCCTGCTCGAGTACCGTTTCGTGGCCGAGCGCTTTCCCAACTCGGAAGCCGGCCGCAAGGCGCGCGAGAAACTCAACCCACGCTAGAGAGGCATTGACATGGCCAGCGTCAACCGCGTGATCCTGATCGGCAACCTCGGTCGGGATCCGGAGATCCGCTATACCCAGGGCGGGGAGCCCATCGCCAACTTCTCGCTGGCCACGTCCGAGAGGTGGACGGGCAAGGACGGCCAGAAGCAGGAGCGCACGGAGTGGCACCGCGTCGAGGTCTTCGGAAAGACCGCGCAGGTCGTCCGCGATTACTGCCAGAAGGGCAAGCAGGTCTACATCGAAGGCTCCATCCACTACGACGAGTGGACGGACAAGGATGGCAACAAGCGCAACACCACTAAGATCCGCGTGAGCGGCCCGAACTCGCGGTTGGTCCTGCTCGGAAGCCGCGGCGAAGGCGGCGGGCCCGGAGGTAGCGGGCCGGGTGGCGGCGGCGGTCGCGGAGCGGCGGCCGAGAAGGAACCGGGCGCACCACCGGCCGACGACTTCCAGGTCTCGGACGACGACGTCCCGTTCTAGAATAGATCTGCGTCTCGCTGCTGACTCCCTCGCAAGGAGTAGCGCATCACGACCAGCCTGGATGGATGGGACTATGCTGGACGCATGGCAACCCTCCTCGCCATCGAGCGCTTCGAGCCGCCCTACCGGTACTCGCAGGACGAAGTCACCCGCTGGGTGAGCGAGTGGCTGGGTGACCACCCCACCGGCCGCCGGCTGCTGTCGGTGTACTCCTCGGCGGGAGTGGCGTCGCGGGCCAGCGTCG
>WNFN01246527.1_pt1 | contig 10144 bp, 10 predicted proteins | sample 5400161 | NCBI WGS metagenome assembly WNFN01 (sample SAMN13153353, study PRJNA577476) | soil metagenome | isolation source: 80 cm saprolite on Douglas fir-dominated hillslope | place: USA:California | collected 2013-09-17 | reverse complement strand
CTGAAGGCGGCGCTCCACCGGCGCGCAGCGGCGGCAGGCACGATAGCCGGCCTGCTGGGCCTGCGCCGGAGAGTCAAAGAACTCCACCAGTTCGCGCCGGGGCCGGCGGCTGGGGCAGGACGGCCGGCAGAAAATCCCGGTGGACTTCACGGCGTAAACAAACTGGCCGTCGGCCTTGGTGTCTTTGGCCAGGACCAGCGTCCATTTTTGGTTTGCGTTGCTCAAAGTCTGTATCTGCATTTGTTTCCTCCGCGAGTCCAAGTGTAGGGGCTTCTCGCGGGCAAGCGCTATCCAGAGCTTGCTCTCAAAATGCAGGGGTCCTAGTGCAATTCTAGCGTGTTTCAAAAATGGGTTTTGAAAGGGCGCGGCTTCACTCCTGGGCATTGACCTGCCCCTGCACAGATGCCCTTTTAATGGCGAAGAAAAAGCGATATAATACACTATATCCTTAGGAACGATCCGCCGAAGTAACTCGCCTGTGCGCGCTCTTGAGAGGAGATGAGATGTTGAAGTGGCCGTTTGCAAGGAAACAGCAGAGGGAACAACCGTCAAACGGAGGTTTTCAATGTCCATGACATTCACTTCCTTGGCGAACAAGATGGTGCTCCCGAAAGAGAATTGAAAGTGCTCTTGGCAAAGACTTTTAAGGAGAACATAAGAATCACAGCAGCTTACTTGGTCCGCTTGCGGTATGCGAGTTCCCAGGAGGAGACGATAGCGCTTTGTTTAAAAGCGGATGCATGCGACAACGCTGAGCGTTTGAGCCTTGTGGAGCGTGTGAATGTTGACTTTAGTCGTATATTCGCACGGGGTGAGAGTCTGGACACAATTTTCTTGTCTCCAAAGAGAGAACACGAGATATCTCAGATCGCAAAACCGTTCTATAGCCAAGCGCCACATAAGGCCTGAGGCCGCAGCGCGAGTGAGTGCATACGGCGCTCCGGTCTTGCTCTTTGAAAAATTTGGGCTATAACGGAAGCATCCGTATGCGGTCTCCGCTATTTACCATTTGGTAAATAATTTGGCCATTAGCAATGAATAGACCCTTGGGTCACCCAAGGGTCGAATTGAGATAAGTCTTTTGTTTGCACCAAATCATCGAGGGGGAGGGTGGGGGTAGCAGCAAGAGGCTTACTAGAGCGTGCAAGTGCTCAAAGTTCCAAATTTCTTCTTTTCATGCGCCCATGATGCGAATAGAGTAGAGGCGAGCCAACCGTTGCAAAGAACCCACCCGCCACAGACCAGCAGTGTTTCTCGTACCACCAAGGCTGTGAACTACCGGCTCCGGGGCGATATGGTCAAGATTGATTTTCACGGCACCGAGCTCATGGGCAATGCCTCGGGCGAAGCCAAAGTGCAGGGCAAGAAGAGCAGCGTTGAAATCGACGCCAAATTTGAAAGCCTGGATGATCCCACCCGGTTCGGCCTGGAATACCTGACCTACGTGCTGTGGGCGGTTTCTCCGCAAGGCCGCGCCGTGAACCTGGGCGAAATGGTGCTCGACCACCACAGCAGCCACGTGAAAGCCATCACTGATATGCAGACCTTCGGCATGATTGTGACCGCGGAACCTTATTTTGCCGTGAACCAGCCGGGCAACGTGGTGGTGATGGAAAACGTGATTCCGGCCGGCATGGGGCAAGAGAACATTGAAGCCAGGTACGAGTTGCTGGGGCGCGGCACTTACGCATCGACTCAGACGCGTATCGAGAACGCCATCTTTGGCATCGACCCCAAGACGCCGCGCGAGTTGTTTGAAGCGCGGAACGCAGTCAGAATCGCGCGCAATGCTGCCGCCGACAGATACGCCGGTTCCATCCTGAGCAGGGCGGAGCAGCAGTTGAAACAAGCAGAAGCTTCGTATGCCCAAAAGCAGGGCAAGAGCACGGTTGAGACCGCAGCGCGCAATGCGGTGGAGACTGCTGAAGAGGCACGCGTGATGGCGGTGAAAAAGAAAGCGGAGGAAGAAGCTACTGCCGCTTCTGCCTCCCGCGAGGCCCAAGCTAAAGCGCAGACTGAAGCCGAAGCTAGGCGGCGCGCCGATGCTGAGGCAGCGCGCGCCAATGCTGATGCTGCCCGTGCCCAGGCCGAGACCGCCAAGGCCGAAGCCGAGCGCATGAAGGGTGAAGCCGAAAAAGCAAAACAGGAAGCGGATGCCGCCCGCGCCGGGGCTGAAGCCCAGCAGCGGGTCCTGGCCGTGGAAGCGGAACGAGCGCGCAAGGCAGCCGACGAATCTGAGCGGCTGCGCCAGCAGGCAGAGAGAGACAAAGCCGATCTTCGCGCCCGCTTGCTGGCCCAGCTCAACACCATCCTGGCCACGCGGGACACGGCCCGCGGGTTGATCGCCAACATGTCTGACGTCCTTTTCAAGACCGGCAGCTTTGAGCTGCTGGCCGGAGCGCGGGAACGGCTGGCCAAGGTCTCCGGCATCGTACTGGCGTATCCCGGACTGCATCTGGATGTGGAAGGCCACACCGACAGCGTGGGCAGCGACGAATACAACATGCAATTATCGCAACGCCGCGCCCAGGCAGTGCGTGACTATCTGGTGCAGCAGGGAATACCCGATGGTTCTATCGCGTCCCGCGGCCTGGGTAAAACTGCGCCCGTGGCCTCCAACGACACTCCCGAAGGACGGCAGCAGAACCGCCGTGTGGAACTGGTGCTCTCAGGCGAGGCTATCGGCGGCACCAACACCGCGGACACCAGCGCCGGCGCACCCGCGACACCACCGCGGAGATAATTCAAGCGTTCTTTTTCTGTGAGGATGCGGAAGAAGACCTAAGGCAGCATCTCAAAGCGCTGCCGGCGGAATTTCGTCGCTACGAAGGATCTTCGAAATCGACCGTAGCACGTCTTCGCGGGAATCACCGGTAACGAAGCAGTTACCCGCAATGTCGGGCCAGGTACTACCCATCTGGAGTATGGGCGCGTTGGGGAAGAAATGTCTTATCGTCAGGCCGATCGCTTTCTTCATTCTGGGTTCGACGGCGTCGGTCACCAAGACCATGTCGAATTTCTCCGCATTGCAGGCTTGTTCTACTTCTTTCAGGCTGCTGGCCGGGCTGACGCGGTATCCGGCCTGTTCCAGCCAGTCCACATGAAGCCGCAGAGCGGCGTCCGTGGCTACGACCAACAGAAGGGGGGCTGCTGGGATCGGATGCATCAAGGGTCTTTTTCCTGAACCAAGGGCTACCGCAAACTCTACGCATACTCTAAATGGGTTTTGCTTCTTCAGGCGGAAATTTCTTTTTGTCTCGATTCGCCGGTTGAATGCACACCTTTTTTTGATCAGCGATCAGCAGCTTCTTGTCTGTGTCCTCACGTCCGTTTTCGCCAGAATGGCGGCGCCGATTTCAATAGCTCCAAACACTGGGTTCTGGAGGTCGTGTATCAGAAGAACCGTTGAATCAATGGTGGCTAGCCGGCTAGTTACCTTGGTACTTTGATGCCATCCGCAAGCCTGACTATCATTATGGATAACGTGCCAAATGCGTCCGGATTTTTTTCTGAAGCCAACCGGCCGCGGTATAAGAGGAGTGGGAAGGTGAACGATAATTCTTTGCAGAGCATGGCAGGCCCTCCATGGGGTTTGGCAGGTTCTCGACGGGGCTGGACTTCGCGATGCGTAAGTTTCCGGCTTTGGATCGGATTGCTGCTTATCGTCGCACCCATGACCTGGAACGGGCCAGCTCTCGCTCAGGAAATCCGCAAGGTCAAGTTCAGCGTGCAACCGGACTACCCGGAGTTGGCCAAAAGGAACAATATTCAGGGAACGGTCCGGCTTCAGATACTGGTTTCCCATGACTGGACTGTCAAGGAGACCAAAGTCCTGGGGGGAAGCCCGGTGCTAGCACAAGCCGCGATTGAGGCTGCGAAAAAGTGGAAGTATGAGCCTGCATCCGCGGAATCCATCGTAGTCTTGAAATTTGATTTTAAACCCTGATTCGAAGCTCTTTCTAGATTCTCCATCGAGTCTGCGGCCTGGACATGGAAGTTCGTCCAGGCCGTTTTTTATGGGTGTGGATTCCCGCGGACCAGAGTGGATCCGGCGGGTGAGCGATGCGTGATCAAACAATCTTTCGCCCGAACGCTGCCGGGCGGGCAGAGCGGCCGGCGTTAGGGCCGGCCGCTCGCAGCTTAGAATCGGTAATTGAAGCCAGATCGAAAGATCTGCGTAGTGAGATCGATTCGGTGGGTGAAAACGTTGGTGGGAAATGGGATGGCCGGCGGGCCGAAGGCGGTGAGATTTGTACTCGTCGTCTGCAATCCTGTACCAAAATCGACCCAGAGGTATTCACCTTTCAACGACCAATGGTGTCCAGATCCAATCTTAAACTCGACGCCGCCGCCCCCGGTCCAGCCAAACAGAGTACCCGAGGTGCTGGCGAACTCATGCGCGGTTGCGAAGGTGTCAATAAAGTCTTCTTTGTAGTTAAGGTTGGTAATGGCAACACCGGTCGTGCCGTACACCAGGACGTGGGGGGTCCCGTATCCGATGCGGGGACGTACGGTGAACAGCCAATCGGAGCTGCCGCTCTGGGTAATCGTAAAGCTCGTTGGGGCGCAGCACGGATACAGTGTCGGACCCGCCGTAAACTTATCATGGGCGCGCATTACACCGAAATCACCCTCGAACCCGAGGACCCAATGGCCGTGCTGAAAGTTGTAGCCGCCGGTGCCGCCGCCGGTGAAACCACGCGGGCTCAGCAGTTGATTGCCGGTCGCGGCGATCGCTGGAACGCTGCTCAGAGCGAAATAGCCGGTCGGGCTGAAAATCGTATTTGTAAATGCGTTGGAACTGCCCTTGACGCCTCCGGCGTTTGCGCCGACGTAAAAGCCATTCCAGTCTTGTGCAAAGCACCCTGCGGCGAGGACAAAAACCATCGCGCAACTTTTCAAAAAGAATCTGCTCACCTTCACCTCCACGTAGTTATTTGATGTTTCCTGACGTTTTTCTGCCAATTCTCAGCGTCCTGTCAAATAGTGATTCGACGCGTCAGAACGTTTCAAACACCGTTAATCATATCTTGAATTGCCCCTGCAATGATAGTTTTAAGAGAAAGGAACCAAATATGTTCACAATTATTTAATGCAACGCCAGTTTGAGGATTTAAGGTGCTGTTCAAACCTCTGAGACCTACGCTTATAGGGTTTTAGCTTAGTTTTGTGAGCAGCTCTTGGGCTTGAATTCGGGCCCGCGAGGGAAGCTAAAAATTGGAGATGCTTGACGCATCCCCAATATGCTGGCCCAAAAAGACTGTTTACAAAGAGGACCCGTGCCCGTCTCTCTTTACCGCACCTCGAGCGCCTGCTTTAACTTAAACGTCAAAGTGGTCTCTGGAGGGAAGACAATTTCCTTGTTGCCTGTAAAGGCAGCCCCAGCGGTCCCTGCGCCTGCGCCCGCGCCCGCGCCAATGGCCGCGCCTTTGCCGCCGCCGAAAATCCCGCCCAAAGCCGCCCCGAGGCCGGCGCCGCCGGCAATCGCGATGGTCGATCTCTTGCCTTTCCCTTTGAGCGAGCTTCCTGCGGCAGTGGTTTCAATATGGTATGCCTTGCCGTCAATGGTTACTGAGTGAAGTCTCACGTGGAGCAGCGCCCCGCCTTTGAAGTGACCCATGGCTTTCGCATCAACCACGGTGCCGTGGGCCGCAGCGCCCTCTTCGATTACTGTTTTGCCGTCGACTACTACTGGCTCGGACACAGTCGCGGAGAATCCCTCACCCGGCTGGCTGTGATTGGAGCTGAGAGTATCGCTCAGGCGGACGGTGATCACCTTGCCCGCTGGTATAACGGCCGGTTGAGGAGTTGCTTTGGCCTCAGCCGTACTGCTGCCGGCAGTATTGCCGCCGGCGCTGGAATTCTCGGTGGAATTCGGAGGTGTGGTGGACTTGTTACATCCCCAAAAGAAGGACAGCGCCACCAGCACCAGAACATTCAGCATACGCGTAGATTTCACTCAGCACCCCTTATTTTCCTCTACGGAAATTTGTACCAGAATACGTTGGCTGAGAACAATGCGCACACTGGAGGAACCCGTACTTGAGGAAACCGTATTTGCGGGAACCGCTGCGGTATCGGCATTGCCCGCCGTGAGCTTCTCCAGGTACTTCCTGGTGTTGAGCAAGGGCCGTTCCAGGCTGGGATTGTAGTTGGTCCATTCTGAGCTTGGTTCACGCTGGAAGTGGGCGCGCATGCTCTCCATTTTGGAATCCAGATCGTCCAGGTAGTGCAGCATGAGCGCTTCGGGAAACATGGGCAGTTTGGGGCTGCCAAACTCATACTTGCCATGATGGCTGATGATCATGTGCTCGATCAGCGTCTTGTACTCCGCGGGGAAGCCGGGGACCTGGACGAGCTTCTGCTGCAACATCTCCAGTTCAATGATCATGTGTCCCAGGAGCTGGCCGCGCGTGGTGTAGGTGAAGGAGCGCGCGAAGCTCAGCTCGTGCACCTTACCGATGTCGTGGAGAAAGACGCCGGTCAGAAGCAGGTCACGGTGAATGGTCTCGGGATAGTTGCGGCAGGCCAAGTCACAAAGCTGGAAAAGGGAAACTACGTGGTCCAGCAGGCCGCCGATAAATGCGTGGTGCAGAGTTTTTGCGGCAGGAGCGTTCTTATAAGCCCGCTCAATCTGTGGGTCAGCCATGAAAGCCTGGACCAGCGCTTTCAGGTGCGGGTCGCGGAAGGTTTCCACAAATTCGCCGAGCGTCCGCCACAACGCGTCAATGTCCTTGGTGGTGCGGGGAAGGTAGTCGTCAAATTCGACTTCCGACTCCGGCATGGATCGCACTTTATGCAAGGTAAGCTGGAAGCGGCCGTTGAATTTGTTCACCAGCCCCCGGATCTTGATGAAGTCATCCTGCTCGAAGCAGTTGATGTGGTCGGCCACGTTGTCCCACATCTTGGCATCCATGTGGCCGGTGCGGTCGGCAAGCGTCAGGGCCAGATACAACTCCCCGCTTTTCTTAGGCTTGGCCTGCTTGGACACCACCACAAAGGACGATGTGATCACTTGGTTTTCAAAACGGGCTGCCTCGTCAATATAGAAGTCTTTCATGAATTTCCCTGGGTTTATCTTACTGCACTTCACTGTGCTGGCGATCAGGGAAAGTTCATGATCGCACTCATGGCGCAACTCTCGGCCAAGGACAGGGTTGAAGAAGGTATATCTAAACTCTCGCCCGGTTAGGCCGATATTTCTAACAAAGGCCAGTAAGGAATCCCCCGCCTGGCTGGCAGAAGTGCCCAGGAGAAGCGTGAATACTACCCCGGATCCTACAAATGGCGCCGCTGTAATCCGGTGCCACAAATGCGGAACGCCTGTCGTCGTCCCTGATGGCGAAGCCGGCCGGGAGCAAGCCAGGCCCTTTGTGCGCCTGCGCTGCAGTAACCTGGCTTGTGGCTACGTCGATTGGTACTCCCAAAGCGAGTGCGAGGAAACAGCCGGCCCGGCCGAGACCTCGCAGCATGGCCACGGAGGAGTCTGGATCCACGACTCCCTATTGGGCCTGAGCTTCAAGGACCCCACCGGACGCGCGTGATGGGCTGAGACCTTACCAAAACCCTGATCCCGCGAGAGGGAGAGAAGGTTCTTTGGTGCGAAAGTTTTCAGAGGAAATGGTCGGGACGGGCAGATTTGAACTCTGCGCGAGCGGTCTCGACGGCTTACATTCGTGCGCATCCGCTTCGCTGCTGCGCATAACCTTAGGGTGCTCGTGGCCGGCAGTCACCACGATGCGGCAGCGCAATCGCTAACGTGCGGAGAAGAGGAAATGGTCGGGACGGGCAGATTTGAACTGCCGACCCCTCGCACCCCAAGCGAGTGCTCTACCAGGCTGAGCCACGTCCCGACAACAAAAAAGAGCCGCTGTTTCAGTAAGTAGGGGTAAACCGCAGCGGGAAAATTCCATTCATTATAGCACTTGGCCGCGCGGATTCAGGTGCGCGAACTCAGTGGTTCTTCACCTGGTAATCACTAAACATCAGCTCCATTGCAAAAGGAGTTCCTTGGTAGGAGCCGGCCAGGTTCAACTTGCGCGGCAACTGCAAGCCGTTGACTTGCTGGTAGTCAATCTGCACTTTCAATTGCACGCCCTCGCCGCCCGAAGGCTCCCGATAAGTCGCGTCATAGCCAGTGAACAGCAACCCTTGAGGGCTCTTAATAAATTGTGGCTGGAGCACACTTTTAAAGGCAGGGGAATCGACCTTGATTTCACTGATAACCAAGTTTTTGGACATGGTCGTCGCCACATCGGCGGTTCCGTCCTTATAGGAAAGGAGATACTGGCTGTCCTAATCAGATTTTCATGGCCTGCTCCATGCCAGTGAAAATCTGATTAAAGCCTTCCGCCACCTTAACGTTGGTCGGGGCAACATCGGCTTGATGCGTGACTTTGACGACGCCATCCGGGCCAAGTGATACCGTGAAATGGATTCCGTTCAGCAGTTTTAGCGCAGTTTCGGCGCTCGCTGGATTGGTGGCTATCTGATCTTTCAGCACCAACCGCCAATTTGGCGACACATTCGCCTGAAACTCAAGCAACCCACGATCTTTAAGGCTGTAATAGGCTTGGCGAGCCTGGTTCACGATCGCCCGCTTGTTCGCGACATCGGCGCCGTAGGGCTGTTCGAGAACCTCTTTTTTGCCGCCCGCCGTTGCTACTGACAGAAAAAACAAGCAACAGGCTATGACCCCGACGCTCAAACCGCGTCCTGACTTTTTCATCCTTCCCCCTTACGACCTTCGCTGGTCCGTGTTGATGATTATCGTGCAACTTTGCGCTAGAGCAATGGAACTTTGGTCACTTATCCAGGAAGGGTAAAGAATATCTGCGGTTTTCAGGAAAAACCGTGAGCTGTTTTTCGGGCAGCGCGTCGTCTATTGCTTACGGCTTCGGTGGCGGCACAAATTCCTTGGGCAGCGCCGATCCGGGCCCAAAGAAGAACGCTTCCATCTGCTCCACGAGGAACTGCTGCGCTTCAGGCTTCCAGGGCTGGAGCCGGTATTCATTCAACAACATCTTGGAGTGTTCGCCCCACATCCGCCACGCCTCGGCGCTGACGCTTTCATAAATCTTCTGGCCAAGGGGAGTATCAAAAGGGGGCTCATCCAGGCCGGGCAGCTCTCGACCGAGTTTCGCGCACTTCACCATACGAGGCATAAAGGGGTGCTCCTTTGGTTAGGAGTTCATTCTACCCAACCCTGTACCCAGGCAGCGATTGGTCCCAGACTTTAGTAGTTTTTAATGAATCTGGGCGCAACATTAGAGAGGCCCAAATTCCCATATCGGTTCTCGAGTCTGATAAAAATTACCAAAGTTTTTTTGGAAAGTTTCGCCAGTTGCTCAATATGTGGTTAAGATTGACACAACGGTAATTCTGCAAGTCACCGCGGTCAGCGGGTCTCCGCAGCCACCGCAAGCGAGAGAAGTTATGTTCAGTTCGACTTCAACAGAGAAACCCATTCAGATTCTTTTTCTGGAAGGCAATTCAAGCGATGCCGAATTGTCGATACGCAAGTTGAGATCTACCCGGCTGCAATTCACGATCGACGTTGTTGCTACAGAAAAAGATTTCAAAGAACGGATCCAGACTCGTGCTTATGATGTCATCTTGGCAACCTGTTGTTTGCCCAAGTGGACAGGATTGGAGGCGGTGCGCTGGTTGCGCGGATCCGGATCCACTGTCCCTTTCATTCTGCTAGCGGGAGTTCTGGGCGACGAGCAGGCAGCTGCATGCGTCGCCGAGGGCGCAACGGATTACATCATGCAAGACAAGCTTGACCGCCTTCCTTTAGCAATCCAGCGCGCGCTGCGAGAACAACAGGTGCGGACGACGCTTGATCAGGCGGAGCACGATCTGTGCCGATCGGAACAGCGAAATGCCTCCATGATCCAGGACGCGCCTTTCGGCATCTACAGGGCCCAACGGGACGGGCGGATATTGACTGCCAACCCGGCCCTGGTTTCCATGCTGGGTTACGACTCAGAGACCGAACTTCTAAAGCGCAACCTTGCGCAAGACGTATATGTTCACGCGGAGGACTGCGAACGGATGCTCTCCGGAATCTGCGAAGATGTCGCGAGTCATGGCGTCGCAGCGGCATGGCGGCGGAAGGATGGCAGGAAGATTGTGGTGCGGC
>WNFN01035435.1_pt1 | contig 10145 bp, 10 predicted proteins | sample 5400161 | NCBI WGS metagenome assembly WNFN01 (sample SAMN13153353, study PRJNA577476) | soil metagenome | isolation source: 80 cm saprolite on Douglas fir-dominated hillslope | place: USA:California | collected 2013-09-17 | reverse complement strand
GGGGGTGGCGGCGGGTTTGGGGGCGGTGGAGTGGCGTCTACTCGACGCTGCAGTCTGACCTTCAGCGTCAATGCGCGGAACGTTCTGAACAAGGTGAATGCGGCGACGCCGATAGGAGTGCTGAGCTCACCCAATTTCGCGCAGTCGATTGCCCTGGCCGGTGGGCCGTTCTCGAGCGCTGCGGCGAACCGAAAGATTGAAGTGCAGGCGATGTTCAGCTTCTAAGGGCAGGTGCTAGGTGTCAGGTGTCAGGTCTCAGGAACAAACATGAACTTGCCTCGGTTTTCCTAAGACCTGCGACCTGACACCTGAGACCTTTTCTATGTGGAATAATCGGCGTTGATCCGCACATATTCGGCGGTCAGATCGGTGGTGAGAAATCGCACCGATTGCTCGCCGCGCCCCACTTGCACACGAATATCGCAGACAGGCTGTGCGAGATGGCGGTGAGCTTGCCGCTCGTTGAACGAACAGACGATCCCATTGCGGCATACCTTTTGACTGCCAATAAAAATCTGGACGCGAGATGGATCGATGGGTGCGCCGCACCGACCCACTGCCGCGAGAATGCGTCCCCAATTCGGATCGGCCCCAGCCCACGCCGTCTTGACCAGCATTGAGTGAGCAATCGTCCGCGCCACCAGCAAGGCCTCTTCCCTGCTCCGCGCCTGTTCGACGAACAAACGGATCACGTGCTGCACGCCTTCACCATCACTGACGATTTGTTCTGCGAGGGACTGGCATACGGCGGTCAGAGCCGCGGAAAACTTTTTTCGAGTGCCAAGGTCTTTCACCCGAGCGCCGCTCGCGCCGCTGGCCAACAGCAGCACGGTGTCGTTGGTGGAAGTGTCGCCATCAATGGACATGCAATTTAGCGAATCGTCGCACGCCTCGCGCAAAAGGGACCGCAGTTCACTCGGACTCGCACCCACATCAGTGAACAAGTACACCAGCATGGTCGCCAGCTGCGGATGGATCATGCCCGCGCCCTTCGCAATGCCCAACACGGTGACATCCTTTGAGTTCACGCGGAGGCGCGCGGACGCAATCTTCGGACGCGTGTCGGTGGTCATGATAGCGTGAGCGAAGGCTTCGACACCATCCTGGCTCGCCGATCGCGCCGCGATAAGCTCCGGTAACTTAGCGTGAATTTTTTCTGCCGGCAGTCGAACTCCAATGATGCCGGTCGAGGATGGAAAGACTTCGGTGGCGGGCACGCCGAACAGCTTTCCGACTTCGGTACAAACCTGTTCGCAGGCTTTAATGCCGGCGCGTCCGGTGGCGCAATTGGCGTTTCCGGAGTTCACGAGGAGAGCTCGAACGCGGCCGCCGCTCGAAAGCAACGAGGCGCGGCCAACTTCCACGGGAGCGGCGACGACCCGGTTCTTCGTGAACAACGCGGCAGCGGTCCCGCCGCCGGGAACTGCCGAACTGCGCTCGGCTTGGACCCTTCGACTTCGCTCAGGGCGGGCTCGCGCGGACACCCGTCCCCAGACTTCGACCAGAGCGAGGTCAGGGCGGCCGCTCACCTTAATGCCGGCAGCGACCGCGGAGAAAGCGAACCCCCGGGGCAGACGAATTTTCTCAGGAGAACGGCGGAGCGAGGTCATGCGTGAATCTTCAACCAATTTTTGGGCGGCGGCAAGATTGCAAACGTGGGCACGTCTCCGCGCACCATCGCCACTTCGTCGCAGCGATAGAGTCTGGGGCACTGATAACAGTCCTTGTGGATCTTGTCTGGAAGATCCTGGTGAGCGGCAGTGGTGAATCCGAGGCGCGAGAAGAATTCAGGAATGCGCGTAAACAGACAGACGCAGGTAACTTTGTGTTTTTCCGCTTGCGCTAGAAGGGCCTTGACCAGGCGTCTGCCGCCGCCGTTGCTTTGGCTCGAGGGGTCGACGGTAATCGAACGAATCTCGGCCAGGTGCACGCCATAGAGGTGGAGAGCGCCACATCCGATGATGCGTTCGTCATGCTCCAGGACAACGAAGTCGCGGACGTTCTCACAAATCTCCGCCAGCGTGCGAGGCAGCGCATGGACTGCCTTGCGCCGCGACGTGGCGGTTTTTTCTTTTTTGAGCGTTTTTTCGTAAGCGGATTCCGCATTCTTGTGTAACGCCGCGTCCAGCGCTCCGATCAACTGATCTACGTGCTTTTTCTGAATCACGTAAGGCGGCAGAAAGCGCAGCACGGTTTCGTGCGTACGATTGATGATAATCCCTTGGTGCAGCAGTTGCTTCGCGACTGCCTTGGCCAGTTCGGGCGAGACCAATTCCACGGCCAGCATCAGGCCAGCTCCGCGAACGTCGTGAATCGATTTGTGCTTCTTATCGAGAGTTTCGAGCGCAGCGTGGAAATATTCGCCCAGCGTGCGCACGTGCTTCAGCAATTTCTTCTCCTCGCGCAGGAACTCGATGGCAACGGCGCACGCGAGCGGGCCTCCACCGAAGGTAGTGCCATGCATTCCTGGATGTATGCAACTCGCAACCCGCTCGGTGGTAAGTATGGCGCCCAGCGGCAAGCCGCACGCCAGCGGCTTGGCGACCGTGACCACGTCCGGCAGCACAGCGTAGTGCTGATAAGCAAAGTGGCGTCCGGTGCGGCCGAGCCCGCATTGAATCTCGTCGAGCACGAGCAACGCGCCGCCCTGTTTGGTCAGGCGCGAGGCGAGTTCTAGAAACTCTGGGTTAACTGGACAAATGCCTCCCTCCCCCTGAATTGTCTCGATGCACACGGCGCAAACACTGGAATCAAACTTTCGTTGCAGGTCGTGGTGGCGAGCGCGCCGAAGGTGCGTCCATGAAAAGAGTTCTCCATGGCAAGAATGCGCCATTTCGGTTTGCTTCCGTTGCGATTATTCATTTGCGCAAAGGCGCGGGCGAGCTTGAGCGCTCCTTCCCACGCCTCGGTGCCGCTGTTGCAGAAGAAAGCGCGGTCAAGCCCGGAAATTTCGGTCAGCAGCTGCGCGAGCTCCGCTTGATACTCGTGGAAGAAAAGATTCGAAACATGAATCAAACGGCCGGCTTGGCGCTTGATCGCCGCCTGGACGGCAGGGTGGCTGTGGCCGAGCGCATTGACTCCGATTCCGCTCAGGAAATCCAGATAGCGCTTGCCCTGAGAGTCCCAGAGATACACGCCGCGTCCGCGAACAAACAGGATGGGCTGCCGCTCGTAGGTGGGAAGCAAAAGCTTCGCTTCCATGCGCGACACAGAGGCGAGGCTCATGCTCTCAGCACCTCTGTACCGCATTCCAGCTTCGTGAAATAAAAAAGTGGCAGCATTTCGACCTGCGCTGCGGGCAGAATGCGCACGCGTCCCACGCCGCTTTTGAGAGCCTGCGTACAGGCCTCGAGTTTGGGCATCATGCCGCCGCTAATGACGGATTCGTCAATGAGACCGGCAACTTGCTTAGTATCCAATCTGGGCATTATCGAACCGTCGGCCTGCTTCACCCCGGCGACGTCGGTGAGAAAAATCAGGGCGTCGGCCTCGCAGGCTATGGCGCACGCGGCCGCCATCTGGTCCGCATTCACGTTGTAATACTGCCCGTCACCTCCGAGCGCAACCGAGGAGAGCACAGGAATTCCACCCTCCGCCCAAATGGCTCGGAGCCAGCGCGGCTCGGAAAAACAGATTTCACCGACATATCCCAAGTCGTATTCCGCGTCTTGTTTCTTGCGGGCGCGAAAAACGCCGCCATCTCCGCCACAAAGGCCGATGGCCGGACAACCGGCAGCAGCGATCGCCGCCACCAGACTTTTATTCACGATGCCGGCAAGCACCATCAAGGCCACATCGCGCGTCTCGGCGTCAGTCACACGCAGTCCGTGAACGAAGTCGCTCGTCTTCCCTAGGAGTTTCAAGGTTCGCGTCAGCGCGCTGCCGCCGCCGTGCACGACCGTGACCTGGTGTCCGTCCTGGGCGAGCTGCACCACCGCTTGCGCGCATTTCTTGAGAGTCTCTTTATCTTCGAGCGCCGCGCCGCCGATCTTGACGACAATTTTCATTGCAGGCCCTCCGCCTCGTCCCAGCCGTACATAAGATTCATGTTCTGCACAGCTTGACCAGCTGCGCCTTTGAGCAGGTTGTCGAGACAGGAAACCAGCACGAGCCGGCGGCCGTCGCGCGCAAGGCAGAAACCCAGGTCACAATAATTTGTGTGCACAGAAAACTGAATCTCCGGCAAACTCGACGCCGGGAAAATTCGCACCCAGCGCTTGCCTCTGTAGAAATCCTGGAAGCAGGCTTGAATCTCGTCCTCCGTCATTTCGCGCTTCAGGTACACATAAATCGTGGACAGAATCCCGCGCGGGATGGGCAAAAGATGAGGAGTAAAGATCAACTGGCTCGAGCTGAGCGCCAACTGCTCCAATATTTCGCCGGTGTGACGGTGTCCGAATACCGAGTAGGCGGAAAAGTTATCGGCCACCGATACGAAGTGGGTACGCGCGGTGGGTTCCTTGCCGGCGCCGGATACTCCGGACTTCGAATCGGAGATGATGCCGCGATCGCAATCCGCAATACCGGCCGACAGTAAGGGCGCCAGCGCCAGAATGACCGAAGTCGCATAGCAACCGGGATTCGCAACCAGAGCCGCCGACGGTATCTGGTCCGCATTCAATTCAGGCAGACCGTAGACGGCGCGCTCCGTCAGCTCGGCCGCGGTCTGGGCGTTGGCATCTTTGAAGCCGTAGACGGCACGATGCTGCTCCTGTTTCAACCGCCACGCGCCGCTAAGATCGACGACTCGCAACCCGCGGGAAATCGCTTCAGGAACAAGTTCGCGAGAGACGGCATGCGGTGTAGCCAGGAACAACAGCTCCACGCCACGCTGCTCCAACGCAGGCCACGAAAACGGCCGGATCGGCGAATTGCCGTTGGCATTGTGAGTGCCATTCCCAGAAATGTGCTGCGATCCAGCGGCGGACCCGTCGGAGTCACCGGTCTCGGTTTCTGCATTGCGCCGAAAAAGCAAGGGCGCGTCGGTCCGCGGATGGCGGCCGAGAAGGCGAGCAAGTTCGAGGCCGGAATAGCCGGTCGCGCCGAGCACCGCGGTATTAACTTTGGCCGCCATCAGATTTTCTTCAAGTTCCCGATCCCTGGTCTCCCTATTCTAATTCGCGCCGTTGAGGCATATTTATCCATCATGATGCATAAATATTCATATATCTTAAATGGTCTGGCCGAACTGTCAAGTTGAAAACCGCGGTTCGAGATTCAACGGGTCCGTGAATCGAACAGGTACCGTGTGGTGGCGGGCATGCACCGCGCGACACGGGACAGAGCCCCGTCACCACACAAGCCACTCATTGCTTGCCGGTCGACGAGTCGGAGGTCGATGAGCCGGGAGAAATTTCTTACAGTCTCAGGCGGGAGTCGCTCGATGTGCCACCGGCGGCTGGAACGTAGCATTGGAGCGTGTAGTCCATCACCATTCGATCTGCGTTGAAGCGCCAGCCGAGGGTGCGGATGGTGCGCTTCATGCGTTGGATCCACCCGCGGGGCAGGCCGTCGCGATCGCGCTGATAGTACAGAGGGATCACTTCTTCACGCAGAACGCGCATCAGGTCTTCCCCATCGCGCGTGTCGTGAACATCCATCTCGGAGTGAGTTCTGCCGTTTCCTATGGCGAAGCCGTTCAGGCCGTCGTACGCTTCGGCCCACCAACCGTCCAGCACCGAGAGGTTCAAGCCGCCGTTCAAAACGACTTTCTGGCCGCTCGTTCCCGAGGCTTCCAGCGGACGCCGCGGATTGTTCAGCCAGACATCGACACCCTGCGTCAAATGGCGGCCGACGTTGATGTCGTAATCTTCGACGAAGACGAATTTGTCGGCAAACTGCGGGTCGCGCATCAACTGCGCAATCTGCTGCAAGACGCGCTTGCCCGGCTCGTCGAGAGGATGCGCCTTCCCGGCAAACACAAACTGCACCGGACGTTTCGGGTCATTGACCATGCTCACTATTTTTTCAATGTCGGCCAAGAACAGATTAGCGCGCTTGTAGGTAGCAAAGCGGCGAGCAAAGCCGATGGTAAGCGCATCGGGACTGAGCGCGCGTTCGAGTTGCTGCAGCACGCCACGCGGTTCGTCGCGGCGCGCGGCCTGCTTGATGGCGCGGCGGCGCACAAATTCAATCATTCGTGACTTCAGATTGAAATGCGTCTCCCAGAGCTCGCCGTCGTCAACGTTGTCAATGCCTTCCCAGATTTTGGCCTCGCTGCTGCGCAGCTGCCATCCCGTGCCAAGATGACGATCGTAGAGGCGAAACATCTGCGGAGCCAACCAGGTTGGTACATGGACTCCGTTGGTAACGTGTCCAATGGGAACCGCATCCTCCGGTTTGCCCGGGAACAGTCCGGTCCACATGGCGCGAGAAACTTCACCGTGCAGTGAGGAAACCGCATTGGCGCGCCGCGAGAGCTTCAGACCGAGCACGGTCATACAGAAACGTTCGTCGCTGTCCGGATTCTCGCGTCCCAGCGCCATGAAACCTTCCTTGGAAAGACCGAGAGCCTCGCGGAGAGGCCCGAGGTGCTCTTCGATCAGATCGACATCGAAGCGATCATGGCCGGCGGGAACCGGAGTGTGGGTCGTGAAGACTACTTCACGGGCAACGCGCGGCACAGCCGTGTCAAAACTGATACCTTCGTCTTCCATGCGTTGAGGTGAAGAACTCCGGGCGTGATGCCAAGCGCTTTGAGGGCGCGCAGGCCGCCGACGCCGAGAAGCAGTTCCTGATGCACGCGGACGCGGCCGTCGCCTCCGTACAAACGCGAGGTCATCTCACGGTCTTCGGGCGTATTGCCTTCGACGTCGGAGTCGAGGAGAAATAAATCACAACGACCCACTTTCACGCGCCATACTTTTGCGTAGATGGCACCGTGGCGGGTATCGACCTGCACCACCACCGGTCGGCCGTTTTTCCCGATGGCCACTTCCATGGCAAGCTGGCTTACATCGGTCTCGAGGTAGTCCTCGTGCTGCCAGCCGTCGCGATCGAGGCGCTGCCGGAAATATCCCTGGCCATAAAATAGGCCCACGCCGACGAGGGGAATCCCAAGATCGGAGGCGCTTTTGATATGATCGCCGGCCAGAACTCCAAGTCCGCCGGAATACACCGGGAGAGATTCGTGCACGCCGAATTCGGCGGAGAAATAAGCCACGGGACGGGGTCGCAACACTCCCGCGTGGCGCGCGCCCCAAGTCCGCTCCGCATCTTCGTACTCGCGGAGGCGGCGATAGGCGTAGTTGATCCGGCTGTGGAGGACGAGTTCCGCTGCGCGGGCCTGGAGTTTGGCGAGAGGATACTCGTTGAGCAGCGAGACGGGACTGTGATTGAGCTGACTCCAGCGCAGAGGATCGAGATCGCGGAACAAGCTGGCAGAATCGTAATCCCAGCTCCACCACAGGTTGCGAGCGAGCGCCCAGAGCCGCTCCTGGGCAGGCGCGATGAAACGATCGAGGGTGCGGGCTTCGCTCACCACGGGCGCAACCCGGTTCGCAGCCTCCGTGAGCAGACGAATCTCAGTTTCCGGGAAGACCCGCGCCTCCAAGGTTTGAACCACCAGAACACCTTGCAGCACACCTCGATCAATGAGGGGAACTCCGAGGAACGATTGATAATCATCCTCGCCGGCTTCGCTGAAATACTTAAAGCGAGGATGATTTTTTACGTGTTCAACGGCCACCGGGCGGACCTGTTCCGCGACCAGGCCGGCGAGTCCTTCATTGACGGCCATGCGAAGCTTGCCGACGCACTCGGGGCGAAGCCCGAGCGTCGCTGCCAGAACGAGATTGGCGCGGTCGGGCTCAAGCAAGTAGGCGGAGCAAACATCGGTACCAAACCGTCTGGCAATCAAGGCAACCACGTTCATCAGGGTCTCGGCCGGCTTGCCGGGCTCCGCCGCCAGGTTCGCAATTTCGTCCCACGTCAGCACGTAACTGGCGTCGAGAGAGCAGGTAGCATGGTCTTGGTCCTGCATCGGCTCGTTCGGTTGGTCCAATCTTGTCTCCATTTGCTTAGATTCCTTGGGTCTTCCAACCGGTACAACCAATAACGAGCAAACACCTACAAGGTCGGAAAAAACATCCCACAGATCATTCTATCGGGCGAAAACGGAACCACCCTACACTAGCTGCAGGATTGTTGATTACCACGGTGCCTACCGGATGGCTCAATTGCTGTTCTGGCCCTTCACTATTCCGATAGGTAACCGAACTAAAGACTCTAGTATCTGGTTGGTACTGAGTCCAATTCGAATTGTTTATGGTTCGCATTAGCGCAGCGATGACATCCCGTGACCGGGGTGCGGCGCATCCATGGCATCTGTAGAGATTTGTCAACAATCAGAACTTTTTCGCCTCAGTCTTGTTCTTACAAGTGGGGTGATTTATGGCGAAGATCATTGAATTCTTCATACCTGGCAGCTTCAGAACAAAGGCAACGAAGTGGATACCGCCGGAAGAATATGGGAAGGTGATTCCGTTCGGCTTGCCACAAAAGAAGTCCGCTTGACCCTGATTTTCTGGATGCACGGGGCGGGCGGCTCCCGCGGCCGGCCGAGCGAAACTAGCGTGACTCAATCTTGCCGCCGGGGTCGTGAGTGAAATGAGGATTTTTCGCCAACGGTCAAAACTTCGGGCATCTGGCGCTCATGTGGCCTCTCGGTGTCTAAATGGGGTATGGACAAACGAGTGCCGGGGGTGTCCGAAAATGCCTGGCACGAAGGCTATCTATCGCGGCTATACCTTCCACGCAGGTCACGCTTCGCAGCCGTACCGCCCTTTCGCCTCGCCTACACAATAGTCCTGTCCTCTCTGCTACTGCCTAGCTTCCTCATTTTTGTCTACTCATGGGGGTGGGGCCGACGATCTATTGGGATTCAAGTCTCGGTGCTGAGGCAGGGTTCGAATGTCGATTACTCCACCCCTCCTATGCTTGTTCGGATCGACGGCGATAGTCGCCCCCCGCGCCTGTATTTAAATTCCACACCCGTTGCGTGGGGTCAATTGGCCAACTCTTTGAGAGACCAACTCAAGCTCCGGCCAGACCGGGTTGTTTATGTCGAAGCGGATGAGCATATTTCGTGGGCAGACGTAATAAACGCAGTGGACATAATCCGGGGCACAAATGCAAACGTTGTCCTCCTTACAACGAAAATAGTGAGGGTTCCTGCTCGGTAACAATCCACCTGTCGTGCAACAAATCTGATTCTTGTTGTAATCCGGCGATTACACTAATTGACCCGGTTCTGAGTGATTTTCCATTATTGCTAGCGCACAGTCGGCTTCGTTTGCTTTCTTCGATTCATCCACTCGACGAGATGCAACATCAGGACGAAAGCGACAAACCAAGCGCCAGCCATCCCCAGCGTGCTCAGGTAAGCAATGACCGACTGTCTCGAACTCGTCACGCTATCGGCGAGTTGCCATACTCCGCCAATCACACAGGCGAGAAAGAACAACCGAAAGATGACTGTCACGCGCCGCGTGTAGGGCGCAGGCCTGAGCATCCAGAATTTGATGAAACGGTTGTAGTCAATGCTCGCCCAGACGAACGCCGCGATGGCAAACACCTCGAAGCCTATGCTCATTTCAAGGTTCATTCTTCCAAGTGTGGGATGACTCATATCGGTAATAGCGCCTGCACCCCATAAAGCTATCACGCTCATTTCAACTGCCGTAATCAGCGTTTACACTCAGAACCCAATTGCTGGTGAGACAGCCATATTTCAACGCGAAGGAAAAGCGGTCTACTTTCCGTGGCCTGTTTTCAGCACGCGACCGTCGCTTTGGCGAATGTCCGCCATAGCTACCCCACCCACACACTGGACACCCTTAAACGAGCGGCCTTTCCCGCAGTAGAGCGTTCCGCCGACGTGCCAGATGCCGCCAGACAATGAAGCCTCGAAGGGTTTCTCAGCCTCTATTTTTTTCTTTCCATACACGTGAGCAAGTACCTTTTCGGCGAGTTTCACAGCCGTAGCTGCGTCGGGGAGGCGGACTGCGTAGATTGACCCAGAGCGGACTGGGCCACAATTGCAAGCACTGTCACGACAACTGTCGTTTTCATGTAAGCATTTTACTGCCGACACAGGTTATTGTTGTAATCAGCGATTTCACTAACTGAGAATGGTTGGTGAAAAC
>WNFN01065160.1_pt1 | contig 10148 bp, 11 predicted proteins | sample 5400161 | NCBI WGS metagenome assembly WNFN01 (sample SAMN13153353, study PRJNA577476) | soil metagenome | isolation source: 80 cm saprolite on Douglas fir-dominated hillslope | place: USA:California | collected 2013-09-17 | reverse complement strand
GCCGGAGAAATGGATCTGCAGCACGCCAATTTCCGCAAGCTCGGTGAGGACCTTCTTCCATTCCTCGGTTGTCAACTCGCTGCTGCCGCGCTCGAGCTCCACCGGATTGGAGCAATAGGGGCATTGCAGGGGACAGCGATGCGTCAGTTCGGCGAGTACGGCGAGCGGAATGCCGAAGGTCTCAGCCTTCGAGCCGCGCTGCTCCAGCACCGCGAGCCCGTCAGAGGGATCGCTGGCCGCTACGCCGGCATCTGTCAACGTTGGGCTCATGACGTCTTCTCGCGCGCTTCGGTGAGAAATCCCTTGTCGGCAAGATCCTGCAGCATGGCGATGACGTCGGTGCCGATCGCGCCGCGGTCGGCGGCATATTTCTCGGCGAGTTGATCGATCATCTGCTCGACGCTGCGGACGCCGTCGCAGAGCTGAAGGACTTCGACCGCGATGTCGTCCGGCGCCAGCACGCGCTCCGGCGCCAGAATGACCCAGCGCTGCCGTGTTTCATCGAATTTCAGCTTGGCATGCCGCGGCAGAATCGGCCGGCTGGTCTCGCTGACACTGATGTTGCGGCTGCGCAGGGCTGCCATCGGTTCGCCTCTAGTTTGCTAGTTTGCTTTCGGAACAAACGCGCCCGGCGGCACGTGGCCGTCGACATAGGCATGATACAATGCGTCGAGCTGAACCCAAAGCACATTGGTCTTGAAGATCAGCGCATTGCAGACCGCTTCGCGTTCTTCCGGCGTCCTGGCATGGGTCTTGACGTAGTCGAGCGCGAAATTGGCGTCGCGCGGCGCTTGCTGCATGCGCCGGCTGAAATAGCTCATGATATCGGGGTTGACGAAATCGTAATGCGCCAGCATTCCCGAGATGCGTTCTTCGTGCAGGTTCGGCGCGAACAGCTCGGTCAGCGAGGAGGCGATGGCCTCGAGCGGTGTCTTGTCGCGGACGAAGTGCACATAGGCGTCGACCGCAAAGCGCGTCGCGGGAAGGATGCCTTCGGTGGATTCGACGTAAGCGCTATCCAGCCCGAGCCCTTCGGTCAGCTTCAGCCAGCGTTCGATACCGCCTTCGGTGCCGAGATCGCCATCATGGTCTTCGATCCGGTGCCGCCATTCGAGCCGGATGCCGCGGTCGCGAAAGCGCGAGATCACCACGGCGTCCTTGATCGGAATTGTGCTCTGGTAGTAGTAGCGATTCAGCGCCCAGGCCTGCACCTGTCCCTTGTTCAGCTTGCCGCCATGCAGCAGCCGGTGAAACGGATGCAAATTGTGATAACGCGTAGCCCCGATCTGGCGCAGCGCCGCTTCCAGTTCCTCGGCGCTGTATTCCGCGCTCGGCGGAATCGCGCAGCAGCGCCGGGTTGGAATTGTTGATATGCAGAAAGATCTTCCGGTCGATGCCGAGGTCGGCCAGGGCCTGGATAGCGCCGGTGTCGCCTGACATTGCAATATGTCCCATGCCTTGCCCTGTCTTGTTGCCGAGGCCGGCCGCGATCAACTCGTCATCGCGCCACACCGTGCCATCGAAGAATATCAGAGCAGCACCGGCAAGCCGGGACTTGAGTTCTTCCGTCACCTCGGCGCAGGCAGCGAGAAAATAGAGATGTTTGCCGGTCGCCCGGTCGCCGATACGAAGTCCGAGCGTATCGCCCGCGCCATCATCTCCCGCAGGGTGAACCTTGCCTTCCAGGTACCACGCGCTCTTGCCGGGAACGGCGAACGGCAAGATCTCGATGCCGGAGGGCGAGCCATCCGGCAAGGTCGGCTCGAACGTCTGGTCCACCTCGATCGGCCGGCGCTGCACGTTCTTCTCATCTAGCACGTTGAAGATGCTGTTGGTCTTCAGGATCGAGAGCACCCTCGTGTGCGCATAGATCGTGAATGGCCATCCTTCGCGCATCGACAAAAGTCCGGCGACCGCGTCGATCTCGCCGTTGGTCAGGATCACGCCTGATATCGGACTGTGACGCAACTGACCGGCTTTGGGATGAAGCTGCGGCGTCGCGATCAGTTGCTGGCGCAGATCGGGAGACGCATTGACCAGGAACCAGTGATCGCCATCGGCGCTGATCGCAATCGAGGCTTGGGTGCTTTGAAGTTCGGGGTGCTCGGTTCGCGCTATCCGGCACACCGGACATCCGCAATTCCATTGCGGAACGCCACCGCCTGCCGCGGCGCCCAGGACGACGACGCGAAGCATGATCCGTCTCCTGGAGGTACTAACGCTTCAAAGGTGGACACCGGGCATGAACCCGCTCCAGCGATTAGGAGCTTGTCACGCCGGGAAGTCCACCTGCGTCAAAACGTGAAGCTGTCGCAGCCGCTTACTTGCGGGCGGCGCAGGCGTACATATTGATTTCCATGCCAACCGGCACTTCGACGATCTTCGGGGTTTTCCAGGCCATTTTGGCTCTCCTTGCAAACGGGACGCATTCCGCCCTTCAGATAAACTAGTGACATACGAAAAGTTCGCCAGTTAAATCTTCCCGTGCACTCCCATGTTTTTATGTTGCAGCGCGAAAGGAACTCACATTTTTGTGCGGGCGAGCGTCAAAACAAAGGCGGATCAAAACGTTCAGAGTGGCTCTCATCAACCCGAATGCAGACTTCGGCTCGACGTGCTGCGGCGAACCTAGGATAAAGAACCCGTGAGATCTCGCCCCGGTTCAGACTGGATCCCTCAATGGAAGTGGTTTTGAGCAATGCCTCGATTTTTTTTCAACACGCATATCGGCGATGAGCTGGTCTCCGATCCCGAAGGCGAGGAGCTGCGGGATCTCGATCGTGCATGGGAAGTCGCGCGGGCGATGATCCGGGAACTGCTGAAGACCGAAGGCGCCGAGCGTAGCCTCTTGAGTGCGGTCCTCGAGGTGACGGACGATGAGGGCGAGGTCGTGCTCGAGTTCCCCTTTGCCGAAGCGATCCTCGACATGTCAGACGAGCCGGTCACAAAGCACTGACGCCAGACGTCTTTCCACAAAATTTCCAATTGCGTACCGACGGAAAAATATCGGAGACTTCCTCTCGGGAGAGCCACCAGCGCCGGCATCGTTACTGGTGCAAGGACATAAGGCTTCCGCTCAGGGGAGGACGTCATGACGATCTGCTCGTTCGCGCCGCGCAGCCTAGTGCTCGCGGGCGCTTTTATTGGGATATTTAGTTTCGGTGCTGCCGCGCAGCAGCCGGCCAATCCGCCCGCTGCAGCAGCACAGCCTGCCGCGCCGGCGCTTCCGCCGGGTTCGCCTTTGATCGGGCGGCCCGCGGACAGCGAAGCCGCGGCCAAGCTGGCGCCGGTGGCACCGCCTCCGATTGCAGCGGCTGTGGACAAATTGCCGACCGCAAAGCTTAAAGTTCCGGCCGGTTTCAACATCGAGGTCTATGCGGCCGGCATGGCGAACGCGCGTTCGCTGGCCGAAGGCGACAAGGGCACGGTGTTTGTCGGCAGCCGCCTCGTCGGCAATGTCTATGCCGTCGCCAACAAGGACGGCAAGCGTTCGGTCAAGGTTCTTGCCTCGGGCCTTCATCGACCCAACGGCGTCGCGTTCCGCAATGGCACGCTCTACATCGCCGAACTCTCGAAGGTCTCGAAGATCGACAAGGTCGAAGACAGTCTCGACAGTCCGCCCAAGCTCACGATGATCTACGACAATCTGCCGAAGGACGAAGCCCACGGCTGGAAGTTCATCGCTATCGGACCCGACAACAAGCTCTATGTCCCGGTCGGCCAGCCCGGCAACAACGTCCTGCATGACGATGCGCATGGTCAGATCAGGCGGATGAATCTCGACGGTACCAACGTGGAAGTGGTCGCGCGTGGCGTTCGCAATACCGTTGGCTTCGACTGGAATCCGGAAACCAAGCAACTTTATTTCACCGACAACGGACGCGACTGGATGTCGGAGGACGTTCCCCAGGACGAGCTTAACCGCGTGACAAAAGTCGGCGAACACTTCGGCGCCCCATATTGCCTGCAGGGCAATATTGCGGATCCCGAATTTGGCTGGGGACATTCCTGCAGCGAATTCACGCCGCCGGTTGGTTTGATGGGCCCGCATTCGGCCTCGCTCGGCATGCGATTCTATACCGGAAGCATGTTCCCGAAGAGCTACAAGAACGCCATCATCGTGGCGCGTCACGGTTCATGGAACAGGTCCAAGAAAGTTGGCGGCGACGTCGTCGTCGTCAAGTTGAACAAGGACGGCACGGTCAAGTCCATGGAGCCGTTGATCACGGGATTTCTGGAAGACAATAAATACATCGGCCGGCCGGTCGATGTGATGCAGATGAAGGATGGTTCGCTGCTGGTTTCCGACGACTGGAACGGCGCGGTCTATCGCGTTACCTACGGCAAGCCGAAGGTGGCGGCGCAGTAAGCGGCCGAGACGCGTCATTGCGAGCGAAGCGAAGCAATCCATAGCCGTGCGAAACGTAGATTGCTTCGCTGATTCGCTCGTCGCAACGACGAAATCTATCTGCGATCGCGGAACCAGTAATGCGTAAAATAATTGTGGCCTTGGCGTTCGTCTTCATCGCATCCTCGGGCAGGGCGGAGACGATCGCGGAGCGTGCTGTCCCGTGCCTTGCCTGTCATGGCGAAAAGGGGCAATCCGAAACCAAAAATACGCCCTCGCTCGGCGCGCAGCAGGCGCCTTACGCACTGATCCAGCTTTTCATGTTTCGCGAAAAACTGCGCGTCTTCGAGCCGATGAACGAGATGGCGAAGGCGCTCAGCGACGACGATCTTCGTTTATTCTCCGATTTCATCGCGACGTTGCCGAAGTCGGTACTGCCGGCTGACGAAAATGTCCCGCGCATTGCCAACCAGCGCGAGGATTATCTCGCCAAGACCTTGCGGGAATACAAGGACAACAGCCGGCACGGCTACGACGCCACCATGGCGGAGGCGCTGCAGCCGGTGACACCCGAGCAGATCTCCGATCTCGCCTATTTTCTCGCCCGCGTCCGCTGAGCGGTATTCGCTGACACCGTTGTTTCCCGATGGCGCTGACGGGTGGGCGGCGCTACAAGACGGGCGTTCGAACGGAGTTAGCAATGGAAGATCTCTGGCGTCTGTCGGCCGCTGATATCGCTGCCCTGATAAGGTCCAAGAAAGTTTCGGCGAAAGAGGCCGCATCAGCGGCGCTGGCGCGGCTTGACGCGGTCAACCCGTCAATCAACGCCGTGGTTGAGCATCGGCCCGCGGATGTACTGGCGCAGGCCGGGGCCATCGATGCGGCGATCGCGCGCAACGAAGATATCGGTCGGCTGGCGGGCGTGCCCATCACCGTCAAGGTCAATATCGATCAGGAAGGGTTTGCCACCACCAACGGCCTGAAGCTGCAGCGCGATGTCATCGCACGCACCAACAACCCCGTGGTCGACAATCTGCGCAAGGCCGGCGCCGTGATCCTCGGACGCACCAATTGCCCGGCGTTTTCGTATCGCTGGTTCACCACCAATCTGATCCATGGCGACACCAAAAATCCACGCGATTCCGGCGTCACGCCGGGCGGCTCGTCCGGCGGCGCCGGGGCTGCGGTCGCAGCCGGCTTCGGGCATATTGCGCACGGCACCGATATAGCGGGCTCGATCCGCTATCCCGCCTATGCCTGTGGCGTTCACGGCCTGCGGCCAACCGTTGGGCGTATCGCGGCGTTCAATGCATCGCTGCCCGAACGTCCCATCGGGCCCCAGATCTCTGCGGTATCCGGTCCGCTGGCGCGCACCATCGGTGATCTCAGGATCGCACTCGCTGCCATGTCCGGGAAAGACGCACGCGATCCCTGGTGGGTGCCGGCGCCGCTCGAAGGCCCGGCGCTGCCCAAGCGGGCGGCACTTTGTCTTCATCCCGACGGTCTTGAGACGGCGGCCGAGGTCAGGGCCGCGGTTGCCGATGGCGGCAAACGCCTGGAGCGTGCCGGCTGGGTGGTCGACGAGATCGAAAACACGCCACCCCTGCGTGAGGCCGCGGACCTGCAGACCAAGCTGTGGCTCGGCGATGGCTATGAAGCTCAGTTGGAGGCCGCCGAGCGTGAAGGCGATCCCGGCGCGCTCGCCTGCCTGCGCGGCAACCGAGCCAGGGTTTTTCCTTTTGACGCTGCCGCATTCTCGAAGGCGCTGACGCGGCGGGCGACCTTGACGCGCGAATGGCTGCACTTCTTTGAGACCTATTCGGTGCTGCTGATGCCGGTGTCATCAGAACTGCCGTTTCCCGACGGCCTCGATCTGCGCGACGACGCCTCGTTCACGCGGGTATGGAACGCACAGCTGCCGCAAATTGCTATTCCCTTTATGGGGCTGCCTGCGCTAACCGTCTCCACAGGATTGGTGGGGCGCGTTCCCGTCGGTGTTCAGGTCGTCTCCACCCGCTACCGCGAGGACCTGTGTTTGCTGGCCGGCGAGGCCATCGAAGCCGGGGGAACCCCGTCGGCGCCGGTCGATCCCATTAGCTAAATGATTTTTCGACCAAGCTGAAAGAAACGCGATGTCTGGCATTCATGACTTCACGGCCAAGTCGCTGGCCGGCGAGGACATTCCACTGAAGCGGTTCGAGGGTCAGGTTCTCCTGATCGTCAACACCGCAAGCGCTTGCGGATTCACGCCGCAATACAAGAGCCTCGAGGAGTTGCATCAGGCGCTTGGCCCGCGCGGCTTTTCCGTTCTCGGGTTTCCGTGCAATCAACTATGCCATCACATTTCCGATGTTTGCCAAGATCGACGTCAATGGCAGCGACGCTCATCCGCTGTATCAATATCTGAAGAACAGGAAGTCCGGCCTGCTCGGCACGTCGATCAAATGGAATTTCACCAAATTCCTGGTCGACCGCGCGGGCAAGGTGGTGGCGCGGCATGCGCCGACCGCGAAGCCGGAAGGACTTGTAAGAGAGATCGAGGCGCTGCTGTGAACGAGAAAAATGACACCATGAGCGACCAACTGCCGGACCGTCTGTCGACCGATCCGAAAAGCCCTTACTACAATGAGGAGGTGCTGGCGCGCGACGTCGGCATTCGCTTCAAGGGCGTCGAGAAAACCAATGTCGAGGAGTATTGCGTCAGCGAGGGCTGGGTGCGCGTGACCGCGGGCGCCGCCAAGGATCGCTATGGCAATCCGCTCACCATCAAGGTCCACGGCCCGGTGGAGCCGTATTTCCGCGACAAGGCGTCGTCCTGAGAGCCGGCGCGAAATGCAGCCAATAGAAAAGTCGTCATTGCCGGGCTGGTCCCGGCCATCCACGTCTTTCTCGCTGCGGCTCCGTGAAGACGTGGATGCCCGGCATCGCAGACAAGTGTACGCAGTCTGCGCAAGGCAGACTGCTATGGCCGGGCATGACGAGGAAGTGATTTATTTGCGCGAAAGCTAAGGCACCATGTCCGTCCGTATCATCGACGTCCGCGAGGTCACAAAGCCGATCTCATCGCCAATCCGCAACGCCTATATCGATTTTTCAAGGATGACGACGAGCCTCGTTGCCGTCGTCACCGATACGTTGCGCGACGGCAAACCGGTGGTCGGCTACGGCTTCAATTCGAACGGCCGCTATGGGCAGGGCGGGCTGATCCGCGAGCGCTTCGCGCCGCGGCTGATGGAGGCCGATCCGAAGACTCTGCTCGATTCAACCGGCGACAATCTCGATCCGGACAAGGTCTGGGCGACGCTGATGTGGTGTGGGATGCGGTGGCCAAGATCGCGGGCAAGCCGCTGTTCCGCTTGCTCGCCGAACGTCACGGACGCATCGCCGGGCCGCGCGTATTCGTCTACGCCGCCGGCGGCTATTATTACCCGGGCAAGGGCCTGTCGATGCTGCGCGGCGAGATGCGCGGCTATCTCGATCGCGGCTACAACGTCGTCAAGATGAAGATCGGCGGCGCGCCGATCCCGGAAGACCGCATGCGTATCGAGGCCGTTCTGGAAGAGATCGGGAGCCAGGCGCAGCTCGCCGTCGACGCCAACGGTCGGTTCGATCTTGAGACGGCCATCGCTTACGCCAGGATGCTGCGCGACTATCCGCTGTTCTGGTACGAGGAAGCTGGCGATCCCCTCGATTTCCAGCTCCAGGCCGCGCTGGCGGAATTCTATCCCGCACCGATGGCGACCGGCGAAAACCTGTTCAGCCACCAGGACGCGCGCAACCTCATTCGCTACGGCGGGATGCGGCCCGACCGCGACTGGCTGCAGTTCGATTGCGCGTTGTCCTACGGGCTGTGCGAATATCAGCGCACACTCGCGATGTTGCAAACCCAGGGCTGGTCGGCGAGCCGATGCATCCCGCATGGCGGGCATCAGATGTCGCTCAATATCGCGGCCGGTCTCGGCCTCGGTGGCAATGAGAGTTATCCCGACCTGTTCCAGCCCTATGGCGGTTTCCCGGACGGCGTGCGCGTCGAGAACGGTCATATCACCATGCCGGATTTGCTGGGCATCGGCTTTGAGGGAAAATCCGATCTCTATGCGGAGATGAAGGCATCGAACCCGGAATCTCGAGATTCCCCGATGTGCAATTGCACATCTGAGGTCTGGTCCTTCGGACCATCCCGGAATGACAACGCGGGTTTTGGCGGAGCGCCTCTAGATTACGACAGCCGCATGTCCAGCAGCCGCCGGCCCTCGGTCTTCAGCAATTTTTTCACGGCACTTGATGCGGCGATCTCGCCCTGGTTGGCGTAGGCTTCGTGGTTCTTCTCGATATCCTCGATACGATAGAGATAGTTGACCATGATGCCGGCGGATTCGCGCAGGCCCTTGAGCGAGAGATCGCCAAGCCAGTCGATCCGCTCCAGCCGCGCGCCGTTGCCGAGATGGAATCGCGCCACGGAATCGATCAGCCGGCCCTTTGATGTACGCGCCTTCAAGAAATAATGCGCGGCCAGCGGCTCCAGCACCGATCGCAATTGCGGCGCCAGTTCTGCATTGTCGAACCAGTCCGGTTCGTCGAGATGAGCGAGCAGCGCCCGGTCCTCGTCGGATACCGGAACATCGCCCGCCTGCTTCAGCCATTGCATGAAGCCCGGCACCGGCGACAGCGTCACGAAATTCTCCAGCTTCGGCAATTCGCGCCGCAATTCCTCGACCACCTGTTTGATCAGGAAATTGCCGAAGGAAATTCCGCCGAGACCGCGTTGGGTGTTGGAGATCGAATAGAACACCGCGGTGCGGGCGCGCTCGATCGGAACCGGCTGCCGGTCTTCGGCGAGCAGTGGCGCGATCGCGGCGGGAATCGATTCCGTCAACGCCACCTCGACGAAGATCAGCGGCTCATCGACCAGGGCGGGATGGAAGAAGGCGTAACAGCGCCGGTCGATGGGGTCGATGCGGCGGCGCAGATCGTCCCAGTCGCGGATCTCATGTACCGCCTCATAGCGAATGATCTGTTCCAGGATGTTCGCGGGTGTTGACCAGTCTATCCTGCGCAGCACGAGGAATCCCCTGTTGAACCAAGAAGACAGCAAATGCACGACGTCGCGGTCGAGCGCGGCAAGGTCCTTGTGGCCATTCATGGCGCCAAGCAGATCGGCGCGCATCGCGACCAGCGCGCTGGTGCCGCCCGGGGCGCGATTGAGCTGGCGGATCAATTCCTGCCGCCGCGGTTCGGAGGCAAAGTGAAGATCGCTGGCGTCAGCGTCGGTCGGTTGTGCGCGCCACGCCTCGATCGCCTCGGCAAGCTTTTCCCGGTCCGGACCGAAGTCGCGGGTCAGGGTTTCGAAGAACCAAAGCCGGCCGGCCTCATCGAGATTGCGGTAGTGGTCGAGAACCTCGCGCGCCATCGCCGTGCCGGAGGCCTCGCCCCGGCCGGACAACAGCGCCTCGCACAATTCGATCAGGTCGGAGGCGTTATGCTTGATGTCGGATGACCCCGCGCGGCGCAGCAAAGTGCGGCCGCGCTCGGAAATTGACGCAAGAAGATCGGAGAAGAACGCGTTGCTGCTCATGTCGGGCGGGTCGGCTCCAGGTTGGACGGAATATTACACGGATTTAAGGCGAAGCCGATCACAATCAAGCGGGCGAGGTTGAGCAAAAAGTCGCCATGCCCCGCCAGCGGGCGAAAGCGGCGCCCATTCGCACAATCTCTCAGCGGGTCGTCCCTGCGAACGCAGGGACCCATATGTGGACGGCCCCCGTGCCGCAAGAGTTTTTTTGAAGGTCTGATCGGATCG
>WNFN01202058.1_pt1 | contig 10150 bp, 7 predicted proteins | sample 5400161 | NCBI WGS metagenome assembly WNFN01 (sample SAMN13153353, study PRJNA577476) | soil metagenome | isolation source: 80 cm saprolite on Douglas fir-dominated hillslope | place: USA:California | collected 2013-09-17 | reverse complement strand
CGTATGCTATACTTGGGTATGCGGAAACATCCGCTCATGGCACTCTGGAAACGGCGACTAATCGTGAGCAGAGTGCTATGTCTTTTTTCCGCGGTCTGTCGCTTCCCCGGCCAAATTAGACACAAAGGGACCACGGTTCCTGGCAACAGACCGAACTGTTTTTTTACAGAGTGATACAGGGGACATGTGCGCAGGCTTTCCCAGGGGAAAAGCACAACATCAGTCCCAGGGACAGCATGAGATGAGTTTCGGCGTTCCTTGACCCTTTCTTTGCTCCAAACCTGAGCAAGGGAATATGAGACACAAAGAGGCCAAAGCAGATAAAGCAGGGAATAAAGCGCGGGAAGGTGAATGACCGTCATATCCCCCATATGCGGTACATCTTCACCATCAACAAATATGGGTCGTTACATCTCTTAATTGAAATGCATCTACACAAGATAATGCCATAGACGCTCGTGCTTGTTAAGGGTTTATAGATTCTGAGCAGAAATTCATGAATACTGTAACTGATCTTGCATATATCTATTTTGCTGAATCTTCCCCTCTTCTTCTCTTTAGAACACTCTTTCCAGGACTTTGCGCTGTGTCATGTCCACTTTAGTACTTACCCCTTGCTAGTTAGATGCAGTCATGTTACACTTTTGAAAAGATTACAACTTTGAAAAGATTACAACTTTTTTATGTGGCCGCTCGTAAATAGTGATAGGGACATCCTTTTCTGAATGCCCTATAAGAAATGAAATAATAGCAAATGAGCGGTGATATAAAAATGGAATCGACACTACAAGCTTCAAGTACACTGGGAGCCATCGGAGCGTTGGCACAACCAGGACGGAAGACGCGCCGCGGGCGGGGTACTGGGGCATCGGTAGGTACACAGGATAGTAGTACTCAACGGTCGATAAGTGACCGCGTAGAGGTGGGAGCACGAAGTACATCCAGAGTATATGCGCGAGAGGCTATCGTGGAGGCGATGAGCGATGCTGCGCTTGTCGAGCTAGTTCTTGCGGATAACCAAGACGCCTTCACAGTGCTCGTCGAGCGATACAAAGATGCTGTACAGAATCTAGCATACCGTATGCTCAGCAATGCGGCAGAAGCAGAAGATGTAACCCAGGAGACTTTTGTACGAGCTTACACCCAGCTTGCTACATATAAGCCCGCACACAAATTTAGCACCTGGCTGCTTTCAATTGCCTCGCACCTGGCGATTGATCAACTGCGTCGACGCCGTTTCCTGGCCCTCCCACTTGAAGATGTACCATTTCTAGAGTGGATTGTTGATGTGGGAACTGGTCCTGAGCAAACCGCGCTAGAAGGTGAACAGCAAGACGAGATCCAAGTCTATTTGCGACGTTTACCGAGCAAATACCGTGCTGTAATCGTGCTACGATACTGGTATGATTTTTCCTATGAGGAAATTGCCAGGACGTTGAAGTTAACGCCCGCCCTGGTTAAAGCCCGGTTACATCGTGCTCGTGAGCTACTGGCTCGCTACATGAAACAGAATTCACTCAATGAGGAGGAGCAAATAGATGCGCTGCCGCGACGCTAGACTTTGGCTTGCCGCTCAGCGTGATGGCGACCTGGTAGAAGCAGATGAGTTGAAGCTTCAGGAACACCTGAAGCAATGCCCGGCCTGCCGCACCTTTGAGCAGAGTGAACACTATCTCAATATCTTGCTCTTATCCCTTGCTCCTCGTTCCTACTCCAGCATCTCAACGGAGCGAATCATGCTGGCGGTAGAACGGCAGCGGCGGATATCTCGGCAGCTTGAAGACATTCACACGCAGCAGCAATCACGGATAGCGCGTATGCGTGGCGTAGGGGCTTTTCTCGCCGCAATAACCTTTTTTACCCTGGGGAGCATTCCGCTCTTGCTACTCGCTCTAGCCATTGTTCAACCTGACCTGTTGGAGAAGACGCTCTCGCTGTTAAGTGATGGAGTAGGGGTTCTGATCGTGCTTGCTCAATACATGCAGACAGGATTGACACTCCTTAGCAGTGATAACAGGCTCTTATTGAGCGCGGCTTTTGTCATAGTGGTCATGATGGGGATGTGGCTTCGCTTAATGCGTCATCCACAAGAGGCGTAATTAACGAAGGTCATGGCCAGGTAGATGGTCATGACAGGAGTTCCAGTATGCTTAATGTCCGATGTAGAAAATGGTTGGTAATAGCGCTATCCCTTGCACTGTCTCTCATAGCACTCTTTGTAAGTGGAAGTGGGCAACTACTAGCAGGTATTACTCCGGCGGCCATGGCTGCCAGTACCGGTGTGACCGGTGCGAAAAGTGACTGTACTTATACTCAGCATGGACCATCTTTTGGCGGTACCATTGTTGTTGATACCAATGAAATAGAATGTGGTAACCTGACCACTTTTGGTGGGACGGTGGCGATTAACGGTGAGGTGCGGGGCGATGTCGTTGCCTTCGATAGCAATGTCGTGATTGCAGGCAGGGTAGATGGCAATATTCACATGTATGGTGGCCGGGTTATCTTACAAAGTGGGTCCCTTTTATATGGAAATATCGACCTTTATGGAGGTCGATGGGTAGGCGGCTCAAATGCACAGATAAGTGGCAGCGTGATTGATCACACAAAACAGGTAGGCTGGTTATATACGGATAACGGTGGGTTTATATTTCCATTCTGGTCGCTTTTAATATGGGTGGCTCTGGGTATATTGCTTACTTTTCTACTACCTGAACATGTTATGCTGGTACGCACTACAGTGGTGAGTAAGACACGGCGCAGCCTGCTTATTGGCCTGTTGAGTATCCTACTTGCCCCCGCGGTGTTGATTGTATTGATTGCACTGGTTTTGTCTATTCCGTTAGCAATTATAGTAGGATTAGGACTGATAGCGGCGTGGGCTTTAGGAACGGTGGCTGTTGGCTGGCTCGTTGGCGATCATATTCTGCGCAGAGTGGCGCCCCATCGCAACACACGCCTCATGCAAATAGTGGTAGGACTGACGGTGTTGGTACTGGCAGGGTCTCTCCCTTATATTGGGTGGCTCATAAGTATTGGTGTAGGTTTGTTGGGGCTTGGAGCCGTTTTCCTAAGCCGTTTCGGAACGCGGCTGTACAGTCAACCCAAACAACCCCTTACTCTATAAAATCGCCTGTTTGCATATTTATTCATGGTATAGTATCTTGTATACACAAGATACTATAAAGGCAAGAGGTTTTATCCTTTTGCCTTTCTCTGCTAGTATCGCTTATGGGTACAAAAATACGTTGGTAGAAAGATGGGACGGGCACGCACGACTACCAGTTCGCCAGTGACCGCCGAGGTAAATATGAGCATTGACGTTGAACTTACAGACCTTGCCTACGGGGGGGATGCCGTAGGTCGATATGAAGGGCGAGTACTTTTTGTTCCTGGTGGTATACCAGGAGAACGAGTACGAGTGGACATTGTCGAGGAACGCCGGGGACATGCCCGCGCCGCACTGCTAGAAATCTTGCGCCCAGCACCAGAACGAGTCGAACCAAGCTATCCATTACTGACAGACTGTGGTTGCCAATGGCAACACATTGCTTACCCTGCGCAGCTGACATGGAAGGCACACATTGTGCGTCAACTCCTCGTACGAATAGGCAAACAACCTGATGCTGTAGTCCATCCCACTATTGGCATGCCCAGCGGTATTTCGCCCTGGCAGTATCGCAATATTGCTTTATTTTCCGTTGGTCCAGAAGGTGAAATAGGCTTTAAGCTCACTGAAAGCCACGAAGTACAGGATTTAGAAGAGTGCGCTTTGCTGCACCCTGCCCTGGATATGGTTTACCAGCGCGTGCGTGGCAAGCTTATCAATTATTTTGGCGATTCGCTCAGTGAGATGATTCAAGGCTTCACTATCCGTGGCGCCATCGGCGCAGTCAACAACACTTCCGCAGGGGCTGTGAAAGCGGTTCCTACCTTGCTAAGCCTGCATGCGCGCCCCGGATCGATGATCGAGGCGCCCCAACAGCTAGCTCAAGAGTTGATTACGATTGCCCCAGGTATTGTTGGTGTGATCGTCGAGCGCATCGGGGGCCGCTACGGACGCGTGGTCGCAGGACAGGAATTTTTGACCGATACAATTTTGGGACGCCGTTTCCGCGTCTCTGCCGACTCGTTCTTCCAGGTCAACCTTGTCCAGACGGCAACATTGATCGAGAAGGCCATACAGATGTTAGACCCACAACGCGGCGAAATCGCTTTAGATGGCTATAGCGGTGTGGGACTCTTCTCGGCGTTCCTGGCTGCCCGCTCTTCGCGCGTAATAGCGATTGAGTCACAACCTAGTGCAGTCATGGATGCCCGCGCCAACGCGACCTTAAACAACCAGAACAATATCACGACCTTAGAGGGCACACTGGAGCGCATCCTCAGCCAGCTCCACTACCGGCGCGAACGCATCGATGTAGCCCTGGTTGATCCTCCCCGAGCCGGGTGTCATCCCAAAGCGCTGCAAGCATTGCAGGTGCTTGCACCACGCAATATCTGCTATGTCTCATGTGACCCCAGTACGCTGGCCCGTGACATCGCGACGCTCTGTTCGGGCGGACGCTACCGATTAGTAGCTGCCCAACCTATTGATATGTTCCCACAAACATACCATATTGAATGCGTAGCCCTGCTAACCCGTGTAAACAACAAGTAAAACAAAGGAAGAGAAGCAGCGCCCCGTAACCAGGGTAGCCGCAAGGGCTACCCCTACTATATACGGCGCGGCTTGAGAAGCACCTTCGTGTATAGTAGGGGCACCCCTTGCGGGTGCCCTAGAGGGTTGCGAATGTCCTCAGTCGAGTTTATTCACATTTTACCTGAATCTACGCGCTTAAGACGACCTGGATTTCACCGTCCGGATTGATCGCAGTACCAGGGGGAGGACTCTGATGCACAACTCTCCCAGGAGGCACTTCGGGATTGGAAGAGTCTTCATCATATACAATGACGTGAAAGCCTAATTCCCCTGCTACCTCCATGGCTTCAAGCAAACTCTTGCCCAGCAAAGGAGGAGCTCCTTTCAACTGGGTTGTCTGTACCAGGGTTGTGACCACTTTACCGAACCACATATGTAGTTCCTTCTTCTCGTCGTTGATCTTTTTGACTTCTGCGCTCTTCTCCTTATTTTTCTGAATCTCAAAGATCTTATCCTGGATATAAAAGGGATGATCAACCGTGGGTAGGACAAGGCTCGGAGTGCCTGCGACCTCAATATACACATCGCCAATATCGAGCAGACGCTGCACCAGGTTAGGCACTTTCACCCTGATGTCTTTGATATTTTTGTAATCAACATCCCTGCGCATCTCGTAAAACAAAAGGTAGCGACGCTCAATATCGATGATACGCTTGTTAGTAAAGATATACACATCATCTACGTAGTTGGTGTAAATGAAAAAAATGGCACCAAGCAGGGCCAGGACGAGAATGGTCATCCCAAACCACCATATGCTGATAATCTGGTTGGTCAGCGTACCTGCCAGGGGGATATACACTGTCAGAGGCAAGGCAATTAACAGGGCCAGTACAGGTATGATGAGCTGCCTTAAGAGGACATAGCGCGAGCGCTGCACATACCTGACAGTATACTCGCCCGAGGTATAGTGCACTTCGGCCTGAATATTCAGGATCCCACCAAAGGTGCGCCGGGGACCAATGCGTCCTTCTGGATTGCGGATTGGTAAGCCCTCATCAGCGTTTTCTAGTTTTGGTGGCTCTTTCGCCTTTGAGAGAGTTTCAATAACAGCAGCTACCTCGGGAATAGGGGGAGTAGGCGGCTTCTCTTCTTTAGGTTTAGCGGCCTGAATGCCCTGGAAGATACCATCGATCGCATCCTTAACCGTCCTTGGATTCGGCACTTCCTGCATAATCAGGTCGCCGCCCGTAAGATAGACGTGCACGGTTCCATAACGCAGCCAGAAGCCCAGGAAATTATCCAGATCGACGCCCACCTGCTTGACACTTTCAAGGGGAGTCTCCTGGCGTGTGGGTTCTAATAGACCACGTGAGTTAATAATACGCTTATTGGTGATAATATACGTCTCCAGGTACCACTTTATAAAGTCTTTATATACGAACCATACGGCTGTCACAAAAATCAGGGCTATAGCAAAAATCTCAAAAAAGGTCCAGGGAGTGGCAAAGCAGGCATCAGTAGGAAGAACTTATGCCGACGTACAACCATTCTGACAGTTTCGTCTGGCTGCTGTCCTGCAAAATGCCATCTCTTGTCACGCCCGATACGTAGTTGTTGTAAGCCAAAACGCGAACGCCCCGAACGGAAACGATCCTCTTCGGGAGCATTGGCTGCAACCGTTTTTTTCTCCTGTACCTTGCTGCTCATCATCTCACCTCAGCTTGCATTTTCATTAGGAACAACAACGAACCAATTACTTGCCAGCAGGTTTTGGTGGCTCTTTCTTCTTCGAACTTGCGGCTATAAGGGCAACGATAATCGCCACGATAACAACAATAAAGATAACCAGGAGATAGCTACTGATTAAATTCTGATTTGGTGTATTGACATTGACAGTAAAAAGCGAAGTTTTACCAAAGGCAGCCGTAACGAAGGTCAGGATAGCATAGCCTGAGATCACAGCAGGTATTACACCCCATACACGTTCGGCTGTACCGCTGGGCTTAGGAGATACTCTGTTACTTACCAGGTAGCCCAGGACAATAAATACAATAAACACCAGGGCTGTAGAAAAAGCCACGCGCGGGTCACTCGCAGTGATCGTAGGAGCTGGTTGGCTTGTAGAGCTACCGGACAAAAGAGCCTGGGCAGCACGTGGAAGGTTGACAAAAACAAATTGCGCCACACCAAGGCTCCCAAAAACGAGAAATAGTATACCCGTGAGTATAAAAGCTAAAGAAATGATCTCCCGTCTCCAGCCGCGTTGAAAGCCGAACACGCCAAAAGCAATGATGGCAAGAAAAAAGCACTGCGGGGCCGTGAGTTGCCAAACCATACTTTTCCCCTCTAATGCGTCAATTGCAACATGACAGGAGCCAACATACGTTCCGCTCCTACAAAACTACGAGCACAAACTGAAAGATACCGCAGCAAAGTCTCCTGAATTCCCTCTCCTGCATCAATGATACCACAGGTACCCTCTAAATCCTAGAGGGCAATAACACGTAGTCAAGAGATATGTTATGTTATATCATCTTAATCTTAAGTTACGGCCTGAGATATGTAGAGTTGCAAAAATGGCTCTGTTTTCTCCCCATTATCTTACCATTTACTTTTGCTGTTATTCATACAATCGTTATCAATTGCATCTCAGCTTTTTGGAGAGTTTTGTTTCAGTGGTTGGACCACTGTTACTGACTGTTTTTCTGAACTATTCAGGTCCCTTTTTGCTTGACTCCTCAGCGCCTGCGGCGCTTCGCATATTTCCGTGAGTGTGATGAGCTATGCAGCCTGCGGCTGCATAGCTCATCACACTCACGGAAAGGAGATCCACCGCAGGTGGCGAGGAGACGTGAATGGTTACCTATTTCCAGTATATACTTGCATGAAAAACGACAAATCAACCGTGCAGTATATTTATTCAGGTCTTCTCTTCTCTTGACTTCTCATTGCCTGCCCAGCTACACACAGAAAGGGGGGGAGTGAAAAGAGTAGCATTAGTACTTCTTAATAAATATACACATGATAAATATAGACATGAGCTTATAAAACAAGTTCTGGAGGGCATCTAGAATAAATTTTGGTTGTGGCTGAAGGCCAAATATGGTATAATAATGAAGGTAGGATGAAAACAAATTCTAAGACCCTCCACTGGACTTTATATACACTTCAAACGATATCGCCTTCTGGCTATGTCTAACTTTTTTGATGAGGACTCATGATGGAACTAGGCAATATTAAGCCGGTCAGTATTGTTGAACAGATGACAGGGGCGTACCTTGACTACTCAATGAGCGTAATTGTTAGCCGGGCACTCCCCGATGTGCGCGATGGACTCAAGCCGGTGCATCGTCGTATTTTATACGCAATGGATCAGATGGGATTGCAGTCAACCAAGCAATTTCGTAAGTGTGCGGGTACAGTAGGCGAGGTTTTAAAAAATTATCACCCTCATAGTGACGTGGCTGTATATGATTCGCTGGTACGTATGGCACAATGGTGGTCCATGCGCTATCCCCTTGTCATGGGCCAGGGAAATTTTGGTTCGCAAGACGACGATCCACCTGCCGCTATGCGCTATACCGAAGCAAAGATGGCCGCTATTGCTGACGAGCTCCTGCGCGATATCGATAAAAATACGGTTGATTTCAAACCAAACTACGATAACCAGGCTGAAGAGCCAACAGTTATGCCCGCGCGTTTGCCTAACCTGCTGCTCAATGGTTCAACAGGTATTGCCGTGGGTATGGCCACCAATATTCCGCCGCATAACCTGGTGGAAGTCTGTAATGGTATCGTTTACCTGATCGATAATCCCGAGGCAACCACAGAAGAACTTTCCCGCATCGTCCGCGGCCCAGATTTCCCCACCGGCGGCATTATCCAGGGACGCGAGGGTATTCGCAATATGTATGCCAACGGGCGTGGACGCATCGTTGTACGGGCACGGACGCATTTTGAAGAGGCCGAGCGTGGCCGCGTCAATATCATCGTCACGGAGTTGCCCTACCAGATTAACAAAGCCGACCTGGTCAAAAAGATCGCTGAATTAGCGCGTGACAAGAAAATAGAGGGTATCTCTGAGATACGCGACGAGTCTGATCGCAAGGGCATGCGCATTATGATTGAGTTGAAACGCGATGCCAATCCCGACAGCGTGCTCAATTCACTGTTCAAATATACGGCCATGCAAAGCGCATTTAACGCGAATATGCTGGCCCTGGTTGATCAGCAGCCGCGCACACTGACGCTCAAGGCCTTTTTACAACACTACGTCACGCATCGTGAAATTGTATTGACACGACGTACACGCTACGAGCTTGCCAAAGCGGAGGCGCGTAAGCACATTCTTGAAGGTCTGAAAATCGCGCACGATAACCTGGATGCGGTTATCGCAACAATTCGCCAGGCACAGGTGACCGAGGCTGAGATCAATGTGAACCTGCAAAAACGCTTCAACCTCTCGGAATTACAGGCCAAGGCTATTCTGGATATGCGCCTGGCCCGCCTGGCCGCCATGGAACGCCAGCGCATCGAAGAAGAATTGCGTGATGTGCTCAAGAACATTGATTACTATCATATGCTCCTGGCAGATATCGGCGAGCTTCGCAAACTAATTAAAATAGACCTGGATGAATTGAAAGAGAAATATGGCGATGCGCGCCGCACAGATCTAGGAGAGGCCGAGGCAGGCGAATTTAAAGATGAAGACCTCATCCCCAACGAAGAAGTCGTAGTAACCCTGACTGAGAAAGGCTATATCAAGCGGCTTCCCACCAATACCTATCGCGCACAGCGCCGCGGTGGCCGGGGCATCACCGGCATGGCAACGCGTGAAGACGACACCGTACACCACTTACGAACTGCCCGATGTCAGTCGCACCGCCAAAGGCGAACACCTCATTAACCTGATCTCCATTGAACAGCGCGAACGGGTAACCGCGATTGTCCAGGTGCCCAAAGGGGTGAGTCGCGACTTCATGATTGTCGCTACGAAAAAGGGCGAAATCAAGAAGACGGCCATGGACGAATTTGAGGTCGTGCGGCGCTCCGGATTGATCGCTATGGATTTGGAAGAGGATGATGAGTTAATTGGCGCCAAACTGGTGCATGCTGATGACGATATGCTGATGATTACATCGCAGGGCAAGGCTATTCGCTTCCCCGTGTCAGAACTGCGTTCTGCCTCGCGTACCAGCGGCGGCGTGCGCGGTATTCGCCTGGCAGCAGGTGATAAGGTCGTCTCACTCAATCTTGTCATGCAGGATAGCGAGTTATTATCTGTCACTGAGCACGGCTATGGCAAATGTACGCCTATTGATGATTATCCCACGCAGAGCCGTGGCGGTAGCGGTGTAATCACCTTGAAAGTAAACGATAAAACCGGTCCAGTCGCAGCGGCACGCGTAATCGATGTGCAAGATAATGATTTGATGATTATCTCAGCAGGTGGCGTGGTCATCCGCATGGATGTGCATAACATCATCAGAGGTGGACGCGCCAGCCAGG
>WNFN01245805.1_pt1 | contig 10153 bp, 7 predicted proteins | sample 5400161 | NCBI WGS metagenome assembly WNFN01 (sample SAMN13153353, study PRJNA577476) | soil metagenome | isolation source: 80 cm saprolite on Douglas fir-dominated hillslope | place: USA:California | collected 2013-09-17 | reverse complement strand
TCGAAATCCCAACGCATTCCGTGACACCCGGCGATGCCCACCATCAGACCGCAGGCCGTCTTCCCTCGTCGACACACTCGCTCTCCCGTCTTCCAACCAGCTGTGACCCCGGATACCGAAAATGTTTTGCTCGGCCAGGTAAATAGGAATTTTGCCACACATTGCGGAGGGGTGGATTTGAACCCCTAGCCCGCATTGATTCCACGTAAGTTATTGACTCTGTGATACGCGAAATCGGCCCGAATAGCAAGAACGGCAAATCTTTTTTGCACTTTGCCCTTTTGGAGGGAGTAGTCGGGTTTCGAGCCGTTACTGAGGCCGCCAGCCATATTGGGCCAATCCATCACGCGGAATTTGATTCGTCCTGCTGCGGCCAAAGTGGGGATCGTGCAGCATATCGGAATGGCACACTTTCCGGCACACATATTCGTCGTTGCTGAGGGCAAACAGAGCAGACATCAAAGTGACCCAAGAATTGCTTCGACACGCTTCCAACCGAGTTACGTTGGACACGTGTACCCAGGCAGTCACACAACACAAACGCAAAGCTCAGTGTGATGATTTGGCAGCTGCGCGTGTCGAGTGCAGAGGGCGACTGAGTCGCACTCGCTGTTTTTGTATCTTTATTGTGCCTATGGGAACAGCTTCGACCTACGCGAAAACATTGTTGATTGCAGAGAAGCGTGGAGGAAACTCTGGCCCAAGTTGTGCCTTTTTGTGCCTAAGAGAAATCGGCTGATGTCAAGATGATCGTCATGAAACCAAAACCAAAACCTCTCCAAGTTTATGCTGATATTGAAGATGAATGTGGGAAGTGCATTTGCATCATCTATAGGAGCAGTTTGCTGCGGGCCGAACTCCGGTTCGTCAAAAGCGATAACCACTTTGTACTTGTCCTTCACCTCTGTTGCCCCCGCAGACCTGAGTTGATAAATGATCTCCGCAGCACAGAAATTCTAATAGGCGGTGCTTTTATGATCTCCAGCATCTCACCCTTTGGGCTGCCACGTCGATAAGGCTACCCGGCCTTTTTCAATCCAAGCAAAATGTCAGCCAGTTCAAGAAGCCTTCCGCCGTCGCGTGAACGATTTGGATGGTTTTTCCACGGCGGTCCCCACAATGGGCCGTTCAAGCTGTGGCCGGCAGCGATCCAGAGGTCGCCGTCGGATTCAATGGCTTTCTTGCTGTCATCTTCATGGCGTTCTCTGGATTTCTTCGACATCACTGGATTACCTGACAAGTAGAATCGAGCCCACACAAAACGCAACGCCTGTGAGCATAAATCGGCAAGAGAGCGTCTTGCAGTCTGTTTAACTATGGCCACAATTGCTCTAGCCTATTCTGGTAGCCTGACGAGTCTGATTGCTGATTCAATTTGGCCGGATGGTGGTGTACAAAATGGAAGTGTCTCACCGGCAATACTCGTGTCAAAGGTTACGAGGCAGCTCCCCCGAGCGCAAAACGGGAGTTGCGAAATTGGTTCAGGGTAGTGTTGCGCAAGCAACGTGATTGGTTTCATGGTGGTGCCCCAGCAAACATCAGCAGCGTAAGTAAAGCAACCGGGGCTGGTGGGGACGCAGGCCACCATCACCGGTTCAGGCTTTGGCGCTCAAGGCACCAGTCAGGTGCAAATTGGGACTCAACCTTTGACCCTGAACACTGGAGCGATACTAGCATCATCGCCCACGATTCCCGCTGGCGCTGCAACTGGGAACATCATTGTCACCGAGAGAGCCCAACAGAGCAATGCTGTTTTCATTTACGGTGATTGGCGCTCTGTTCTGGCAGCTACAACCCCACTCTCACCGCAATCACTCTGACGGCGAACTCGGCCTGGATTGGTCGCACTGGTCGCTTTTTGGTATCGGTGTCTGAGTCTAAGCAGGAACTGCTCGGAGTGCTCTTGTGCCTGTTGTATTATCCGACCCTTTTCGATTTGGCTTTTCTCGCGCTTCTTAAAGAACCAATCAACTTCCTCAACAATTGCGTTTCTCATGCGGTCCCAGGCGTCATCAGCTCGAACGTAAACTGCGGTGCTCTGGCCGAGGTTCGCGCCCGAACGATCCGACTTGCGCGGCTTGCATAGCCCTGATATCGAACACCGTGCTGCAAGCGTGAGTGCAGCGTAAGAGGCCGAGATGGCTATCAGCAGTGATAGTACTACCAGTGGATAATCGTAAATACTGTGAAGAGTTGTCGGCTTACCTATACTCTTTAACCCCAAATACTATTCTTTTTTGCCCGACTGCAAACAGTCCATTGTGATTAAGATGGGTAACTATTCCGGGTATTTTTGGCGTCATTAGTTGGTTTCTCCTAAAAGAAAATCAGTGCAAATAACGAACAAGCGAAAAGTGACTAAGGAGGTCACGATACATGATTCAGAAATTCCTCAAGACTTCGGTAGTTGCCGGCGCAATTTGTCTGCTGGCAACGGCCGCTTTCGCGCAGCAAGATCCGGGAGTAAGAGGTGGGCTTAGGAACACTGGAGGTGGGCTCCAGTCGCAGGGTATTCCAATTCCGCATACTCCGCTGATCAGCCCGAACCCCAATCACCCGGATCTTACGGTTAGCGACATTGAACTGTCGCTGTTCCTCGAAGGTATCAAGCGCATGGCCCAGCTGGAATCCACCTGCGATAAGTGCTCCGTGGCTCCTTTCGGCGTGGGTGACGGCAATCCGGTAGGGCCTCCGTTCGTGCCGGCGCATACGGAAATCGACCCCGATTTCCCGCAGACCCACACCAACTCCAACGGCCTTGGCACGGTGCACAATGCTGACAACTGCCTCGAGTGCCACGCGCAGCCGACCCTCGGCGGTTCAGGCGGCTTCATCGCTGTCCACCCGGGTGATGTTGCCCAAAACCCGTCCTTTGCCATTGTTCCGCACCGCTTCGGACGGCATAACGTTGCTCCGGCTTTTGAAGAGCAGTTTGGTCCCATCCGCGAAGTGCGCTTCAAGCGGAATCCTGATGGCACCCCCGATGGCGGCGTACACGCGCTGTATACCACCACCGGCGACATCAGCGATCCTTTCAATCCCAATTGCAATGTGGCCCAGCCTGATTTTGCCACAGAGTTTGCCAATGGCAACCTCTCCTTCCGCATTCCTCTGCAGATCTTCGGCCTGGGATTGATTGAATCCCTTGAAGACACAGAAATCCTGAACCACCACAATGCCTCGGCCAGCGCCCGCGGGCCTCTGGGCATTGGCGGCATCGCGAACCGCAGCGGCAACGATGGCACCATCAGCCGCTTCGGCTGGAAGGCCCAGAACAAGTCCCTCGCCATTTTTGCCGGCGAGGCTTACAACGTGGAAATGGGCGTCACCAATGACGTCTTTCCGCAAGCACGTAACGAAAATCACGATTGCGCAACCCAAAAGCCGGCGCCCAACGACATCAACCGTGTTGATCCTACCGACGCCGAAAACCATGCCTTTAACAACCCGCTCCACGAGCTGCCGGACTGGCAGATGTTCATGATCACCATGCGGTTCACGGATGCGCCCCAGCCCGATCCCAACCCGAGCGCCAGCGCAATCGCGGGCCGTCAGGTGTTTAATAACACCGGCTGCGCTCTCTGCCATACGCAGACTATGCAAACCAGCGGTACCAGCACCGCGAACATTAACGCTCCTGCCAACAGCCCGGTTCTGGTGGATCGACCGGTTAACCTGTTCTCCGATCTGCTGGTGCACCACATGGGCCCAACACTCAACGATGGCATTACCCAAGGCGCCGCAGGTCCGGATCAGTTCCGTACCACTCCTCTCTGGGGCGTCGGCCAGCGTATCTTCTTCCTGCATGATGGTCGTACCAACGACCTGCTCCAGGCCATCCAGCTGCACGCATCCGGCTCTGGCAATAACGCTTCAGAGGCGAATGGCGTCATCAACAACTTCAACCACCTGAGCACAACCCAAAAGCAGCAGCTTTTGGACTTCCTGCGTTCACTGTAATTACAGCCAAGGAGCAGTCCCCGGCAGGGGCTGCTCCTTTTCACAAATAGACACAAAAGCTGGCCAGGCGGAATTGCTGCCAGGCGCAGATCCCTCGGTATAAGTCATTGATCTCTTCGGTTACAGTCCAATGGCGATTGTTTAAGAGTAAAGCAATGAGGTCCGTATCCTTTCTGTTTTGCTCAGGCGGTATCTGGCCTTCCGCGTGAAGTTTGAATCCATAAGGTCTGGAATCAATGATGCGACTTACAACACGTATCACTGTGGCAGCTCTGGCAATCTTTTCGGTTTCATGCGTCTTATCAACAGAGGCGTGGGGGCAAACGGCCCTGTTTCAGCGCGTCCTGACGCTGGAATTGTCTCCGGATCCTTTAATCCTCAATATTGCGCTTTCCCGCGGCGATTTGAGCATTCGCTACAGCCGGGAGGGAGAGATCCGGATCTCTGGATTTACAAAGAATTTAGCCAACAAAAGCGCTGCTGAACAGTTTTTCAAAAGTGGTTTAGTCATAACTCAGGATAAACAGAACGTTACCATCCGAAATGCCCCCAATGCTCCGGACGCAGCGGTGCAAATTGAGCTTGATGTGCCTTATCGGACCGAGCTTAATTCGGCGATCACAGGCGCTGGAAACCAGAAGCTGATCGGCATCGCCGGGCCAGCCAAACTACAATCCGGCGAAGGCGATATTGATGTGACATTTGTGCGGCTGGGCCTGGTGCAGGCCAGGACCGGCAAAGGAAAGATTTCCTGCACTCGCGTGATTCAGCTGGATGTCGAAACTGGCGAAGGTAATATTACGCTCATGGAAGTCGGGCTTTCCAAGGCAGTTGTGAAAAAAGGATCAGGTCGAATCGAGGTGGGCGGCGCACGGGACACCCTGGAAGCCACAACGGACAGCGGTGCCCTTCACATAAAAGCTGTTCCTAATAGTGATTGGAAGCTTAAATCCGGCTCCGGCAATATTCGCATCGAGTTGCCGCCCAAGTTGAACTTCGAGATTGCGGCCAGCACGCCTTCTGGCAACATCTCCATTGAACACGAGGGCATGCAGCAGCCGGAAGGCAATGTTCATGAGTTCCATCAGGCGGTGAACGGCGGCGGCAAACATATTCAGGCACAAAGCGTAAGCGGAAATATAACACTCGAATGACTAAACTTATTGGTCGTCTCGCAATTCTGGCCTGCCTCACGCATGGGCTTCTTGTCTTCGGCGAAGACAAGATTGAATTTAAAAAGACTGTGTCCCTCACGCCGGCGGACCACATTATTCTGGACGTGACGGTGCCCAGAGGGGACGTGTCCATTCAATACCGTCATGCCGGAGAAATCTCCATTGTGGCGACCGCCTTGACAACCGACGGCAAAGACCTGCCGGCCAATTTTTTTGATACCTCGCTGAAGGTTGAGCGGGAGGGGGAGCATCTCAAAATCTCGGCCACGCCCACAGCCGCGTATGCAATACCAAACCTGAAGATTTCCTACATGATCGGTGTACCCGACTGGATTGAAGTAAATTCGACGGTCGAAAAAGATGGAAAACAAACCGTTGCAGGCGTTCGCGGCCCTGTAAAGCTGGTTAGCGGGAGTGGTGATATCAGGGCTGTGTATATCACGACAACACTCGATGCCAGGACGGGAAGCGGAAATATAGAAGTAACTCGTGTCGGAACCTCTGCAAAAGTTGAGACCGGAGGGGGAAACGTCCGGATGAAGAATATCGGCCCTTCCAGTGTGGCCATCGTGAAAAAAGGTACTGGAAGAATTGAAATGGATGGTGTGAGCGGCTCCTTCACCGGCTCCACCGATGCGGGAGAACTGGACGCCAAAGGCGGGGTTTATGGCGAATGGAACCTCAGATCCAATTCTGGAAACATTCGCATTGAAGTTGGTTCGGGGACTGAGAGCAACGAAGACCCTAGGTTCGATATCGATGCGGCGACACGTTCGGGAAAGCTCTTGACCGAAAATGACGATCTGAAAGCGTGCCGGGTTGCTGTAGTCCGCGAGTGCCATCAGAAAGTAAATGGCGGCGGCAATCGCGTCATTGCGCGCAGCCAGAGGGGCAATATCTTTATCCACTAATTTGTCCCAATATTTCTTTAGAAGAGTCTGATTTGGTTTTGAATTTCTGGCCTCGGATAAGCAAGCGAAAGCTATTGATTCAGATGAACACGATATCGCGTTTCGGCAAAATCGGCATTCTGCTTTGTCTGGGACTTGTGGGTGCAGAACTTTTGGCGCAAACGCCGGAAACCGGAGAACTACGCCTCGTGATCACCGATTCGGCCGGGTTTGGCATTTCGGCTGTGGTGAACCTGGTCAGCGAAGCGAATGGCTACCGCAAGAGTATTACTGCTGAAAACGAGGGCAATGTTGTGGCGAAGCGACTGCCCTACGGGTTTTATCGGGTGGAAGTTCAACATCAGGGTTTTGCGTCATACGCAATTCTCGTGGATATTCGCTCCGCGATTCCTAAGACCATAAAAATCACTCTTGGTATTGCGCCAGTTGAAACCACCGTGACCGTGAGTGCGGATGCGACTCTGATCGACCCGCACCGCACCAGCAGCGTAAACGTCATCGGTAATGACGAGATTCAGAATCGCCGGGCGTCTTCCTCGGGTCGTTCCGTTCTGGATCTCGTGGATGCGGAGCCGGGGTGGCTATTGGAAGCCAATGGAATCTTGCACCCAAGGGAATCTGAATATCAAGTCCAGTATGTAATGGACGGAATCCCAAGCACCGACAATCGTTCTCCCGCTTTTGTTCCGGCTTTCGACGTAAACGATGTACAGTCGATGAGCATCATGACGGGAGGTTATCCCGCTGAATTTGGACGCAAGCTGGGCGGCGTCGTGGAAATTATATCTGCCCGCGACAAGCGTGAGGGATTCCACGGGAAAGCCGTTCTCTCAGGTGGCAGCTTCAATACCACCAATGAATTCTTTCAAGGTCAATACGGCTGGGACCGCAATACTCTAAGCCTCAGTCTAGGAGCGGCCTCCACCGATCGCTATCTGGACCCGCCCACTCTGCAAAACTTTACCAATCACGGGACAAATATCAACGCTCTGGTGCATTTTGAGCGCGACCTCACGGACAAAGACCGCATTAGCATTATTTTCCGCCGTGAACAGGCAAGGTTCCAGGTTCCCAACCAGGTTTTCCAGCAGCAAGCGGGGCAATTGCAAGACCGCCAGAGTTTTGAAACCTCCGGCCAGATATCCTACATCCACATTTTCTCGACTGAGCTTTTGGGGGAAGTGGATGGTGCGGCCCGCAATATCTCGGCATCTATCTCTTCTAACCCCTTGTCAATGCCGCAAATTGTGGATCAGAACCGGAACTATCGTGAAGGCTACATCAAGACGGCAGTCACCGGTCACATTGGAAGAAATAATTGGAAGGCGGGAGTCGAAAGCGACTACGCCTCCATCAACGAATCTCTATTCTCCCAAATTACCGATCCAGCCCAATTTTCTCCCGGTACTCCTGTTCTTTTCAATTTTCATGGCCATGCGCCTGACAGGGAAGAAAGCGCCTTTGTTCAGGACCAGGTGAATCTGCACAACTGGACTTTTAGCATCGGCCTTCGCTATGACCACTACAACCTCCTCGTGAGCCAGGGCGCATGGAGTCCACGCCTGGGTGCTGGATGGTACTGGCCGGGCGCGGATCTATTGATCCATGCAGCTTATGATAGAGTTTTTCAAACGCCCGCGTTTGAAAATCTGCTCGTAGCCAGCTCTACCGCAGTCGATAGCCTAAGCGATCAGGTTCTCCACCTGCCAGTAAAGCCCGGTACTGGAAACTTCTACGAATTTGGTATCACCAAGGGGCTTTGGAAGAAACTCCGCCTCGACGCTAACATCTATCGCCGTGATTGGAAAAACTATGCCGACGACGATTTGCTGTTGAACACTGGCATTAGCTTTCCCATAGCATTGCAGAGGGCCGTAATTCGTGGCGAAGAAATTAAGATATCCATACCTCATTGGGGGCCGGTGTCTGGGTCGATCAGCTATGCCAATTCCATCGGGATCGGCAACTTTCCGGTTACAGGAGGATTGTTTCTGGGAGAGGATGCGGCCAGCGCCATTAGCTCCACCAGTGGCAGCTTTCCCGTCTCGCAAGACCAGCGAAACACTCTTTCAAGCCGCTTTCAATATCAGATCACGCCCAGGATTTATGCAGCCATGGGTGGAACTTACGGCTCCGGTTTACCGTTTGAATTCCAGGGCTCCCTTCAGGACGCCATCGACCAGAACACTTCTCAGCAGATCCTGAACCGGGTCAATTTTGCAGCCGGGCGTGTCCGCCCGAATTTTGCCCTAGATTCCGCCGTTGGAGCCGTCCTGAGCAAGCGCGATAGGGAATCCCTACGTCTGCAGGCCGACTTTCTAAACATGACAGATCAGCTCAGCGTGATTAACTTTGCCGGTCTCTTTTCCGGAACCGCATTGGGAGCGCCACGCAGCGTCAACCTGCGCCTCCAGTGGGAATTTTAAGCCACCGAACCTAACCGCCAGTACGTCGCTTCAGACCGTAGAAGCCGCTTGGTGAAGAGGAGCTAGCTTCCGTAGTCATCCGACCGCAATTCGTTCTTGCTCCCTTATCATTGACTTGCAGGAACTCAGGAGTCATGCTGCAGCTCCTTAACACCGAAGGATGGGAAAAGAAACAGACATGAAAGCCACATGGATCCAAGAGATCTTGCCGGCAGCTTCGTACCCAGTGCTACCTGGATGAGATTCGGAATCCCGGACTCTCGCCGGCGGTCGTTTCTGTGACGATCAGCGGCAAGCTGGGCTTAGATAACAATACGAGGATCGTTGGCGGCGCCTTCGGCCTCGCGGCCTGAGTGAGTGATAAGAGGCCCGGAAGTTTGAAATTCCTTCGCGCGTATCCTTATATACATAATATACATAGGATATATATAAGCTGCTGCGCACTCAGCCTGTAGGCAGTGGAGCACGGATCTGGGCAATAAACCCACAAAGTCTTGACCGCGAATTCCAAGCGTTTTTCCACACGGAGAGGCCGTAGCTACTCGCTGGATTCAAATGCCGCAAGGCACCCGGCAGCACCCGAGAGGCCCGCATCCGGTGCGATCTACATCTATTGCCGGCAGCGTTAGGAGTTCTACGCGCTGTGTTTCGATGGCCCTGACGGTAGCCTCACTGCCCAGGACTTCGGCAAGCTCTTGCCTGAATTCAACCTGCTCAAATACGCCGAGCACCTGGCCCTGTTGCAAGCCCAGTTCCAGAGCCCCGGCTCGGCCTGAAGGAGGCCACTTCGGGCAAACCGGGTGGGGAAGATGGCCGTTTCAGCGGGCCAGTAGCCCTAGGGTTTGGGTCAATTTGCTGCCCCAGCCTACTACTATAGGGTTATCGGGTCATTAGTCCATCGAGGTACAAAAAAAACAATCTTTGTCGTGACGTGCTTCCGATTGCGATTTGTCATAGTGCCTCAAGACAAATTGAGGGCCAGAGCCGAAATGCAGTGGCTGGCCAAAGTTCGCAGTGAGGGAACATGCTCATGAGCTGTACTGGATCAAAATCTTGCAATGGTTCCATAGGAACGTCGCAGACCGGCGTTCGGTTCCCGACCGGAGGACGTCATGGCGAAATTGATTGAATTCTACGTCCCGGCAAACTTCCAGCCGCCGAAGCAGCGGTGGACGCCTGAGGAGTTGCGTGGCAGGATCATCGAGTTCCAAGCCAGCACTAGGCGAAAGTTGGCCTAGCAGTGACAGCCACGATCTTCTGCGAGCGGTCAGCGGCCCAGCCGGCTATTGGGTTCCCAGTTGCATCACTTGCTGTTTCTCTTGGAACCCGCCAGGTACCCGTCGACCCGGTCGAGCGCTCCCTTGAAGCCCAGCTGTCATTGGCAGAGAAGGCAGGCAAAACCACAATGACGTTGCTGCCCGTCGTGATCAACGCAACAGAAGAAGAGCCGAAGACCTTAAACGAAGGATTCAGGGCAAATGCACATATGCCACGGTGACTAACCGCCATCGTCTGCGACAGGAGAACAGGCATTATGGAAATCCATCAGATCCGCTACATGTGCGCCGTGGCCGAGACCCGCAGCTTCACTGCCGCGGCAGCTCGTGAGCATGTGGCCCAACCTTCGCTTTCCCAGCAGATTATCAAGCTCGAAGATGAGCTCGGCGCCAAGTTGTTTCAT
>WNFN01184593.1_pt1 | contig 10153 bp, 13 predicted proteins | sample 5400161 | NCBI WGS metagenome assembly WNFN01 (sample SAMN13153353, study PRJNA577476) | soil metagenome | isolation source: 80 cm saprolite on Douglas fir-dominated hillslope | place: USA:California | collected 2013-09-17 | reverse complement strand
TCGAAGAACGCCGGGTCGAGGCCGAGCAGATGGTCGAAGGCGGCGCGCCGCAGGTCGGTGACCACGCGCTCGCCGGTGCTCATCATCAGGTAGAAGCGCAACCAGGTCGCGCTGGCGAGCGCGGCGGCGAGCACCAGCAGCGCCACCAGCGCCTCGTCGAGCAGGCGCGGCTCGCCGCTGCCGAAACCGCGGTCGATCACCAGGCGCAGCCCCTGGCCGAGCGCCAGCACGCAGCCCGCGGCGACGATCAGGGCGAGCAGCGCCGCGGCGACGCGCCAGCGATAAGGCGCGAGGAAGCGCGCGAGCCGCGCCGCGTCTTTCATCGCGCGTAGAACCGGTAATGCCGGCGGCCGAGCTGGCGCGCGCGCTCGCGCGCGGCGTGCGCGTTGCGCATCAGCGCCTCGCCGTCGCCGGCGTCCGCGGGGAACAGCGAGATGCCGATGGCCGCGTCCATGTCCAGCGCCTGCACCAGGCGCTCGACCACCAGCCGGCACTCCGGCTCGCCGCGCACGTCGGTGAGCACGATGGCGAACTCGGCCGCACCCCAGCGCGCGAGCGTGTCGGCCTTGCGCAGGCCGCTGCCGAGGCGCCGCGCGGCCTCGCGCAGCGTGCCTTCGTCCACGCCGGCGAAAGCAGCGAGCTCGACGAGCACCAGCGCCACGCCTTTGTCGCGCCGCTGCGCGAGGTGCAGCGCCTGCTGCAGGCGATCGTCGAGCAGCCGCCGGTTGGGCAGTGCAGTGAGCGGGTCGTGGTGGTCGCTAGGCTGCGGCGGCGGCGTCGACACGCTCGACTTGCACCCGGCAATCGTAGAACGTGGCGCCGCCGCCGAGATCGGCAGTGCGCTGCGAAGTAAGGTTGTTGGCGTTGCGCCCGTCGGGCGAATATTTCTTCCACCACAGCGAGGGCGCCACTACCACGCCGGGGCGTGGCTTGCCGTTGATGCGCACGCGCAGCGTGTAGGCGCCGCGCTGGTTGAACACGCGCACGCGGTCGCCCTCGCGGATGCCGCGCACCTCGGCGTCGTCGGGGTGCATGTCGAGGTGCGGCTCGCGCTCGAACTCGCGAAAGCGCGCCAGGTTGGCGAAGCTCGAGTTGAGGAAGTGGCGCGCCGGCGGCGAAAGGAAGGCGAGCGGATAGCGCTCGGCGAGCGCCGCGTCGCCCGCTTCCACCGGCGGGTTGTAGAACGGCAGCGGGTCGATGCCCTGCTTTTCCAGCCACGCGCTGTAGAACTCGCACTTGCCCGACGGCGTCGGGAAGCCGCCCTGCGCGAACGGCGCGAAGCGCTGCGGCACGGCGAGCTTCTGCCAGCCCTGCCGCTTGAGCTCACTCCAGTCGAATTTCGAGCCCAACGCCGTCCTGCAGATGTCCTCGTCGGAATCGCGGAAGCAGGGCTCGTCGAACCCCATGCGCGCCGCCAGCCGGCGGAAGATCTCGGAATTGGGCAGCGCTTCGCCGAGCGGCGCGATCGCCGGATTGTTGGCGAGCACATACAGGTGGCCATAGGACTTGTGCACGTCCCAGTGCTCGAGCTGCGTGGTCGCCGGCAGCACGATGTCGGCGTAATCGGCGGTATCCGTCTGGAAATGGTCGATGACCACCGTAAATAGATCTTCGCGCGAAAAGCCCGCGATCACCTTGTCGGAGTCGGGGCAGACCGCGACCGGATTGTTGTTGTAGACGATGGTCGCACGCACCGGCGGCTCGGCGGCGGTCAGCGCATCGCCGAGCTGCGAATGATTGATCGTGCGCGGCCGGCGTCCCGCGAGCAGGGCCGGACGCTCTAGCGCCTGGTGGTCGAAGCCGTAGAAGTCCGCGGTGGTGAGCACCAGCCCGCCCGCGGCCTCGCGCCACGCACCGGTCAGCGCCGGCAGGCACGCGATGGTGCGCGCCGCGATGCCGCCCCCGGCGTGGCGCTGCATGCCGTAGTTCAGGCGGATCGCCGCCGGCTTGGTCGTGCCGTATTCGCGCGCGAGCTGCACCACCTCGGCCGCGCTGATGCCGCACAGCCGGGCTACACGCTCCGGGGGATACTGCTCGAGCACCCGCTTTTCCAGCGCGTCATAACCAACGGTATAACGCTGCACATAGTCGCGGTCGATCAACCCCTCGCGCATCAGCACGTGCATCACGCCCAGAGCGAGGGCGCCGTCGGTGCCGGGCAGCAAGGCGATGTGCCGGGTGCATTTCTCCGCCGAGAGGCTGCGGTACGGATCGATCGCGATCACCTTGGCGCCGCGGCGCATCGCCGCCTGCACGCGCGACCAGAGATGCAGATTCGACACGACCGGGTTCGCGCCCCACAGGATGATGAGCCGCGCCTCGTCGAAGCGCTCGGGATCCATGCCAACCGAGCCGCCGAGTGTCGCCTTCAGACCGTATTTGCCGGCGCTCGAGCAGAGCGTCCGATCGAGCAGCGACGCGCCGAGCTTGTAGAAGAAGCGGCGGTCCATCGAGCTGTACTGCACCATGCCCATCGTGCCGGCGTAATTGCACGGCAGGATGCTCTCCGGGTTGTCCGCCGCCAGCGTCTTGAGGCGGGTGGCAATCTCGTCCAGCGCTTCGTCCCAGCCGATGCGGCGGAATCTGCCCTCGCCTTTCTTGCCGACGCGCTTCATCGGGTAGCGCAGGCGATCCGGCGAATAGGTGCGCTCGAGGTAATGGCTGACCTTGGTGCACAGCGTGCCGTCGGTGAAGGGCGCGTTCGGATCGCCCTTGATCTTGGTCGCCACGCCATCGTCGACGGTGACGAGCATGGCGCAGGTGTCGGGGCAATCGTGCGGGCAGGCAACGCGAACGACTTCGCTCATGGCCTCATTTTACGTCGAGCAGCTCTATCCAGTGGCGCACCGGCGTGCGCGTCGCGCCCTGCAGGTGCGCGAGGCAGCCGATATTCGCGGTGGCAATGACATCCGGAGCGCCCGCCTCCAGCGCCGCGAGCTTGCGGCCGCGCAGCTCGCCCGAGATCGCCGGCTGGAGTAACGAATAAGTGCCGGCGGAGCCGCAGCAAAGGTGCGCGTCATTCACCGGCGTCAGCTCGTAGCCGACTCTTGCGAGCAGCGCCTCGACCTGGCCGCGCAGCTGTTGCCCATGCTGCAGCGTGCAGGGCGACTGGAACGCCACGGTGCCTCTCTTGCTACCGGCGGCGATCATGTCCGGCGTGATGAGCTCGCAGAGGTCGCGGGTGAGCGCGGAAATGCGCTCGGCTTTCTCCCGGTAGCGCGCATCGTGCGCGAGCAGGTGCCCGTAGTCCTTCACCGTCACGCCGCAACCGCTCGCGGTCATCGCGATCGCCTCGACCTCGCCGCGCTCCACCGCCGGCCACCAGGCATCGATCAGCGCGCGCATGTCCTCGCGGCCGTCTTCCTGGTAGTTCAGATGAAAGCGGATGCCGCCGCAGCAAGCCGCGCCCGGCGTTTCGACCAGCGAGATGCCGATGCGATCGAGCACGCGCGCCGCCGCGGCATTGATCGACGGCGCGAGCACGGGCTGCACGCAACCGGCCAGCACCAGCACCTTGCGCGCATGGCGCGGCGCGGGCCAGGCGCCGGGCGCGCGGGTTCGCGGTGGCACCTTGGCCTTTAACGCGCCTGGAAACAGCGGGCGCAGCCATCGTCCGAGCTTTAACAACGCCGCAAATAAACCCGTGCGCGGCAGCCCCCAAGCGAGGAGCGCGCGCCGCAGGCGATCCAATGGACCGCGCTCGGTCTTCGACTCGACCACCGCTCGGCCGATGTCGACCAGGCGCCCATAGCGCACGCCGGAGGGACAGGTGGTCTCGCAGGCGCGGCAGGTGAGGCAGCGGTCGAGATGCAGCCGCGTCTTGTCGGTGACGGCGGCGCCTTCGAGCGCCCGCTTGATCAGGTAGATGCGGCCGCGCGGGCTGTCGAGGTCGTCGCCCAGCACCTGGTAGGTCGGGCAGGTGGCGGTGCAGAAGCCGCAGTGCACGCACTTGCGCAGGATGCTTTCCGCCTCGCGGCCCTCGGGCGTGTCGCGGATGAAATCGGCGAGCTCGGTCTGCATCGCTCGTTATACTTTTCGCATGCGCACGCTCGCCTGGCTGCTGATCCTCGGCGTCGTCATCGCCGCGGCGTACGCGCTCGTGCGCTGGCGCCGGCAGTGGGCCGAGCGGCAGAAAGCGGCGGAGGAGCGCTTCGTCACGTTCATTGCCCAGACCAAGCCGGCAGTGCCGGCGCCCAGTGCGCCCGCCGCGCCGCTGCCGCAGCCTGATCCTCATGAGCGGCTGCTGCTCGAGGCGGCCGGCAAGGCGGGCGAGGCGGGAGAAGCGGCGCTTTCGATCCAGCTCTATGCCAAGCTGCTGTCGCGCTATCCGCACACCCGGTTCGCCGCGCAGGCGCGCGCCGCGGTCGAAGAGCAGAAAAAGAAGCTGGCAAAGGCCTAGAGCTCCGGATAGAGGCGGCCGGGATTGAAGATGCCGGCCGGATCGAAGGCGTCTTTCAACCTGCGGTGCAGCCCGAGCACTACCGGCGTGAGGGGCGCAAAGGCGCCGGCCGATTTGTCCGCGCCGCGGAACAGCGTTGCGTGTCCGCCCGCACGTTTGGCCGTGTCCCGGATTTGTGGATCATCACCGCGTATCCAGCGCAGCCCTCCGCCCCACTCGATGAGCTGGCGCCCGCCCAGGGCGAGCGGCGGAGTTATGGAGGGCACGGCGAGGCGCCACAGCGTCTCCTCGCCGGCGAAAAAAGCATGCGTCTGCTCGCGAACCGCGCGCCAGAAAACCGCCGTGACGCCGACTTCGGCGCCGCCGATGCGCTGCGCCGCGCCCTTCACCGCAACGTCCGATCCCGAAAGGCGCACATGCAGCGCGCCGTCGTGCCACGCCGTGGCCGAGAGCGGCAGCGGCTCGCCCGCCCACCGGTTCATCGCGTCGAGTGCGCCCGCTTCATCGGTCTCGAGTCGCAGCGTGAGCTCCATGGGCGGACGCGGCAGCACCTTGAGCGAGGCCTCGGCGATCAGCCCGAGCGTGCCGAGCGCGCCGGCGCTCAGGCGCGAAACGTCGTAGCCGGCGACGTTCTTCATCACCTGGCCGCCGAACTGCAGGAGCTCGCCGCGCCCGTCGATCAGCTTGACGCCGAGCACGAAGTCGCGCAGCGCGCCGGCGCTCGCGCGCCGCGGACCCGAGAGACCGGCTGCGATGCAGCCGCCGAAGGTCGCGGCGCCGAAATGCGGCGGCTCGAACGGCAGGCATTGGCCGCTCGCCTCGAGCGTCCGCTCGATCTCGGCGAGCGGTGTGCCGCAGCGCGCGGTGATCACCAGCTCGCTTGCCTCGTAGGCGGCGATGCCGGCGTACGCGCGCGTATCGAGCAGCTCGCCGCGCGGCGCGTTGCCGTAGAAGTCCTTGCTGCCGCCGCCGCGCAGCCGCAGCGGGGTCTTGCGAGCCACCGCCGAGCGGATCCGCTCCTGGAGCGCTGCCAGCGTCAAAACCGCGGCAGCTCCGCGTGCGGCAGCGCGCCGCCGCGCACGTGCATGCGGCCGTACTCCGAGCAGCGCGCGAGCGTCGGCACCGCCTTGCCGGGGTTGAGCAGCCCCTGCGGATCGAAGGCGCGCTTGACGGCGTGGAACAGCTCCAGCTCCGCGCTGCCGAACTGCGCGCACATCTGGTTGATCTTCTCGACGCCGACGCCGTGCTCGCCGGTGATGGTGCCGCCCACCGCGACGCATTTCTCCAGCACTTCGCCGGCGAAGCGCTCGGTGCGCTCGAGCTCCTCGGCATTGTTGGCGTCGAACAGGATCAGCGGATGCAGGTTGCCGTCGCCGGCGTGGAACACGTTGGGGCAGCGCAGCCGGTACTTCTTCTCCATCTCGGCGATGAAGTTGAGCACTTCGCCCAGGCGCTTGCGCGGGATGGTGCCATCCATGCAGTAGTAGTCGGGCGAGATGCGGCCCACCGCCGGAAACGCCGCCTTGCGCCCCGACCAGAAGCGCAGGCGCTCGGCTTCGTCGCGCGACACCGCGAGGCGCACCGCGCCGGCGGCCGCGAGCACCGCCTCCATGCGCGCGATCTCGTGCTCGACTTCAGCGGCGCTGCCGTCGGACTCGCACAGCAGGATCGCGGCGGCTTCGAGGTCGTAGCCGGCCGAGACGAACTCCTCGACCGCGCGCGTCGCCGGGCGATCCATCATCTCGAGGCCCGCGGGGATGATGCCGGCGGCAATCACCGCGGCCACCGCATTGCCCGCTTTGTCGACGTCGTCGAACGACGCCATGATGACGCGCGCGCACTGCGGCTTGGGCAGCAGCTTGACGCTCACCTCGGTGACGACGAAAAGCATTCCTTCGGAGCCGATGGCGAGCGCGAGGAGATCGAGTCCCGGCGCATCGGGCGCTTCGCTGCCCACCTCGAGCGGCTCGCCCTCGATAGTGAAGCCGCGCAGCCTGAGCACGTTGTGCAGCGTCAGGCCGTATTTCAGGCAGTACCGCGACGCGCGCGCGCGCATCGACGCGCAGCACGCGCATGAATTTCGCCATCGAAAGCAGCACACCGTCGCCCGGCGGCAGCGCGCCGCCCGAGAGCCCGGTGCCGGCGCCGCGCGGCACCACGGGTACACCGAGCTTCGAGCAGGTGATGAGAACACGCTGGACCTGCTGCTCGGTCTCGGGCAGCGCCACCACCATCGGCAGCTGGCGGTAGGCGGTCAGGCCGTCGCACTCGTAGGGCCGCGTATCCTCTTCGTCGAATAGCACCGCGCGTTGCGGCAGAAAGGCGCGCAGCGCGCGCGCCACCTCGTGCTGCCGGCTCAGAGATACGGCTTCGCCCACTTCAGGCCTTCGCGCGTGTCACCGCGGGGATTGTATTCGCATCCCACCCAGCCCGAATAACCGATGGCGTCGAGATGGCGCAGCAGAAAGTCGAAGTTGATCTCGCCCGTGCCGGGCTCGTTGCGCTCGGGCACGTCGGCGATCTGGATATGGCCGATGCGCGCGAGCAGCCGCTCGATGCTGCGCGCGAGATCGCCCTCCATGATCTGCATGTGGAACACGTCGTATTGCAGGAAGGCATTGGCTTCGCCGGCGGCGTTGAGCACATCGATGGCCTGCGCGCTGCCGGTGAGAAAGAAGCCGGAGGCCGGCGATGCAGTTCAGGCGCGGACAGCCGACCGCGGTGGCGTATTCGATGGCGCGCTCGACGCCCTCGCGGAACTCGCGCTCGCGCCCGGGCAGGCAGGCGATGCCGCGCTCGCCTTTCGCCATGTCGCCGGCCGGCAGGTTGTGCAGCACGACCTGCACGCCCGCATCGCGCGCGCGCCGGGCCAGCGCCTCGGGGGCGAGCGCGTACGGGAACTGGTATTCGACGTAGCGAAAACCGGCGTCGCGCGCGGCGCCGAAGCGCTCGAGAAAATCGAGCTCGGGGAACAGCATCGAAAGATTCGCGGCGAGCTTCGGCATAATGGACAGAATAACTTGAACGCGATGGAAATCGCTGCCGCAACGCCGTGGTGGATCTGGCCGATCGCGCTGTTCGCGGTCAGTTTTGCGATCGGCATCGTCGCGGTGCTGGCGGGGGTCGGCGGCGGCGTGCTGTTCGTGCCGATCGTCGGCAGCCTGTTTCCCTTTCATCTCGACTTCGTGCGCGGCGCCGGGCTGATGTTCGCGCTCGCCGGCACGCTCGCCGCCGGGCCGCCGCTGCTGCGCGCCGGCATGGCGAGCCTGCGGCTGGTGATGCCGCTCGCGCTGGTGGGCTCGATCGCTTCCTTCGCCGGCGCGCTCGCCGGATTCGCGCTTGGCACGGCGCAGCTGCAAACGCTGCTCGGCGTGCTGATCATCGGCATCGCGCTGCTCATCTGGCGCCTGCGCGGCGCCGACCGGGCGGAGGTCGAACCCGACGCGCTGAGCGAGCTGCTGCGGCTGAAAGGCGAATTCCACGACGCGGCGCTCGACAGCACCATCGATTGGCGCACGCACCAGACCCCGCTCGGCCTGGCGGCCTTCGCCGGCATCGGCTTCGTCGGCGGCATCTTCGGCCTGGGCGCCGGGTTCGCGAATGTGCCGGCGCTCAACCTCCTGATGGCGGCGCCGCTCAAGGTGGCGGTCGGCTCGAGCGGCCTGCTGATCTCGGTGATCAACAGCTCCGCGGCATGGGTCTACCTGCATCGCGGCGCGCTGCTGCCGCTGGTGGTGGTGCCGTCGATCCTCGGCGTAATGCTCGGCTCGCGCATCGGCGCCCGGCTGCTCGGCGTGACCCCGGCGCCGGTGGTGCGCCGCCTGGTCATCGTCGTGATGCTGCTCGCCGGATTGCGCGCGCTGTCCAGGGGGCTCGGTCTATGGACCTGATGTCGCGGGAGCGGCGCTTGCGCGAGCTTTATGCCCGCTGGCTCGACGCCGCGACCAAGGCCGGCTTCGCGATCCTGCTCGCTGCCTTCCTCGTCTATGCCGGCGGCCTGCTGCCGGCTTACGTGCCGCTGGCAGACCTGCCGCGGTACTGGAGCCTGCCGGTGCACCGCTTTATCGAAGTGACCGGCGCGCCGCAGGGCTGGGCGTGGCTCGGGCTGCTCGGCTACGGCGACGCGCTCAACCTGGCGGCGGTCGCCCTGCTCGGCCTGGTGACGCCGGCCTGCTATGCGCGCCTGCTACCCGCCCTGATCGCCCAGCGCGACTGGCTGCAGGCCGCGCTCGCCCTGGCGCAGCTGGTGGTGCTGGTCACCGCAGCGAGCGGCCTGCTGGCCGGCCCCGGGTGACGGTGCTAGACTTTTTTCGCGCCAGACCCATAACTAAAAGGAGAAAACCATGGGTGCGATCTTCCAATCCCTGAGCCGAACCATCATCGCCGGTGTCGTCGTGCTCATCGTCCTGCTGTTCATTGCCGCCGCCCTGACCGGCGGCGCGGTCAATCTTGCGTCGCACGGCTGGTGGCTGTTCGCCATGCGCTGGCTGCACATCACGGCAGGCGTGATGTGGATCGGCCTGCTCTGGTACTTCAACTTCGTGCAGACGCCGTCGATGCCCAAGATCCCCGACGAGCAGAAGCCCGCGGTGAGCAAGGTGATCGCGCCCACGGCGCTCTTCTGGTTCCGCTGGGCGGCGATGGCGACCATCGTCCTCGGCCTGATCCTCGCCCTGATGAACGGCTACCTGGGGCAGGCGCTCATGCTGCAGAAGGGCTTCGTGGCGATCGGCCTGGGCATGTGGCTCGGCGCCATCATGTGGTTCAACGTCTGGTTCATCATCTGGCCAAACCAGAAGAAGGCGCTCGGCATCGTGCAGGTCAGCCCCGAGGAGAAGGCCGCGGCGGCCAAGCTCGCCGGCATGACCTCGCGCATCAACACCATGCTGTCCATCCCCATGCTTTATTTCATGGTGGCGCAGCAGCACGGCGGCCTATAAAGCCTGTTAGGTGCCGGGAATGCCGCCGATGCGGCTTCCCGGCTTGATGCCCCGGGCGGCAAACCAGCCGCGGTTCATTTCCAGCGCATAGCGCGCCGGCCGGCTCGCGCAATGCGAGTCCTCGGTCTGCGGCGCCATGTCCTCGACGTTGATGATCGCGCCGCGCTCGTCGATGAAAGCGACCGACAGCGGGATCAGGGTGTTTTTCATCCACATGCAGTGCGTCGTCGCCTCGTCAAAGATGAACAGCATCCCGGCGTTGGACGGCATCGCGCTGCGGTGCATCAGCCCGGTGGCGCGCGTGGCGTAGTCGGCGGCGACCTCGGCACGGATCAGATGCATGCCGGCGTTCAGCTGCACCACCGGTATCTGCTGGGCAAGCACCGGCGCGGCGCACAAGGCGAGGGCGAGAAACGGGCGCATAAATGAAAAAGGCAGGGACATGCCCTGCCTTCGTTTCATTCCGCTGCGGGTTACTTCTTGTCCATCTTGTCGGACTTCTTGTCCATCTTCTTGTCCGACTTCTTCTTGCCGTCCTTTTTCTTGCCGTCCTTCTTGTCCATCTTCTTTTCCATCTTGTCCATCTTCTTGTCCATCTTTTTGTCCTGCGCGACCGCGGCGAAACTCATGCCCGCAAACATCGCCGCGACGAGGACTGCAACAAGCTTCTTCATCGTCATCCCCTCTCTGGTGGGTTGTGTAGAAAGACCGCCCTAAGGCGCAGTCCGCTCCGTATAACGCACACGCTGTCGCGCGGTTGACGCGTCGTGGGAAGTGATTTTAAATCAAACGCATAGGGCGCTCAAAGGCCGGT
>WNFN01071558.1_pt1 | contig 10154 bp, 11 predicted proteins | sample 5400161 | NCBI WGS metagenome assembly WNFN01 (sample SAMN13153353, study PRJNA577476) | soil metagenome | isolation source: 80 cm saprolite on Douglas fir-dominated hillslope | place: USA:California | collected 2013-09-17 | reverse complement strand
CGCCGTCGTCGGCGATGTCCTCGCCGCGCTCCTCGAAAAATCCGGCTACCAGGTGTGCCGCGAGTATTACATCAACGACGGCGGCAGCCAGGTCGATACGCTCGCGCGCTCGGCCCATCTGCGCTACCGCGAGGCGCTTGGCGAGACCATCGCGAGCATCCCCGACGGCTACTATCCCGGCGACTATCTCAAGGAGACCGGCCGCGCTCTCGCGGCGCGCGACGGCGACCGCTGGCTCGGCGTGCTGGAGAGCACATGGCTCGGCCCGGTACGCAGCTTCGCGATCGACGCGATGATGGCGCTCGTGCGTGCCGATCTCGCCGCGATCGGCATCAGCCATGCGGTCTTCACCTCGGAGCGCGGTCTCGTCGAGAACGGCGCCGTCGACGCGGCGCTGAAGACGCTCGGCGATGCGGGGCTTCTCTACACCGGCACGCTCGAGCCGCCCAAGGGCAAGCTGCCGGACGATTGGGAGCCGCGGCCGCAGACGCTGTTCCGCGCCACCCAGTTCGGCGACGATGTCGACCGGCCGGTGCGCAAATCCGACGGCTCGTGGACCTATTTTGCCGCCGACATGGCGTATCACCTCGACAAGTACCGCTATGTCAAGCGCATGCAGGCGGCAGTAAAGGCGTTGACGGGCGGCAAGGGCGAGCTCGACGTCAAGCTCTGCCAGCTCGTCAATCTTCTCGACAAGGGCGAGCCGGTGAAGATGTCGAAGCGCGCCGGCAATTTCGTGACACTGCGCGACGTCGTCGACGAGGTCGGCAAGGACGTCTTCCGTTTCATGATGCTGACCCGGCGCAACGACCAGACGCTCGATTTCGATTTTGCCAAGGTCACCGAGCAGTCGAAGGACAACCCGGTTTTCTATGTGCAATACGCGCATGCGCGTGCTTCCTCGGTGCTGCGCCATGCGGCGGACGAGTTTCCCGGCATCGACGTGGCGCCCTCGGCCCTGGCCGCCGCGCCGCTCGACCGTCTCGCCGATCCCGCCGAGCTGGCGCTCATTCGTCTCCTCGCCGGCTGGCCGCGGCTGGTCGAGAGCGCCGCCGAGGCGCATGAGCCGCACCGCATCGCGTTCTATCTCGGCGAAGTCGCCGCCGGATTTCATGGGCTGTGGAACAAGGGCAAGGAGGCGGCCAGCTTGCGCTTCCTGATCGCCGATGACCTCGCGGTGACGACGGCGCGCCTGGCGCTCGTCCAGGCCGTCGCCTTCGTCGTCGCCTCCGGCTTGCGGATCTTCGGCGTCGAGCCGGTCGAGGAGATGCGGTGATGTACCAGGATTTCGGTCCGCAGGACCCGAAGCCGCAATTCCTCGAGCCGGAGCCTCCACCGCGCCGCCGCCTGCGCGGGCCGCTCCTGGTCCTCGTTGTCATGGCGCTGTGCGCCGGCGGGCTGTGGGTCGCCTATAATAACAGCCAGACACGCGCGCCCGCCGACGTGCCGGTGATCCAGGCCGATCAGGGGACGACAAAAACGCGCCCGCAGCAACCCGGCGGAATGGCGATCCCCGACCAGGACAAGCTGGTCTACAACCAAGGCAAGGGGCCGCCGCAGGTCGAGAAATTGCTGCCGCCGCCCGAGATACCGCTGCCGCGGCCGGCGCCGAGCGGTGAGGCGGCTTCCGCGACCCCGGCTGCTCCGGCGGTCCCGGTCACCACCGCCGTTCCGCCGCCAGCGCCGCCGCCTGCCGCGCCGGCGACAGTCGCGCCGACGGCGACCGCTCCCGCGGTCGCGGCGTTGCCGCCGCCAACGGCCCCGGCACCGCCGGCGCCCGCCGCCGTCACCGGCTACCGCCTGCAGCTCGGCGCCTTGCGCAGCGAGGAGGCGGCGCGGCAGGAATGGGCGAAATTGAAGAAGGCGCACGGCGATCTGCTCGGCGCGCTGAATGCGGCTTGGCCGCGCGCCGATCTTGGCGAGCGCGGCATCTATTATCGCATCCAGGCCGGCCCGATCGGCGACGTCGCCGCCGCTGAACATCTGTGCGGCGAGCTGAAGCGCCGCAATGTCGGCTGCATTCTCGTGCGTCCCTGAGATGAGCAAGCCGCGCGCCGCAATCTTTGGCTGTGCCGGGCCGATGCTCGCCCCCGACGAGCGTGCATTCTTTCGCACCGAGGACCCGCTTGGCTTCATCCTCTTTCAGCGCAACTGCGTCGAACCCGAACAGCTGCGCCGGCTCGTCGTCGATCTGCGCGACAGCATCGGTCGCAGCGATGCCCCGGTCCTCATCGACCAGGAGGGCGGTCGGGTCGCTCGGCTGCGTCCGCCGCACTGGCGCATCTATCCCGCGGCGGCGCGCATCGCCGCGCTTGGCGCCGAAGCGCCCGAGGCGGCGCGCGCCGTTGCACGCCTGATCGCCGACGATCTCGACTGCCTCGGCATCACCGTCGATTGCCTGCCGGTCCTCGACCTGCCGGTGCCGGGTGCCGATGCTGTGATCGGCGACCGTGCCTATGGCACCGAGCCGGTGCGGGTCGCCGCGATCGCCCGCGCCGCTTGCGAGGGTTTGCTCGCCGGCGGCGTCCTCCCCGTCCTCAAGCATATCCCCGGCCATGGAAGAGGAAACGTCGACAGCCATCTGGCGTGCCCCTTGGTGACGGCGCCCATCCAAGAGCTCAAGCTCACGGATTTCGCGCCGTTTCGTATGCTCAACGGCATGCCGTGGGCGATGACCGCGCATATCGTTTACGACGCGATCGATCCTGCGCACCCGGCGACGCTGTCATCGGCGGTGATCGCCGATGTGATCCGCGCGGAGATCGGCTTCGACGGCCTCCTGGTCTCGGACGATCTGTCGATGCAGGCGCTCGGCGGCAGCCTCGGCGAGCGCGCTGCAGGCGCCCTCGCTGCCGGCTGCGACGTCGTGCTTCATTGCAACGGCCGGCTCGACGAGATGCGCGATGTCGCGGGTTCGGTCGGCCCGCTCAGCGATGCGGCGAGCCGTCGCGTCAGCATGATCGCGGCAGCGGAAAGAATACGATATGCAATCCAGCCTGGCGGCGACCCTCTATCTCGCCTCGACCTGGGTGCTGCCGCTGATCATCGCGATCACCTTCCACGAGGCATCGCACGGCTTCGTCGCCCACCGTCTCGGCGACGATACCGCGTGGCGCTTGGGCCGCGTCACCTTCAACCCGCTGAAGCACATCGACCTCTACGGCACCATTCTCTTGCCGGCGCTGCTCTTGCTTGTGCGCTCGCCATTTCTGTTCGGCTATGCAAAGCCGGTTCCCGTGAACTTTGGCGCCTTGCGGAATCCGCGTCGCGACATGGTATGGGTGGCGGCGGCCGGCCCGGGCATGAACCTCGCGCTGGCCATCGTGGCGGGGCTGGTCCATCACTTTCTTTTGCCGGCGGGCCGCCACAACTGGGTTGCGCTGAACCTTGAGAATGCCATCTTCATCAACGTGCTGCTCGCGGTCTTCAACATGATACCGCTGCCACCGCTTGACGGGGGGCGGGTCGCGGTCGGGCTGCTGCCGGACGCGCTTGCGCGTCCGCTCGCCCGGCTCGAACGCTATGGCATGCTCATCCTGATTCTGTTGATTTTCGTTCTGCCCTATGTGGGACAGACCACGGGCGTCAATCTCGATGTGATGTCATGGCTGCTCGCTCGGCCAGTGGAGTACCTGCTACAGTTGATCGGCGTGATGACCGGAACCTACCTGCAGTGACGACATTGGGCGAGGAACCCTTCGAGACGCCGCGCGCCGACGTCGCTGCGATAACCGAGCTCGTCGTCGATCTCGATGGCTATGAGGGGCCGATCGATGTCCTCCTCTCGCTGGCGCGCGACCAAAAGGTCGACCTCACCAAGATCTCGATCCTGCAGCTCGCCGATCAGTATCTCGCCTTCATCTCGGCGGCGCGGCAGATGCGGCTGGAGATTGCCGCCGATTACCTCGTCATGGCCGCCTGGCTTGCCTATCTCAAATCGCGCCTGCTGCTGCCCGAGCCGCAACCCGAGGACGAACCGAGCGGCGCAGAGCTCGCCGCGGCGCTCGCCTTCCAGCTCCAGCGCCTGGAGGCGATGCAGCAGGCGGGCGTCCGGCTGATGGCGCGGCCGCTGCTCGGCCGCGATGTCTTCCCGCGCGGCGCGCCCGAGGGGCTGCCGCATTCGATGGACGACGCACTGGCGCGGCTCGGCAAGCTGCTCGGCAAGCTGCCGGAATGGCGCACGCTGATGAGCTTTCTGCCGCCCAACCTGCGCGCCGGGCTGGTCGGCCGCTCGGCCGTCGCGTCGACCTTCGCGGCCAGCCTCGAGCTGGTCCGCTCCGGTCGTGTCCAGCTGCGCCAGGACGTCGCCTTCGGGCCGATCTATCTGCGCAGCCCACCAGAGGAAAAATGAGGCTCGCCTTCCATGAGAGACCGGGCATGAGTAACCGGGCATGAGCGACCGAGGACAGGATCTGCGCCTTGTCGAAGCACTGCTGTTCGCGGCGGCGGAGCCGCTCGACGAGGAAACGCTGGCGACGCGGCTGCCGGAGGGGACCGAGATCGCGAGCCTTCTGGGCGAACTCGCCGAAACCTATCGCAATCGCGGGGTCAATCTCGAGAAGGTCGCCGGACGGTGGTCGTTCCGCACCGCGCCCGACCTCGCGCCGCGGCTCAAGCTGGAGCGCCTGGTGTCGCGCAAGCTGTCGCGCGCCGCTGTCGAGACGCTGGCCATCATCGCCTATCACCAGCCGGTGACGCGCACCGAGATCGAGGAGATCCGCGGCGTCGTGGTCAATCGCGGCATTCTCGACATCCTGATGGAATCGGGCTGGGTGCGGCCAAAGGGGCACAAGCAGACGCCGGGACGACCGGCGACCTGGGTGACGACGCCCGAATTCCTCGTCCATTTCGGCCTCGACGGGCTGGCGGACCTGCCCGGCATCGACGAGCTGAAAGCCGCCGGGCTGCTCGACGCCCGACCCGCCGCCGCGCTTACCGATATGGTCGACAATGCCGGCGCGAGCGAAGCTGGCGAGGACGAGGCGGGCTCGTCCGAGGATGACGCCGCGCCGTTCGAGCCGGATCTCGACGGCGCGGATGACGCGGTGACGCGCGGGTGATGTCGGCGACGCGGCGGCACGGCCGCGGCTAAGGCCAGCAGCGCGCGAACATCGCCTCGATTCGGCATCCGGCCAGAGCCGGCCGGCGTTGCGAGGTTCCAGGCTTTCTGCCATGATCCGCGCGCCGCCGGCAGACCGGCGCTGCCAGCCTCCGTCGATCCGCCACGGGTGTCTTGTTGGGAGAGGCGTGTTCTGCCGTCGAAGGGATCGAGGTCTCGGATTGGTGAAGTGCGATGTTGGATTTTAGCTGGTCCGAGCTGGCGCTGATCGGGGTCGTTGCTCTTGTCGTCATCGGCCCGAAGGATCTGCCGAAGGCGCTGCGCACGGCCGGCATTTGGGTGCGCAAGGCGCGCACCATCTCGCGCGAGTTCCAGAGCAGCGTCGAGCAGATGATGCGCGAGGCGGAACTCGACGAGGTGAAGAAGGAGCTCGAATCGGTCTCGTCGGTCAATATCGCGAAGGAGATCGAGAAGGCGGTCGACCCCACCGGCGACCTCGCGGAGTCGTTGAAGCCGCCCGAGATGCCCGACCTCAACAAGATCGTCAACGAGAGCGCGCCCCCTGCGGCGCCAGCCGCGCCCGCTGCGCTGCCCGGAGAAGCGGCAGCGGCGCCGACGCCTGCGCCGGCGTCGGGCGAGACGCCGCCAGGCGAAACCTTGCCGGGCGCCGGCGCGCCGGCGCCGAGCGCGGCCCCGTCGCCGCAACCGTCAAAACCCGCCAGCACCTCGTGACCGTCCGATGACGACCGAGGACGAAGAGCTCGAACACGGCAAGATGCCGCTGCTCGAGCATCTGCTCGAGCTGCGCAATCGCCTGATGTATTCGGCGATCGCCGTCGCCATCGCGTTTGCTCTCACCTATTTCTTCAAGGAGAACATCTACGCCTTCCTGGCTCGCCCGCTCGCTATTGCGCTTGAGGGGCGGCCCGAGCACAAGATGATCTATACCAGCCTTACCGAGGCTTTTTTCACCTACCTCAAGGTCGCGTTCTGGGCGGCGTTCTGCCTCGCCTTTCCGATCATCGCCAGCCAGATCTGGATGTTCGTCGCGCCCGGTCTCTACAAGAACGAGCGCAAGGCGTTCCTGCCCTATCTCTGCGCGACGCCGGTCCTCTTCATCATTGGCGCGTGTCTTGTCTACTTCATCGTGATCCCGCTCGCCTGGAAGTTCTTTCTCAGCTTCGAGGTGCCGGCTGGCGAAGGGCAGTTGCCGATCGAGCTGCAGGCAAAGGTGAGCGAATACCTCTCGCTCATCATGACCCTCATCCTTGCCTTCGGCCTTGCCTTCCAGCTTCCGGTGCTGCTGACATTGATGGCGCGCGTCGGCATCATCACGTCTGCTCAGCTCGCCGAGAAGCGGCGCTACGCGATCGTCGGCATCTTCATCGCGGCGGCGATCCTGACGCCGCCCGACGTGTTCAGCCAGGTGAGCCTCGCCATCCCGCTGCTCCTGCTCTACGAGATATCGATCTTCTCCTGCCGCTGGGTCGAGAAGAAGAAAGCCCAGCGCGAGGCCGCCGAGGAAGCCGAACTGAGCGGCAAGCCCGACGGCTGAGCTGAAAAGAGGATCGATGGACGCAGCCCAGGCGGCGCTTTATAACCGGCTCCCCGTCCTTTCCGGATCGGCAGACCAATGTTCGACGTGAAGTGGATCCGCGAGAACCCCGCTGCGTTCGACCGGGGTCTGGCGCGGCGCGGCCTCGAGCCGCGTGCCGCCGAGATCCTGGCTCTTGAAGGAAAATGGCGCGCCACTGAAACGTCGGCACAAGAAGCCTTGGCGCGGCGCAATCGCTTCGCCAAGGAGATCGGTGCGGCAAAGGCGCAAGGAAAGGATATCGCCGAGCTGCTGAACCGCGTCTCGAGCGATAAGGAATTGCAGGCGGCGACCGAGCAGGAAGCGGCGCGCCTGCGCCGCGAGATCGATGATCTTCTGGCCGGTCTCCCCAATATCCCAGCCGATGATGTGCCCGACGGAAAGGATGAGCACGACAACAAGCTCGTCCGCAGCCACGGGACGCCGCCGACCTTCGGCTTTCCCGCCAAGGAGCATTTCGTTCTCGGCGAGGCGCTCGGGCTGATGGATTTCGCGCGCGCCGGCAAGCTCTCCGGCGCGCGCTTCGTCGTGCTCAAGGGGCAGCTCGCGCGGCTCGAACGGGCGATCGGTCAGTTCATGATCGATCTGCAGACGAGCGAGTTCGGCTACACCGAAATCTCGCCGCCCTTGCTGGTCCGCGACGAGGCCGCCTTCGGGACCGGCAGCCTGCCGAAATTCGGCGACGATCTGTTCCGCACCACGACCGGCCTCTGGCTCATCCCGACCGCTGAGGTGCCGCTCACCAATCTGGTCGCCGACGAAATCCTCGACGAAGCCGATCTGCCGCTGCGCTTCACTGCCTGGCCGCCGTGCTTCCGCTCCGAGGCGGGGGCGGCCGGCAAGGACACGCGCGGCATGATCCGCCAGCATCAGTTCGAGAAGGTCGAGCTCGTCTCGATCGCCCATCCGGAGAACTCCGAGGCGGAGCACGAGCGCATGACGGCTTGCGCCGAGGCGGTCTTGCAGCGCCTCGGTCTTGCCTACCGCGTCATGCTCCTCTGCGCCGGCGACATGGGCTTCGCCTCGCGCAAGACCTACGACGTCGAGGTGCATGAAGGCGCGTTTCCGGGCGAAGGGAGAGAAGGGTACGCGCTTCGTCCATACGCTCAACGGCTCCGGACTGGCGGTCGGGCGCACCCTGGTCGCCGTGCTCGAGAACTACCAGCAGGGCAACGGCACCGTCTTGGTACCGGATGTGCTGCGGCCTTATATGGGCGGGTTGGAGGTCATTGGCGGCGATGTTTGATCGACCGATCGATCTCGCGGCGGCGCGCATCCTCATCACCAACGACGACGGCATCGACGCGCCGGGCCTTCGCATCCTCGAGACCGTGGCGCGCCTGCTCTGCCCCGATGTCTGGGTCGTCGCGCCCGAGCAGGAGCAGAGCGCCGCCGGTCACTCGCTGACGCTGCGCAGGCCCTTGCGCATTCGCAAGCTCGCCGAGCAGCGCTACGCCGTCGACGGCACGCCGACCGACTGCGTTTTGATGGCGATCAAGTTCATCATGAAGGATGCGCGGCCCACGCTGACGCTTTCCGGCATCAATGCCGGCGGCAATCTCGGCGAGGATATCACCTATTCCGGGACGGTCGCCGCGGCGATGGAATCGACGCTGCTCGGCGTGCCGGCGGTCGCGCTCAGCCAGCACTATGCCCGCAACGCCGGCCCTAAATGGGAAACCGGCGAGACCTACGCCGTCGAGGTGCTGCGTCGGCTGACGGCGGCGCCGTGGCCGCTCAACACCCTGGTCAATGTCAATTTTCCGGACGTCGCGCCCGCCGCGGTGACGGGCATCGCCGTGACGCGGCAGGGACGGCGCAAGATCGGCGACAATCTCGTCGAGCGCATCGATCCCCGCGGCGTGCCCTATTACTGGATCGGTCCGATGCGCGACGAGGCGCCGAGCGCGCCGGGCACCGACCTTGCCGCGGTCAATGCGGGCGCCGTCTCGGTGACGCCGGTCTTCCTCGATTTCACCAACGTGCCGGCGCTCGCCGCGCTGACCAAGCTCTTCCCATGACCACGCAGGATTCGACCACGCCGAAGAAGCTGCGCCTGATCATGGAATTGCGCCGCGGCGGCGTTTCGGACCAGCATGTTCTCGGCGCGATCGAGCGCATCCCGCGCGAACTGTTCGTCCCCGCGACCTTCGTCGACCAGGCCTATGAGAACGTGGCGTTGCCGATCGGGCGGGGCCAAACGGTCAGCCAGCCGCTGGTCGTCGCCCACATGACCGAGGCGCTTGAAGTCGGCGCCCGCCACAAGGTGCTGGAGATCGGCACCGGCTCGGGCTATCAGGCGGCGGTGCTGGCGAAGCTATGCCGCCGCGTCTATTCGATCGAGCGCCACCGCGAGCTCCTGCGCGAGGCCGAGCAGCGCCTCGCCAAATTGCGCATCCACAACGTCACGCTGCGCTTCGGCGACGGCACCAAGGGCTGGCCCGAGCAGGCGCCGTTCGACCGCATCATCGTCACCGCGGCGGCGGCCGAGCTGCCGTCGGTTCTCGCCGACAGCCTCACCATTGGCGGCGTCCTCGTCGCGCCGGTCGGCGAGGATCGCCGCGAGCAGCAATTGCTGCGCATTCGCCGCCACGAGACCGGCTTCGCCACCGAGGAGCTTGGCGCCGTGCGTTTCGTTCCACTCGTCGCCGGGTTGCCGCGCGACGGGAACGGCGCCCCCGCCTGACGCGATTTCGGCATCATCATGACGCGCGATCAATGCTCCGACGGCAGGACCAGCCTCGTGCCTCGTGAGCGATGCGCGAACGGCCCCGCGATTCTCGTCGCTCTGCTCACCCTCGCGCTCTCTGGTTGCGTGCGTCACGGAGCGCCGGCTCCGGTGACATCCGCGGTCGGTACGGGAGCGCGACCAGCACCGGCGCCTGGGCAAATCGGGCTGGCCGAACGTCCCGACAGCATCGTCGTTCAGCCGGGCGAGACGCTCTATGCCGTATCACGGCGCTATGCCGTGCCGCTCCGCTCGCTCATCGAGGCCAACAATCTGCAGCCGCCTTTCGCGCTGGTCGCCGGACGGCGGCTGATGCTGCCGCAGGTTCGCACCTATACGGTCCAACCCGGCGACACTCTGCTCGGCCTGTCGCGCCGGTTCGGCGTCGAGGCGAGCACGCTGGCGCGGACCAACGACATCCCGCCGCCTTATCCGGTCAAGCTCGGTCAGACCCTGATCCTGCCGCCGCCGGTCCAGGCCGCCGCGGCGCCGGCGACCGTTCCGCAAACAGCAGCGCCGACCGCAGCGGGAGGCCCCCCGACCGTGGTTGCCGAAGCGCTCGCGGCGCCGCCTCAATCCGAACAGCGGCCAGCGTCAGCGCCGGCGCCCGGCGGCGCACCCGTCCTGCGCGAGGCGTCGCGTCAACCAACGGCGGCGCCGGTGCCCAGCCAGGCGCAGGCGGTTCCGTCGCAGCGGGGTCAGCCGCAACCCGCTCAATTGCAGCCCGGTCAAGTGCAGCCTGCGCCGCCCCCAGCGGCTGCCTCGCCGCCACC
>WNFN01178737.1_pt1 | contig 10157 bp, 8 predicted proteins | sample 5400161 | NCBI WGS metagenome assembly WNFN01 (sample SAMN13153353, study PRJNA577476) | soil metagenome | isolation source: 80 cm saprolite on Douglas fir-dominated hillslope | place: USA:California | collected 2013-09-17 | reverse complement strand
TACGAAGCCGTGGCTGTTTTTCCGAAAGTCACCGCCTATGTTGATTCGATCAGCGTCGACCGGGGCTCACATGTGAAAACGGGCCAGTTGATGGCTCGGCTTGTCGCTCCCGAACTTGCGGCGCAGCGGGCGGAAGCGGAGTCCAAACTACAGGCCGCCGAGTCGCAACGCGCCGAGTCGCAAGCGAAACTCAGCTCCGACGAGAGCACCTATCAAAGACTAAAGAGCGCTTCGGCAACGCCGGGCGTGGTTGCCGGGAACGACCTTGAAATCGCACAGCGGGCAGTGGACGCGGATCGGGCGCGGCTGGAAGCGAGCCGAGGGAGCGCCGAAGCGGCCAAGTCCGCATTGAAATCGGTCGCTGACCTCGAAGGCTATCTGCAGGTTCGGGCTCCCTTCAACGGGATCGTGACGGAGCGAAACGTTCATCCTGGGTCTCTGGTCGGACCTTCGACCGGCGCTTCGAGCGCGGTCATGCCGATGCTCCGGCTGGAGAAAGCGGACCGGCTGAGGCTCGTTGTACCGGTTCCGGAGAAATACGCGGGAAATATCGCGGAAGGAACGAAGCTCGAGTTCAGTGTTCCGGCGTATCCCGGGCAAACATTCGCGGGGCGCGTCGCACGCATCGCGCATTCCGTGGATGTAAAAACACGCACCATGCCCGTAGAGCTCGAAGTCAACAATGCGGATGGACGCTTGAGTTCGGGAATGTTTCCGGAAGTACAGTGGGCCGTGCGCCGAACGGAACCTTCCCTGTTCGCTCCCGTGTCCGCGGTCGTGAGAACAACGGAAGCGACCTTCGTTGTTCGCATTCGCGATGGCAACACGGAATGGGTGAACGTCCAAACGGGGGAACTCGACGGCAAATCCATCGAAGTCATAGGTGGATTGCGTGACGGGGATGAAATCGCAGCGCGAGGAACCGATGAGCTGCAGCCGGGAACTCATGTGGTAACAAAACAGATTCCAGCCGAGACACAAACTCGGAAGTGACGAGGAGGCAAAAGCATGTGCCGCTTCGTATTTTCTCAATGACTAAATAAATCAGGAGGTAGTGCGATGCTTCAGTCCGTAAAACATACCATTCTCGTTCTGTGCGCTTGTTTTGTGTCGCTCGGAATTCCCGCCATGGCGCAGGATGTTCCGGCCGACTATCAGGAAGTATTGAAATCTCTCGACCGCAAGGGCGACTTCAAAGCGGGAGTTCTGAAGGTGAACATTCCACGCAACGATTTGAAGATGACCATTCAAGGCTTTTCCACGCCGACGCCGTTTGGTTTCGGGGGATGGATTGCGTTGACGAAAGCGACGGACGGGTCTGATGTGATGATGGGTGACCTCGTGTTGCTGCAGGAAGAAGTGAATCCGGTTCTTTCCGCGCTGCTCGACAATGGAATCGATGTCACCGCCCTCCACAACCATTTCTTTTGGGACGATCCGCACGTGTACTTCATGCACGTTCATGGAATGGGCAAGGCCGCCGATCTGGCGCGGCGCGTGAAGCCTGGTCTCGACCTGATCGGACATGTGAAGCCGGAAGCCGTTTCTCCGGCAAGCGCTACGGGCACACCGCTTGATGTAGCAAAACTCGCCAAAATCGCCGGGCATGAAGGCGAACAGACAGGCCCGGTCTACAAAATCACAGTGGGGCGCGACGACTTGGGAATGAAGGAACACGGAGCGGTGATCAACGCTCGGATGGGACTGAACACCTGGGCGGCATTCGTCGGGACGCAGGAAGATGCCGCGATTGCGGGCGATGTCGCCATGCTCGAAGGCGAAGTGACGCCCGTTCTAAAAGCGCTGCGCAAGAACGGTCTCGACGTGGTGGCCATTCACCATCACATGACGGGAGACCGGCCTGTCGTGATCTTCCTGCACTACTGGGGCAGAGGCCCGGCCGAAAAACTCGCCGCCGGATTCAAAGCCGCTCTCGACGAACTCGGCAAGGGTGGCGACGCTTCCCATTCGATGGGGCACTAAGGAGAAAAAGATGAGAACGAAACTGTTTTCGCTGCAATTTGGCGTTTGCGCCTGCCTTGCTTTGGCAGGTTTGTTCTCGTCAGCCGCGTCCGGACAAACGCTCAGGCAGGTCACGAAGTTTGACCTGCCTGGGCCGGGCGGCAAACGTTTCGACTACCTCACGATTGATGAAGGCGATCATTACTTATTATCCGCGCATCTTGCCGCTGACCAGACGTACGTCATCGATCTTGGCACCAACAAAGTTGTCGCGACGATCACCGATACGCCCGGCGCCGAGGGAGTGGAATATGTGTCCGAACTCAAGAAATTCTATACGTCGAACGCGCACGACAACACCATCGGCGTGGTCGATCTCAAGCAGATGAAAGTCGTGAAGAAGTTGAAAACGGAAGCCAAACCGGATGGCAGCACGTATGCGACTCCCTTTCATAAGCTCTACGTCTCAGACGAGCGGGGAAAAGCGGAAGCGATCGTGGATGTGACCAAGGACGAAATCATCAAGACCCTACATTTCGACAGTGAAACCGGAATGCCGCAGTACGATCCCGTCGCGCGCAAGGTGTATGTGAACCTGCAGGACCAGAACATTTTCGCTGTCATTGATCCGGCAACGGACCAGGTTGTCGGGCGCTATCCAGTCGGGAAATGCGAGGGCAACCACGGCATGGCGCTCGACCCGGAACACCATCGTGCCTTCCTCTCGTGTGAGGGAAACGAGTTGATGACGGTGTTCGATCTCGACAAGCACGCGCCCATCGCGTTTCTCAAAATGCCCGGCGGTCCCGACGTAATCAAGTTTGATCCGGGTTTGGGCCGCATCTACGTCGCATGCTACAGCGGCGCCATTGCGGTTTTTCATCAGGACGACCCGGACCACTACCGCAAGGTGGAGGATTTTCCCGTGCAGCACGCCGTGCATACTTTGGCGGTCGATCTCAAAACCCACCGCGTGTACACGCCGGAACAGGAAGAAGACGGCAAGCCCGTAGCACGAATAGTGGTTTACGAGGCAGTGACGAATCGATAGCGGCTTGCAGCAGTCTTTCACCGAATGGCAACGATAAACTTGATCCCCGCTGTGCTGAGGACTCTGACGCGTGACGGATGGCTTCTGTTCGTCACACGGTTTGCACGTTTGTTCGCTTACGGTTCGCTCTCCGTGATTCTGGTTTTCTATCTCATCGGTATCGGGCTTACGGAAGCCCAGGCCGGGTTGGTTCTCACACTGACCCTCGCCGGTGATGTCATCGTCTCGCTATACCTCACAACCAGAGCGGATCGCCTCGGTCGGCGGCGCATGCTGATCATAGGCTCGATTCTTATGGCTGCCGCGGGCCTAGCTTTCGCATTGACCAGCAACCTGCTCTTCCTCGTCATCGCAGGCACGATCGGAGTGATCAGTCCCAGCGGCAACGAAGTGGGGCCGTTTCTGTCGATCGAGCAAGCCGCGCTGTCGCATATTGTTCCGGCTTCGGCTCGCACGGAGGTTTTTGCGTGGTATACGCTCGCCGGATCGTTGGCAACCGCCCTGGGGGCGCTCTTTGGCGGCGGTTTGACGCAGGCGCTGCAGCAGACAACGTGGAAGTGAATCCTGTTTCCAACGGCCCGGTTGGTTCCTCCAGCGTTGCGCACATGTTCGGAATTGCCCGGTCACGCAACGTGGTTTTGAAGCTATCGGGGCTCTTTGCTCTGGATTCCTTCGCTGGCGGATTTGTCGTGCAAAGTTTCGCGGCGTATTGGTTTTATCTGCGCTTTGGCGTGGAACCAGCCGCGCTTGGCGCGATTTTCTTCTGGGCGAACGTCTTTGCGGGAATCTCCGCTCTTTTTGCTTCTCGCCTTGCGTCGCGCATCGGACTCATCCGCACCATGGTGGTCACGCATCTTCCGTCGAACATCCTTCTCATCCTCGTGCCGCTGATGCCCAATCTCTCGTTGGCAGTGGCGGTGCTTCTTTTGCGCTTCAGCATCAGCCAGATGGATGTTCCCACGAGACAGTCCTATACGATGGCTGTCGTTCCGGCCGAAGAGCGATCTGCCGCGGGCGGATTTACGGGAGTTGCGCGCACAACGGGCGCGGCCATCAGCCCCCTGTTCGTCGGGTTCATGTTTGCGCGGACTTCCTGGATCAATGTGCCTTTCTTCCTCGCGGGGACGCTGAAGATTCTCTACGATCTTCTGCTCTACAAAGAATTCGTAAAGATTCAGCCCGTAGAGGAACGATAGTTGGGACAGGCATGGCGTACGATGCCACGCATCGGCGTGAGTCTTCGTGTCCCGCAGAGGAGGAGAGGTGAACTGCTCTCCGAGGCAAGATGCGCAGCATCCAGGCGGTCTTGGGCCTGACGATCGGGATCACGGTCTTGAGTTGCGCTGTAGCAATCGGCGAAATGGGCACGGGCGGTGTGCCTGGTCATAATTTGCTGCTGACACTCGAAGACTGAAATGGGCTCTGCGTGGGGGTGCAGGGAAACGTGAGAAATGTACGCCATCATTTGCACCGGCTCGCCTGCGGCGCCTATCTCATTTGCGCAATGTCCTCACAATGTGAAGGCACGGCCCGGCCTCGTTCAGCGGGGCTCCCTGCAGATCCCCAGGCGGAAGCACGCGCGGCCGAGGCCGTGCCCGTGGACCACGCCCCAAAACTGGATGGCACTCTGAACGATCCCCTGTGGCTCGATACTAAGCCGATCACGGATTTTCGACAACGAGAACCCTACGAGGGTGAAACCGCAACGGAGAAGACGGAAGTGCGCATTGTCTACACGCGGCACGCGGTGTATTTCGGGATCCATTGCTACGACTCGGAGCCTTCTCGGATCATTGCCACGGAACTACGCCGCGACGTCAGTCAAGATTTGGACGATCATTTCGAAATCCTCATTGATTCGAACCATGACCGTCGGGGCGCTTACGTCTTCCAGATAAATCCCCTGGGTACCCAAAACGATGGTCTCGTCGTGGAAGAGCAAGGCGGTTCCGATGGAGATGACTTCGACCGGGGATGGGACCATTCACTGGATGTGGTCTGGGGACTAAATTTCAAACGGTTTATCCGGCGAAAGAATGAGGAGGATCTTTGGACCGCTTACCGGCGAACTTTTGGCATCACCAAGGTTTCACAGGCGGGAGAACTTAGCGGCATCAAGGACATTGGAAGCGGAAGGCTTTTCATCGTGAAACCCTACGGTCTAGCTCAATATGATAAGCAGACCGGACAGGACCCTAAATTCCCGTTGACGGGTGGAATCGACCTCAAATACGGCCTCACCTCCAACGTCGTCTTGAATCTCACAGGCAACACTGATTTTGCCGACACCGAAGTCGACCTTGAGCCATTCAATCTGACACCTTTCAAAGTCTTTATTCCGGAGAAGCGCCAGTTCTTCCTCGAAAACGCCGGAGTCTTTAATTTTGATATTGGAGATCAGGATCAATTGTTCTTTAGCCGTCAGATTGGAATAGATTCGGTGAGTGGCCAACAGGTGCCCATAAACGGCGGAGCCAGGCTCACAGGAACAATTGGTCGCACAGAGTTCGGCTTTATGGATGTGGATACACGCTCTAGTGGGCCTAATCCTTACGCCAATTATGCCGTTGCAAGATTGAAAGAGTCTCTTTGGGCAGGTTCGTATATCGGCGTCATGGGGATCGATAAGCAGTCCGGTGATCCGCTGGATAGCTTCAATCGAACGGGCGGCGTTGATACCCGTCTCGTCTTCTTCAAAGACTGGTTCGTCGATGCACATATGGCCGGAACTCAGTCGCCCGGCCACCCGAGTGGGAATAGCGACGTTGGGGCGTCCTTATCCTATCGGTCAAACTGGGTGGAAGGAAAGTTTGAGCGCAGAAAAATCGGCCCGAACTTCAATCCCGAGGTGGGATTCATCGAACTCACCAACGCCAATGAAACTTATGGAGATTTGACTTTCAAGGTAAGGCCCAGAATCAGTGGAGTCCGAGAATTGCAATTCGAGGGTTTTATTCTCCACGCGCCCGATACTCAGGGCGTCGTACAAACTCAGGAGTGGCAGGGAACTTTTCGAGCCGATTTGAACAACGGTGGATACACCGACGATGATATCGCCGATGTGTTTACGCAGCGAATCACAACGCCTCTTCATATTTACAAGAATGTGTTCATTCCGAACGGTCTCTATCACTTTGCGCGCCATCAGTTGACCTATGGGTCAGGGCAAGATCGCCGATTTACTTATAATTTCTTTGAGCGATTTGGCGAGTACTACGGGGGTACGCTCAATGAATTCCGGGTACGAGCTAACTATCGCCCGACCGCGAAATTCTCAATCTCAGCCATGGAAACCTGGGATCGTTTTCGATTGCCACTGCCAAACGGGAATTTCTCCGTGGTGCTGGCGAGCCTCCAAGGAAATTATTCCTTCAACCGCTTTCTGACCTTCACTAGCCTTATTCAGATGGATACTTCAAACACGCAGGCCATCAGTGCCAATGTGCGCCTGAGGTACAACTACCGGCCCGACAGCGATCTGTACATCATCTACAACGTGGGCACGCAATTCGCCAGCATCGCCCCGGCAAACCCGCCACAGGTGCGCGAGACTCGATTTGCGGTGAAATGGACTTATGCCTTCGCGCCATGAAACTGCTCGTTTGCATCGAGTGACGTCTGATCCTCGCGAGTCGCCGGCCGCGCAAGCACGTTCGAGAATGGGAATGGAGAAGCCATGAAGGCACACCGCCGCGAGTTCCTCCGCAAGATTTCGAGCGTCGCTGTCCTCGCGGCATCGGGGTCCGTTCTCAAGCAGGATGCAGAAGCAGCCTTGATTCACAATTCACATCTCACAGGAATGTACCGCGACTCAGAGCTTGGAGCCTTGCGCGATCAATTCCCGGTGTTGAGCGAACAAGTCAACGGACACCGCTTGGTCTACCTCGACAGCGCCGCCACGACCCAGCGCCCTCGGGCGGTCATCGACGCGCTCGCGAAATTTTACCTGCACGACAATGCGAACCCCGCAAAGAGCTTGCACACGCTCGCCCGCCGATCAGCGACCCTGTATGAGAAGGCGAGGGAAACCGTTGCAAAATTTGTACATGCACGCGGACCCGATGAAATTGTCTGGACTCACGGGACTACGGAAGCAATCAATCTCGTTGCCTCCTCCTGGGGCGGCGCGAACCTTCACTCTGGTGACGAGATCATCCTAACCGTATCGGAGCATTATTCGAGTCTTGTGCCCTGGCAATTGGCGGCACAGCACGCCAATTTCCCCACGTATCGAACGTCCTGGGCTTGGTCAACCCCGTCAAGGAAATTTGTGAACGAGCGCACCGCGTCGGCGCGCTCGTACTTGTGGACGGCGCGCAATCCGTTCCTCACTTATCCGTTGATGTGCAGAAACTCTGGTGCGACTTCTTTGCATTTTCTGGGCACAAGATGTTTGGTCCTATGGGAGTCGGGGTCCTGTGGGCACGCCGCGAGATTCTGGACAACATGCCGCCGTATCAGACGGGAAGCAACATGGCTCACGACGTGGAGATGGAGTTGGCTCCCACTCATTTTGCCGAGGGCGCTCTGAAGTTTGAGGCGGGTACGCCAAATGTGCCCGGAGCTGTGGGACTCGCTGCGGCGATTGAATTTCTTGAATCGTTGGGGCGAGAAACGCTCTGGAAGCGTGAGCAGGAGCTCACACGATATGCCTTGTCCCGGTTCAAAGAAGTGAAGGACCTGAGAATTCTTGGTTCAACCGAGTCAAGCGATCGCATATCAGTCTTTTCGTTCGTGATCGAGAACCGGTCCGTTTTCGATGTCGTCACGGCTCTCGACGCGAGGGGCATTGCCGTTCGAGGTGGTGATCTCGCGTCGCTTCCTGTGTTGAAGCGGTTGGGTGTCCAAGGGGCGATTCGCGCCTCTTGTTATGCTTACACCTCAGCCGCGGAAATCGATCAACTCATCGCCGCACTTCAAACAGAACGGCGAGGACTTTCGTGATGGCTAGAGAACCCTGCTCGCGGGCTGATGTCTTGGAGCAGGTCCTGGTCGAGTCCGCACGGAGGTTTTGCCGGGCATAGTTCCAGCGGTTGCGCTCAGATGTTCTCGCGTGTGCCCGGACAAAGACACCATCCGCGAGCAGGTGTCGCAGCCGTGGTCCAACCGTCTAGTTTTTTTTCGACCTCATCTTGACGATGCGGCTCGCCCTGCCTCTACCGCTGCGCCCACTCTCTTTACAAATACATTCCGGAACTGCACGCGTGAGCCCGGATGATGATTCTGTAATCCAATATGACCCTTCAAGGGTCGACCTTGATTGTTTGTTAGGTGGCTGACGAGACTTCCGTTCAATCGCACTTTTATGTCTGGTCCTGTAGCTTCAATCTCAAAGGTGTTCCATTCCCCCAGCGGTTTTGAAGCGAGTCGGGTCGCCGGCGCAAGCTGATAGACCGCACCAGTCATATGCAGCGGACTTCCCGTCGTATTCGTGTTGGGATCAAAACCTCGGTCATCGATCTGCACTTCGTAACCCTGGTCGACTGCAAGTTTCCAATCTTCCGCCGGGTTCTGATTTCCCAGCACGGGAAACCGGAGGAACACACCCGAGTTATCGAAGGAGTTGATCGATCGCCACTGTACAGTGAGCAGAAAATCCGCAAACTCTTCCTTCGTATACCACAGCAGCCCGATTCCGCCTTCGGACTCGACCGTGTTAGCGCCGATGACGTTAAACCGACCCGAGCCCGCCATCTGCCATCCATCGAGGGCAGGGTTGAGAAGTGAGAGTGTGCCAACAGCAGGTACCGGGACAGCCTTTTGCACAATTGCGCGAGCCGTTCGCCTGGCAAGCGTAAAAGCTGTGAGAGACGGGTTTGCGGAGCCGAGTGCCGGGAAAAGCGCCGGTCCGGCAGCGTAGCCGTTTTGAATGTGGTGGAACTGGCCATCGAGATTGAGGATGGAACTGGCAGGGTCGGTTCCCATCCAGAGGGTTCCCGCTTCGTGGTGTGTTGTGCCCAACCCGTCGCGGACTTTGCCCGCTGGTGGAGGCGCAGTATGCCACGCGTTATCATAAAAATATTCGATGTTAGCGGGAGTTCCAGCCAAGGTCTGGGCAAGCTGCACCGCGGCTTGATCCATCGTGTTCCAGAAGGTGAGCGCCAGCGGGGTGGCCACGAGATTCACGTAGGCCCGGGGCATTCCAAACTCATCGCTGTCGAAAGGACTCAAGTCCATCCAACTTGTCGCCGGGTTAGTATTTGAGGCGTTCTTGTCGCCAACCATTTCCCCGATACCGCGAAACGTGATGGTAACTTTGCTGAAGTCCTGCGAAGCCAGCAGTTGGTCGAGGAGATCAAGGTCGGGTACGACCCTCCACATGGTTGCTTCCGAGTCCGATCCGTCCAGTGCCGCTGCCGTGACTTGCAGATGATATCGGCCTTGCGGTGTTGATCCGCGCACCAACATTGCGGCGGCGGCAAGCTGTGTGGGTAGCGTCCCCAGTACAGACCGTGCAATGCGCACGATCGTGTTGCTGCGTAGGTGAGCCATCAGATTGCGGCCCATGAGCGGAGTCGGAAAAGACTCGAGCGCGAGCCGCGTGGACTCGATGGTGCTTGCGGCCAAAACCACTGCACAGTCCGGAGAGACGGAAACGAATTTTTGTTGCCCGTTGTAACGGAGTTCGATCGCGTCGATCACGCCGTTGGTGTTGTGCAGCTTGACTACATGCGCACGCGGCACCAGGAATAGTCTCTTTGTGGAATCTGGATCGCCGGCCGCCTGCCGGACGGCGTCGGTGAGAATGGGCGCACTGCTGTACTTGTCGAACGGGAAAAGCCCCGCTGGGGCCGAAGCTTGTACAGCCAGAGGCGCCACTTCGACACCATCGACCGTCGGAACCCTCGTCGCCGCCGTGTCCATCGCCTTCTTCAGAGCGTCATAAAGAGCGCCACTAATGAAGTCCGTTGTCGGGTCCACCCCAGTTTCTTTCTCCGTATCGTTGTAGTTGGCCTTCAGATAGGTTTGCAATTCGGCAGGCCAGTTCTTGAGATCCGCGTCGGTTAATTTTGGAGACCAGCCTCCCCAGTATAGTGACCGGCCCCCGACGCAATATGCCAGGCCGGGAAACGCCACATTGCTGCGCCACGGCAGTCCCCACACCCGTTCGCGGGGAACACCAGGGTCCAACGAGACAGGGGCA
>WNFN01256605.1_pt1 | contig 10160 bp, 9 predicted proteins | sample 5400161 | NCBI WGS metagenome assembly WNFN01 (sample SAMN13153353, study PRJNA577476) | soil metagenome | isolation source: 80 cm saprolite on Douglas fir-dominated hillslope | place: USA:California | collected 2013-09-17 | reverse complement strand
TGAGGGGAGGGCTGCCGTGCGAAAACTAATCAAAATTTTCGAAATCGGAAAATCCTTCGTGGAGCGGGCGCGCGCCATTGCCACGAATCCGGACGTCATCCCCGAGAATGATTTTTCATATCGGAGAATTTCAGTGCGCATAACACTAATCACTACGCTGCTTCTGTTGTTGCTGGGTTCCGCTCCCAGCCTCCCGGCGCAAGAAACCACGGGAACGCTTTCCGGGACCGTTACGGACTCAAGCGGGGCCGCTGTCCCGGATGCCGCGGTAACCCTGTTGAATGAAATAACAGGAGTTTCACGGCAAACCGCCACATCGGATGCCGGTGTGTTCTTTTTCAACAACGTTTTTGTCGGCAGGTACCGCTTGACCATCGAGAAAACGGGCTTCAAGGCCTATGAATCAAGCGGCGTCTCCGTGCACGTAAATGACAAAATTGACTTGTCCATTAAACTCACCGTCGGGGAAGTCAGCCAAAAAGTATTGGTCAGCGGGGAAACTCCGCTCTTGCAAACCGAAAGCGCGGAATTGTCCACGCTGGTGGGGTCGCAACAAATTAACGATCTGCCCTTGAACGGGCGCGACTTCAATCAACTTGTAGACCTGGTACCCGGAGTCTCCCCTGACGACGGCCGAGTGAATGCGGGTGTTGGTCTCTTCAGCGACACGTCCGTTTCGGTCAGCGGGGCGCAGTCCAACTCCAATCTGTATCTCGTCGACGGCGAGTACAATCTTGACAGCGGCGGAAACGGAAACTTGCTAGTTACGCCGTCGGTGGACTCCATCGAAGAGTTCAAGATCCTGCGCAACGATTACAGCGCGGAATTTGGCAGCGCGACTGGCGGCGTCATCAACGTCGTGACCAAGTCTGGCGGCCAGCAATTCCATGGGACAGCGTACGACTTCTATCGCAACGACAAACTCGATGCCACGGATACCTTCCTGAATGCAAGCGGGCAAAACAAGAGCCGCCTGCACCAAAATGATTACGGCTTTACCGTTGGGGGCCCGGTCTTTATTCCGAAGATCTACAATACCAGCCGCACCACCGATTTCTTTTTCATTTCCACGGAATGGCGCCATGAGACACGCGGCAACGTAGTGCAGGACTTCGTGCCGACTGCCCGGCAACGCCAGGGTATCCTCGATCCCACTTGCACAGCACCTGGTGAGAGCGCGTCGTGCGTGGTACAGCCAGCCGATCCGCAAGAGCTCGTTCTAACGGGAGAACCCAATGTTCCACAGTCACAGTTCGATCCCAATGCTGTTGCGTTCTTGAACCGCTATCCGGCTCCCAATGCCAATGCCTCCAACGGTTTCAATTGGATCAACTCCAATAATCGCGGCAATACCGACAATACTCAGCTCTACAGGTGGGATCACAATTTTGGCAGCAAGTACGTGTTTTCCCTGCGTTACATCGGGATGACCCAGAGTCTTGGCGGCATCGGCTGCGACATTTTTGGTATCTGCGACGATTTTCCTTCCACCAGCACGGACTGGACCTGGAAAGGGCAGAACGTCATCGCTAAGGTGAGCGCCCAGCTTTCGCCGCGGCTTCTCAACGACTTCCAATTCGGCTATTCCAACAATGCGCTTTCCTATGTAACCTCCTCTTCCGCCGATCCTACGCTGTCTTCCCGGGCAGGATTTACGTACACCGAACTGTTTCCGGAAACGTCGGGTTCCTTTCCTTCCCTGAATCAGGGAACAACTCTTGATGGGTTCGCGCCGCTGGGTCACGGAGCTCCCTTCCGCAATCGTACCGACAATTTCCAGTGGAAGGATGATCTGGCTTATGCCTTTGGCAAACACAACCTCAAGTTTGGCGGGGTTATGCGCTTCAACCGCAAGAAAGAGCCCGCCAATGGCGGCACAAACGATACTGCGGGACAATTCAGCTTCAACACCTTTAGCGATTTGCTTCTCGGGAATTTTGCCACCTATTCGGAAGAAGAGACGCTAAACCCGGTCTATGACCGCGAACGCGACTATGCCTTGTATGCGCAAGACACCTATAAGGTTTCGCAGCACCTGACCCTGGACTTGGGCTTGCGCTATCAAATCCTCGCGCAAATCTTTTCCGCCACGGACAACATCTCGAATTTCCGCATCAGCGCGTACGATCCTGCAAAGTGTTCCGCTGCCGCGTTTGATCCAGCGACGGGCAACGTGGATCCGACGCTGTGCGCCGTGACCAATGGACTCGTCACGCCCAAGACGCCGGGAATCCCGCGTTCCACGCTTCCAAACCATTATGGGGATTTTGAGCCGCGCATCGGCATCGCGTGGCAGCCACAAGCGGTGAAAAACCTGGTGATCCGCAGCGGCTTCGGCATCTTCGCTGGACGCGACGCGTTGTCTCAGACCAGTTCGCTTGGCCAGCAGTTGCCCAGCGACATCGTTGCGAATGTGACGAGCGGCACGTTTTCTTCGCTCGGACCTTTCAATTTCAGCACGCCGCAACCTCCCGCTAGAATTTTCGCCCTCGGCAATCCGTACGATAGTCCAACGACGTACCAATACCATGTCGGCGTGCAGTACCAACTCGGAAACAGCACGGCCTTTGACGTTTCTTACGTGGGCAATCATGGCATCCACCTGGGCCGCAATCGCAACATCAATCAGCTCTCCGACGCCAACAGACTCGCTCTCATTAACAGTACACTCACAAACACCCCGGACGCCTTTCGGCCCTTTCTCGGCTACAACGTCATCAACTACAACGAACGCGCGGGAGCGAGCCGTTACAATTCGGTGCAGGTCGGGGTCAACCACCGGATGTCACACGGTTTGCAGATGCAGGCCTCTTATACGCACAGCCGGAATATTTCGAACACTGCGAATCAGGATACGGAAGCGGCGTTTGCTCCGGTCCAGAATGCGTTTGATTTGAGATCGGAGAAGGCGCTTGCCAACCAAGACACTCCGAATTCCCTCAGCGTCAACTACATCTGGGAGATCCCATTTTTTTCCAAATCGCACGGCATTGTTCGCCAAACAATCTATGGATGGAAGATCGTGGGTATTTCCACGTGGCGCTCCGGCCTGCCGTTTAACGTCTGCCTGGACGCGGATGTCGCCGGAACGGGCACCGGCGCCGGAGCTTACGAGTGTCAGCGCCCGGACCTTGTTGGCAATCCGAATCTTTCGAAGAGCAGGCGGACACTCGCGCAATACTTCAACACCGCTGCATTCGCCGAGCCTCAACTCGGCACGTTCGGGAATGCAGGCCGCAACGTGGTGCGCGGTCCGGGCATCAACAACTGGGATCTCTCGTTCTTCAAGGATTTCGAAATTCCGTGGTTCGGCAGGCACAACGGCTGGGCCGCAGGTGAAACTGCGAAGCTCGAATTTCGCTCGGAACTCTTCAATGCCTTCAATCACCCGCAGTATTCGCTCGGCAACGCCGGTAACACGATTACATTTGTCACCCAGGGATCGGGACTCGCTGCGGCGCCCGGTTCAGGATTCGGCACCATCACTAGCGATCATGGGCCGCGCGAAATCCAGCTCGCGCTCAAGCTCATCTGGTAAGTCAGCTCCGGCAACAATCGCAGCCGCACACTCGTCGCGCCGCCGCTTCGTTTTTATCGATTCTTTCAGCGTGCTTCGAGATCGACGTCTTTAATCGGAACGTCCCAGTGCCCGTCCAAAATTTCAAACCGCCGCTGTTCTTCTTTCTTGTACGTTTCCTGATCCGGATAAAGCTGCTTGATCAGCGCCGCGCTGTCGAAGTTGTCGTTGGCGATCGCCGCACTCTTGAAAACGATCGTCACGCGATAATCCCAGCGCCCGTCCTCCGTCGCATGCAGGCGCGGCGCAATCATGCTCACTTTCAAGATTCGCCCCAGCTCCGTCTCTTTCTTGAGCACCGGATAATGGTTTTTCTTAAACAGCGCGAGGAATTCGTCAGCGTGTCCCCACTTCGCCTTGTAATAATACTCCACCACGTAGGGCTGTTCTTTCGCGTCCGCCCCGCCGCTCTGCTCCGCGCGCACCGCGCTGTATCCCGCGAACACCATTGCCGCCAAAACCAGCAACCCGCCGAGTCGCAGCATCGCTGTTTGATTCATGCTTCCCATATATCTCCTCCCTCGTCGTTTCTTCGCAGCGCCACAAATGTGAACGTCAAGCCTCTTCTCCTATAAACGCCCCGCCGTACGCCCCGCAAAAATCGTCAGAGGACGCGCCACAGCCTCAGCGCCTTGCGACGTCGCGGCTGCCCCGTTTGTGATGGCCCGCCGAATCGCCGCCAGCGGCGCGTCTTCCCTGAAATAAATGGTCCGTCCGTCGCTTTCGACTCCCAATTCTTTCCACAGCGCCGCCAGGTCCACGTTCACGGGCTGATTCTTCATCTTTTCGTACTGCTTTACCAGCACGTCCACGCCGGCCGCCCGGTCTCCGGCCTTCAGCGCGTCTTCGAGCGTCCAGTCCTCGCGAATGTCGCCGCCCGCATTGAGGATTCCGCGCAGCGCGTCTTCGAGCCCCTTCTGATTATTCGTTTGGCGCCGGATTTCCACATCGGCAAGGAAGCAGAAAAGCGCGCCGCCCCAGTAGGTCCTTCCCCACGTGTGCGTGTTGTCCAGCCCCTTGTCGCCCTCTTCCGGAAGCCCCTTGGGCAAGTCCCGCACCAAATCCATCCACATTTGCCGCGCCGTCCAATGTCCCGCGCGAATGCGCGCGATCGGTTCCACGTATGTGGAGAGTCCCTCTTCCATCCAGTGATGATTTCTCTCCAGGGACGGGAACGCCAGATGCACCATTTCGTGTGTCAGCATCCAATCCTCCGCCAGTCGCGCGGGTGGCGTTTTGTTGCCTACAGAAATCGTAATCAACCCGCCGTCTCTCCCGAAGGTCTGGCCGTGCCGCACGCCCGCGCCTCCAAAACTGGCGATTCGCAGCGCCAAGTGAGGCACGGGAAATCGACTGTAGTAGGCTGTAACTGATTCTGCGGCGGACTTCACCCAGCGCATCAGCTCCGTCTGCGCCACGTCGAGTTTCCCGGCATCAATCGTCACATCAATCCGGGCGCCGCCGATCACGAATGTGGAGGTCATTTCTTCGGCTGTCGCACTCAGCAATGGAAACAAGAGCAGGAGCATCCCGATCGGAACGAATCTGCCAAAGTCCAGGAGGTATCCGGTTCGGGGCATTGGACGCAAAAACCAACTCTACTTCAAAAGAGGATGTTCGGGCGTTTAATTCGGCGCGGAGCCCACAGCCTGCTCCTCGGGGGCAGAAAGCCACCGCCCGAGAAGCGTATCCACGGCAATTTTGCCCGGGCCAAAAATCAGAATGAGAAGAGAAGCGAAGAGGAACGTAAATGGCGCCGCGGCCATGAATTTGTCAGGGTCGGAGAAAATCGAAAAGAGCGCTTCGCGGTCCGCGGTAATGTAAGCCGCGATCAAGTTCACCGTGAGCATCAGGGAAATCACTCGCGAAAACAGCCCGACTGCCAGCAGTATCCCCCCAAAAAACTCCAGCGAGGAAATAAACATCGCCGTCGGCCCGGGCATCGGCAGCCCGAGGCTGGTGAAGAATTCCGTCACCTTGCCCAGGTTGTGCAGTTTGCCCCAGCCGCTCTCCACCAGTTGCCAGCCCCAGTAGAGCCGCACGAACAGCAGAAACGGTGTCTGGGCATACGACACCAGGTTAAAAAATTTGTCCTGCAGGTTTTTGACGCGCAGAATCAGGTTTCTCATACCCATAATGGATGTTCGGCGCGTCCGAAAGCTTCAGTGATTTACGCTCTTTTTTTCCGTCCGGCAAAACCACCCCAGCGCCGCCCAATTCTGAAACCACTCCTGCACCTTGGAAGCCCGCTCCTCCGGCGCAATCGAGCTCTTCCGGAACGCGATATCAATCGCTTTTCCCAGGGGTTTTCCTTGCCGCAGGGCGCTCAGGATCAAGAATTCCTCCCGGTCGACGCGCCGGAAATACACCGAGTAATCCACTCGATGCACGACCAGGTAGATTTCCGCCGACTTCAGTTTCGCGTCCAGCAATAGATCGTCCACCGGATAATGCATGTCCAGCAATTGAATGTACGGCTGCAATCTGAGCTGCAGATTCGGCCCTGCGTCTCCGTTCAAATCCTCCGGACGCAGCGCCTCCTCAGCCTTGCCATCGAACGCTTCGATGTCGGCCCACTCCAGCCTCACGATGTCCAGCGCCAGCTTCTGCTTCGCTCCCGCCCACTCTGGATTTTTGCGCAACCACGCTTCGAGCCGCGAGCCCAGATTCCTCAGCGTAAACGACTGCGAAGGGTGGCCGCACAGATACGCCTTCGCCGCCTCTTCGAAGCGCCGTTCGCCCATCACCGCGCGCAGTCCTGGGAAATCCTCCATCATGCTCGATAGCACGCGGAACCAGTATTGCCGGTTGTAGATTTCCAGCCGCTCAAACGACGTCAGCCGGTCATTCGGCTTGATGAATCGCGAGGCATATGCGCTCATCTTCCCGCCGCCGGGAGCCTTCCGCTGCATCCGCTCCGTCCGTGTGAGCGGCTGCATCACCGCGCGCGCCATCGTTCGTTGGAGTTCCATCAATCTCATACGGCCTTCGCCAGCACGGTCGATTTCAGAAAACGGTTCGCCTTCAAGGCTTCATCATGCACTTCCTGAAACGTTGGGATACTGTCGTCCCACTCCAGCAGCGTCGCCGTGTGCCCCGCGCGCTGGATCGCTCGCTCGTAGAGCTTCCACACCGGGTCAATCACCGGATGATCGTGCGTGTCCAGGATGTACTTCCGGTACCTCGAATGACCCGCAATATGAATCTGCGCCACCCGCTCTGCAGGGACGCTGTTCACATAAGTCAGCGGGTCGAAATTGTGGTTCTGCGAAGAAACATAAATGTTGTTCACGTCCAGCAAAATTCCGCAGTCCGCTCGCTCCACCACTTCATTCAAGAACTCCCACTCGGTCATTTCCGAAACGTGGTATTCCGCATAACTGCTCACGTTCTCGACCGCCACCGGGATTTCCAGAAAATCCTGCACCTCGCGCACCTTTTGCGCCGTTATCCGCGCCGCTTCAAACGTATAGGGCATCGGCAGCAGATCGTGCGTGTATCGTCCGTCCACGCTTCCCCAGCACAGATGGTCCGAAAGCCACGGCGTCTTCGTCCGCTTCACCAGCTCCTTCAAGCGGCGCAAATGCTCGCGGTTCAGCTTCTCGGCTGAACCGAAGTACATCGAAACGCCGTGCTGCACCACTTTGTATTGTTCCAGGATTTGATCGAGGACATTCAGCGGCCGCCCGCCGTCAATCATGAAGTTCTCGGAAATAATTTCAAACCAGTCCACCACCGGCTTGCGCGTCAATATATGCTGGTAATGCGGCGCGCGCAATCCGATTCCGATCCCGTAATCCGTAAACCCATTAAACCGATTCGCTGGCATGCCCTTCTCCGCAAACGAAAACGCAGAGGGGCCGGCAGCTCTTACCAGCCCCCCTACAGTCAGAACGCTTCACGAGGAAGCTGGCTTTATCCCGGCTTCTTCTCTTCCGCCGGCATCTTGGAGCCATCGGTTGCGCAGCCACCCTTGCCCTTGCAAGAGTTCTTGCCCTTGCAGCCGTTGTCGCTGGCCTTGCAGCCGCCCTTGCCTTTACACGAGTTCTGGCCCTTACAGGCGTGCTTTTCTTTTGCTTTCTTGTCGGCCTTCTTTTCTGCGGGCTGATCCTGGGCGCTGAACGACGACTTCACGCCCGGGAGCAGATTGGAAGCCTGAATACTGGCGCTGGTTCCCGCGAGCAAGCCCGCGATCGCCGCACCCGCAATCAGGTACTTGTTTGATTTCGTCATGTCCCTCAATGACCTCCTGTTTTTTTCAAGTTGACCCTGCTGCTACCCTTCCGGCGGAACTCCCGCCGTGAAGATCGTGAATCCCGGAAGTATAACTCGCGCCCCCACCCCGGACGCCACATGATGGACGTTAAACTCTTAGCCTCGTTTAGATTGCCGCTCATCCCGGAAGATTCAGTAATTTCAGAGAAACTTTTTGTAACCACACGTGCCCTTTTGTCTCTTTCTTGCCCATACAAGCCCCGGTCCGCTTCCGGGAATTGTCCACACCTCTCCTTGGTCCCTTAGACTCCCCGAATTCTCTTTTTATTCATCCCGCGTGGCCCCCTGGAGTGTCTGTGGATCTCTCAATCGGGTAGCCAATCCCCTGCCTGGATATACGCTCCCTCTTCATTTTCGGATGTGTCGCATCGTCCAATTCTTAAGGCGAGAGCTGTGGCTGTCAGGTGGCACCGTAACGCCCACGGCATCACTCCACTCGCAAGCAGTTGTGCCACCTGACAGGCAAGCCCCATCCTGATACGAGCAGTCTGCACACATAAGGTGAACCATCGTTCATGAGTTTGGCGGACTATCTGCTCGAAAAGACCGCGGTTTACAGTTTGTGGCAGGCGCCGTTTGTAGCAGCGAAGCTGGCGCCTATGCTGGCGCACAACGACATTGGCAGCGCGCGGCGGGTGCTCGATGTGGGCTGCGGCCCGGCCACCAACACGCATCTTTTTGCACACGCGGATTACTTGGGAATCGATGTCAACCCGGATTACATTAAGCACGCCCGGCGCAAACACGACCGCCGCTTTGTGGTTGCAGACGCAACCACTTTTGATGATCCCGCCGCAGCGGGTTTCGATTTCATTCTAATCAACAGTTTTCTGCATCACATGGATACGCCCTCGACGAATAAGATTCTCAACAGGCTGCAGTCTTGGCTATCCCCCGATGGACACATCCATCTTCTTGAACCGGTTTCGCCAGGGGACCGTGCGATCGCGCGATTCCTGGCCAATTGGGACCGCGGAAGGTATCTGCGGCCGCTGGCAGCATGGCGCGAGCTTTTCGATCAACACCTGGACATTGTCATTTTCGAGCCTTACCCGCTCGGGGTGCTGGGCGCGACTCTCTGGAACATGGTCTATTGCAAGGGAAGAGCGAAACAATGAATACCGGATTCCGGCTTTCGGTGGCGATCGCGGTCCACAATGAGGAAACGGTGCTGCCCGAGTTGCTGCGCAGGACGCTCAATGTTTTGGACGGTCTGAAAGGGGGGCCGCACGAACTTCTTTTTGTGGATGACGGCAGCACCGATCACACCGCAGCCCTTGTCGAGGAAGCGGCGAAGAAGGATGCGCGCATCGTTTTGCTGTCTCTTTCGCGGAATTTCGGGCACCAAGCTGCTCTGACCGCTGCGCTCGATCACGTAACCGGGGACGCAACCGTGGTCATGGACGGCGACTTGCAAGACGCCCCGGAAGTCATTCCGCGGATGGCGGAGCGTTATCTCGAAGGCTACGACGTGGTGTACGCGCAGCGCACCGGAAGGAAGGAAGCGTGGCTACTTCGCCTCTGCTATTTTATTTTTTATCGAATGATGGCGATGCTTTCCGACACCCATCTGCCGTTGGACTCCGGGGATTTCGGGTTGATGTCTCGGCGGGCAGTCGAGCAGCTTCGCCGCATGCCGGAGCATCACCGCTACCTGCGCGGGATGCGCGGCTGGGTCGGTTTCCGCCAGACCGGGATACCCGTGGAGCGGTCCGAACGCCATTCGGGGGAGACCAAGTACGGCTTCCTGCGCCTTCTGAAACTCGCGGCTGACGGAATCTTCGCCTTCTCCATCGTCCCGATCCGTGCGGCGGCTTTGTTGGGAGCGGCGGCAATATTTTTGTCCTCTCTATTTGGGCTTTATGCTCTGTTTGCAAAGATCGTTCTCCGTAAGTCCCCGCAGGGTTTCACGGCGCTGCTCCTGCTGATCACGTTTCTCTCTGGCGTGCTCGTGTTTTTCCTTGGTGTGATCGGCGAATATGTGGGGAGAATCTACGAAGAGTCCAAAGGACGTCCGCTGTACATCGTGAGCCGCATCGTCGGAAGCAGGTTTGGCCCACCGGGCGAACTCGAACAAGGATCCGTGCGGCACGAAGCTGGCGACAGGCTGCGCGCTGAGCGTTCTTAGGCTCGGCGCAAACACGAATCGGAACGCATGCAGGAGAGAGAATTTCTACGCTCATGGGCGAGAACTGCGGCGGCGCGTCCAGCGAATAATTCTCATGAGACCACACACCTTGCGAAACATAGAGTATCTCTCAGCGCCGGCCGCGGTCAGCATGGCCGATCGGTGGTTTGAAATCGCGGC
>WNFN01078917.1_pt1 | contig 10163 bp, 10 predicted proteins | sample 5400161 | NCBI WGS metagenome assembly WNFN01 (sample SAMN13153353, study PRJNA577476) | soil metagenome | isolation source: 80 cm saprolite on Douglas fir-dominated hillslope | place: USA:California | collected 2013-09-17 | reverse complement strand
GCATACACGGCGATTCCCCCCGCCCGCGCCATGGGGACCGAATGGTCCTTGCGATGCCCCGGGTTGTCGATCATTCCGTAGCGCAAGGCCAGGAGGCGCGTCGGCCATACCGCGGCGGCGGACGTCACGGCCGCCACGATGAAGACGAGGACGGCCAGAAGCGCCGGATCGGATGTCATGCCGGCGCGGCGACGCGCGGAAGGAGCTCGCGGTAGAGGGCATCGATGTCCCGCAGCAACCGTTCGACGGAATGATGGGCGAGGACGTAGTCGCGGGCCGCGCGGGCGCGACGCGCGCTGTCCTCGTGCCGATCGAGCGTCTCGAGGATGGCGTCGGCGAGGGCGGTGGGATCGCCGGCGGGGACCAGCCGTCCTCGCTCCCCGTCCCCGAGCAGGTCCGCGGTCCCCCCGACGGCGGTGGCCACGACCGGGCGGCTGGCGGCCATGGCTTCGATGAGAGCCACCGGGGTGCCTTCGTTGCGCGACGAGTTCACGACCACGTCGAGATCGGCGTACACGGCTTCGAGGTCGGTCCGCCAGCCGAGGAAGGTCACGCGCGAGGCCAGCCCCAGGTCCGCGGCCTTCTGTTCGAGCGACGCGCGCAGCTCGCCGTCGCCGACGATGGCGAAGCGCGCGCGCGACGAGGTCCGGCTCACCCGGGAAGCGGCCTCGAGGAAACCGTCGATGTCCTTGATCGGGACGAGGCGGCCGACGACCCCGATGAGCGCATCGCCGTCACCCGCGCCGCAGAGGGAGCGCAGCGTCCCCCGCACGTGCGGCCGGGCGAAGCGGGCGAGATCCAGGCCCAGCGGCACGACGCGGATCTTCTCGCGCGGCGCGACTCCCATCGCCGCGAGGTCGTCGCGGAGAGCGTCGGAAACGGTGATGGCGACGTCCGTCAGGCGATTGAGGGCCGTTTCCAGCCGCCGGAAGAAGGCGGTCTTGAACGGACCGAAATAGCCCCGCAGGACGTGGCCGTGATACGTGTGCACGACGATGGGCACTCCGGCGAGGCGCGCGGCGATCCGCCCGAGGACACCGGCCTTCGCCGTGTGGGTGTGGACGATGGCGGGGCGGGACTGCCGGATGGCGCGGTAGAGCTGCCACAGCGTCGCGAGATCGGCGAGGGGCCGGATCTCACGCCCGAGGCCCGCGAGCTGCTCCACTTCGATCCCCTTCTGCCGGGCCATGTCCAACAGGTTGCCTTCCGAAGGCGCCTCGCGACCGACGATGAGGCGCGTCTCGTATCCCTTCTCACGAAGGCCGGCCGTCAGGAGGATGACGTGAACCGATGGGCCTCCGATGTTCAAACGCGAGAACAGCCGAACGACCCGCGTGGTCACTGGACTCGGCGCGCGACGCTCTTCAGGCATGAGACGCGGTGAGCCCATGAGAGTCTACAGGCCTGAGGTGCTGACGTCAAACAAACTTCCCCTGGGGTCAGCGGTTTACGCCCGAGACCTCAACCAATACCTGAGGTCGGCATCCCTAACATTCAGAGCCACCCTCGGACCCGGTAATAGAGGAGCTTTGCGTACTCCGTCACGACCGCCCGTCGGCTCCAGGCCGTCCTCCACCATCCCCTCGGGCTCCACACCGAAGGCGATGCCGGATGAGAGAGGACGGTGACGCCGGGCCAGGCCCGCCGAGCCGCGGCGGTGGCGCGGCGCTGGTGGTACGGAGAGGTCACGACCGTCACCGTTCGCGCCTCGAGGGATTGGAGGATCGGCGCGACCGCGAGGACGGCCTCGCGGGTGGTGTGCGAGGTCGTCTCCACGCGGATCCGCGGCGCCGGAACACCGAGCTCGAGCGCCTTGGCCCGCAGGCTTTCCGCGCCGTCCCCGGGACCCGGCTCGCCGCCGGTCAGGATCAGCGTCGCGACGTTCTCGGATCGCATCAGGGCCACCGCGGCTCTCGTGCGCTCGTAGTCGGGGTCGCCCGCCATCACCACGATGGCATCGGACGGCCCCGGCGGATCGTCGACGATCAGGAAGCGCGCGGCCTCGTCGCGGGCGAGGAGCCCGAGCAGGCCGAGCAGCGCGAGCGCGGCCGCACCTCCGGCCAGGACCCGCCGTCTTCGGAAGGCACCGTGGGCTCCAGTGTCAGTGCAGAGCGGCACGAGGGACAACACAGGTGGCGGCGAACGCGCGCCTCATCCGGAGTAGAGGTCGTCGGGGGCGTCTCGGCGCGCCTTACGGTGGATGAGCACGTCGTCCTCGGCAGTTAGAGGCCGGATGATCCGGGCCGGCACCCCGCCCACGAGGGATCCCGGGGTGTCGATGGCCCCGGCGAGCACGGAGCCGAGCCCGAGTATCGATCGCTCGGCCAGCCGGGCGCCGGGAGCGAGGCGCACTTCCGATCCGAGGTAACAGAAGTCCCCGATCGCGATGGGCGCCGTCGACTGGCGGTTGTGGGTCCACAGCGACGAGTTCCGGCCCCCGATGATGACGTTCTGGCCGATCGTCACCTCGTCCGTGAAGTCGATGCGGTGCCCGGAGACCACGACCGCGCCGCGGCCGATCTCGAGCCGAGAGGCCGGGCTCGTCGTGCAGTCGTGGTCCGGGATCGCGTTGAGCACGTTGAGCCGCATGACCTCCGCATAGTCGCCGAGCCGAACTCGTTCGCCTCCCCGGATGATATTGAGGGATCCGATGCGTACGGATCGCCCCGTGATGAAGCTACCCACGCGCGTGATGAGGTTGAGGTGCCCTATGTCCGTCCCGTCCCCGAGCTCGACCGTGCCCGCGTCGAGGATCACGAGGCCGATGCGCACGCCGCGCCCGATCCGATAGCGGAAGAGGCCTCGATAGAGCGGCCTCTTCACGAACCCCGGCAGCAGGGCGATGACCGCCAGCAGCGCGAGACGCGGCCAGCGGCGCCCGCTCATGGGACCTGGAAGGCGGGCGCGCCCAGCGCGGGCTGCGTCCCCTGTTGGGCGCGGCGCTTCTCCACGACGCCCGCGGCCATGAGGATGAAGTAGAACATCGTCACCTGCGTCCGCTGTCGATACGCGGTGCCCACGTTTCCCTGGAAGACGGCGTACGCGCAGGTGAGGGAGGCCGCGAAGACGAGGATGGGCAGCGCGGGCCGGAAGCGGGTGCGGATCGTGTGGAACAACCCGCGGACGAGCGCGGGCATGAGCGCATACCAGACGAGCGTCTCCGGAATGGTCAGGGCCTGACGGAGATTGTGCACCGCCCAGGGAAAGGGCGCGAACAGGAGATAGGCCAGGCCCACGGGAAGGACGGAGAGGACGCCCTGCGTGGTGGAGACGTCCGCCTTGGGCGCGTAGGCCGATTGCCCCCAGGTGGCCTGGTCCGAACGCGTGATCTGTAGCCGCTCCAGCGTGAAGTACGAGCGTTGCTGCTCGACGGTCTCCTGCTTGGCGGCGAAGGTGAAGGCCCCGACGAACACCGCGATGAGGACCACGTAGGACCCTATGCTTCCGCCCACCCCACGCCGCTGAGAGAGGACGAAGGTACCCATGGTCGCGAAGGCGACGAAGTAGAAGACGTAGAACCGGAGGGTCATGAGGGCCAGGCTCGCGCCGACGAAGAGGACGACATAGCGGAGCGTGAACTCGTGGTTGAGCTTCAACACCGCGTACATGCAGAGGGCGATGCACAGCATGATGGCCGGGTCTTTGTAGATCGCACCCGACCAGAAGATCATCTGGGGAAAGAAGGCCATGAACCGGCCGGCCCACTGCGCGACCTCGACGTCGAAGAGATCCTTGGCGATGGCGTAGATCACGAGCACGGTGGCCGCCCCGATGGTCGCGTTCACGATCTGGGCCAGGAGCTGGTTGTGGCCGAACACGTAGTAGATCGAGGCGATGAAGTAGAAGAATCCCCACCCGCTCACTTTGCCCGAGTAGTAGGGATTGAGCAGGCCCTGGCCTTCCCACTGCAGGCTCATGAGCCAGCCGCCCTCGTCGTAAGTGGCGGAGTCCCCCCAGAACATCACCGCGAACGTCGTCTGGCCGGCGTAGGCATTGAGGAAGCAGGCGAGCCCGAAGCGCAGGGCGAGCGTCCACACGTAGATCCGGGCCAGGGCGGCGCCTTCGTCCCCGGGAAGGCCGTGCCGGATGCGGCGGACGATGAAGGCGTTGACGGCCAGCATCACGACGAAAGCAATGATGACGTCGATGATGTCCGTCACGAGGCGACCTGGCGCAAGATCTCGGCGACGCGCGGCGCCTGGGCCTCGGCGGAGTAGAGGGAACGCACCCGCTCCCGGGCGGCGTGACCGAGGCGCTGCCGCAGATCGGAGTCGTTCAACAGCAGATCCAGCTTCTCCACCCATTCCTCTGCCGTGGCGGCATGGAAGCCCGTGATCCCGTCCTGCACGATCTCGCGGTTCGCTCCCACGGGGCTGACGACGGCCGGGATGCCGATGCCCATGTACTGGATGGCCTTCATGCCGCACTTGCCGCGCGCCCAGGGCTCGTCCGGCAGGGGCATGATCCCGACGTCCATGTCCCAGAGGTCACGCACCTCCGAGGCGGCCGACCAGGGCCGGCATTCCACCTCGACGCCCGGGATCTCGAAGTGCTCCACGCCGACCACCAGGAGCCGGAAGGGCCGCCGCTTCCGCAGCTCCTGCAAGGACGGGCTGACGAGCGAGAGATAGGGGACCGAGCTGTGGCTTCCCGTCCAGCCCACCACGGGCACCCGCTCCCGCGCCGGCTCCGGGCGCGCCTCGTACTCGCGGAGAGAGACGGTCGACGGGACCACGAACACGCGGTCATTGTAACGACTCGCATATTCCGCGAGGTGGTCGTTTCCGGCGATGACGGCCCCGGCCATCCGGCAAAGCGCGCGCGTCTTCCAGGGAAACTTCAGGTAGGACAGATATCGATTGGTGGGGCTCACGTAGGGCAGATACACGGCATCGTCGAAGTCGTAGACGATGGCCGGCTGCCGCGCGTGCAGGAGGCGCTCCGACCAGGCGGGCCCGATGAGGCTCCCTTCCCGCTGGAGGAAGACCGCGTCGTATCTCTTCGCCTGCAGCGCCTGGGCGAACCTCCGGAGAAGGCCCGCGGCCATGCCCGCCGCCTTGGCCGGCCACCGGCCCCGCTCGTAGAGGGTGCGGTTGAGCGCCGGCGTCGCAAAGGGCTGGAACGTCACCTCGATGCCCTGGTCGCGCAGGTACGGGGCCCACTGCTCGATGCGATAGCGCTGGCCGGGCGCGATCCCCAGCGTGTACGGGACCCAGGCCAGGACGTTCAAGGGGCCGCCTCCAGGACACGCCGGTACAGTCCCTCGTAGCGGTCGAGCGCTTCCTGCATCGAGAAAGACCGCTGGGCCAGCGAGCGCGCGGCATCGCGCAGCGGGCCCGGGTCCTCGAGCTTGCGCCGCAGATCGCGCGCGGCCGCGGAGTAGGCCTCCGGCGAGAACGCGCCGACGAGGATCCAGGCCGGATCGCCCGCGAGCCGGGCGGCGTCGCCGGTCCAGGGGTTCGTGATCACGGCCAGTCCGGCCGCCAGGTACTCGCCGTATTTCGTGGGCGACGAGGCCGCCTTCGAGTGGTGGTCGCCCAGGAAGCATAGTCCGGCATCCGCCGCGCTCAGGTACTCGGGCATCTGCTCGGGGCGGGCACGGACCACGCGAATATGCGCGGCGCGCGCATGGTCCGCCACGAGCGCGCGTGCCTTCTGCTCGTCCGGGCTCACGATGAGGAAGGACAGTCCCTCGATCCCACGCGCCGCGACGTCGTAGAAGTCGAGCATCTCGCGCAGCCGGTACCAGCTCCCCAGGCTGCCTGAGTAGACCAGGACTGGGCCCTCGCCCAGACCGAGCGCCGCGCGCACGCGAGCGCGGGCGCCGGACGGAGCGGCGAAGGCACCCGTGTCCACGGCACAGGGGATGACCACGGTCGGCTTCTCCGGCCAGGCGCCCTGGCGCGCGAACTCCTCGCGGATACGCTCGGTCAGGAACACGAGGCCGCGCGCGCTGCGGAGGAGGCGGTTCTCGCGGTCCCGCGTGAGGCGGAAGAGGAAGCCGTCACGGCCCCAGTGTCCGCCGTCGGCATACTCCTCGGCCACCAGCCCGCGGACGTCGAAGATCCAGGGGACGCGCAGGAGCCGGGCCGCTAGGGCCGCCATCAGGGCCGGCACCGTCGACCGCGCATGGATCAGCTCGACGCCCCCACCCCCCTGGCGGACGGCGGTCGCGATCCCGCTCGCCACGTCGAAAGCGGTGGCGGGGAGGGTGGGCCGCTTGTGATAGCGCTTCGGGATCCATTCGACGTCGCTCTCCTCCAGTGCGGCCCGCACCTGTCGGCGGGCCTCGTCGTCGGCGGTATCGGATTTCTCGAACGAGACGACGGTGAAGTGCCATCCGCGCCGGGCGAGTCCGAGGATGTACGGGAGCACCTGCCGGCGGCCGAGCGGCTCCGTCAGGCCGTTGTAGGTGAGATAGAGGACCCTCATCCCGTTCGTGGGCATCCACGCGCCATCCAGCGGATTGCCCCGGCCAGGGTGGCGAGGTCGATCAGGCACAAGAGCGCCGTCGCTCCGAACACGTGGCGTGGATCGAGCGTCCGAAACTCGAAGGCGCCCCGCTTCTGCCAAGCGCTGCGCGCGGCGCGTGCGAATTGCCAGAACGGGTAGACGAGGAGGGACCACGCCCGGGCCCCGGCGAGCGCGACGGCCGTCGCGAGCGACGCCATCACGATGTAGTGCCGCAGCACTCCGGCGTGCCAGTATCGGCCACGACCCGCGCGGAGGTTGTGCTCGGAATACAGGGCGAAGCGACGGAACGTGCGCCCGACGTCCGGCGCCAGCTGCCAATGCACCACGGCCGCCGGCGCGTGGGCGACGCGCAGCGGCAACGCGAGGAGGCGTTCCAGGAAGATCAGGTCTTCGGCGGCGCGAAATGGGGGGAAGCCCCCGACACGATCGAATGCCTCGCGCGTGAGGAGCATCGACGCCACGAAAGGCCCCCGCACACCGTTCGTCTGCCGACCCGGGACGTAGGCAACCGCGGCGCTCCGGCGGAAGAGGTCGTCGCACACCGGCTCGTACGATCCGAAGATGACGTCCGCGCCTTCGCGCTGGGCGGTGGCAACGAGCTCGGTGAGCCACGACGGCGAGAGCCGTATGCCCCCGTCCGTGAAGGCCAGCCACGGATGGGCAGCGGCCGCCGCACCCACATTTCGCGCGAGGCCCGGAAAGAGTGGTTCGGCAGGGACGAGGCGCAACGGCAGGGACGATTCGAACGACCGCACCCGCTCGGCCGTGTCGTCCTTCGAGCCGGCGTCGACCACGACCACCTCGTCTGGGAGCCGAACCTGCCCCTTGACGGATTCGAGGAGCGAATCGACCGTCGCTTGCTCGTCGCGCAAGGGGACGATCAGGGATACTTTCACCGAGCCTCGGCGACGGCCTTGAGCGTGTCCCCCAGTCGAAGCACGCGCAGGGCCGCGTTGACGGAGGCCTTGGCCAGGGCGAGCGAGCGCGAGTGCGCCGCCGCCTGGCGCAAAGTCTCGGTGCGGGCCTGCGTGGTCGCGCCGTGCGGGACGGATGCAAAGGCCTCGAAGGGGTTGATGCCGTCCGTCCAGATCTCGGTGGGCCTCAGGCCCACCGCTCGCAGAAGGCGCTTCATCGAACGGGTGTTGAAGTAGAAGAGGTGTTCCGGGACTTCGATCGGCCGCCAGCGGGCCCCGAGCAGGCGACGCGACAACGAGTCGATGTGGGGCGTGGTCAGGTAGATGGCTCCCCCGGGACGAATCACCCGCGCGGTTGCTTCCATGAGCCGGCGCGGATCGCGCACGTGCTCGATCGTTTCGCTCATCACGACCACGTCATAGGAGCCGAGCCCTCCGGCAAGAGCCTCCATGGTGCCGACGTGGATGATGAACCCTTCCTCCCGCAACCGTCGGGCCGCGACATCGGACATTTCGGTCCCTTCACATTTCCAACCGTTGCCGCTGAGGGCCCGCAGCACGGCGCCGGCACCACAGCCCACGTCCAGAAGCCGCCCGTTGGCGCGATAGGGCGCGAGGCGTTCGGCGAGTCGTTGCAGGGACAGAGTGGTGGCGGTCGAGACCTCCCAGGCGGCGGCGGCGTCGTAGGAGTAATGGGAATAGTGGGCAATGAGCTCCGCGTCCGAGGGTAACGCCGCGACCTGCACGAGGTGGCATCGGCGGCACCGCAGCAGACGGGCGGGTCGACCCGAGGCATCCACCAACTCCATGAAACGGGCGAGCTTCGTCCCCCGACAGGCGGCGCAGGCGGACACGGTGGTCGCGCTCGAAACTCCCATGCTTCAGCGACCCTCGTCGACGCCGCGCGCGCACGTGCTCGCGACGGCATCAATGTTCATCGCATACCTCCACATAGAGACGCTCGTGCCTAGGGATGACGCGGCGAATGTCGAGCGTCTGTTCGGCGAAGGCCCGGCCATTCCGGCCCAGCGATCGCCGCCGGGATTCGTCCTGGGCGAGCTCGTGAATGGCGGTAGCCAAGGCGGCTTCGTCGCCGAAGGGAACGACGACGCCGTTTTCACCAGTGCGGATGATGTCGGCCACTCCGCCCACCGGAGTGATGACGAGGGCTCGCCCCATCCAAAGCGCCTCCGCCATGACCTGGCTGAAAGCCTCTTGAAGCGTGGGCTGGGCCACGACGTGCGCGCTGGCCATGATCCGCAGGACGTCGCGGCGCCAGCCCGTGAGCCTGACGTGGTCCTCGAGACCGTGTTCCCGGATCTGATTCTCCAGGGCGATCCGGCCCGGCCCTTCCCCTACCAGCAAGACGAGAATCGTCGGCATCAGTCGTCTCAGGCGGACGGCGGCTTCGATCAAGAACTGCTGGCCCTTCTGGGGCTCGAGGCGGCCGAAGCAGGCGACGACGAAGCGCCCGTCCAGGGCCAGGGTCGATCGAAGCGCAGCGAGATCTTCGTCCGAGGGCGGCTCGTACCTTCCGGAGTCGAATCCGTACGGTATCAGTGTGATCCGGCTCTCGGGGAGACCTTGGCGCAGCAAGATGTCCCGGATCAGGATCGACGGGACGACCACGCGACGGGCGCGATGGTACGGCAGCCGCTCCAGGGCAAAGAGCAGCCGGCGCTTGACCCAGCCGATCAGTGCCTCATCGTAGTGATGCACGTGAAGGATGTCGACGTCGTGTTTCTTCACGACGCCCAGGAGGGCGGCCGCCGTCCACGGATACTGCCAACGGTGATCGCCTCGGATCACGCAATGCGGGACGGCGATGTCGGCGTAGGCCGGATCCGCGATGGGGCTACGCGCCCAGAGCGTGCAGGCCAGCATGGAGAAGCGCTCTCGGTCGGCGTGCCGAATGACGGTGTCGATGAAGTCGTGCCGGTTGATGACGCGCGCAAAGTGCAGAACGCGGATCCGGCGCATTGGTGGGGCCTAGCGTCGCGGGGACAATGTGGATCGAGAAGGTATCATGGCATGAGTGGGTAATCCCGCCGCCCAAGACGTCGGACCAAGGCGATCGACGGTCACCAAGACCGCCTGCCTGGTCTGCGAGACGCCGGGGCGACTCCGTGATGCCGGCTGCGTCGATTTCCTTTGCGGTTCACAGGGCTCATACGATTACCTCGTCTGCCCTTCCTGCGGCCTGCTCTGGATCTCGCCGCAGCCCGACGCCACCGAGCTCAAGCGCCTGTACGAGGCGCATTACGCCGAAGCACAGCTCACCCCACAGTTCACGGAGACGAGCGGCGTCAAGAGATGGATCCGGGCGGCGGTCCTTGCCACCAAGGGCTACCCCGCCGGACGCTGCGCGGAAAGTCGCCACGTCCGCCTCGCGGGACGATTGCTGAGCCTGCTTCCTCCGATACGTCATCGCGCGGAGTACGGAATGGGACTGCTGTTTCCGCCCTTCCGAAGTGGGGGAAGGCTGCTCGACGTCGGCTGCGGACATGGCTGGTACCTGAAGATCCTCGGCGATTGGGGCTGGCACACGTCCGGAGTCGAGCATGACCGGGGCGTGGCGCGCCGTGGACGCGCCCTCTACGGCGTGAGCATCCTCGACGGTGGCCTGGAGGAACAGCGCTTTCCCGACCACTCCTTCGATTTCGTGACCCTGCGTCACGTCTTCGAGCACGTGTCGGACCCTCTGGCGACCCTGGCGGAGTGCCGGCGCATCCTGAAACCCGGCGGGCTCCTCGGCCTCGCCACTCCGAACGGCCG
>WNFN01033736.1_pt1 | contig 10165 bp, 12 predicted proteins | sample 5400161 | NCBI WGS metagenome assembly WNFN01 (sample SAMN13153353, study PRJNA577476) | soil metagenome | isolation source: 80 cm saprolite on Douglas fir-dominated hillslope | place: USA:California | collected 2013-09-17 | reverse complement strand
TACGTGGACAGCTTCGATCCCCACTTCTGCACGTCCCAGGATCTCGAGCGCCTGAGCAAGTTCTCCCGCATCATCGCCAAGGCCGTCGGCGAGAACGTGGGCGGCGTGGGCGTCGAGCGCGCGCCGAGCCGGGCGGAAGCGTGGGAGAGCTACCTCGAGCGGACGCCGGTCGAGGACATGGAGCGCGAGAAGCTGCTCCTGCTCCTCAACCGCAACGAGTGGAACATCGCGCGCGTGGCGCGGCTGATGGGCGTGACGCGCCGGACCATCTACCTGCGCCTGCAGCGGTACAACATCCCGCGCGAGCGCGTACCCAAGACGCGTCCGCGCCGCGCGACGGCGTAGGTTGGAACGATCCAGTGAGTCCGGGCGCCGCGCGGCGGCGTCCCGGACCTCCCGTCTCCGTCTCCGTTTCCGTTCGTTCCGCCGATCTAGCCCTTCGCCTGGAGCTTCGCCCAGGTGTCCCGCAGTGTCACCGTGCGGTTGAAGACCGGCCGCTCGGCCGTGCTGTCCCGGTCCACGCAGAAGTAGCCCAGCCGCTCGAACTGCACGCGCGTGCCGGCGGGGAGTCCAACGAGGCTCGGCTCGACCCAGGCACCAGTGACGACCTCCTCCGACTTCGGGCTGAGGTCGGCCAGCAGGTCGCCGCCCTCCGCCCCGGGATCGGCCTTTGCAAACAGGTGGTCGTAAAGGCGTACCTCCGCCGCCTGCGCATGGCGCGCGGAAAGCCAATGCAGGGTCGCCTTGGGTGAGCGTCCATCGGGCGCGCTGCCCCCGCGCGTCGCCGGGTCGTACGTGCAGCGCAGCTCGACCACCTGGCCCGCGGCGTCCTTGATCACCTCCTGGCAGGTGATGAAGTACGCCGCGCGCAGGCGCACCTCGCGGCCGGGGGCGAGCCGGAAGAACTTCTTCGGCGGGTCCTCCAGGAAGTCGTCCCCCTCGATCCACAGCTCGCGCGCGAACGGGACCTTGCGTGTGCCCGCGGACGGGTCCTCGGGGTTGTTGCCGACCTCGATCTCCTCGACCTGGCCTTCCGGGTAGTTCGTGAGGACCACGCGCAGCGGCCGCAGCACCGCCATCCGCCGCGGTGACGTGCGGTTGAGGACGTCGCGCACCTCGTGCTCGAGGGCGGCGTACTCGTTCACGCTCTCACGCTTGGCCACGCCGATCCGCTCCGCGAACTGCCGCAGCGCTTCCGCAGGGAAGCCGCGGCGGCGCAGGCCGGAGATGGTGGGCATGCGCGGGTCCGCGAACTCGTACTGGCGGGGACGCGACGGCACGGGCAGGTGCTCGATGAACCAGTCGTACAGCGGACGATGGTCCTCGAACTCGAGCGTGCAGAGCGAGTGGGTGATGCCCTCGATCGCATCGGACTGCCCGTGCGCGTAGTCGTAGCTCGGATACACGCGCCACTTGTCGCCGGTCATGGGATGGGAGGCGTGGAGGATGCGGTACATCACGGGATCGCGCAGGTTGATGTTGGGCGAAGCCATGTCGATCTTCGCGCGCAACACGCGCGCGCCGTCCGGGAACTCGCCCTTGCGCATCCGCCGGAAGAGGTCGAGGTTCTCCTCGACCGTGCGCTTGCGAAACGGGCTTTCCTTCCCCGGCTCGGTCAAGGTGCCGCGGTACTCGCGGATCTGATCCGCGGTGAGATCGTCGACGTAGGCGAGCCCCTTCTGCACGAGCAGCTCCGCCCATTCGTAGAGCTGGTCGAAATAGTCGGACGCGTGGTAGAGGTGCTTCCCCCAGTCGAACCCCAGCCAGCGCACGTCTTCCTTGATGGAGTCGATGTACTCCTGCTCCTCCTTGGTGGGGTTCGTGTCGTCGAAGCGCAGGTGGGTGCGCCCGCCGAACTCCTGGGCCACCCCGAAGTTCAGGCAGATCGACTTGGCGTGCCCCACGTGCAGGTAGCCGTTCGGCTCCGGCGGGAAGCGGGTCACGGGCGCAGGGTGCCTCCCGCTGCGGACGTCCTCGGCGACGATCTCGCGGATGAAGTCGAGGGGCTCTTCGGCCATCTTGTCCTTTTTCGCTCTCAGGCGGCGGGGCCGGCCGCCTTGAGGGCCTGGATCGCCTGCCGCAAGCGGCGGCGCACGACCTCCTTGCCCAGGACGGCCAGCGTATCAAACAGGGGCGGCGTGGCCGCGCGTCCGGTGGCGCCCACGCGCACGGTCATGAAGACGTCCTTGGCCTCCCAGCCCGCGCCCCCGGCAAAGGCGCGCAGCGCGGCCTCGATGGCCGCGGCCTCCCACTCCAGCAGCGGGTCGATCCGCTCCTCCAGCAGGAGCTGCAGCGCCTTCGCCGTCTCCGCGGGCGTGCGTCCTTTGGGCACGAGCTGCTTCATCGCGTCCGCGTCGTAGGGGACCTCGCCCGCGAAGAAGAAGTGGCCGTACTCGAAGAAGCCTTCCAGGGTGTCGATGCGCTCCTGCACCAGGGGCAGGACGCGCAGCATGTAGTCGTCGGACAGGAGGTAGGAGCGCAACCGGCCGAGGAGCGCGGGCGGCTCCATCTTCCGCAGGTACTTCCCGTTGAGCCAGGTGAGCTTCTGCGGGTCGAAGACGGGACCCCCGAGGGAGATCCGCTCCAGCGAGAAGCCGGCCACGAACTCCTCGAGCGTGAACTGCTCCTGGTCGTTGGCCATGACCCCGCCCATGAGGGCGAGATAGTTGACGAGCGCCTCCGGGAAGAACCCGGCGCGCCGGTAGTGGTTCAGGCTTACGGGGTTCTTGCGCTTCGAGATCTTCGACTTGTCCGCGTTGCGCAGCAGGGGAAGATGGCAGAAGACGGGCATCTCCCAGTCGAAAGCGCGATAGAGCTGGACGTGCTTGGGCAGCGAGGAGAGCCATTCCTCCGCGCGGATCACGTGGGTGATGCGCATGAGGTGGTCGTCGACGACGTTGGCCAGGTGGTAGGTGGGGAAGCCGTCGCTCTTGAGCAGGACCTGGTCGTCCATCTGCGAGCGCTCGCCCCGCCGCTGCGCGTCCGCGGGAGCCAGCGTCCGGCAGCGCCCGTCGTAGCCCAGGGTCAGCTTCTTCTCGCGCTGCTCGGCCCGCAGCGCTTCCAGCCGCTCGGGTGTGCAGAAGCACGGATACGCGGCCCCGCGGCGAACGAGCTCGTCCGCGTGCTGGCGGTAGATCTCGAACCGCTCGCTCTGGCGGTAGGGGCCGTACGGCCCGCCCACGTCCGGTCCTTCGTCCCAGGTGAGGCCCAGCCAGCGCAGGGCCTCGAAGATCATCCGCTCGCTGGCGGGGTGGCTGCGCTGGCGGTCGGTGTCCTCGATGCGCAACAGGAACTGCCCGCCCTGCTTCCGGGCGAGGGCGTAGTTGAAGAGGGCCACGTACGCGGTGCCGACGTGAGGGTCGCCGGTGGGCGACGGGGCGATGCGAGTGCGAACCGACATTCTCTCGGGGCCGTCTCCTTGCACGCGGGGGGAGGTCGGACGAAAACGTGAACTATACCACCCGCCAAGGGTCGGATCGGCTCAACGGACGGAGACGGAGACGGAGACGGGGGGCTCTTACCGCAGGGGCACGGTCCGTACCGCCGAGCACCTTGCCGAGGATGCCGCCGATGGCGGCGCCGATGGCCCCCTGCTTCAAGGTCCCGCCGCTGCCGATGTCCTCCTTCACCTGGACGATGCGGGCGCTGAGGTCGACCGTGGTGCCGTCGTCGAGGAGCAGGCGATCGAACGAGAGGTTGAGCCTCCCGCCGCGGGCCGGCCGCTGTGCGAGCTCGACCACCGTCACCGTGCCCTGCACACGGCTGCCGTCGGGGACGACGATCCGGCCGTCCAAGTAGACGGGACGCGCCACCGTGGCGTCGAAGCGATCTTCCACGCGGGCCGTGCGGGAGGACAGGGCCTGCTCGAGGCGCACGGTCATCTCCGTGCCTTCGGGCAGGGCGAGGCTGCGGCCGCTGCGGCCGCTGTAGCCGCGGTTCAGGGCGTTGTCGATGTCACCGTGGAGAACATGGATCCGGTCGCGCAGCCCGTCGACCGCGTCGCGCGTGACGCTCACGTCACGGGTGGTGCGACCGCCGCGATCCATGTCGTCCCTCAACCGGTCGAGCTCCTCGCGGAGGGCGTTCGCGCGGTCCTCGAACTCCCGATAACGCGGATGGCTGGTCGGGAGAGCGGCCAGGCTGTCGTCCAGGACGGCGAGGTCGTCCTGAAGCCGTTGGAGATCGTAATAACGCGCGGTCTGGGCCTGGAAGGCCGGCGCCGGCGGCGCGGCCACGGCGAGGGCCACGAACAGAAAAAGGACGACGGAGAGCGCTCTCTTCATTGACGTTGCTCCTGCTCTTTCATGGTTCGGCCAGGCCCCCGCCTGACGGGCAGGCGGGGGCCAATGGTCGAAGAGCAAGAAACGCGCCAGCGACCCGTCAGTTCTGCTGGACCTTGACCTCGCTCGCGGAGACGTTGCACACGTTGCCGGACAGGCTGGTTGCCGTCCCCGAGACGTGCACGCGCCAGCCCGTCTGGAGCTGAGCCAGGGTGTACGTCGTATTCCCCTTGCGGATGCTCGCGCTCCCCACCTCGCAGGCGAACAGTCCTTTGCCCTGCTGGTTGACGGTGATGATGGAGCCGGACTTCTCGCTGATCGGCCCCTCGACCTCCATCTTCTGGCCGGCGGCGCAATTGGTCTTGCCCGGTCCCTGCGTATCGTCGTCACCCTGGAGGATGATCTCCTGGGCGAGGACGGGCTGGACCGAACCCTCCATGGGGAGCCAGGTGCCCTTGACATGAACGTGGCGGCCCTGGGTGACGTCTTCGATGTTGCGCGAGCGGTTGCCCTCGCGCACGGCCGTCGCGCCCGGCCGCGCGACGACGGTGTGGCCGTTGATCAGGAACCGGCTGTCGCCGGTCGGGTTGAGGGCGACGACCTGCGTGACGTCGCCCTCGATCTCGATGTCGCCGTGCCCGATGCCGTTGCGCTGCTCCTCGAGCAGCACGACGCCGGAAGTGGAGACCTGCACGGTCAGCGTGATCTCCTGGTTCGCTTTCACCTCCGAGAACGACAGGCGGCCGATCTCGGTTCCGCCCGTCGTGAAGATGAGCGTGAACCCGCCTTCGGGCAGGCCGCGCAGCGTGAAGGACCCGTCACCGGCGACGGTCGTCGTGATGGAGGGGTTCTCCAGCACGGTCACGGTCACGGTTGCGGCGCTGGTGGCGCCGACGCTGGCCGCGCGCAGCGTGCCCGCGCCTTGGACGGTGCCACGGACCACGACACCCTGGCTGTCGGAACCCGCCGGATTGCCGCCGCAGGCGGTGAGGGCGGCGGCGGCGAAGGCGAGGAGTAGGACTACGGAACGAATTCGAGCACCATGCATGGGCACACCTCCCGAGATGAACCCTTCGACCGTAGGTCACTACCCCCGGGAGGATTAGGAGCCAGATCACAGGCCGCGCCCGATGGGGCGACCCCCACCGCTGAGACGGTGACGAGGCTCACCCGGACCTCTATAATCGCGCCCACGATGAGCACGAAAGGCGCAGGCGGGACCACCGGCGGCGTCGGCCAGTTCTTCCTGGGTCTGGCCATGGCGGTGGCGGGCGCGTTCCTCATCACGAACCAGGTGACCGTCTCTTCCAGCTTCTGGGGCTACTTCGGTGGGGGGCGCGATGCTCATTTTCGCCGGGGTCCTGGTGAACCTCCAGATCTATTTCCAGCCCACCTCGCTCTACAACACGGTCATCATGCTGGTGCTCCTGGCGGGCGGGATCGGCCTCGTCGCCCGCTCGCTACGGCCGTACGCCTGAGCGAAGCCCCTCCACGAGGAACGTGCCGCCGAGCGAGCCGATCAGCGAACGGGAAGGATCCGCGAGCTGGCCGCAAGTCCGATCGTGCGGCACTCCGCCTCGGCCCAGACCACGCTGGCCACACCGGAGGGAGTCACGGCCGGAAGCGGCGCGAAGTTGAAGTCTGGATTCACGGCCTTCTGTCCGGCACAGTCGGCGGTGGTCGTCGGGGTGAGTCGCATTCGCTCCGGGGGGCTCCACGCACCGGACGGCGCGGCCAGCGCCGTCCACAGGTCGGCGAAGTCGCCGTTGGACTCCAACCAGGTGGCGACGTCGCCCCTTCCACCGCTGAGGGCCAGCCTAGGGTGAGGGCCCACATACTGGATCCGGCCCGGCGGACGGACGGTCTGAGCCGCTCCGAAGCCGTGGCCGTCGAAGCGCCTGACCGTCACCTGCCCGGAGCCAAAGACGTCATCGCCGATGATCAGGGCCACGTCGCCCTTGGATGAGCGGCTCAGTGACGGCTGCGTGCCGGGCACGTCGAGCACGCCGACCCAGGTCCGTCCGTCGGACACGCTCGCGCGGACGTGATAACTGCCGCGCGTCACCTGCTCGACCCACGCCACGATCGCCGATCCACTCCCGTCGAAGGTCACCGAGGCGTTGGACAGGGAGGCCTTGGCCACGAGCTCGGGAGGGAGCCAGGCGCCGTCCTGCCGGGGGATCGCCACCAGGGAAGCGAGAGTGCTCCCCGTCGGCCCCGGCTCTGCGGAATCGAGCGTCCATAGGGTCAACGCCTCGGAGTCGCGCATGACCGCCGAGCGCGCGACGACGTACGCGCCCGGCATGGCTCGGGCGGCCAGGACGGGCTCGGCCCACCCCTGTCCCGGCGCACAGGCCACGGTCCGCATGTCCGTTCCCTCCGCCCAGGCCACGATCGCATCTCCGCGACTACCCATCGCCGTGGCCTCTCCCGTGTCGTCGCCCGACAGCCTCGCGATGCGGGCTGGGGCGGAGACCGACCTCCCATCGTGGCGCGAGGACCAGGAGGCCCGTGATCCGTCCGACGCCTTCTCCTTCCAAACGATCAGCGCGCCGCCACCGGGATCGATTCCCACGATCTTCGGCGCGCCCGGCTGGGTCTGGTCGGCGGGCGACGAATGGTCCAGGTGCTGGGCGGGCGACCAGCCTCCCCCCGGCTCGCGGACGGCCACGAAGACGGCCTCGTCCGTCTCGTTGACATAGGACCAGGTGGCGAACGCGCGGTCGTCCGCCGACACCGCGAGGTCGAGGTCGTACATGCCGAAGTAGGCGCCGGGATGGAAGGACCAGATCGAGAGTGGCTCGGTCCAGCCCTCCGGCGGGATCGTGCTCGGACCGTTGCAGGCGGAAGCGCCGGCCATGGCCATGGCCAGGCCGGCGCGCAGCAGTCCCCAGGCATCCGAGAGGGCGCCAAGACGCTTGCTCACTCCGCCTCCGCCCTCTTATACTGGTCGACGGCGCTATCGTCTAGGGGTTAGGACGGATGGTTCTCAGCCATCAGACCCGGGTTCGATTCCCGGTAGCGCTACCAGCTTAAGAATCAATCATTTATGACGAGTAGGCGAGGCGGTCACGACGCCCTCATCGAGGCCAGGGGCTGCGCCGGGGCTACGAGGATGTGCAGGGCATGAGGAAGGGAAGGCCCGGTGTCATGACATGGAAGCAATTGGTCACCCTTGAGCCTCGCTTGGAGGTCGTTCGCAGAAAGGCCGAGCGCCACGCCGAGAGGATTCCCAGGCTCAGACCATCGGCGCGCATCTGCGCTAACGACCTTTGGTATGGCACGCCGCGCTCGGACGGCCTAAAGGCAGAGGTTGAGCGACTCGTGGGATACGCGAGAAAGGACGACGACCGTCTCTCGACGCCAGCAGCGTATGACCTCGCGGTGAGAACCATCTATAACGCTCTCCCTGCCTGCCGCAACTGCGACTGTGTCTGAGAGGCCCCGAGTGTGGACCACGGCTCCGGCGCGCGCCTGCGCGGGGCGCACGAGGAAGTGAAAGCATGACCATTCGATGAAGGAGGATGGACATGCCGAAGGACAAGACGAAGCGCACCACGCCCACGATAGTCTGGGACCCACGGTCGCAGCCCGTTGATTTCGACCTGGCCGCGCTGCGCGGCGGCGTAGAGGATGCCCTCGACCATCGTCCACCCGGTGAGGTCTGGCACTTGAAGCACCTGCCGAAGGATGGCGACGCGAGCGTGGCGCTCGTGCGCTTCCGGCTCGGCGGTGTGGACGCGCCACGCATCAGACCCGACCTTGAAATTGACTCGGACAAGGTCCGCCGCTTCGTGGAGAGTGACGCAACGACGCAGGCACCGACCGTGCGCGAAGTCGTCTGCGACGAAGCGCGCGACTACCTCAGAGAACGCGGCTACTGAAACGTCGCCCGCCGCCGGCTCCGAGGGGTCGCGGCTCCGACGCGAGGAAGCCCACGCGTCGGCGTGGCCGCGACCCGTGACCGCGGGGACGAGCCGCGCAACGGAGCCGGCGACGAGCAGGCCCGCGCGCGTGCCTCGCGCGCACAGGCTTTCAAACGGAGGACCGCAGCGGGGCCGGGCGCGGCGGTTCATCAGGCCACCGCTCGGACGCGCGCCCGCAAGGGCGCGACGGCCCGGCCACTCGCAACGGCGGACGCGGGCGCTCTGACACGCCACAACGCCCCCCACGACGGCATCCGCGGAATGCGGAGCGCCATGAGCCCGCCCCACGCCCCGCCGAGGCGTTTCGTTCCGGCGGACGCGAGGCATTTCCTTGTTCACGCGGGCTCGGGCTCCACCACGGCCGCGGAAGCGAGCGAGTACCAGCTCATCCCGCAGGGCGCGCGGCGCGGCTGCCTGTACGAGCACTCGTGCGGACCGGCGTGGCGTGGCGACAATGCGCAGACGTGTTGATGGTGGTCGCCGGGAAGGGCCAGCATCACGCGGCAGCGCTCCGAGGTCATGCCCAGTGCCACGAACCGGGGCCGCCCTCCGCGTCGTGCGTGCCCTGCACGAGGCCGGAGCCGCACGAGAGCACGAGCACGCCGTCAGGCCGGACCTCAGCGACCACGGCGCCCAGGCACAGCCCTCCACCGGGGGCCACCAGGTGAACGCGCTCACCGATGCGCGGCATATCACGCTCGCCGTGCCGGGACGCTTTTCCGCAGGAAAACCACCTCGCGCCGCTCATGCTGCGTCATCGTCCGGGGCGCCCGCGTAGCTCGCGGAGCGGTACGCTTCGTAGGCGGCGCGGTCGCCCCTGAAAACCCGCGAGACAGCGTCGTGGTCCTCGCGCTTCGCCACGGGCGCCCGTGGCAGGCGCCGCGCAGCGTCGATGACGGCATCCGCCACGGCGCCCGACTTCCCGGCGCGCGAGCCCGTTGTGGACTCGGCACGATATCGCTCGTACAACGCGCGGTCGCCGTTGAGGAGGTCGCGCAGGTCCTCCTCGTTGGGCTCGCGGCCCGATGACTTCGCCACGCCGTCGAGCCGGTCCATGATTTCCGCCAGCGCGGAGCGCTTGGGCGCGCCGCTGCCGGACTTCTCGATGAGAGCGCGCGTCTCCGCGTTCAGCTTCTCGATGCGGTCGAAAATGCTCGTCGATTTCGTCTCCACGTCATCCTCCTCGTCGCGGCCTTCCAATCGGACGCCGCATGAACTGCAAAAGATGTCGGTATGCCGTACCGTCGCCTTCGCGCACGATGGGCACCCGGACACCCGCCGCGATGCGCGACCGGCAAGCACTGTTCCGGCAAACTCCATGCTGCGCGGTGGGGTCGGCGGACTTGAACAAAACCACTTTTGCGGCTTCGTTCGCGGGGCTGCCCACCAGGGACACGCGCTTGAGCCGGAGGCTGCACAGCCGGTGCGTCTTCTGGACGCGCTCCTTCGTGTACGGGGTCATGCCGCTTCTCCGCCGCCGGTGAGGGGCGCCGCATGCTCGTTGCCGCACGCGCAGCGATGCGTGGCCGGCTGGAAGTGCTCCCGGTCGGCCGGCAGCTCCGGCAGCGCGGCCCGCGCCTTCGCGGCCTCCGAGTGCATGTCCACGAAATGCGTCTTGAGATACGCCTCGGACGCGAACTCGCGCTTGCACTCGTCGCACTTCACGCCCTTGCCGCCGGACCATGGCGCGATGTAGAGAGGGCTTTTCAGCATCAAAATGTCGTTGACCTGCCCCTCCATCTCGAACAGCTCGCCCGGCTTCAGATTGCGCGAGCCGTACTGCATCCGCCGCTTCGACATCGCCCTCATGCGTCCCTCCAACATATTAGAGAAACTGCTACTCCCTTGGCGTACCGCACCGGGTCCGGTCACTGCCGCCACCGCCGCCGCACGGTGAAGGTCAGGTCGTCGCGGAAGTGCGAGGCGTCCGGGTCCTGCTCGTTCACGACGACGCCATCG
>WNFN01014763.1_pt2 | contig 10168 bp, 12 predicted proteins | sample 5400161 | NCBI WGS metagenome assembly WNFN01 (sample SAMN13153353, study PRJNA577476) | soil metagenome | isolation source: 80 cm saprolite on Douglas fir-dominated hillslope | place: USA:California | collected 2013-09-17 | reverse complement strand
TTGGCCTCGGTCATCTCGCGCTTCGCGCGGCGGGCTTTCGCCTCGCCGGTCGACATCTGCTTGTTGATCTCCTTCAGGTCCTTGATCGAGATGCCGATCTTCTGCTGCACGCCCTGGATCTTCGAGAGCGCCTCGAGGATCGACGGCTCGACGCGGATCAACGCCTCGGTCCACGGATGGCCGGCGCTGAGCTCGGTCGACAGCCAGCGCTTGGAGCCCTCGGTGCCGGCGAAAATCTTGATGAAGTGCGGGCGCGGCATCTGCGCCTTGTCGACCGAGATGTCGTGGATCTCGCGCTCGTGGCGGCGGACCTCGTCGACCAGGCTGCGCACGCTGTCGGACAGGCGCTCTACGGTGCGCGCGGTGAAGCGGATGGTCATCAGCTCGTGCGAGATCTGGTCGCGAACGCGCAGGTAATCCTTGTCCTTGGAGCCTTTGTTTTCCAAAGCCTTGAGAAGCTTCTCGAACAGGCGGCGGATGCGCGCGAACTTCTCCAGCGCCTCGCCTTTGAGCTTGAGCATGCTCGCCGACTGCGCGGCCTCGGCGGCCTCTTCGTCCTCTTCGCCTTCTTCTTCCTCGATCTGCGCTTCCTCGTCCTCCGGCGTCGGCGCGGCCTTCTTCGGATCGAAGCTGTCCTTGGCGTTCGGGTCGATCAGGCCATCGACCACCTCGTCGATGCGCATCTCGTCCTTCTCGACCTTGTCGGCGAGGTCGAGGATCTCTCTGACGGTAGTCGGGCAGGCGCTGATCGCGAGGATCATGTGGCGCAGGCCGTCCTCGATGCGCTTGGCGATCTCGATCTCGCCTTCGCGCGTCAGGAGCTCGACCGAGCCCATCTCGCGCATGTACATGCGCACCGGGTCGGTGGTGCGGCCGAACTCGGAATCCACGGTCGAAAGCGCGGCCTCGGCCTGCTCCTCGACATCTTCATCGGTCTGCGCCACCGGCGCCGCGTCGGCGGCGATCAGCAGCTGCTCCTGGTCGGGCGCTTGGTCGTAGACCTGGATGCCCATGTCGCCGAACGTGGAGATGATCGCTTCGATCTGCTCGGCATCGACCAGATCGTCGGGCAGGTGGTCGTTGATCTCGGAATAGGTGAGGAAGCCGCGCTCCTTGCCGAGCTTGATCAGGTTCTTGAGGCGCGTGCGCCGGGTCTCGGCGTCTTCCTTCGGCATCTCCGCCGGGATGTGCCATGCGTCCTTGCCGCCGCGACGGCCGCCGCGGCCGCGCTTGCCTTTGGCCTTGACCTCGTTGACCTTGGCTTCGAGGAGCTCGAGCGCCGCCTTCGCGCTCTTGATCGGCGCCTTGGGCGCCTTGCCGGTCTTGTCGTCGGGCTTGCCTGCAACCGGCTTGCCGGCGATAACCTTCGCCGCCGGTGCGAGCTTGCGCGCGCGCTCGGGCTGCTTCGCGCGAGCGACTTTCTTATGCGCGCGCGCCTTCGGGACGTGACGCTTCAGCGCGCGAGCGACGTGCGCCTTTTTCTTGGCTGCTCGAGCTTTCTTGACCTTGGGCTTGCGCTTCTGATGGACCATCCGTCCCCCGACAAAGACTGCTTAAAGAACCTTACCGACCGCGGCAAAAAGAACCGCGCATTATAGTTGACAGCTCAAGGGCTTGGAAGTGCCCCTTGCAGTCTTTTGTAGGCGAGATTTTTTTCCTGCCATACAAGCTGCTCTTCGCGGGAGGCGAGCCCGCCGGCCCGCAGCTGGTCCAGCTCCTTCTTGCGCCGTGCGAGGTCGAGCTTGACCAGCGCCTCGGTGAATTCCGTCTCGGCTTCCTGGGCGCTGAACCGGATTTCCTCCCCATACTTATGGGCGCGCAGCACGATCTCAAGGGCCGGGCTTCCCTGCAGCCGGTCCAGGAGCAAGCCGAGCGACGGTTCCTCTTCGAACTCACGGCAGGCTTCCCGAACGGCCAGCAAGGCCTGCGATTCCGCGCGCTCGGCATTGAGCGCCTCGGGGTCGATGTGCTCCACCAGCGCCAGGTTGCAGAGCAGGCTGTAGAGCAAGCTCCATTCCGGACTGTCGGGCCCGGCATAGCGGGTGCGCGGCGGCGCCTGGCGCGAGAAGCGCGGCCGCTGCGGCAGCTCAAGCAGCCGGTCGATTTCCCCTTCGGCCACGCGGGAAAGCTCAGCGATCTCGTTGATGAGCTGCAGCCGCAAGGCCGGCGCGGCGACCTTCTGCACGTGGGGCTTCGCCACCGAAATGAACCGGGCGCGGCCCTCGGCAGTGGCGAGATCGCATTCCGCCCGCAGCTGCGCGAGGAGGAACTGGGTGAGCGTTTCGGCCTCGCGGAGCTTCCGCCGCCAGCCTTCCTTGCCGTGCTTGCGCACGTAGGTGTCCGGGTCCTCGCCGTCGGGCAGGAAGAGAAAGCGGATCGGCTTGTGGTCGGGCGCGAGCGGCAGGCTCACCTCGAGCGCGCGCCAGGCCGCCTTGCGGCCGGCCGCGTCGCCGTCGAAGCAGAACACGATCTCCTCGGCGAGCCGCAGCAGCTTCGCCACATGCACCGGCGTCGTGGCGGTGCCAAGGGTCGCGACGGCATTACCGACCTCGTACTGCGCGAGCGCCACGACGTCCATGTAGCCCTCGACCACCAGCGCATGCCCTTCAGTGCGGATCGCGTCGCGCGCCTGCACCAGGCCGTAGAGCTCGCGCCCTTTTTCGAATAGCGGAGTCTCCGGGGAGTTGAGGTACTTCGGCTCGCCATCGCCCATTACGCGCCCGCCAAAGCCGATCACCGCGCCGCGCGCGCTGAAGATCGGGAACATGACGCGGTCGCGGAAGCGGTCGTAGCGCTTGCCCTCTTCGCCCTCGATCACCAGGCCGACCTCGACCAGCGCCTTGTCCTCGTAGGCCGGAAAGGCCGCCTTCAGCCCCTGCCAGCCCTCCGGCGCGTAGCCGATGCGAAAGCGCGCTGCGATCTCACCGGTGAGACCGCGTCCCTTGAGATATTCGATGGCGCGCGGCGATTTCTTGAGCTCCGCGCGATAGAAGTCCATCGCCTTCTCCATCAGCGGGTAGAGATCGGTCTCGCGCTCCTTGCGCGCCGCCTCCTGCGGCGTCGGCGGGCGGGCATCCGGCACCTGCATGCCGACGCTCGCCGCGAGCTCTTTCACCGCATCGACGTAGCCGAGCGCCGTATACGCCATCAGGAAACCGATCGCATTGCCGTGCACGCCGCAGCCGAAGCAGTGATAGAACTGCTTCGCCGGACTTACGCTGAACGAAGGCGACTTCTCGTTGTGGAACGGGCAAAGGCCGAGGTAGTTGGCGCCGCCCTTCTTCAGCTGGACGTAGCGCGAGATCACATCGACGATATCGATGCGGTTCAGCAGGTCCTGCTTGAATGATTCAGGAATCACTTAGCGGCCCATTTTCCCGCGGAAAATGGGGCTCTGTGCCTGATTTTTAAGTCCCGAGCCGGGCCTTTACCAGCGCGGAGACCCTGCCCATGTCGGCTTTGCCGGCAAGACGCGGCTTGAGGAGCGCCATCACCTTGCCCATGTCCTTGACGCCGCTCGCGCCCGACTCGGTCAGCGCGGCCGCCACGGCTTGCGCGATGTCGGCCTCGCTCATCTGCGCCGGCAGGTAACCCGACAGGAGCACGAGCTCTGCCTTCTCGGCGTCGACGAGATCCTTGCGCGCGGCCTTCTCGTACTGCGCGATCGATTCGCGGCGCTGCTTGATCATCTTCTCGATCACGCCCACTACCGCGGCGTCGTCGAGCTCGATGCGCTCGTCGACCTCGCGCTGCTTGATCGCCGCGAGAATCAGGCGAACGGTCGACAGCCGTGCGGCGTCCTTCGCCCGCATGGCGGTCTTCATGTCCTCGGTGATTTGCTGCTTAAGAGAGATACGGCTAGTACATCTTCTGCGGCAGCATCTGGCTGCGCAGGCGCTTGTGATGGCGCTTCACCGCCGCGGCGAGCTTGCGCTTGCGCTCGGCAGTCGGCTTCTCGTAGTACTCGCGGGAACGCAGCTCGGTGAGAAGACCGGTCTTCTCCACTGTCCGCTTGAAGCGCCGCATGGCGACTTCAAACGGCTCGTTTTCCTTGACCCTTACTGTCGGCATCCAGCCCTCGGCTCTTTGGGGGGCTGAATTGTATCAAAATCAGTGCCATGCTCGTCCTCGGAATCGAGACTTCGTGCGATGAAACCGGCGTCGCCTTGTACGACGGCACGCAGCGCCGGCTGCTCGCCCACGCCGTGCACTCGCAGGTCGCGATGCACGAGGCTTACGGCGGCGTGGTGCCCGAGCTCGCCTCGCGCGACCATATCCAGCGCCTGGTGCCGCTCACGCGCCTGGTGCTGGAGCGCGCGCAGCGCCAAATGGCTGATCTGCAGGGTATCGGCTACACCGAGGGTCCCGGACTCGCCGGCGCGCTGCTGGTTGGCGCTTCCTTCGCCCACGCGCTTGGCGAAGCGCTATCGGTACCCGTGCTGGGGATCCACCACCTCGAAGGTCACCTGCTCTCGCCGCTGCTTTCCGCTCGCCGGCCGCAGTTTCCGTTCGTCGCGCTGCTCGTCTCCGGCGGCCACACGCAATTGATGCGGGTCGATGCCGTCGGCGAGTACCGGCTGCTCGGCGAAACCCAGGACGATGCGGCGGGCGAAGCCTTCGACAAGACCGCCAAGCTCCTCGGCCTCGGCTATCCCGGCGGGCCGGCGCTTTCCGCGCTGGCCGAACGCGGCGCACCCGGGCGCTACCGGCTGCCGCGCCCGATGCTCGCGAGCGGCGATCTGGACTTCAGCTTCTCGGGACTGAAGACCGCCGCCTTGATGCTCGTCAAGCAGCAGGGAAATCCGGCCGACATCGCGCGCGCCTTCGTCGACGCGGTGGTCGAGGTGCTGGTGGCGAAGTGCGTGCGTGCGCTGCAGGCCAACAGCCTCACGCGCCTGGTGGTAGCCGGCGGCGTCGGCGCGAACAAGCAGCTGCGTGCCGCGCTCGATGCAGAGGCGCAGAAGCGTGGCTTCGATGTGTTTTATCCCGAGCCCGAGCTTTGCACCGACAACGGCGCCATGATCGCCTTTGCCGCCGCGCAGCGCCTGGACTCCCGCACGGCGAGCGGGCAGCACAGCTTCAGCGTCAAGCCGCGCTGGGCGCTCTAGGCTTTCTTGGCGCCGATGCGCGACTCGGTGCCGGCGATGAGCCGCGAGATGTTGGCGCGATGACGCCACGCCAGCAGCGCCGAGATCACCAGCACCGCCGCGAAATAAGCGTCCAATCCGAGCAGCAGCGCGGTGAAGAACGGCGCGAACGCGGCCGCGACCAGTGCCGCGAGCGACGAGTAGCGCAGGAACGCCGCGATGATCAGCCACGTGGCGAGCGTGCCGAGGCCGATGCGCCAGTCGATGCCGAACAGCACGCCGGCCGCGGTGGCGACGCCTTTGCCGCCCTGGAATCGGTGATACGCGGGAAACAGATGGCCGAGAAAAACAGCGAGCGCGGCGTACGGCGCCGCTTCCGGTACGAAGACCAGCGCGAGCCATACCGCGAGCCATCCCTTGGCCGCATCGCCCAACAGCGTAACCACCGCGCCGGCTTTGCTTCCGGTACGCAGCACATTGGTCGCGCCCGGATTCTTCGAGCCGTAGCTGCGCGGATCCGGCAGGCGCATCAGCCGGCTCACCACGATGGCGAAGGAGACCGAGCCCAGCAGATAAGCCGCAAGCACGGCGAGCACGATCTGCATCGCGGCGATTCTATAGAATCGGCCGCAGCATGGACGCCATCGTCATCCGGGACCTGCGCGTGGAGGCGCTGATCGGCATCCACCGCCGCGAGCGCCATGTGAAGCAGACGCTCTCCATCGATCTCGAGATCGGCCTGCCGGGCACGGCGGTCTTCGCCAGCGACAAGGTGGCCGACACCATCGACTACGAGCAGGTGGCGCTGCGCATCCGCGACCTCGCCTCGGCGCAGCACTACCGCCTGGTGGAAACCTTCGCCGATAGCATCGCGGCATTCCTCACCAGCGAATTCGGCGCGCCCTGGGTCAAGGTGAGCGTCGCCAAGATCGGCATCCTGCCGAACGCCAAATTCGTCGGCGTCACCATCGAGCGCAAAAAATAAATGGGGACAGACCCCATTTTTCTCATTTAGCCCCGAGGGTGGTGCTTGGCGTGCAACTGCTTCAACCGCTCGCGCGCCACGTGCGTGTAGATCTGCGTCGTCGAGATGTCCGCGTGCCCGAGCAGCATCTGCACCACGCGCAGGTCGGCGCCGTGATTGATGAGGTGGGTGGCAAACGCGTGGCGCAGCACATGCGGCGAGAGCCGCTTGCCGGGAATGGCGCGCGCGCCATAGCGGCGGATGAGATGCCAGAACGCCTGGCGCGTCATGCCGGCGCCGCGCGCCGTGACGAACAGCGCCTCGGACTCGCGCTTGCCTTTGAGCTCGGTGCGCGCCTCCTTTAGATAGCGCGCGATCCAGTGCGCCGCTTCTTCGCCGAGCGGCACGAGGCGCTCCTTGGCGCCTTTGCCGAGCACGCGCACGACATTGGCATCCAGATTGGTGGCCAGCGTCTTCAGCCCCACCAGCTCCGAGACGCGAAGGCCGGTGGCGTACAGCGTCTCGAGCATCGCGCGATCGCGCAATCCCATCGTCGTGCCGGTCGGCGGTGCCGCGAGGAGCGCTTCCACCTCATCCTCGGACAGGCTCTTCGGAAAGCGCGGCGTGCGCTTCGGCGCATCGACCTTGAGCGTCGGATCGGCGCCGATCAGCCGTTCGCGCAGGCAGTACTGATAGAAGCGCTTGACGCTCGAGACGCGGCGCGCGGCGCTGGAGGCGCGGCCCTTCTTCGAGGCGAGGAAAGCGAACAGCGCCTCCTGATCCGCCTTGAGCAGCGCGCCACCGAGAAAGGCCTGCAGCTGCTCGAGATCCGCGCGATAGGCGGCGATCGTGTTCTGCGCCAGCCCGTCCTCCAGCCACAGGGCGTCGCAGAACGCGTCTAGGGTGTCAGCTCGAACGCGTCCGCGCCGCACTCGTGGAGCAGCAGCCAACGCTTGGCCTCCAGCAGATAGCCGTCGGTCGCATGCGCAAAGCCGCCGATGCCGTTCGCCGCGACCACGCGATGGCAGGGAATCACGATCGGCAGCCGGTTGTCGCCGCAGGCCTGGCCGACGGCGCGCGCCTCGGCGCCGAGCCGCTGCGCGAGCTCGCCGTAGGTTAGCGTCTTGCCGCGCGGAATGGTGCACAGCGCGTCCCAAAGACGCCGCTGGAACTCCGAGCCTTCTATCAGGAGAGGGAGCTCGAAGCGCACATCCGGGTGGTCGCGGTAGCGCTCGAGCTGCCGTGCCGCGCGTTCGGCGAGCGGATTGGTCGGCTTCTGCACTTCCACGGACGGCGGCAGATAAGTGATGTCGGTGACGCAGCCGTCGCGCGTCTTCACCGCCACCTTCATCTTCGGGAATTCAATGATCGCGTCGTACATAGGCGTTGACTGTAATCTTGATCTGACCCGGCCGCATCCCGTTTATTGCGCCAGCTTCTCGATCTGCGCCAGGAGCTCGTCGGGCACTTCGATGCCCTGCGCCAGCGCGCTCTTCTCGGCCGCGAAGCGGCGGGCGCCGGGCAGGCGCACCTCCGGATCGGCGAGCATGGTGCGCACCACGGTCTCGACGCGCTCAAGGTAAGTAGCGGTCCCGGCGAGCGCGCCAGGATCGATGGCGATGAACGCCTGGCCGATGCGCGGCCGGTTGCCCTCTTCGGAGAAGAACGAGTCGGCCTCGGGCCCGATCGCCGCGCCGGTGAGCGAGGCGCAGATCAATTCGAACATCAGCGCCAGCATCGCGCCCTTTGAACCGCCGATCGGGTACAGGCTGCCGTGCTCGATCGCTTCTTTGGGATCGTTGGTCGGCTTACCGTTGCGGTCCATTGCCCAGCCGTCGGGGATGCGCTCGCCTTTGCGCATCGCCATCATGATGCGGCCGCGCACCACCGTAGTCAGGGCGAGATCGATGACGATCGGCTGTTCGTTCCCTCTGGGAAAGACCGCCGCGATCGGATTGGTGCCGAAGAGCGGCTTCTTGCCGCCCCAGGGCGGAATCGCCGCCGGCGAATTGGTGAACGCAAAGCCGACCAGGCCGGCGCGCGCCACCGGCAGCAGGTGGATGCCGAGCACGCCGACGTGCGCGCTGTTCTTGATTCCGCAGAAGCCGATGACGTTGCGCCGCGCTCGCTGGATCACCTCGTCGATCGCGAGCTGGGCCGAGACGTAAGGCAGGCCGTCGGCGTTGTCGATCAGGCAGGCGCCGGCGCGATCGGCGACCAGGCGCGGCTCGGCGGCGCCGTCGGCGCGGCCCTTGCGCAGCATCCCGCAGTAGAACGGCACGCGCGACATGCCGTGCGTCGGCAGGCCGTGCTCCTCGGCGTGAACCAGGTGGCGCGCCGCGGCTTCGGCCATGCGATCATTTGCGCCCGCGCGCTTGAGGGCGGTGGTGGCGAGCTCCAGCAGCGCCTGCGCGTTCTTCTTCACAGCGAGGATTCTACCCATGGGCAAAATGATCCAGCTCACCGCATCCGACGGCCACAAGCTCGACGCCTACCGCGCCGACCCCGCGGGCAAGCCGCGCGGCGCCGTCGTCGTGATCCAGGAAATCTTCGGCGTCAACAGCCACGTCAAGCAGGTCGCCGACGGCTATGCCGCCGATGGCTACCTGGCGATCGCGCCGGCGATGTTCGACCGGGCGCAGAAGAACTTCGACGTCGGCTACACGCCCGACGACATCGCCAAGGGCCGCGAGATCCGCGCCAAGGTCACCAACGACATGGCGCTGAAGGATGCGCAAGCGGCGGTGAACGAAGCGGCGAAAGCGGGCAAGGTCGGCATCGTCGGCTACTGCTGGGGCGGCCTCGTCGCCTGGCTCGCTTCCGCCAAGGTGACCGGCTTGGTGGCCGCGGCACCCTATTACGGCGGCGGCATCCTCGACAACGCGGATCTCCAGCCCAAGGTCCCGGTGATGGGCCACTTCGGCGACAAGGACGCGCACATCCCGGTCGAAGGCGTGAAGCAGCTCGCGGAAAAGCACCCGAAGTCGCTCTCTACACTCGGACCCAGCACGGCGCGCCGAAAGCGCGTCTTGAGGAGCACGCCGTCGTTCGGCGGCAGCACGAGCGGCAGCTTCTCGTCGACCACCTTGACCGCCGCGAAGTTAGGCCCCGCGGTGCGATACACCAGCTCGCGCAGCGCCTCCACGTCCGAGGTGGCGGTGACGGCATGCTCGAATTTGCACGCCGTCGCCACGGCGGCCAGGTCGACGCCGAAGGCGGTGTGCGTGCGCTGCATGCCGGTCTCGCCGTAGCGCTCGTTGTCGATCACCACCACGGTGAGGTTCGCCGGCTGCTGCACGCCGATGGTCGCGAGCGAGCCGAGGCCCATCAGCATCTCGCCGTCGCCGGTGACCACCAGGACGCGCCGCTTGGGCTGCGCGAGCGCCATGCCGAGCCCGATCATCGCCGCCTGTCCCATCGCGCCCCAGGTCGGAAAGCTGAGCGGCGAATCGCCCGCCGCGGTGATGTCCCAGGTCGTCGAGCCGAGTCCAGCAACCACGAGGAGGTCTTTTCTATCCCTTAGTAATTCATTGACGACGTCGCGGCGATGCAGCTTCATTGGTCCGTCTGCTCCTGGAAGCTCTTGATGCCGATGACGCGCTGCGCGATCAGCACCGCTTCCGCGCCTTGCGCTTCGAACGCGATGCGCAGCGCCGCATGCACGTGTGCGGCCACCGTGCCGGGCTCGCCCGCCTGGCGAACCGCCACGCCCATCGTCTCGAGCACGCGCGCGGTGGTCTGTCCCATCGGCACCTGCCACGGATTGAACTCGCCCTGCTCGCCGCGCATGGTGATGATCATCACCAGCGGGAAACGGCACACCTTGACCATGCCAAGCACGTTGACGAGATTGCCGACGCCGCTCGACTGCATGAGGAGCACGGTTTTTTCGCCGCCGAGCCACGCGCCCGCGACCAGGCCGATGCCCTCTTCTTCCGTCGTGAGCACCACCGCGCGCATGTTGCGATCGGCCTGGCAGAGCTCGATCAGCCGCTTGTGCCCGGCGTCGGGCACATAGCCGACGACGCGCACGCCAAAGGCGGTCAGCTCGCGATGGATCTCTGCGGGCCAGTCAGGCTGCATGCTTGAGCAGGCTCTGTCCGGGCCGCACGCGCGT
>WNFN01262871.1_pt1 | contig 10169 bp, 8 predicted proteins | sample 5400161 | NCBI WGS metagenome assembly WNFN01 (sample SAMN13153353, study PRJNA577476) | soil metagenome | isolation source: 80 cm saprolite on Douglas fir-dominated hillslope | place: USA:California | collected 2013-09-17 | reverse complement strand
CAGGAGTGGGCGCGCTCGAGGAGGTCGGGAGCGGCTGCCTCCGCGATGGCCATGGCCGCGATTCTAACTCCGCGCTTCCATCCGCCCGCGCGGAGAAGACACCGCTAGAATGAAAGCGTGGGCGGGCAAGTGATGGACGATCAGCGCGAGGCTCTCCGTGAATCGAACGGGGCCTTCTATCGCGCGGTCGAGGAGCTCAACCTCGAGGCCATGGAGCGCGTGTGGCTTCACGAGCCGTGGGTGCGCTGCATCCATCCCGGGTGGGACCTGCTCGTGGGCTGGGACAAGGTCCGGGAGTCGTGGGAGCAGATCTTCTCCGGCACGCAATGGATCCGCGTCATCCCGACCAGCATCGACATCCAGGTGCTGGGCGAGGTGGGCCTCGTCGGCTGCGCGGAGAACATCACCGCCACCAGCGACGGCGACGTGGGGGTGGCCGTCGCGCAGGCCACGAACCTGTTCCTCCGCACGGGCGAGGGCTGGCGCATGTTCCACCATCACTCGTCGCCCGCGCCGGTGCACGTCACGCAGCCTTTCAGCGGGACGGTGCAGTAGGAAAATAACGACGACGAACGGTCGACGCGGTTAGCAGATTACGGGTTGTGGCTGGGTCGGCCTGCCATCGACGAACGCGTCAACGGCCTACCTCAAGTGCCCTATCTTGGACTGCAGGAAGGCGCGGCTGCGTTTGAACTCGACCACGTCGCCTCGGGTCAGCGCCGCCATCGCCTCCGCGGCGCGCTGCGCTAGATCCGGCTGATCCAGCTCCACCAGCTCCGCCCGTACCTGCTCCAGCTTTGCCCGGATACTCTCCAACGTGCCCACGTCGGTAGCATTGAGGGTCGACAACAAGACGTCGATGCGCGCGATGGCCGGCATGGGCGCGACCGTATCCCGCAGCGCGACGCGCTGTCAACCGCGCGAACCCTGGCCCGTTCCAGGCGCCCGCGAGGCCGCGGGTATACTGACCACGGTATGCCGAAGAAGAGCAAATACCGGGTCGTCATCCTCGGGTCGGGACCGGCCGGCCTCACCGCCGCCCTCTACGCGTCACGCGCGAACCTGGAGCCGCTGGTGGTCGAGGGCGGCGGCGGCAGCGATCCCACGGATGTCCCGGGCGGCCAGCTCATGCTGACCACCGACGTGGACAACTACCCCGGCTTCCCCGAGGGCATCCTCGGGCCGGAGATGATGGACCGCTTCCGCCGCCAGGCCGAGCGCTTCGACACGGAGTTCACGAGCGGGAGCTTGAAGACGGTCGACCTTTCCCGCCGTCCCTTCGCCCTCGCCATCGACGAGGGCAAGGTGATCGCGGAGACGCTGATCGTCGCCACCGGCGCCCGGGCGCGCTGGCTGGGCCTGCCCGAAGAGCTGGAGTTCCGGACACGCATCGGCGGGGTTTCCGCCTGCGCCACCTGCGACGCCTTCTTCTACAAGGGCAAGGAGGTCCTCGTGGTCGGGGGCGGCGACACTTCAAGAACCCCAAGGTCGGGTTCCTGTGGGACAGCGCCGTCGAGAAGATCCTCGGCAGCGCGGAGACCAAGGTGACGGGCGCGCTCGTGCGCAACTTGAAGACGGACAAGCTGAGCGAAGTCCCCGCCGGCGGCATCTTCATGGCCATCGGCCACGAGCCCAACACGGCGCCCTTCCGCGGCCAGCTCGAGATGGATGCAGGCGGCTACCTCATCACCGCGCCGCGCAGCACCGCCACCAGCGTCAACGGCGTCTTCGCCGCGGGCGACGTACAGGACTCGCGCTACCGGCAGGCGGTGACGGCGGCCGGCAGCGGGTGCATGGCCGCCATCGACGCCGAGCGGTTCCTGGGCGAGCACGTCACCGAGGACTGGGATCCCGGCGACACGGAGGACGCGCGGCCGGCGTGAGCGCGACGCCGGCGCTCTCCGCGCGAGAGACGCCCGGCTTGCGCATCCTGTTCCTCGCCCCCCAGCCGTTCTTCGAGGTCCGCGGCACTCCGCTGGCCGTGCTGGCCATGGTGCGCGCGCTCGTCGCGGCCGGGCACCACGTCGAGCTGCTCACGTTCGCCCAGGGCACCGAGGTGGACGTTCCGGGCCTCGACCACCGCCGCAGCCTGCGTCTGCCCGTCGGGCACGTCCGCCCCGGCGCGTCGCTGGCCAAGCTCCTTCTCGACGTGCCCTTCATGGCCCAGGCCGCGTGGCGGATGCTCGCCGGCCGCTTCGACGTCGTGCATGCCGTGGAGGAATCCGCGCACCTGGCCGCGCCTCTCGCCCGCGTCCTTGGCCTGCCCCTGGTCGTGGACATCGACTCGTCCATTCCGGACCAGCTCCGCGAGTCCGGCTTCGCGCGCCGCGGCCCCCTGCCCTGGGCGGCGGCCGCGCTCGAGCGGCACGCCTTGCGCCATGCCGCGGCTGTGATCACGGTGTGCACGAGCCTCACCGAAGGCGTCCGGGCGCGCGCGCCCGGCGCGGCCGTCTTCCAGGTCGAGGACCCGCCGCTCGTCGACGCGACCGCGCCCGCCGCGGACGAGGTGGCGGGCTTGCGCGCCGCCCTGCGGCTCGATGCGCGTCCGGTCGTCCTCTACTCCGGCAACTTCGAGGAGTACCAGGGCGTGGACCTGCTCCTGGACGCGGCGGCCCGGGTTCCGGAAGCGCAGTTCGTGTTCATGGGCGGCCAGCCGGGCGAGATCGAGAGAGAGAAGGCCCGGGCCCAGGCCGCGGGCGCCGCCGATCGCTGCGTCTTCGTGGGAAGCCGTCCCCCCAGCGAGCTGCCCCGCTTCCTCGCTCTCGCCGACCTCGTCGCCTCGCCCCGGCGCCGGGGCGTCAACACGCCCTTCAAGGTCTACACGTATCTCGCGTCCGGACGTCCGCTCCTGGCCACGCGCATCGTCAGCCACACGCAGGTCCTCGACGACACGAATGCCTGGCTGGTGGAGGCGACGCCGGACGCGCTGGCGTCCGGGATTCGGGCCGCGCTGCACGATCCGCGTGAGGCCGCGCGTCGCGCGGAGCAGGGACGGGCCCTGGTCGACCGCGAGTACAGCCCGGCGCGCTACGCGCAGAAGGTCCGTGCCGCCTACGCGCACGTCGCGGCGGCGGGGCTTCAGCGCCGGCGCGCGGCCAGCATCCAGCGGTAGTACCAGTCCTCGCGGTCGGGGCGCCGCTGCGTATCCAGCGCGCGCGCACGCTCCGCCCACGACAGATGGGGGTCCAGCCATTCGTCCCAGCCGCCGCGCGCGGCGGGAAGGACGGCCGGATGGAGCAGGATCTCGCTGAGCGTCCAGGGATCGCTGGAGAGGACGGGCACGACGCGGACGGCGGCGACCACGTGCCCGCCCAGCGGCACCGCGATGAGGTCGTGATCGAGCACGTACTGCGGATGGCCGTTCACCCAGCGCAGGTCCTCGCGCTCGCCACGGCGCCGCCGGCGGGCCACCGTCTCGAACGTGGTCCCGTCCGCGCTCACCTGGACGTCCATGCTCCGCGGCAGGCGCTCGCCGGAGGCGGAGGAGAAGAGCGTCACCGCGTCGAGCTCGCGCGGCGCGGCCAGCGCGAACGTCGTGGGGTCGGTGGGACTCGGCCTCACGAGCGTCGCGGGATCGCCGTCGCCGGCGGCACCGGCGGAGGCGAGCGTCTCCACCATCGGCCCGAACGGGGGCACGAAGCCGTCGTAGGCGATCGCGCGCCCCGCCTCTTCGCGGCGCCAGCGGCCCCCGGCGCGCATGAGCGCCTCCTCGAACGCGCGCGGCGCCGGGAGGTCGGTCGGCACGTCGGGGGTGAGGACCCAGGCCACGTCCTTCGCGAAGCGCACCTCGTCGAGGTAGGGCAGCGGGTAGTGGAGGAAGCGCTCGTTCCAGGGCTGCGAGGCCACGATGCGCTCGCCGGACTCGAAGGTCATCCGATAGGCCGGCCCGTAGGACGCGTAGGCGTGGTGCACGTTGTGCGCCTCGAGCCGCTCGCGCACGGGGGCGAGGTCCACGAGGAGGAAAGGGGGCGCGGCGCGATCGGCGATGCGCCAGGCGGCGAGCAGGCGCGCTGAAGTGGGGGCGTGAGCGGTGGCCAGCACGAGGACGACGGTCCAGGCCCGGCGTCCGAGAAGGGCCAGACCCGCCGCCGCCAGCAGGAGTCTGGCCCGCGTGGCTCCCTCGTCGCCGGCGGGGGCGCGCCACGCGCGGCGAGCGGCGAGGACGAGGGTCAGCCCGTACGCGATCACGACGGCGGCCGCGGCCAGCCCGGAAGCCTCCAGGACGTGCTCGGCATCGTCCGCGACAAGCGGCACGTGCGTGCCCAGGAGTCCCCCGACCGGCTCGTGCAGCCGCGGAAGGGTACCGGCCAGGTGGGCCGCGATGCCGGCGCGGCGGCCGGAGACGCTGACCATCTCGAGCGCTTGCGGATCGGCGAGCGCGCGGCCCCACCACGGCGCGCTGGCGAGGAGCAAAGCGGCGGCGGCCGGCCAGAGCACGGCGCGCCGCCCGGCCGCGTGGCGCCAGAGCCACCATCCGGCCGCGGCGACCACCGTCGCCGTCATGAGGTGCGTCCAGAGCGCGAGGCCCGCGAGCGCGCCCCATAGGACGAGACCGGCGCGTCCGGCCGTGCCCGCCGCGAGCGCAGGGCCGAGCCTCAAGGCGAGCCCGAGCACGGCCGCGGCGAGGAGCAAGGCCGATGGGTACATCGGCGGCGGGAGCGCGGCCAGCATCAGGAAGTACGGCGAAGGGCAGGCCATCAGCACGGCGGCGGGCAGGGCGGCCCGAGGATCGAGCAACCGCGCCAGCGCGTAGGCGGCGGGGATGAGGCCGAGCCCGAGGAGGAAGTACAGGAGGCGCAGCGTCGCCGTGTCCGGCCGCAGGAGCGCGAACAGCGGCATTGCGATCCAGGCTTCGACGGGCGAGCCGTAGGGCTGGCCCCACATGGTCGCGCTCCACGCGGGATGGCGCGCCATGAGGCCGATGATCGCGCTGTCGCCGTCGACGGGCGTGCGCAGGGCCTCCGCCCAGAAGGGCCCGCGGACGAGCACGCCCACGAGGACGGCGAGGGGCAGCTCCCAGCGGCGCGCGGTCACGGGGCGGGGGCGTCCGCGCCCGGAGGGCCGCCCGTGTCCGTGAGCCCGAAGGCGGGATGCTCGAGGTTGAGACGGAAGCTCGGGATCAGGATCAAGGCCAGCACCGCCGCGACCGCGGCCGCGGCCGCGCGCGCCCGGCCGCTCATCCGCGCCAGGTCTCCCTGGCGCCAGGCCGTCCAGCCCACCCCCGCGATCAGGAACACCACCGGCATCACGGGCAGCCGGTAGCGCGCGAACCCGTGGGTCACGATGTGGATCAGGGTGTAGTAGGCGAGGAACGAGACGAGCAGGACGGTGGCCCGCGACCAGCGGAGGCGCGTCACGCCCAGCGTGAACAGAGCGAGCACGAGGACATAGGGGCCGAGGATCAGCAGCGCGACGGCCACCGCGAGGGCAGGGGCCACCGGACCATAGGCGCCGCGCTTGATGTGGACGAGCGCGAGGCTGTCCGCCTCCCACAGCCGCGGCATCTCGTCGCGCAGCTTCTCGAAGATCCACCAGGGCTGGCGGTCGCGGACGGCCTGCAGGCCCATTCGCATCGCGTACTGGTATTGCTCGACCCGGCCCTGTACGAAGGCGTGGAACACGGCCCAGTTGCGGTACGTCCAGGGCGCGACGACGAGCAGGGAGGCGACGAGGAACGCGGCCCCCCGCGCGCGCCCCCCCGCCCGCGGCGGCAGGGCCAGCCACAAGGCCGCGAGGGGGATGAAGTAGAGGACGGTCTCGCGGGTGAGGACGGCAACCCCCCAGAGGACGCCCGCGGCGGCGGCGCGCCCGAGCCCGTCCACCGCGTCCGCGGCCAGCAGCCGCTCGATCCCCCACCACAGCAGCACCATGAACACGGTCTCGGACCAGAAGTGCACGGAGAACCAGATGAGGTCGGGATACAGCGCGGTGACGGCTGCCGCCCACAGACCCACGCGCGATGAGAACGCGCGCGCTCCGGCCAGCCCGACCGCGGGCACGAGGAGAGCGCCGATCGCCGCCTGTGTCCAGCGCGCCGTCTCGAACGTGCCCGACAGGCGGTAGAGCACCGCGAGGAAGTAGGGATAGACGGGCGGATAGAAGATGAGGTGGATCCGCAGCGGCGAGAAGTGGACGCGCGCGCTGCAGAGGTTGAGCGCCCAGTCCGTCCACGTCCTTTCGTCCCCGACGGGATGGGGGGCCGGCTCGAGCACCACGAAGGCCAGTCGAACCACGAGCGCGGCCAGCGTCACAGCGGCGAGACGGCGTCCGATCCCATCCAGGTCATCGGGAGGCGCGTCGAGGGAACTCACCATCGGTTGGCGGCGACGTTAGCACGACATGGCCGTTCGGGAACACCGCCCGGCGATCGGGAACTCCGCCACCCGGCAAGGTCCGTTTGGCGCACGGTCGAGCGGCCGGGCCGACCACCTAAACAACGACAGCACCAGGGGATGGGGCTCACGGGCCCAGGGCGGACGCGCGGGTACGTACGTTGCTCAACAAGGCTGCATGCCGCAACGCGCGGCGAAGGAGTTCGCGGTGATGATGACGTTGCAAGCGGGAGGGGCGACGGAGAATCCGAGCCCGTCCGAACGGACATTCGTCGTCGTCATCTCCCCCTTCGACTTGAGCGGGGAACTGGGCCTGACCGTGCTGTGGCGCAGCGACGTGCAGCGGGTGATGGTGACCACGGTACAGGCAGCCATCGAGGTCGCCCGCGTGCGGCCCGCCACCATGTTCGTGGTGGGCGGGTTCGAGCCCGCCGTAGCCGCCGAGTGCCTGCGGCGTCTGCGCGCGGACGCGGTCACGCGCAACAGCGCGCTCGCCGTGCTCTGCCCGATGTCGGCCTTCGATCAGGAGCAGGCGCTGCGCGCGGCCGGCGCCAACGTGATCTTGCCGACTCCCGTCGACCCCGAGTTGTGGGACGGCCGGCTCGACCAGCTCCTCCGCGTGCCCCTTCGCCGGTCGACGCGGATCCCGGTGCGCCTCACCGTGTGGTCGCGCCGCTCCGCCGAGCCCGAGCCCGTCGAGGGCGTGATGCTCAACGTGAGCGTCCACGGCATGCTGCTGGAGACCTCGGCGCCGCTGCCCGCGGGCACGCGTTTCGACCTGTCGTTCCGCCTGCCGCGGGACACTTCCGAGGTCCACGCCATCGGCCGGGTGGTGCGCGAGATCGCCAACGTCGCCTCGCCGCGCGCGGGTGTCGAGTTCGTGGTGCTGCGCGCGGACGGCCGCGACCGCATCGCCGCGTACGTCGAGGGGCGCCGGCGGCCCCGGCGCAGCCTCAGCGCGGAGCAGGAGACGAGCGACTTCGAGGCCGAGCTCCGCGCCCTCAGCGCGCGCGAGTCCGCCATCCTCGACTCCGCGCTGGACTCGATCCTGGTCCTCGATCAGGAGGGCCGCATCCGCGAGTTCAACCGCGCGGCCGAGCAGACCTTCGGGTACCGGAAGGCGGAGGTGATCGGCCGGCCGGCCAGCGAGACGATCGTCCCTCCCCGCCTGCGCGAATCGCACCGCCTCGGCTTCCTCCATCGCCAGCCGGGCGTGGACGACCTCGGCCTCAATCAGCGGACGGAGACGGTCGCCCTGCGCGCCGACGGCCGCGAGCTGACCGTCGAGCTGGCCGTGACCGCCGCCCTCGACCACGGCGTCAAGGTCTACACCGTCTACATGCGCGATATCACCGACCGCAAGCGCATCGAGCGCGAGCAGGCGGCCGAGCACGCGACCCTGCGCATCCTGTCGGAGTCGGCCAGCCTGGCCGAGGCGGCGGGGCCGCTCCTGGAGACCCTGTGCACGGCGCACGGGTGGGACCTCGGCACGATCTGGGTTCGCGACGACAACGTGGGCGCGGTGCGCTGCGTGAGCCTGTGGCGCGCGCCGGGCGTACACGCCCCGGAGCTGGAGGCGCTGGCCGGCGACGTCTTCTTCCCCGTGGGCGCGGGCCTGGTGGGTCGCGTCTCCACGACCGGCGAGCCCCTGTGGGTCGAGGACCTCGCCACGGGCGCGTCGTTCCCGCGCCTGGCCCTGGCCGCGAAGCGCGGACAGGTCTCCCTGGCCGCCATTCCCGTGCTGGCCGGGCGGGAGTGCCTGGGCATCATCGAGCTGTACTCGCGCACGCGCCGCACGGACGACCCCGAGCTGCGCACGCGCCTCACCGCCGTCGGCCGGCAGCTGGGCCTGTTCCAGGACCGCCGCCGGGCGGAGAAGGCGTTGCGCCTGAGTGAAGAGCGCTTCCGCGCCCTGGTCGAGAACGGCTCGGACGTGACGGCGCTGGTGAGCCCGGAAGGCCTGTTGAAGTACGTGAGCGGGCCGGTGCGGCGCATCCTGGGGCGCACTCCGGAGGAGCTGGTCGGGCACACCGCGTTCGAATTCATCCATCCCGAGGACGCGGGCGACATGCGGGCGAAGCTCGAGGCCGCGCTCGCGAGTCCGGGCCAGCCCGTGATCGCCACCTACCGGATGCGGCATCAGGACGGCTCATGGCGTTTCCTGGAGTCGATGGCGGTGAGCCATCGCAACAACCCGGCCATCCGCGCGATCGTCATCAACGCGCGCGACGTCACCGAGCGGCACGTCCTGGAGGAGGAGCTCCGGCAGTCACAGAAGATGGAGGCGGTCGGCCGCCTCGCCGGCGGCATCGCGCACGACTTCAACAACCTGCTCGCGGTCATGCTCGGCTACACGACCCTGACCCTGTCCCGGGCCGGCGATCCCGGCGTGGTCACGCGCAACCTCGAGCAGATCCGCACGGCGGCGGAGCGCGCCGCGAACCTCACGCGTCAGCTCCTCGCCTTCAGCCGCAAGCAGGTCATCCAGCCCCGAGTGGTGGACCTGGGCGGGGTCGTATCGGAGCTGCACACCATGCTGGAGCGCCTCATTGGCGAGGACATCGAGCTGGTGACGGACGTCGGGAGCGCCAAGGGCCAGGTCAAGGCCGACCGTGGCCAGATCGAGCAGGTGATCGTCAACCTCGCCGTCAACGCCCGCGACGCCATGCCCCGCGGCGGCCGCCTGGCCATCGTGATGCAAGACGTCGTCGTCGATGCCACCCTCGCGCGCGAGCAGGTGAGCCTGGAGCCGGGCCGTTACGTCCGGATCGACGTCACCGACAACGGGGCCGGCATGGAGCCGGAGACGCTCCACCGCGTGTTCGAGCCGTTCTTCAGCACCAAGGAGAAGGGCAAGGGCACGGGGCTCGGCCTGGCCACCGCCTACGGGATCGTCAAGCAGAGCGGCGGGCACATCGCGGTCGAGAGCGCGCGCGGCCACGGCACTACCTTCCGCATCTGGCTGCCCGAGGTCGAGGAGGCGGCGGAAGCGGCGCCCGTGTCCGCGCCCACCGGCGCGGCCGCGCCCGAAGGGTCGGAGACGATCCTGCTCGTGGAGGACGAGGACGCGGTGCGCGGCCTGCTGCGCGAGGTGCTCGAGAGCGGCGGCTACACCGTGCTCCAGGCCGCAAGCGGCGCGGAGGCGCTGCGCGTGAGCCGGGCTCACGCGGGCACCGTCCACCTGCTCCTCACCGACGTGGTGATGCCGGGCATGGGCGGGCGGGAGGTGGCGACGCTGCTCGTCTCCGAACGCCCGGGCCTGCGCGTGCTCTTCGCGTCCGGGTACACCGCGGAGGCGATCGCCCGCCATGGCGTCCTCGAGCCGGGCACCGACCTCATCCACAAGCCCTTCACTCCCGACGCGCTGCTCCGTCGTGTGCGGGAGAGGCTGGATCGGGCGTAGGCCTGGTCGGCCTGTTATCTTCTAATCGCTCCGCCATGCTAGAACTGGTTTCTTTGGGCAGCGCGGACATGGCTGCGCGGGAGGCTGGTTGCGGATTCGTTGGGGCGTCGGTCTGGGCTTCATCGTCGTCTGCTGCGCCACCGCTTGTTCCCCGCCCGCCAAACCCCTCGATCTGCTGCGCGCCGGCGGCGCGCGCGTCGAAGCGCAAGTCGGTGGCCGCGACGCCACCTGGATCGAAGGACAGACCGGCAAGAGCATCCGCATCAACGACGTCGTCCGCGCCACCCTCAACGCCTCCCCGCCCAGCCGGTATCGATTCGCGGTCGACATCCCCCGGGGAGCGCGCCTGAGCTTCGCCTGCGGCATCCCTCCCGAGCGCCACGACAAGCCGGGCATCGAGTTCGTGATCAAGGTGGTGACGGGCGGCAAGGAAG
>WNFN01260187.1_pt1 | contig 10170 bp, 10 predicted proteins | sample 5400161 | NCBI WGS metagenome assembly WNFN01 (sample SAMN13153353, study PRJNA577476) | soil metagenome | isolation source: 80 cm saprolite on Douglas fir-dominated hillslope | place: USA:California | collected 2013-09-17 | reverse complement strand
CGAACGCGAGGTTCTCCCGCACGGTCATCTGCGGATACAGCGCGTAGTCCTGGAACACCATCGCGATGTCCCTGTCCCGCGGCGCGAGCCGGTTCACAATCCGGTCTCCGACGCGGATGTCGCCTGCCGTCAGCGCCTCGAGCCCGGCGACCAGGCGCAGGGCGGTGGTTTTCCCGGACCCCGACGGGCCGACGAACACCACGAACTCGCCATCGGTGATCTTCAAAGAGAAGTCGCGTAGAGCGGTGACTTCGCCGAACCGCTTGGTGACTGCGTCGAACACGACTTGTGCCATCGCTCAGCCCTTCACCGCACCGGTCAGCATGCCGCGCATGAACTGCCGCTGGAAGATGATGAACACGACCAGGATGGGCACCGCGACGATCACTGCTCCCGCCGACACCAGCGGGATGTTGGTGGTGTACCTGCCAGAGAAGCTGGCCAGGCTGGCGGGCGCCGTCATGTGATTGACGGTGAACACCAGGGCCAGGAAGAACTCGTTCCAGCTGTCGGCGAAGGCGAGCACCGTCAAGGTGAGGATCGCAGGCCGGGCGAACGGCACGAGGATCTGCCAGAGGGTCCGCCAGCTTGACGCGCCGTCTATCCGGGCGGCCTCCAGCATCGATCGCGGGGCGGACAAAAACGCGGCGCGCATCCAGAAGATGCCGAAAGCTAGTTCGCCTGAAGTCTCCAGGAGGATCAGCGCCCAGTAGGTGTCCAGGAGGCCCATGGCCCGCACGTCGTAGTAGAGCGGCACGATCGTGGCCTCGGTGGGGATGATCAGCCCCAGGATGAAGAGGTAGAAGATGGCCCTCGAGCCGCGGAACCGCATCGTCGCGAAGGCAAAGCCGCCCAGGATCGACAGTCCGACCGAGGCCGGAACCATGACCACCGCGACGATGATGCTTGTCGTGAAGCTCGCGGCGAAGTTCCCCTGATCCCACGCGGCCACGTAGTTGTGCCAGTCGAAGCTCGGCGGGAGCGCGAATCCCGACGGGGCGCTCGCGGCCCCCGAGGGGTACAGGCTCGCCAGGATGACGCCGACGAGCGGGTAGACGGCGACCAGCGAGCACACGACTATCAGCAGGTAGTTGAGGGTCACCTGCGTACGGGAGGCGGTGTTCACTCCTTGGCCCCCCGCTCCATGAGCCGGTTGAGCCCGTAAGTCACCGTGAAGACGATGAGCATGAGCACGATTCCCAGCGCGGCGGCGGATCCCACCTGGCCGGTCTGGAACAGCCGTCGCCACACCAGGTACGCGGGGACGGACGTCGCGGTTCCCGGGCCTCCGCTGGTCATGACGTAGATCTCGTCGAACGTACCGAGCGTGCCGATCACCGACAGGACCAGGACTACCTGCAACTCGTAGCGCAATCCGGGGAGCGTAACCGCGAAGAATTCACGCACCGCGCTCGCGCCATCGACCCAGGCCGCCTCGTAGAGGCTCGCCGGGATTTTCATCACCCCCGCCACGAACAAAATCAGGCAGAAGCCAAATTGTCCCCACATGCCGAACACGCCCACGGCTGGCAACGCGGTGTTGAAGTCCCCGAGCCAGCCGGCGGCAGGGATGAGGTGCCCCAGCCCAAGGCCTTTGAGCACCGTGTTAAGCGGCCCGTTCACGTCGTAGATCCACGTCCATGCCAGCGCGGTGACTACGTCGGTGATGACGAGCGGAAGAAACAGCAGCATGCGGTAGAACGTGAGGCCGCGGATCCGGATCCGGGACAGCAGGGCCGCAAGAAAGAGGCCGATGACAATCGGCATAAACGAATAGAAGAACATCAGGATGAGGACGTGGACGTACCCCTCGCGGATGGCCGGGTCGGTGAAGAAGCCGGCGTAGTTACCCAGGCCGACCCACGTTCCGGGCGTAATCCCGTCCCAGTTGTAGAGCGAGATATTAACGCCCTGCAGCAGAGGAAAGAGGTTGAACACCGCGTAAAGGATGAACGCGGGGGCTACATAGAGATACCCGATCCGTCGCGCTGCTCCGGGCAGCGACTCGGCCCGCCGTCGGCCCCCGACGATGACCGCCCTTGAGGGGACCTCCGAAGCCGACTCCGCATCGATCATCTTCGAGAGCTCTGGAAGTCGGAGTAGTCCTTCTCCCCCTGCGTCACGAACTGCTGCGGGGTGATCCGCATGCCCATGAGTTCCTGGATCGCGGCGGTCAGCGTGTCGTAAAAGGTCGGCGTCGCCCAGTCCTCGTAGGGGACGATGCCGTTGGCTTTCGCCGCCGTCGCGGCCGCGTTCACGACATCCGCGAGCACCGTTCCAGGTTCGACCGCTGAGGTCCGGGCGCCGATGCTCAGCGGGATCTCCCCGGTTTCCAGCAGCAGATCGCTGGCGTGGTCGCTCGTCATCCAGTCGATGTACGCGGCGGCGACGTCGGGGTGCTTCGACGCTGAGGTGATCGCCAGCGGAAAGCCTGCACCACCGGTCGAGACCGGGCCAGCGCCTGAACTCATGGGCGGCAACAGGAAGAACCCGAAGTTCCGGTTGCCGGCCCCGAGATTCGCGACGATCCAGTTACCCGTGATCATGAACAGACCCTGGCCCTTAGCGAAGTTGGCGACCGCGCGATCGTAACCGCCACCGCCGAATCCAGGCGTGAAGTAACCCTTCTTCACCCAGTCCTGCAACGTGGCGGCGGCCTGCACGTTCTGCCGGGTGCTGAAAGACAGGTGGTTGCCGCGCCGTCCGAGGATGAAGTCGGTCAGGCTCTCCTTCGAGGCCATCTGGTCCTGAATGACCGCGAACTCATGGATGCCGGGGAACGCGTCGTTGTTCCCGAACTGGATCGGAACTTTCCCCGCTCGCTTCGCGGCAGCCAGGTCCTGCTGGAACTCACCGAATGTGGTCGGAATGCCGAGACCGAGGTCCGCGAGCATTTTCTTGTTGTAGTACACGCCCAGGATCTCGCCCATGGTCGTGTAGCCGTACAGGCTGCCGCTGCCGAACTGCTTGCCGTCCGGAGTCCAGGAGCTCACCGCGAGCACGTTCGCGGGGACCCGCTTATCCCAGCCGTATGCCTTCGCGAAGTTGTCGAGGGGCAGCAGCAGGCCGGCCTTGACAAGCTCCCCCATGTCCGGCCATCCCTGGTTGGCCTCCACGACGTCGGGGGCGTGCGGACCCGAGATCGCGAGCTTCAAAAGTGTCTTGAGCTGCCCGAAGTCCCGGTTCACGCGCTTAATGGTCACGTTCGGGTATTTGTGCTCGAACTCGGTGTTGAGCCGGTCCCAGACCCGGCTGACCGGCCCCGACTCCTGATCCCAGACGGTTAGGGTGACCGGGCCCTTCTCGGTCACGCCGGTGCTGGCCGGCGCCGGAGGGGCCGACGGCTGCGCGGCTTTGCCGCCGGGCGTGCAGGCGGCTCCGATCAGCGTGATGAGGGCAATCAAAAGCCAGAGCTTCGCACGGCATGCGATTGATGACGATGCGTCCATCGCGAGCTCCCTGCCTGGGATCTGTGACGCCTCGACTTTAGGATCCATTTCCGCACGAGTCAAGCCATGGTCTACTTTAGGTTTGATTAATTCCTCAAACGGTCTATCATGGCTCCCATGGCGGAGAGCCCTGACGTCCACCCGCTGGATCGGCTGCAGCTGCGCTACCAGCACGTCCGGGAGGAGCTTGAGGCTGAGATCGAGCGCGGGCGGCGCCCGGTTGGTTCGCGACTGCCGCCAGAGCGGGCGCTCGCTGAGCATTTCGGGGTGAGCCGGGTGACGCTTCGGCGGGCACTGGACGAGCTGGCCCGGGCCGGAACGGTCGCGCGCTCGGGGTCGGGCTGGCTGGTAGCGTCACCAGCCATCGGCGAGCCGCCGAACGTTCTTATGAGTTTTTCGGAGATGGCCGCCTCGCGGCGCCTCAAGCCAGGAGGGCGGGTGCTCGACCGCCGCCAGCGACCGGCCACGATCGACGAGGCGGAGGCGCTCGGCCTGGCGCCAGGTGCGCCGCTGTTCGAGCTGGAGCGGCTCCGGTCGCTAGACGACGTGCCGATCCTGATCGACCGGACGAGGATCCCGCTGTCCCTGGCACCCGGCCTGTTTGAGATGAACCTGGATGGCCGATCGCTATACGAGGTGCTTGAACGGAACTTCGGGATGCGTCCCACCCGTGCGCGCCTGACGGTCGAGGCGATTCCGGCCGACGAACGGCGTGCCAGCCTCCTCGGGCTGGAGCCAGGCCAGCCGCTGCTGCTGTGCCGACAGCAATCGCAGGACCAGACCGGCCGACAGATCGAGCTGTGCGACATGGTCTATCGGGGTGACAGGTACCGACTCCGGGCGACGCTCGAGCGTGGGAGCTGAGGGGGGTGACGGCCCCCCGCGTCGTGATGGTCGAGGACGCTGACGACATCGGCCACGTCGGTGCCGATCTCGTGGCCGATGCCATCGCCAGGAGCCCGGCGGCCTCGATCACCGCGGCGACAGGCGAGAGCCCGATGGGCCTCTACTCCGCGCTCGCGGGGCGCCACAGGGCCGGGATGTTCGAGACGAACGCGGTCACGGTGTTCCAGCTCGACGAGTACCTCGGCCTCACGCCGGGCGACCGGCGGTCGCTGCTTGGATGGATGCGGCGCAGCTTCCTGCAGCCGTTGGGCGTGAGCTGCGATCGCGTCGTCCCGCTACCGTCAGACGGCGATCCGCGGGAAGCCTGTGCGGCCTTCGACCGAGCTGTCGAGGCGCGCGGCTCGCTCGACATCGCCATCCTGGGCCTGGGGCGTAACGGGCATCTGGGTTTCAACGAGCCGCCTTCCGCCGCCGAATCGCCGACTCGGGTGGTCGAGCTGTCGGCGGTCACCCTCGAGGACAACGCCCGGTACTGGGGCAGCGTGGCAGACGTCCCGACTAGGGCAGTGACGATGGGCATGCGCCACCTGCTGAGGGCGCGCCAGGTCGTGCTGGTCGTTTCGGGCGAGGTCAAGCGAGCCATCGTGCACCGCGCGCTCGAAGGCCCCGTGGGACCTGAGGTCCCCGCGTCGCTGCTGCGGACAGCGGAGGCCGAAGTAACCGTGATCGTCGACCGCGCGGCCTGGGGCGAGGGATGAGCAATTCGTTCGATCTGATGGTGGCCGGCCGGCCGTCCCTTGACGTGATCTTCTCGGGACTGCCCGAATGGCCAGCGCTTGGCAGGGATATTGAATCAGGCCAGCTCGGCGTGTGCGCTGGGACGTCCTTCAACACCCCGGCCGCCGCCAACCGCATTGGCATGCGCGTCGCCTACGTGGCGACGCTAGGGAACGACCCATGGAGCCGGCTGATCCGCGACGAATTTGGCGCAGAAGGGCTATCCACCGACTTCCTTGAGATGCAGGACCGGCCCCTCCCGGGAATCTCGGTGGCCCTCAACTTCGACAGCGACCGGGGCTTTGTTACGCACTGGGGTTCGGGCGACGCCTATGACGCCGGCTTGGCGGCGCGCGCGCTCGACATGGTGGACCGGATCGACGCCCGCCACCTGCATGCGTATGTGGATGAGACGCCCGAGCTTGAGGCGGCCGCCCGGCGCCGGGGGATGACGGTCTCGGTCGACGCGTGGGGCGGCCCGTGGTGGTCCTCGTCGCGGCCTCTGGCTGAGACGCTCGCGCACGCCGACGTGCTTTTCGCGAACGAGACGGAGGCCGCAGCCATGACAGGCGAGGCCGACCCGCGGCGGGCACTCGAACGTGCCGCCGAGCACTGCAACTGCGTCGTGATCAAGCGCGGCTCTGACGGCGCGATCGGTCTCGCCGGCGGGCAGGTGCGGGCCGTGCCGGCCGACCCGGCGATCATTCGCGACGCCACCGGTGCCGGTGACTGCTTCAACGCCGGCTTCCTCGCAGGATGGCTCGGCGGGCTGCCAATCGGGGAGTCGCTCGCCCTCGGCGTGATCTGCGGCAGCCGCGCGATCGGCGACATCGGCGGCTATCGCGGCTGCCCACGGGAAGCTGAGCTCCGCGCGATCGCCGCCGCCCGGGGCATCACCTTGCCGCGGCGGGAGACCTCACACCAGGGAGAGCCGAAATGAAGATGACGTTGCTCGGCGCAGGCGTGCGGGCCCCGTTCGTGCTGCGAGGCCTCGCTTCCAGCCGCGCCGACCTCGGGCTTGACGAGGTCGTCATGCACGACACCGACGCCGGGCGCCTGGATCTGATGACCGCTCTGGGCGGCTACCTGGCCTCCGAGTGGGGAGCCGGGTACACGGTCCGCGGCGATCCCGACCCCCGATCGGCGATTGCAGGCGCACGGTTCGTCTTCTCGGCCATCCGGCCCGGGCAGGAGGCGGCCAGGGCGGTAGACGAGGAGGTGCCGCTGAAGCACGGCGTCCTCGGGCAGGAGACCACTGGCCCGGGCGGCTTCGCGATGGCGCTGCGAACGATCCCCGCGATGCTGGGCTACGCGCGGATCATCGAGGAGACCGCACCGGACGCTCTGCTCGTGAACTTTACGAACCCGGTCGGCATCGTCATGCAGGCGCTGCACGACCATTCCCGGGTCCGCGCCGTCGGGATCTGCGACGGGCCCATCGCGATGCAGCGGAGCGTGGCTGAGTTCCTTGGCCTTCCCCGCGAGCAGGTGCACGCCGACTACTTCGGCCTGAACCACTGCGGGTGGATCCACCGCCTGCTCGTCGATGGACGCGACCGCCTGCCCGAACTGCTCGGCCGGTTCGAGGAGCTCCAGGCCGCGGATGACCAGTGGCGTCCATTCGATCCGGCGCTGGTGCGAGCTATCGGGATGCTGCCGATGGAGTACCTGTACTTCTACTACTACCGTGACCAGGCCGTGGCGCACATCCGCGGCTCGGGCAGCTCCCGCGGACGCCAGCTTCAGGACCTGAACGACGCGCTCTGGCAGGCCCTGCGGGAGCTGGTCCGTGCGGGCGACCTGCCCGGCGCCCGGCTGGCGTGGGAGCGTGCGATGAGCGAGCGTGACGCGACGTATTTCGCGCGCGAACGGGGAACGGCGGTGCCGGTCGAGGCAGATGAGCCCGGCAACGTGTTCGAGGGGGAGGGCTACGAAGGAGTCGCCACCGCGGTGATGGCCGCGGCCGTGCGCCGCAGGAAGATTCCCCTGATCCTGAACGTCCCGAACCGGGGGGCGATCGGCGGGCTGCGCGACGATGACGTGGTCGAGGTGACGTGCCTCGCCGACGAGCACGGAGCACATCCGATCGCCCAGGGGCACATGCCTGACCTGCCGCTTGCGCTGATCGAGCAGGTGAAGGTCTTCGAGCGTCTCACCGTTGCCGCGGCGGTCGAGGGGTCCTATGACGCGGCGCTCGGCGCTCTGCTCGCCCATCCGCTCGTGCCCTCCTACCCCGTCGCCAGAGTCATCCTCGACGATTACCTCGATGCGCTCCCAGGCCTCCTGCCGCAGCTCCGGTGAGAGGTTCCGCGATGCCGGATATCGGCTTCACCGCGACAGGGGCCGGCCCTCAGGCAGGTCCCTTCATCACTGGCTACGAACGTGCGGACCCTCACAGATAAGGGTCAGGTCAAGCTGCATATCCGGGCACCATGCCAGACTCACATATGCGGAACTCAAGACCGAGCGCGACCGCGGGTCCCGCAGACCCCAGGACGCAGCAACGCATCGCGCGGCGTCAGGCCCACGCCAGCCTGACGGCGTGGCTGCCCTGGCTCCCCGAGCCGCCGTACGTCGTCCGCGCCGCACTCGGCGGACGGGCGCGCACGCTCGTGTACATCGCCCACCCCTCATCGTGGGGCGAGCCGAAGACGATCAGGCAATTCCACGGACCACAGCCGCTGGCCCACGATCCAGAACACTTAAGCGACGACCGCCTCTGACCACCGGCCTGCTGGACTCCAGTAGACAGCCCGAATCGGCGGCGACTTCGACGCAATCACCCACAGCCAGTCAACCCCCTGCGGAAGGTCAGGCGAATGCGTAGGTAGCTCTCCCGTATCGACTGCGGTATGGGGCCCCAACTGGTCGGCTGTGAGGATGATCACCACGTGCCGCTCGTCCGCTGTTTCCGCCCGGCGCAGCTTGTCGGCCTTCGAGCCACCGAGATCATCAGCCAGGAAGCTCTCACAGAACTGCATTACGTCGTCCCCGTGGCCAACCCATGCCGTCAGGATGTTCGGCATCAGGAAGAAGCCAGCCGGATGCATCGTCGTCGGCTGCGTCGATGAGCAGGACTCAATGCCAAGCCTCTTGAGCGCCACCTGCATGTCACCGTTGCCAGAATCAGCTACCTTGTCTATTCCTTGGCTTTCAAGCTCGCGCAAGAGTGATGGCACATACGACTGCATTCTCTTCAGAGATCTTCCCGGCCTGACGAGCACAAACCAGAGGCGAGTTAGCTCGACGTGTTCCATATAGCCGCGGCGCGAAAGTGCGGACTCCTATCGACGCGCTCAACACGAGTGGCGAGAACAGTCCGCAGAACCAGGCATGCTAGTTCTTCATCAGCGTCCTTGGTTGACCGGCCCACGGGACCATCTAACCCGAAGCTGAGCGCGCTGCGCAGGATCGCTGGTGGGGTGGGCAGCAACTCGCCGCCGCAGGCGAGCCAACCACCGGCTGAACGACCGCGACCTCGCCGAACCATTCGTGGTCGTCGGCCGGGATCTCGATCGTGGACATCACGCTGACTGCGGCCAGGTGATCCAGCACGACCTGCATGAGGTGGCGTGCGGGGGCGGCGACCCCGCCGCAGCCGGCACACGCCCCGCCTGCCGCCTCCCTCATCCGCGACGCCAGCCGCGACTCGGCCGAGCTAGGGATCGGACGCCGGCTCGCCGCCCATCTGCTCACCGCCGCGCCCGACCGCGGGATCACGGTGCTCACAGCATCGGTCCGCACAGATCCGCCGGTTATGGGCGTTGGGTCGGGGCCGCGAAAATCTGCCCAGCATTGGCTGCAAGTTGGGGCGGCGGGCTGCAGCCCCCGGTGGTCGGCTGCAGGGGGTCGCGGCCGTTGCCAGCCCTTCACCGGGACCGTGACGGCTCAGTCCTGCACCGCCATTCAGGAAGGGCACCTCGCCCACCTGAGGCTAGTGGATCCAGAGTTGGTCGATCAGCACGTTCCAGTAGGGGTGGAACTGGTAGTTGCCTACCCGGGTGGAGAGGAGTGTCAGTTCGCGCGGGTTGTACAACGGTACCCACGGTGCCTGGTCGGTGAGTTCGCGGTCGATGGCAGCCCAGGTACTTGTGGCTGCGGTGGGATCGACCGGCTGGGCTGTCAGTGCGCTGTGCGCCTGGGCGTCGGTCTGCGGGTTGCAGAATTCCGCCTCGTTGAGGTTGTTCGGATTGTGGGGGAGGAAGGAGCGGCAGGTGAACAGCGGGTCGATGAAGTCGGAGGGTGCCGGGTAGTCCTGGTACCAGGAGAAGAATCCGGCCTGTACCCGGTGGCGGGAGTCGCCAAGCAGGCCCCAGTAGCCGGCGGCGGTTGTCGTGCGCAGCGATGCCCGGTATCCGATCTGGTCGAGAACTGACACGAGGTAGCGGGCCGTCGCTCGTGAGGGGAAAGAGCCGTGTTCGTTGCTGTAGAGCACCGTCACGCGGTCGCCGTGTGTCCGGGAGTCCTGGACGAGGCGGCGTGCCAGCGCGAGATCGGGTGCCGTCCAGGCCCCGCCGGAACTTGGCAGGATCGTGTACGGGCAGTACGGCCGGTAGCCAGGCATGGTGGGCGGCAGGACCTGGCAGGTTGGCTGCACCGCGAGCGGCCCGCCGTTGAGCGCGGCCACCGTGGCCCGGTTGATGGCGTCGTTGACGGCCTGGCGGGCGGCCAGCTTGGTAAAGGGCGCCACGCGGGTGTTCAGGGCGAGCGCGATGGTTGCCCCCATGGGGCCGCTGTGCAGCTGGCTGGTGTAGTGCGTCGCCAGCTGGCTGACGCTGGCGGGCGGTGGGGACAGCAGCACGTCGGCCTTGCGGTGCTCGACTTCGGTAACCGCCTGGCCGGGCGGGACGTCGAGCCGCAGGATGATCCGGTCCGGGTAGCCGCCGGGCTGGGCCTGCGGTGACCACGGGCGGAACCGCGGGTTCCGGACCAGGACCCAGGTGTGCCCCGGGACCAGGGACTTGGTCATGTAGGGGCCGGTGGCGGGTAGCTGCGCGGCGCTGATCAGGTGATCAGGGGTGCCGCGGGGGACCGGGTAGGCCCACGAGAATGCCAGCTTGTACAGGAATTCGGGGTCCGGTGCGGTGAGGTGGAAGGT
>WNFN01009169.1_pt1 | contig 10173 bp, 14 predicted proteins | sample 5400161 | NCBI WGS metagenome assembly WNFN01 (sample SAMN13153353, study PRJNA577476) | soil metagenome | isolation source: 80 cm saprolite on Douglas fir-dominated hillslope | place: USA:California | collected 2013-09-17 | reverse complement strand
TGGCGCACCCGATCGCACTCGGCGAAGCCCTCGAGCCCGGGCGCTGACAGATCGTCCGCTTTCGCGGGCGATGACGATCGTGGTATCGTCAATCCTACGGCGTCACGCCGATCTTCCCTCCCCAACGAAAGCAGGAACCCGATGGCACGCGTGCGCTGTATCACTGAAATGGGCATGGGCGTTGACGTTCACGGCAGAGACGCCACCAAGGCGGCCAGGCGCGCGGTCTCGGACGCCATCCGCCACTCCAGCCTCGGGTTCGTCCGGATGCTGGGCAAGACGGCGAGCGACATGTTCGTCGATGTCACCATCGGCGTGCCGGATCCCGGCGCGGTCGACACGACAGCGGTCGCGAAAGAGCTGCCTTACGGAACGGTGACCGTGACCGCGGTCAAGGGCGGGCTCGAGATTCCAGCCGAGCAGGGTGGCGATGCCATTATCATCGCCAATGCTGCCGTGATTGTGAGCCTCGACGACGGTGTGCCTGGCTAGACACTCGCCCATCCGTCGTCCAAGCTGCCCGGCTCGGGCTGGGCGCGTGCGACCGTGCATTCGCATTCGGGCGCCCAGGGAGCGTCGTTGCCATGAAGCATCTTGCCAAACCTTTCCTTGTGTCCGCCGCGCTCTGCGTGGCAACCCTTTTGCCTGCGCACGCGGAGTTGGATGTTGCGCGTCTCAAGGCCGCGATCGAGGCATCCGTCGAAGCCGACTATCCAAGACTCGACGCGCTCTACAAGGATATCCACGCGCATCCGGAACTCGCCTTTGAGGAGGTGAAGACCGCAGCCAGGCTCGCCGCCGAGATGCGCGAGTTCGGTTTCGAGGTCACCGAAAAGGTCGGCAAGACCGGCCTGGTCGCCATCTACAGGAATGGCGATGGCCCCACCATCATGGTGCGCACCGAACTTGACGCGCTACCGATGGAAGAGAAAACCGGCCTTGCCTATGCAAGCCGCGACAAGACCATTTGGAACGGCGTCGAGAAATTTGTGGCGCATAGCTGCGGCCACGACATCCATATGGCGAGCTGGGTCGGAACGGCGAAGACACTGGTCGGCCTGAAGGACCAGTGGCAAGGCACCCTGATGTTCATCGCCCAACCAGCCGAGGAGACGGGGTCCGGCGCCAAGGCCATGCTGGCCGACGGCCTGTTTACACGATTCAAAAAACCCGATTTTGCATTTGCCTTGCATGACGGCGCCTTCGCCTACGGCACCATCAACTATCGCGTGGGCATCGGCTCGTCCAATTCCGATAGCCTCTTCGTCCGATTTCGTGGCCGCGGCGGTCACGGCGCGGCGCCGCAGGCGACCATCGATCCGGTGATGATCGCGGCGCGCTTCATAGTCGACGTGCAAAGCGTGATCAGCCGCGAAAAAGACCCGACCGAATTCGGTGTGGTCAGCATCGGCGCGATCCATGGCGGCACCGCCGAGAACATCATTCCCGACGAAGTGCTGGTGGCCGGAACCATTCGCACCTTCAAGCCGGAAGTGCGCGCCAAAATGCTGACGGGGATCGAGCGGACGGCCAAGGCCGTAGCCGCGATGTCAGATGCGCCGGCACCCGACATCAAGATCACCGAGGGTGCCAAGGCCGTGATGAACGATCCCGGGGTGGTCGCGACCGCCGAGAAGGTGCTGAAGGCAGCGTTTGGTGACAAGCTCAGGCCGTCGCCGCCGAGTACGCCGAGTGAGGATTTCTCCGAATTCATCAATGCCGGGGTGCCGTCGATGTTTTTCCATATCGGCGTCTACGAGCCCGAGCGCGTGGCCGCGGCACGCGACGGATCCGGGCCGCAACTGCCTGCCAATCATTCGCCGCTGTTCGCTCCGGTGCCGAAGCCGACCATCGAAACCGGCATCGAGGCGATGACGCTCGCTGTCCTCAGCGCTTTCGATCAGCATGCCCGGGGCAAGTGAAAGATGCTCGTTTCCGGTCCATCGATGCACCCGCTCGATCGTCCAATCTGGAGTGCTCTGACGACCCGGCAGCAGGCGTTGGCGGAAGGTGGCGCACGGTGTTGCACAAGCGAATGTGATGTATCGCCGGAATGACCTAAGTGAAACCCGCAGAAATTTCTTGGGCAGAGATTTCTCAGGAAGCATGACGGCGAACGGGATATCGGACGCCCGACTATTGCCGTGGTCCGCGTCTGCTCTTAGCGTTGCGGGAGAAAATTCTTCCGAACGGGCTGTCCTGCCATGAAATCCACGCGCCGAAAGCCGAATCCCGCGACCAAGGAACCCAAGCTCTCGCGCACCCATGCGCCCGCCGATCTTTCGCCGGTGGATTGGCAGCGCGGCTTGCGCCGCCAGTTCGGCCGTGAGCAGGAATTCGGGCTTGAAAATCTGGGCAGCGATCCGTTTTTCTCCGAATTTCGAGTAAGCAATCCCGTTTCGAAATCCGGCTATCGCGTGGCGATTCGGGGCTTGGGGCCAGGCGGCAATTTCTGTTCATGCCCCGATTATTCCACCAGCGAATTGGGCACTTGCAAGCACCTCGAATTCACGCTTGCCCGGCTGGAGAAAAAGCGCGGTGCGAGGGCGGCGTTTGCGCGCGGCTACCACCCCGCATTCTCCGAGTTGTATTTGCGCAATGACGGCAAACGCTGCGTGCATTTTCGCGCCGGAACGGATTGCCCGCCGACGGTGCGCGAGGCCGCTGCCGGTTTGTTCGACGCGGAACACAACGGGATGCTGCCACAGGAGCGCCTTGGCGAGCTGGAGCATTTCATGACCATGGTGTCGAGGTGCGGTCATGAGTTCCGTGCTTATGACGATGCGCTCGATTTCGTCGCGGGAAGGCGGGACGCCGATCGGCGGGCCTCGATGCTCACGCAGTTGTTCCCACGCGATGCCGCCGATCCAAGGCTGCGGGCACTTCTGAAGGTACCGCTCTATCCCTATCAGGCCGAGGGCGCGCTGTTCGCGGTACGGGTCGGCCGGGCACTGATCGGCGACGATATGGGACTGGGCAAGACGATCCAGGCGATTGCCGCAACGGAAATACTGGCACGGCATTTTGGCGTCTCGAAAGTGCTGGTGGTCTGCCCGACCTCGCTCAAATACCAGTGGCAAAGCGAGATCATGCGCTTCTCGGGACGGCAGGGTAAAGATGCGGCGCGCGTCATCACCGGTGGCCGGGCGCAGCGGCAGAAGGATTACGCCCTGGGCGACTTCTGCAAGATCACAAACTACGAGAAGCTCAAGCCCGATCTCGACCTGATCGCCGCCTGGGCGCCCGAACTTGTCATCGTCGATGAAGCGCAACGGGTGAAAAACTGGAACACCATCGCGGCGCGCGCCTTGAAACGCATCGATAGCTCCTATGCGATCGTGCTGACCGGAACGCCCTTGGAAAACAAGCTGGAAGAACTGATTTCCATCGTCCAGTTCGTCGACCAGCACCGGCTGGGGCCGACCTGGAAGCTGCTGCACGAGCATCAGGTCAAGGACGAAGCCGGGCGCGTCACCGGTTATACTGGGCTGGAGAAGATCGGCCAAACGCTGGCGCCGATCATGATCCGCCGGCGCAAATCCGAGGTGTTGCGGCAACTGCCCAGCCGGACCGACCAGAACCTGCTGGTGCCGATGACCGAGATGCAAATGGACTACCATCGGGAAAACGCCGACGAGGTGGCGAAAATCGTCCACCGCTGGCGCAAGACCAAGTTTCTGTCGGACAAGGATCAGCGGCGGCTGATGATTGCCCTGCAGAACATGCGGATGTCGTGGAGGCCAAGGCGGTGGTGTTTTCGCAATGGACGCGGACCCACGACATCGTCATCCGCCGCCTCGAAGCGCGCGGGCTGGGCTATGTCAGTTTCCACGGCGGCGTGCCATCTGAAAAACGACCGGCGCTGGTCGAGCGGTTTCGCAACGACCCTGCCTGCCGCGTGTTCCTGTCCACCGATGCCGGCAGCACGGGCCTTAATCTGCAGCATGCGTCGACCGTGGTGAACATGGACTTGCCGTGGAACCCGGCGGTCCTCGAACAGCGCATCGCGCGCATCCATCGCATGGGCCAGACACGGCCGGTGCAGGTGATCAATTTCGTGGCAAAGGGCACCATCGAGGAGGGCATGCTGTCGGTGCTGGCGTTCAAACGCTCGCTGTCGGCCGGAATTCTCGACGGCGGCAGCGGCGAGATTTCGCTCGGCGGTTCGCGTCTCAACCGCTTCATGAAGGACGTAGAAAACGTCACTGGGAATATGGGTGAGGGCGAAGCCGTGACTCCGGCTGAGGAAGTGACGAATATCGTTACTGCTGATGACGCCGGATCCGTGGAAGATGTGAGTGTGGATGTAGACATTGGCGCTGGCGAGACCGCGATCGCGCGGACGGATGGGTCTGGCGCACCACCACGCGGTACAGGCCCCGATCCATGGCAAGCCCTGGTGCAGGTTGGTGCGCAGTTTATTGCCGCTCTGGCGGTCGCCAACGATCCCAATGCGGCGGCGCATCCATGGATTGAGCGCGATCCAGCCACCGGCGCGCAAAACCTCAAAGTGCCGCTGCCGTCGCCGGAGGCCGCGAGGCAACTCGCCAATGTGCTTTCCGCGTTCGCGGACAGCTTGCGGGGCAAGATTGCGTAATGGACGACGGCGGCAGAACGAACGATCGCTTCAGTTGCCTGACCGATGATGCCGCGCGGCCGTTGCGGCCGACAGCAGAGGAATTGGGTGCCGTGCCTCGGTGAGTTGCGACGGCGGCGCGATCGCGCTCTGATCCCAATGCCATGTTGAATGTAGACACGTAATTGTTATTGTTTGTTCTGGAATTGTTATTGTTCTCGAATGGAGCGGCCGGCGGTCGCTATGAAAACCGGCCGCTCCACGGCTCTTATTTCTGCTCGCTCATCTCGGCCTGTGAGTTGAGCCGCCTCCCAACGCGCCGGGGCTGTTCGTCGATCCACTTCCAATGATCACGCCGCCGTTGTTGACGCCGCCATTGCCGCCATTAGCGCCTCCACCGATCACGCCGCCGTTGTTGACGCCGCCATTGCCGCCACTAGCGCCTCCACCGATCACGCCGCCATTAGTGACCTGAGCGGTATGGATGAATTCCGAGGTGGACGACACTTGGTCGGCGAAGTTGTCGCCCGTCGCGGCAACCAGCACCAGGCTGGCCACGGCCGCTGACGCAAAATCAAAATAACGCAATTTTCTGACGGTTAACATCGGTGCTCCCTTTTTGAAAATGCTTGATCCTCCCCGATGGTCGACCAGCGAGAATGAAGCGCTAAGGCCGTGCCTGAAAGGGATCGGCCACGGCATTCTAAATAGACTCGCGGAACAACAGCGTCTTCCACCGTAAGGTGGACGGTTGCGCGATTTTCGTTTTTTGTTCATCAATCCTTGCGGCCAAAAACATTTTGGCTCCCAGGCGCAATGAAGATCATCGACCGGGTCAGTTCCCAGACGGCGATTTCGCGGGTATGATCGTCAACCTGATTGTTCGATAAAGCAAAAAGTTGATCGCAGCGAGCATGTGAATGCCCGACCTTTCCGCCTTTCCGATTACCGCGCGCTGGCCCGCAAAATATCCTGACCGCCTTCAGCTCTATTCGCTTCCGACGCCAAACGGCGTCAAGGTCTCGATCATGCTGGAGGAGATCGGGCTGCCGTACGAAGTGCATCTCGTCGATTTCAACAAGGACGACCAGAAGACGCCGGAATTCCTGTCGCTGAACCCGAACGGCAAGATCCCGGCGATCATCGATCCGAACGGGCCCGGCGGCAAGCCGCTCGGGTTGTTCGAATCTGGGGCGATCCTGCAATATCTCGCCGAGAAAACCGGAAAGCTGCTGCCTGACGATGCGGCGCGCCGATACGAAACCATCCAGTGGGTTCACTTCCAGATGGGCGGGGTTGGACCGATGTTCGGTCAGGTCGGCTATTTCCATAAATTCGCCGGCAAGGAGATCGCATGATGGACGACGAGTACACGATCGCCGACATCTCGCTGCTCGGCTGGGTGCGCAATCTGATCGGCTTTTACGGCGCACGCGAACTCGTGGCGCTCGATCGCTTTGGAAGCGTCTCGGCCTGGCTCGAGCGTGGCCTGGCACGACCGCCGGTGCAACGCGGGCTTGAAATTCCAAAGCGGCCGTGAGTAAGCCGATGCACCCGCTTGATCATCCGGTTTGGAATGCGCTGACATCCAGGCAACGGGCGCTGGCGGAAGGCGGTACGCTGGCGCGGCGCTATCCTGCGGCCATCGCGCCGTTTGCGGCAATGACGGATATGTCGGCACAGAGTTTCGCAGCACTCGGCGCGCTGATGACCGCATCCGACCAGGCCGTGCTGTTTACGCCCGAACCTGTGACTGCTCCCGAGGAGTTCAAAGTTCTCCTCGCCGCGACGGGCGAGCAAATGATCGGGACGCCCGCCGAAACCGCGGCAGGCACGGCCGACATCGTCACGCTCGGCCCTGATGACGCTCCAGCGATGGTGGAATTGACCAAACTCACCAAGCCCGGCCCCTTTACGCTGAGAACCCACGAACTGGGAACGTTTCTTGGCATAAGGATCGATGGACAGCTGGTGGCGATGGCGGGCGAGCGAATGAAGCCTGCCAATTATACGGAGATAACGGCGGTCTGCGTGCATCCTGCTTACCGCGGCCGCGGTTACGCGCAAATACTGCTCGGGGCCGTTGGTCGCCAGATTCTGGCGCGAGGCGAGATTCCGTTCCTGCACGTATTTTCCGATAACGACTCCGCCATCGCGCTGTATCGGCGGCAAGGAATGGAAATCCGGCGCCGTCTGTGCGTGACAGTTTTGGGAAGGCTTATTTGATGGCTACCATCACCATCTACGACATCAAGAACTGCGACACCATGAAGACGGCGTAGCGCCCCGGTAAATTGCCGCCCGATCACGATCGCTGAAGCGTGCAAGATTGCACGACCTCATGGTTTGGCTAAGCCGAAGCTTGCCATTCGGTCAGACCCAGCTCTCAGCTCTGATTCCCGGCATGCGGCTGAACTCGCGCATATTGTTGGTGACGACCATCAACCCCTCGCTGCGGGCATGACCACCAATCTGCATGTCGTGCGGGCCGCAGGGCGTTCCCGCCCGCTCCAGCTCTGCCCGAAGCTGGCCGTAATGCGCAGCCGCTTTGGCCTCGAACGGCAGCACGTCGAGACGCGCCACGAAATGCTCGATGGCTGTCAGGTTGTCGATTCGGTGTGCTGACTTCTCTGCGCCATAGTGCAATTCGCCGAGCGTGATGCTCGAGATGCAGAGTTGCTCGGCCAGCGAATTGAACTTCTCGCGCAAGTCCAGCGGATAATTCTTCATTACATGGATGCAGATATTGGTGTCGAGCATGTAAGTGAGCATCAGAGCTGCTCGCGCTCCTCGGCCGGCGGCTGCTGACGTTCGACCAGGAAATCTTCACTCGCGCGCGGGCCGCTCTGAAACAGATCGTCCCACCGCTTGCCTTGCGGCACGATCACACGGCTGCGGCCGATCTTCAGAATGTCGACCTGATGCACGTCCGCCGGAAAAGCGACCGCCTTGGGCAGACGGACCGCCTGGCTGCGATTGCTGGTGAATACCGTGGAGCTGGTCATGGCATCATCTTTTTGTATATCCAAGTGGGATATACATAGTCTGGAGATGGGCTCTTTGCAAGGGCTCAAATACCTTCTTCACGAGGCGGATGTTCATGGTATGTTCCTAGCGCCATTTCGGTACTGGCCTGTTTTAACCCCTCGTGGCCTAAGTTGAATTTGGGAGTGGCCTAATTTGCTAACGCGCCGTAAATTTTGGTTGCTGTCCGTATGGCGACGCAGTTAACGCCGATAGGGTTGCAAGCGTGTTCGACGTGATTTCAGTGCTTTTTTGGGTCGTGCTGATCACCGTAACAATGGTCCCATCGTGGCGGATTTTGCGGCGCACTGGTCTGTCGCCGTGGTTGTCGCTGCTTTCGTTCGTTCCGATGATCGGGACGATTGTGATCTTGTGGATCATCGCGTACCGCAGATGGCCTAAGGGAAACTGAGACACCACCAAAGCGCCGCCTCAGTTGGCGGCCTCTTCCAGATCGATCTTCAATTCGACCGGCTCCATCGCGTCGCCATCATAGATTTGAGAGACGTTCATTGCGAACGTTCGAAACCATCGGACGCGCTGTGTGGCTGCATACTGAGCCTTCGCGGTCGAGGCAAACATATTCATCTGGCGCGATGGTCGTTGCGCGGCTAACTTTGCCCGGCAAATTTACGCGAGGATTGGCTTTGCCCACCACCATCTACGGCATCAAGAACTGCGACACCATGAAGAAGGCCCGCGCCTGGCTCGACAGCCATGGCGTCGCCTACAGCTTCCACGACTACAAGACCGAAGGCATCGCGAAGGACAAGCTCAAGCAATGGAGCGACGAACTGGGCTGGGAAACGCTGCTCAATCGCGCCGGCACCACATTTCGCAAATTGCCCGACGGCGACAGGGAAGGCCTGAACGAGCGCAAGGCCATCGCCTTGATGCTGGCGCAGCCCTCGATGATCAAGCGGCCAGTGCTCGATCTCGGCGGCAAATTGCTGGTCGGGTTCAAGCCGGAAATCTACGCCAGGGAAGTGGCGCCGTCGGGCAAATCTCGTTAACCGAATTCAATCACGTCGCCGGCCGGAATGCGGCCCGGTGCGCGATGAAACAGATCGCGATCGATCACGGTGCGCAGCTTCGCGGTCGGCAACGTGTCATTGCCCCGCATCAGATTCCTGATTTCAAAGCCGCCATCTTCGCTGATGGTCTTCAGCGATGCGATCAGGTGCGTGACATTGCCGCCTTGCGAGAATGGCATCAGCAGCCGCTCATAGGCGACGATTCGTCCGTAGATGTCATCGATGCTGGAGATGGTGTAGACGGGGAGGGCGCGCCTCAAGCATTCGTAATAGACCGGCATCACGACGGGAACGAGTCGGGGCCCGAGATAGTCGTCGAGATATCGGCCCTTGCCGGTGTAGCCATAGGCGCTCGACATCCGCGTGCCGTCGCTCTCGATCAACAAGCGCGGCGGCGCCTGCGCGGTATCTACGGTGTAAAACACAAGGTCCGGAAGTTCGTCCGCAAACCGCTCGGGCTGGTATTCCTCGATGCGGGGCATCAGCTGCTCACGGGCATAAAGCCGCAGCCAGGTGTTCAAGAGATCACGCTGCTTGATCGATTTGACGATCGTCGGGTTGGCGCTTTCAAATTCCACCGCTGCAATCCGTTCTCACTGCAAACCACCGAACCATCGGCTTGAGGCGCGAATATTCTGTGAAAGCCTAAAATTGCATCGAAATACCGTTAACGGCGGCTTTCCAGGCGACATCAACCGACTAACCCGGACGCATCCGGTAACCGGTCAAACGCTCCGCTCGTGCAATCCAATGACGAACCCGCGCTTTGGAATGCTCCCGGCGGATGCCCAGCTTTGCACCTTGCCTAATCCGCGCCGTTGACGGCATATTCCGGCCGGAGGCGGTAGGTCCGGGACGGGATTTCCAGGGCGTCTGGAAGACCTGCCGGTCAACAAGGATTGGCCACGCACGACGGCAAGTCGGGCGCGAGGGCTGATGGGGGGAAATTTGATTGGCCGATGAGTTCATTCTCGAAACCCACGGATTGACCAAGGAATTCGCGGGGTTCTTTGCCGTTCGCGGTGTCGATCTGCGGGTTCGCCGTGGCAGTATTCATGCGTTGATCGGGCCGAACGGGGCCGGCAAGACGACGTGCTTCAATCTCCTGACCAAGTTCCTGAGGCCTTCGGCCGGGCAAATCCTGTACAAGGGCCAGGATATCACCGCGCTGGCGCCGGCCGATGTGGCGCGTCTCGGGCTGGTGCGCTCGTTCCAGATTTCGGCGGTGTTTCCGCATTTGACGGCGCTGGAGAACGTCAGGGTCGCGCTGCAACGTCAGCACGGACACTCCTTCGATTTCTGGCGTTCCAAAACGGTGCTCGACCGTTTCAACGGCCGCGCCCATGAACTGCTCGACGATGTCGGCCTGAGCGAGTTTGCGAAGACGCCCGCGGTCGAGATGCCGTACGGGCGCAAGCGCGCGCTCGAAATCGCGACGACGCTGGCGCTCGATCCGGAAATGATGCTGCTCGACGAGCCGATGGCCGGCATGGGACATGAAGACATCGACAAGATCGCCGCGCTGATCAAGCGCATCTC